>Ga0105098_10000474_pt1 | contig 13792 bp, 11 predicted proteins | sample PPLLak21cMay2015_FD_79137 | JGI IMG/M metagenome (GOLD analysis project Ga0105098, IMG submission 79137) | Freshwater sediment microbial communities from Prairie Pothole Lake near Jamestown, North Dakota, USA - PPLs Lake P7 Core (1) Depth... | ecosystem: Environmental > Aquatic > Freshwater >... | reverse complement strand
GTAAGAGTTGTTTATTTTTTGGTTTTATAGAAACCTGGTAAATCGCCACCCTTTTGTCAGGAGCATAAATAGTTTTGATGCTGTCATTGATAATAGTGGCAGTATCTGATGTGGACTTAGTTGTCCGGCAAGAGCTATGCAATACGAGAATAAAAAGGAACATTCCTTTAAACACGAACAAAAGAGCGCGTTCAATTTGATAATCAGTACAAATTTGCATGGAAATGTTTTTCATGATTTTAGAAAAGAAGGGTAGCATAAACAAAACCGGTAAAAATTCCGTGTAAAAATACACAATGTGATCTCTTTAAAGGCGTTTTTCGATCCAGGATTTCAGGTCATAAAAATTCTGAGGGGCAACACCATGACCTACAGGATATTCTTTATAGCTATTCGGAATCCTCAAACTGTTCAGGATATCGGGAGTCTTCCTTGCCCAATCCACCGGTATGACCTGGTCAACGGAACCATGGGACACAAAAAAATCCAACTTTTTAATGGCTTCCGTATCCAGATCTTCTATGATCAGCTGGGTGTTTAAATAGCCGCTCAAAGCGAGTACATAGGGTACTTTACCTGGATTATTAAGCGCGTAGGCCATGCTTAAAATAGCGCCCTGACTAAAGCCGAGCAGAAAAATCCTTCTCCTGTCAGCCTGGTACTCTTCCAATATTTCTTCCAGAAAATCGTCTATGATCTCCAGCGATTTCTTTGCTTCAGGGATATCTGAAAATTTACTGGCATCATTGCTAAAATGTATGGTGTACCAGGCATAGCCGCCATAGCCCATTGACAAAGGCGCCTGGGCACTGACTACCAGAAGTTCCTTTGGCAGTTCTTCGGCAAATGAGAACAAATCTTCCTCGTTGCTTCCATAACCGTGTAAAAGTAACAAAAGGGGTGGTTTTTCTGTTTTGATCGCCGGAGGCCTGAACAGATAATGCAGCGAGTTGTTTTTCATAATAAAAAAAGGTAAAAGCGCCAGGACTGATCAGTTGATTTTCCCGTTGAAGGCACTTTTACCCTGCTACTTAAAGGTATTAAATATTTTTAAACCACTGCTGGAAATAATCTCCAACAACAGGAATCGTTTTTTCTTTGCCCTGAAATGCATAAACGAGCCCAACGACCCATAACAAAAATATCAGTACACTCAGCATTTGAAATGCAAAGCCGAGATCAAAAAGTTTGGTGATAAAATTAAAAACCACACCCATTAAAAATATACCGAGGGCTTGCCTGATATGAAAAGAGGCAAAGGAGTTTCTTGTCTTTTGGTTCATGATGAAAGCAATTAGCGTACCGATTACGGTAATGTAAGCAATAATTGCAGTTGTTTTGCCTTCACTGACGGTTTGATTGTCCATTTTTTTAAATTTGTTAAGAGTTAAAAATAAGAAAAAAAAGATTTAAACCAAAACTAATGTACCCTTATTTATTATGCCATAGGCAAGGCCCTTCATTTTATAATTCTTAAAGATTGCATTCTTGGATTTAGAACGTATGCGGTCTGCATCAAAGACATAGGTTTTTTCGGGGTTAAACAAGCTCAGGCAGGCCTTTTCACCAAGGGCGATCTTTACTTCAGGTCTGTTAAATACTTTTCTTGGGTTGCTGCTTATTGCCTTGATCAGCAGATCCAGATCCAAAATGCCGTTAAGGCTTCCGAAAAAACTTTCGAGTCCGATTGTACCGTACATCGCATTCTGAATTTCGAGTTTTTTATTTTCTATATCGATGGGGTTGTGATCACTGGTAATGATATCAATGGTTCCGTCTTCAAGTCCTTTGATCAGGGCTTTTATATCTTTTTTTGACCTAAGAGGCGGGTTAACTTTATAATCTGCATCAAATCCATCCAGACAACTGTCATCCAATACAAGGTTGTGGGCAGCGACACTACAGGTAACCTGAAGGCCCTGTTTTTTTGCATCGCGGATCAATTTTACAGATTTTTCAGTCGAGATCGTGGGGATATGCAATCTTCCGCCGGTATAATCGAGGATGTAAAGATCCCTGATGATCTGCAATTCTTCAGCCAAAGCGGGTACAGATCTTAAGCCCAGATGGGTACTTTGTATTCCTTCATGTACAAATCCGGAACCTGCTATGTTTGCATCCTGAGGAAAACTCATGATCAGTCCATCAAAATTTTGTGCGTATAACAAAGCGATCTTGAGCAGGTTGCTGTTGGAGATGGGTTTGTTGTAATCCCCGAAGGCGATGGCACCTGAATTGGACATGTCGTACAGTTCGGCCAGTTCTTTACCTTCTGCGTGCAGCGTAAGATTTCCGATAGGCCATACATCCACCATGCTTTCCCTGCCTTTACTGACAATAAATTCTACAACAGATTTATTATCGGCCAAAGGCTTTGAATTGGGGTTGACTGCAACAGAAGTGAATCCGCTTTTGGCGGCAACTTCCAGTCCGTTAGCTATGGTTTCTCTGTCCTCCAGACCCGGTTCACCCAAAGAAACACTCGTATCAAACCATCCCGGTGAGACATGCAGCTCTTCCAGGGCGATCTTCTTCGAACCCGGACTGTCAATGTGGTCCTCTATGGCGGTGATAATGCCGTTTTCGATTAAAATATCTTTTGTAAGTTGATGATAATCAGACTTGCTGTCTATTATTTTGGCTGCTTTTAAAAGTATTTTCACCTTTAAGAATTTACGTGATGAGAGGTTAATTTTTCATGAATAACTGAATCGCAATCTCAGTTAACAGAAAGATCAAAGCAAAAATAATAAATAATTGCCACAAATTTCCTGATTTGTTGCCTTCTTGTTGTTCTAAAACAGCATTTTCCAGATCGCTGTGAATGATTATATTCTTTGCTCCCTTTAGGGATGAAAGCAGGTTGTTGTTATGCAGCTTACCCTCTTCCTTCAGGTAATTGTATGCTACTTTTTGTTGGACTTCATTTTTAAGGGTCAGATCATAAAGACCTGATCTTGAAGGCTGATCTTCAGTTGTGATGAGGATCTTATCTGTTTTTATCTGTTGCATGGGGATGAAGTCTGTATCTTCATTTTTGAGATGCAGCACTTCTTCATTTCCGGGCAGGATGTCTGCCGAAAATTCAGTGAGACGACCGGCACGATAAAAAAGGGGTGTCTTTGAAAAATTTTCCAGACTAAAGTTGAAAAAGGTTGGAACGATAAGCGGCGATTTTAAAAAATTACTGACCTCATTGTTCAGTGGTGAGGAGAACCAGTAAAGATTGCCCTGTTTGCGGTTGAGTTTCGATAAAAATGCACTGTTGTCTTCATAAAATATGAGCCCGGTATGGGAATTCAGTTTGGTATTATACTTGAGCTCAGCATGTGGGTAGGCAAAGTTCTCTTCCTTATTTTCAAAGACATTCTTAAAAAACGGGTGTTCGTAATCAATTCTGTTTATGGCGGTTCTTTTTCTTACAGAGTCATTTAGTACCCCCATACCCAGGTCTTTAAAAAGCTGGGTATAGCTTGTCCGGTCGATTTTTTCCGACGGGATGATCACCACAGTGCCTCCATTTTCCAGGTAATTTTTCAGGCTGCCGCTGAGGTAGGCGGGGACTGATTCCAACTCATTCAAAATGATGAGGCTGTAATCTTCTATTTCCGGAAGGTTTAATTGCTTCAGCTCTGTTCGAACAAGATCAAATTCATGTTTGCCAAAGATCTTGCCGAGAAATGCTGATTCGGCGCCGATCGAAATAATTTTTTTGATTTTTTCGGCAGGTATGGAAAAATAGAACTGGTTGTCAAAACTCAAACCGGGGTCGTCAAGTACCACTTTTCCTGTTCTTTCACCGGTATTTTTTACCGAGAAATCCAGAACAATATTGCTGTTCTCCTCAATTTTTGCGAGGGCCTTGCCCTGGATGGAACCATTAAACCAGAGCGTGACATGGGTTTCTTCCTTTTCGGAATAGGAATTGGAAACACTGACCTTTAAGTTTATGGTATTGCTGTTCTTGTCGCTTATCCAGATGCTGTCTACACTAAAATTACCTCTGTTCTTTACTTGCATGGGTATGAGGTGGAACAGGGTATTGGTATCCTTCAAAAAGATACCGGGATCTTTCAGGTCCTGGAAGTCGGAAATGATAAATACCTGTTTATCAATATTTTTTATTGAATTGAGGGAAGACAATCTGAGCAGGACTTGTTCCATATCCGCTATTTTGGGTGAGAAGTCCGTATTCAAAAAGGATTGATCCATGGTGAAATCTTCCTGCAAGTCATCATTGGTCAAAAAACCAAAGGATTTGTTTTTATTGCCATAGGTCTTAAAAAGAATTTGTTTGGCCTGCTCAAACAAGGTTCCTTTCTCGCCTTTGGCCTGCATGCTCAGGCTGTTGTCAAGATAGATAAAGGTATTGTCTTTTTTTTGACTTTCTTTTTCAGGAATATAGGGTTGAGCAAATGCCAGGATCAAACAGAGGAGCAGCAGGAGCCTGGTGATCAGCAGCAGCCATTTTTTTAGCCTTGAACTTTTACGGGTTTGTTTTTCAATTTGTTGAAGAAACCTGACATTGGTAAATCTGACGGTTTCGAATCTTTGTAAATGAAAAAGGTGAACGAGAATGGGAATAATAAGCAGGAAGAGCGCGTATAAAAGTAAGGGATTTTTAAAAAACATGCTTCCGGTTTGTATGACCAAAGTTAAGAAATAAATTGAAGGCAAAAAAAATAGGCCGTCAAAAACAGTTCAGAAGACCTATTTCATAAAGATGTTAAACCCCTGATCCGCGGTTTTCAGAAATGGCAGAAGCCAACCGAAAAACCGATAAATCTTGAAATATGATCTTTTACTGTTCCTGCGGCCAGGCAGGCAAATTCTACCTTTGCCGTTTATTCCAGTTTTTTGGCGTTTTTTACTTTTTCTTTCAAAAGGGCATACCCGATCACTTCCTTCATATCCTTTACATAATGGAAAGTCAATCCTTTGAGGTATTCAGGTTTGATATCAAGGATGTCCTTTTTATTTTCCTCGCTCAGGATGATTTCTTTGATCTCAGCTCTTTTTGCAGCGAGGATCTTTTCCTTAATGCCACCCACAGGCAATACTCTACCGCGCAGGGTGATCTCACCCGTCATGGCCAGCCTCGACCTCACTTTCCTTTGTGTAAGCGAAGAAACCATTGAGGTCAGCATGGTGATACCCGCACTGGGCCCGTCTTTGGGTGTAGCGCCTTCAGGTACGTGAATATGGATGTTGTAATTGTCAAAAACAGTTGGGCTGATTTCGAATTCTTCCGCATTCGCCTTGATGTATTCCAGCGCAATGATCGTGGATTCTTTCATTACTTTTCCAATATTTCCGGTGGTGCTCAAAACACCTTTCCCTTTTGAAAGTATGGATTCGACAAAGAGGATATCCCCGCCAACGCTTGTCCACGCCAGGCCTGTAACCACGCCGGCAATGTCGTTGTTTTCGTACTTGTCTCTTTCCAAATGAGAAGGTCCGAGAATTTTTTCTATGTCCTCATTCCTTACCTCAACCTGGTATTCCTGTTCCATGGCAATCGATTTGGCGGCATGTCTCACCACTTTTGCGATCTTTTTCTCCAGTCCGCGAACCCCGGATTCTCGGGTATAACCGGTAATGATTTTTTCGAACTGCTGTTTGCCCATTTTAACATGATTTTTCGTCAAACCATGTTCCTTCAGTTGTTTTGGTAACAGGTGCCGTTTGGCGATTTCAATTTTTTCTTCAATGGTATAACCGTTGATCTCGATAACTTCCATCCTGTCGCGCAGAGCCCAGGGGATATCGGATAAATTGTTGGCTGTAGCGATAAAGAGTACTTTTGACAGGTCGTAACCGGTTTCGATATAATTGTCGTAAAAAGAGGTGTTCTGTTCCGGATCCAAAACTTCAAGCATGGCCGAAGAAGGGTCGCCCTGGTTACTGGCACCCAGTTTATCGATTTCATCGAGCACAAAAACCGGGTTCGAACTTTTGGCTTTTTTGATGTTCTGAATAATTCGTCCCGGCAAAGCTCCGATATAGGTTTTCCTGTGTCCACGGATCTCGGCTTCATCGCGCAGACCGCCCAATGACATGCGAACATATTTTCTTCCCAGAGATTCTGCTACGGATTTTCCGAGAGATGTTTTTCCCACACCCGGAGGTCCGTACAGGCAGAGTATGGGAGATTTCATATCTCCTTTCAGTTTTAAAACGGCCAGGTGTTCTATGATCCTTTCCTTGACTTTTTCCAGTCCGAAGTGATCCCTGTTTAAAATTCTCTGGGCTCTGACCAGATCGAATTTATCTTTGGTATAGGTTTCCCAGGGCAACTCGAGCAGGAGGTCGAGGTAATTGTATTGTATTGAATATTCTGCTACCTGCGGGTTCATGCGCTGCAGGCGTCCCAGTTCTTTATTGAACAATTCGGCAACTTCCTCATTCCATTTTTTCTTCTTTGCCCTTGCCCGCATTTCTTCCAGCTCCTCATCATAAGAAACACCGCCCAGTTCCTCCTGAATGGTCTTCATCTGCTGGTGGAGGTAATATTCCCGCTGCTGCTGGTCCATATCCTCACGAACTTTTGACTGGATCACATTGCTCAGCTCCAGCTTCTGCAATTCCAGGTTCATTTTTTTGAGAGTTTCAAAAGCCCGGTCCTTCAGGTTATTTATATTGAGTAGTTTCTGTTTTGAGGCGGTATCCAGGTCCAGGTTACTCGAAACAAAATTTACCAAAAAAGCATTGCTCTGGATATTTTTAATGGCGAAAGAGGCTTCACTCGGAATGTTTGGGTTCTCCTTGATTATTTTTAGGGATACATCCTTGATCGAATCGATGATGGCGTTGAATTCCTTATCACCCTTTTTGGGTATGATATCTGGAACCTCCTTGGCAGTAACTACCATATAAGGTTCTTCTTTGATCAGGCTATCGATCTCAAATCTTTTTTTGCCCTGTAGGATCACCATGGTATTCCCATCAGGCATTTTCAACATTTTTAATATGGTGGCCACAGTTCCTATATGGTAAATATCATTTAATCCGGGGTTTTCTGTGTTTTCATTTATTTGTGCAACCACCCCAATAGACTTATTCGCCTTATGCGCATCTTTTACCAGCTTGATAGACTGGTCACGGCCTGCGGTGATAGGCACTACTACTCCGGGAAACAATACGGTATTTCGTAGGGGCAGAATTGACAAAACCTCAGGCACACCTTCTTTTTTCATTGCCTCTTCATCTTCGGCGGTTAACAGAGGAATTAATTCTGAATCTTCATTCATCAGATGCTGAAGTGACAATTTGTCAATATTTAAAAATTTTGGATTGTTCATATATTTTATAAGTCATTATGGCATAAAAGAATCAGCAGCAAGGCTTAAATATAATCAGTTATTTCATAACTTACTGACTGCAAATGTTTTAATCTTTATACCTTTCATTTTTCGAATTTATATTTCAATTCTTATGCCACAGATTTTATTACGGGACAAATATTAGCTAAAATATTCAAATAAAGCCCGACTCTTTTTAAACATTTTGGCAGGCTTTCCGGGAGAGGATATATATTTTATTAAACGGTAAAATTTTCTTACATTGAATATTTTATTGAGGCAGTGTAAAAAAGTGTAACAAATTGAAATATGTCTGGTCTATAAGTCAGAATTCATTCATTGAAAGCAAATAGTGAACATATTGATCAGCTGATCAGCAACTGTAAAAAGGGGAATAAACAAGCACAGTTTGCCTTGTACAAGATGTACTGCAAAGGCATGTATAATGTGGCGTTTCGTATCCTGAACGACAGTTTTGAAGCAGAAGATGCCATGCAGGAGGCTTTCCTGAATTGCTTTACAAAAATGGAGAGCTATAAAGGTGAGGTTGCTTTTGGTGCCTGGTTAAAAAAAATAGTGATCAACAAAAGTTTGACCAATCTGAAAAAGAATGAAAGCAGGAAGACCACAGGAATTGAAAGTGTGGCCTACAAACTGGCTGATGAGGAGGAAAAGGATTTGGGAATTGGTTCGGATGAAAAGAATGAAAAAGTAAAGCTGATTATCGATGCTATACAGTCATTAAAGGAGAATTATCGTATTATATTGAATTTGAGTCTGTTTGAAGGATATGACAATGAAGAGATAGCAGAGATTATGGGAATCAGCGATGAAAATTGCAGAACGACCCTTTCAAGGGCCAAGAGTAAACTCAGAAGCATGTTGAGCTCACCCAGTTTTGCAAATTGATCAATGGAAAAGTGCTGGATCAAATCCTAAAAATGGCAAATAGTAAAGTTAAGAGGTGTATAGATTGCAGTTAATAAAGCAAAATTAAATGAAACACCCGGGAATAATTTCGGACAAGTAAAAGGATAACAATGGGTGTTTCAGCACACAGATAAAAAGAAAAAAATAAGATCATATGAAAAGTAATTTTGAAGAGTTTATCGAAAAAAACCGGGAACTTTTTGATGTTCAGGAGCCTGAAGCAGGGCATTTCGAAAGATTCAGGGAAAAATTGGACACAGCGAAACCCGGGCAGGGGAAGAGCAGAATAATCAGTTTTTTGCCCTGGCTGCTGGCGGCTGCCTCTGTACTTCTGCTGATCACAATTTCATTTACGGCTATCAACAGCAAAAAAGGATCTGAACTGGCGGATATTTCTCCGGAAATGAAAGAAACCCAGGGGTTTTTTGAATCGACCATCATCAAGGAAATGGCCGGTATTCAAAAAATAAAAACACCTGAGAATTCAAAGATCATTGAAGATGGCCTCCAGCAAATGAAAAAACTGGAAGTAAATTATGAAATATTAAAACAGGAATTAAAACAAAGTGGCCAGGATAAGCGCGTGATCTATGCCATGATATCAAATTTTCAACAGCGCATTGAGATCTTGCAAACCATCATGCTGCAGCTGGAGGAACTGGAAGAGATCAACAAACAGAAATTAAAAATCAATAATGTTTAAATCAAAAAAATCATGAAAAGAAACTATAAACAAAAACTCAGCTTGCTTTTGTTGCTGATCCCGTTCCTTGGTATCAGTGCAGTCGGGCCAATCAAAGGTAAGATTGAAAAAAGCAGGACAATTAAAAAGGAGTTTACTGTGAATGCCGATGCCGTGGTAAATATAGCCAACAAATTTGGTAACCTCGATGTGGTAACCTGGAGCGAGAACAGGGTGGTCATGGAGATCACGATCAAAGTGAACGGCAACAACGAATCAAAACTTCTTGAACAACTCGAAAATATTGATGTGCAGTTTTCCAACAGCAGCAGTTCGGTTTCAGCCAAAACGGTCATCAATAAAACCAGTTCAGGCTGGTGGTTTGGCAACAATAACAATGTAAACTACGAGATCAACTACAAAGTGAAAATGCCAAAGACCAACAGTGTGAATTTTGAAAATGATTATGGATCGATTTCTTTGAATGAGCTCAATGGAAAGGCGAACATCAGTTGTGATTACGGTAAAATTATCATCGGTAATTTAAACCATCCGGATAATACCATCAATATTGACTACACATCCAATTCCAGTATAGAATTCATGAATGGTGGCAGTATCAACGCCGACTATTCCGGCTTCACTTTGGCCATGGCCAAGCAAATTGACCTCAATGCGGATTATACTTCTTCCAAATTCGAGAACATTGAAAAATTACAGTTCAGCTGTGATTACGGCAGTGTTGAGGTAAAGAACGGAAATCATATTAACGGATCAGGAGATTACCTGACCATGAAATTCGGCAACATATATAAAAATATTAAAGTTGAGGCCGACTATGGCGGAATTAAAATAGAGCGGATGATGAAAGGGTTTTCATCAGTGGACCTGAAAGCAGATTATACCGGGATTAAAGTAGGAGTAGACCCGGAAGCGGATTACAGGTTTAATATCATCACTTCCTATGGAGGGCTTGATTACCCACAGGGACAGCTCGAATTCGAGAAAAAAATAGTAAAGAACAGTTCCAGCTCTTATGAAGGATATGCAAAAAACCAGACTAGTGGATCTTTGATCAGGATTGAAACCAGCTACGGAGGCATCAATTTATACAACAACTAAAATAATGGGGTCGGGCTTTATAAATCTGTAAGGAAGTAAAACCCGACTCTTTTTAATTAACAACAAAAACAAGAAAATACATTATGAAAACAAATCTTAGGAATACCCGTTTTATTGCACTGTTATTTATCTTTAGCCTTATTGCCGTGAGCTGTAATGCCCAATATGGAAAAAGGATTAAAGGGAATGGAAAAATAACCACCCAAAACCGTTCTGTAGGTAATTTTGATGAGCTGGCCGCAGGCGGATCATTTGAAATTAAGCTGGTCAACGGAAAAGAAGGGGAGATGACCATAACCGGTGATGAAAATTTGATGGAATATATTGAAACAGAAGTAAAGGGTGGTGAATTAAAGATCAAATGGAAAAACAATTACAATATTTCTACCAGCAATGACGTGGAAATCAAACTGGCTGTTGAACAAATAAACGGAGTAAGCCTTTCCGGTTCGGGCAGCATTGAAAGTGAAAAGAAACTGGTAAGTGAAAATTTTAACGCGGCGATCTCAGGGTCATCAGATGTTATACTTGAACTCGAGGTAAGCGATCTGAACCTGGCGATCTCAGGTTCGGGAAATATGAAGTTAAAAGGAAAAACAAATAACCTTGACGCTGCTGTTTCCGGTTCAGGGGAAATTGATGCAAAGAATATGCAGAGCAAAACTGCCGAGTTGAGTGTTTCAGGTTCCGGCGACATTTCGCTTTGGGTTACTGAGCAACTGAAAGCCCGCGTGTCCGGATCAGGTGACATAGAATATACCGGTAATCCGAAAATAGAAGATGTTAAAGTTAGCGGTTCGGGTGAGGTGAAAAAAATATAAGTTTTACAATATTTTTTAAAAAAACTGGTTTTGAATAAGAACCAGTTTTTTTTTAAGAAATATTTAGCAAAAAAATTGTAACAAATTGAAAGAATGGTAGTCTTATTAGTAAAGTATCATGTTAAACATAGTACTGTATAAGTTAATGAAAAGTTAAAAAAACCATACCATGAAAAATCTTATTTTTAGCAGTTTATTCATTGTTTCCGCAACAATATCTGCACAATTTGCTGAAAGCAGCTACAGAAGTGTAAGCGATCTTTTCCCCTATAGTTATCAGGATAATAATTTAGTCATACCAAATAATATCAGGGATTTATCTCAGGATGAAGCTGATGCGCCTTTTGATTTTGACACAAAACTTTATTTGCCAAAAGGGTTTGATCCTTTTGCACCGAAAGTGTCTGCAGCCAATATAGTAGATCTGATGCTGGCAGAAGCAGATGCGCCTTTTGATTTTGATGTTACAGCCTATTTACCTGCTCAGTTTTACGCATATGAAAACAAGGCTCTTTTCGCTGCATATGAGGAGATTAATGCAGAATCCGATCAGGCTTTTGATTTTGATACAACAGCCTATTTGCCAGCCAATTTTTATGCTTTTGAAAACCGAAGTCTGCATGCAGCCTATGCAGAAGTGAACGAGGAAGCCGATCAGATCTTTGATTTTGATGTAAATAAATACCTTCCTGAGCTTTTTAACCGTTTTGCGAACAGAACTGTATCGAAAGCCTATGAAGACGAGAAGGAAGAAGCAGATGCCTTATTCGAATTTAACCTGAAAGACTATTTGCCCAAAGGATTTGATCCGTTCAGAAATACGGCCATTTTAAAAGTAGCCGATTTGTTGAATAGAGAACCGGATGCTGCCTTTGACTTTGATACCAAAATATACCTTCCTGCCGGTTTTAACAGCATGGCCTGACCGGTTTTATGATAAAAGAAAATACCAGTAAGGGTGTCCGCCGGGCACCCTTTTTTTATTTAAAACACCAGTTCGGGAATATTAAGAGTCTTATAAATCCGACAACTTTTTCGGTTCACCGCAAATTTTCTCCCGTTCATCTCATTTATAATATGTTACCGTATATCGTATGTAAATTTGTAATATAAATAAATAACAAACATGAAAAATCTAATTTTAAGCGGCCTCATCATTGTTACATCAACAATAGCTGCATATAGTAATGAAAACAATTCCAAGAGTCTTAATTATATTTCTTCTTATGATTCGGGCATAACAAACTACAAGAACCTCGCAGGTGGTAACCCTTTCTTTTCTGAAGTTGAAGAGGATGTTCCTTTTGACTTTGACACCAAAAGCTATTTACCAACAGGGTTTGATCCTTTTGCCAGGAAAGTATCTACTGTGAATATAATGGATCTTAAGCTTGAAGAAGCTGATGCAACCTTCGACTTTGAACTGAATGATTATTTACCTGAGCAGTTTAATGCATTTCAAAATCCATATCTGAGTGCTGCTTATGAAGAAGTGAATGAGGAACCAGATCAGGATTTTGATTTTGAACTAAAGAAGTACCTTCCGGTTCCGTTTAACAATTTTGACAATAAAATGTTGAGAAGGGCTCATGAAGAATTGAACAAAACTGCAGATGTACCCTTCGAATTTAATCATAAGGAATATTTACCCAAAGGTTTTGATCCGTTCAGAAATACGGCTATTCTAAAGATTGCAGAATTGTTGAATACAGAACCGGATGCCGCCTTTGACTTTGATACCAAAAAATACCTTCCTGCCGGTTTTAACAGCTTGGTCTGAAAGGGTTTAAGATAAAAGAGAATACCAGTAAGGGTGTCCGCCGGACACCCTTTTTTTATTTGAAATTTCTGAACTTTTCTGTCAGGGTGTAAACATGTTCCAGGATCTTTTGGTCCTTTTCGGTAAAGACCTCATTTTTACGGGTCATCACCCTATGGGAAGTTTGTTTTGCTTTATCGATAAGATAGGTAGTGAAACCTGCGGCTCCTCCCCAGGCAAAGGAAGGGATAAAGTTTCTTGGGAAGTTGCTGCCGTAAATATTGGCGCTGACACCAACAACTGTACCTGTATTGAACATGGTATTTATGCCGCACTTGGAATGATCACCCATGACCAGGCCGCAAAACTGCAGGTTGCTGTTCACGAAACGCTCCTCCTCATAACTCCACATTTTTACAAGGTCATAGTTGTTTTTCAGATTTGAATTGTTCGTATCGGCGCCTAAATTACACCACTCCCCGATAACCGCGTCACCGAGATAACCCTCATGACCTTTGCTGCAATAGCCTGAGAGTATGGCATTTTTAACTTCCCCGCCAATGGTGCTTTTCGGTCCCACTGTAGTCGCTCCGTAAATTTTTGCTCCCATTTTAACCACTCCGTGTTCCAAAATGGCAAAGGGGCCGCGTATCATGCAACCTTCCATGATCTGGGTATTTTTTCCAAGATAAATGGGTCCTTTAGACGCGTTCAGCACAGTCATCTCCATTTCAACACCCTCTTCTAAAAAGATGCGTTCTTTATCTATACATCGCACACTTTTTGGTATAGCTGCAGATTTTCTGCCCTCAGTCAGGAGCTCAAAATCGCGTTCCAGGGCTATGCCATTATAAGTAAAAAGATCCCAGGAATTTTTTAAACAGATCAGTTTTTCGGGAAATTCAAGGTGCTCTGCCCGATCAAAATCAAGTTCCTGTGCTTCTTTGCTGAAAAAGGCGATCAACTCACCTTCCTGATAGATTACCTGATTTTCCCGGAGGTCCATAATGGCCTCAGCCAGTTTTCCGGTAGGCAAGACAGCCGCGTTGATCAGTATATTTTCTTCCATTTCCACCATGGGGAACTTTTCAGATAAATAATCTTCCGTGACCGTTGTGGTCGTGCTTCCCAGATAATGCTGCCATTTCTCCCTGAGCGTCATGATCCCGATCCGGAG
>Ga0105098_10000473_pt1 | contig 13793 bp, 16 predicted proteins | sample PPLLak21cMay2015_FD_79137 | JGI IMG/M metagenome (GOLD analysis project Ga0105098, IMG submission 79137) | Freshwater sediment microbial communities from Prairie Pothole Lake near Jamestown, North Dakota, USA - PPLs Lake P7 Core (1) Depth... | ecosystem: Environmental > Aquatic > Freshwater >... | reverse complement strand
CATCGAGGTGGCGCAGAAGCAGGGTCAGCTGGATGAAACCCAGCTAACGCTGCGCGACCTCAGCGTTATCACGGAGGTGTTTGTCAGCATTTTGCGCGGCACGCATCATCCGCGTATTTCCTATCCCAAGGAATCGCCTGCCACACAGGACGTGAGCACGGTGCCGAATAAAAAATGATCCATATCGAAGCTGAGGTTCCTTTTCCAGAAAATTTGCTTGCGGACGCGGCAAAGGCTGCGCTTGAACATGAGTCTCAACCCCTGGATTCTGAACTGTCCATCATCTTGACGGATGAGGCGCGTTTGCATGAGCTGAACTTAAATTATCTGGGGATCGACGCACCCACGGATGTGCTTTCCTTCCCCGCCTCCGAAACCGACCCGGAAACGGGCGCGCGTTATATCGGCGATATCCTCATCTCGGCCCCGCGCGCCCAGGCCCAGGCGGAGGCCGCGGGTCATCCGCTCGAAGCAGAGTTGCAGCTCCTGGTCGTCCACGGCGTCCTGCACTTGCTGGGTCACGATCACGCCCGGCCGGAGGAAAAAGCCCGGATGTGGAAGGCACAAGCTGAAGCGCTGGAAAGCCTCGGACTGGGTCACATCCAAATGCGAGAAGAATAATGTCGCTCAAAAATTTTGTTGACTCGCGCATCCATGCCTTTGGACATGCTTTCCGCGGCTGGCGGCATGTACTGAAAACCCAGCACAATGCCTGGATCCACTCCGTCGTTGCCATGCTGGTTGTTATCGTGGGTTTGTGGCTGGGATTGTCCCCGCGCGATTGGGCTGTTATTGTGCTGACGATTGCCATGGTATTCACGGCCGAATTCATCAACACTGCGATCGAAGCCGTTGTGGACCTGGCCAGCCCCGTCCATCATCCGCTGGCAAAGGTTGGCAAGGATGTCGGCGCGGGCGCCGTCCTGATCTCAGCAATTTCTGCGGCGTTGGTCGGTTTGCTCATCCTCGGTCCACCGTTGTGGGCGCGGCTGGTATCGCTGATCGCTAATCGCTGATCGCTGTTATCTGCTTACTGGAGACTCTATGACACTTTCCTTTCAATTTGGCACGGTTGGTTCCCCGCTCGGGACGCCCAAGAATCCGGGTGGCTCGGTGGGCGCGATCCAGTTCAGCAAAACCCTCGGGTTGAATACGCTGGAACTTGGCTGGGTGCAATCGGTGCGTGTGACCGAGGTCACTTGCGCGGCGATCAAAGGGATGGCTGAGTTGCATGGGTTTTCATTGAGCGTGCACGCGCCGTATTTCATCAACCTGAACGGGCTGGACGAGGAATGGCCCAAGTCGCGCAAGCGATTGATGGACGCGGCGATCTACGGTAACCTCGCCGGCGCGACAGACATTATCTTCCACCCTGGTTCCTACTTTGGCAACGATCCCGGGGAAGTCTTGAAGCTTGCGATCCCGCGCCTGCAGGGCTGTGTGGATGAACTGCGCAAAGCAGGCAACCCAGTCACCTTGCGGCCCGAGACGATGGGCAAATCCGCGATGCTTGGCTCTTTCGAAGATACGCTCGAGATGAGCAAAGCCATCCCGGGTGTCGAGCCGTGCCTGGATTTTGCCCACCTGCATGCCCGCCCCGGTGACGGGTCAATGAACACGTATGACGAATGGTCTGCCTTGTTGAAAACGTACCAAAAGGCGCTTGGCAAGAAAGCCCTGAAACGATTGCATATCCATCTCTCGGGGATCGAGTATGGTCCGAAGGGAGAGAAGAATCATTTGCCGGTGGCCGAGTCTGACCTGAAACTCAACCTGCTCTTCAAAGCGCTGAAAGAGTTTGGCTGCGCCGGACGCATCCTTTGTGAAAGCCCCATCATGGAAGAGGACGCGCTGAACATGAAGAAAGCCTGGATGAAGGTGAGCGGAGAGAAAGAGTAAGAAAAGTAAAAAGTAAGAAGTAAAAAGTAAGAAGTAAAAAGTAAGAAGTAAAAAGAGTGCGAACTTTCGTCCGCACTCTTTTTTTATTTCCCTGTGAAGATCCGTGCCACTTGTTGTATGATTCCCGTGAGACATCCGGGTGACTCCGGCTGGGGGGTAGGCGAAGGTGTGGGTGAGGGAGCAGGTTCAGGCCCGGACTGGACCGCAAGCGGTTCGAACAGCTTACGATCCTTGTTGGCGTCTGAACCTTCCAGTTGCGGGGATTGAGGATACTCTTCGGATGGCAACAAGGTGCGCAGGGTTGCATAAAATTCACGATAGGTTGCATTTGGGTTTTGCTGGATGACGCGCAGCGCCAGAGCCGTCATCGCTCCGTTGGGACGTCCGTTAAATTCGGCGTCGTAGGAATACTCACTGTCGCTGCAGCCCGTGATGAGGAGCTCTGGCATATTTTCCTCGGGCAGGAGGAATGACCTGCGCGCCGTCCGGTCGGCCATCGAGACCGCCGGGGGAATAAAACGCGGGACGCCTTTTTCGGCTGCTACCCTTGTGACGGATCCCGAAAAACAACTGTCACTGATCACAACCAGCATGGCCTGGCGATGAAGGCCTTCGAGGATGATCCGCAGCTCATCATCGATCACATTGCCATCGTACAGGCAGATCGCTTCGTCGTACGAATCACCTTCATCGCTGCCGAACTCCACGACCTGCGTGCCATGACCCGAATAGGTGAAGACCGCGATGTCCCCGGCATTCGCTGCTTTCACCAATCCCTGCAGGGCGGTTTTGACATTTTGCCGGGTCGCCTGCGCATCGAGCATTAAGCTGACGTCGAAGCCCAACCCCTGCAGCAAGGCAGACCAATCTTTGGCGTCGTTGACACAGCCTTTCAGGTCATTGAAGACACCAGGATAGTTGTTGATCCCGATACAGATAGCTTTCTTCATCTCTGCCTCCTCTTTGTCAGTTATTCAATTATAGATCATCCACCGGCGTTTTCCCGTCCATCCAATTCAGCTCGCTGTCGAGCATGAATTGCGCGCCCCAGCCAAAGGGATTCTCATTCCAGGGTTGGAAGGTTTTGACCTTTTCATAAAATGCTGCGATGTTTTCCGGCGTATGCCCTGCACTTAGCTTTTGAAGACATGCCATGAAATCTGAAGGTTTCTCTTTTGCGCGTTCCAATACCTGGAGAAACCATTTGTGATAGGGATACAACATTTCATTGTGAGCCAGGATCAAACGCCCGCCGAACAAGATCAACTTACTGACAGCCGTACTGAGTAAATACTGATTTTCTCTCTTCAAGGCTTCACCACAGTACCAGTGCCAGGCTTCGAGTTGGGCACGAAAGCGTTTGATCCGTTCTGCTTTCTCGGCGATCGGGTATTCTGCAACCCTGCGGATCTGCTGCTCGAACCCTTCCACTCTGCTAAACAAAATCTGACTGCCTTCGAAGGCAAACCGCGCCGGTTCGCTCCCTTTTTCGGCTACCTGCTTCACAAAATCCAGGCTGATATATTTTCCATCCACATATCCACCCTCGTAGGTGCATAACTCTGTGGTGAAAAAGGTAAGCTGTCCCGTTTGGAAACGTTTCTGATGGTTCTCTTCTGAGAGGAAGATCATGATATCGACATCGGAGGTCGGGCTTTCAAATCCATGTGCGATGGATCCGCTCAAGAGCAGAGCCAGCACTTCAGGGTCGCGCTCAAAATATTCTCTGACGTTCTGTATGGTCTGTATGTGATGGGAGTACATTATTTTTCCTTGGTTGGAATAGGCTGCATCTACTACTTGCTAATTATGTTTAGAACAGCCTCGGCATATTTTGCACTGCTCTTCGTCGTCAGGTGAACGCCATCCTTATCGAGTTCGTATGGCTGCGGGAAGGCTGCACTGGTCCCATCTACAAACGTGCACCAGGCTGTTCTCGCCAAACATGCCGCAGCGATTTGCTGGCGATAGCTTTCCAGATTGCTGCCAAATGAGTTCGGGGTTTCGTTTACCTGCAGAATCGGGGATTGCGCGAAGAGCAGCGCCTGGGGAATTGATGAATGAATTGCATCCAATGTCCCTGCGTAGGCTTGACCAAATTCCTGGGAAGGCCATTTTTCGAAAGAATAATCGTTTGCGCCAATTGCCAGCCATATAAAATCCGGTTCCCATGCCGAAATCCTGGATACAAGCTCAGCTCTTTTTTCAGGCGTGGAGGCGTCATCCTGCAATGATCTGTAGCTGTACGCCTCCAGGACGACCGAAAAATATTTTCTCAGCAGGACAGGCCAGGCCTCGGCAGAGAGGTTATCCACATTCCCGCCAACGGTGATCGAATCACCATAAACAGCGATCCGCTGGTTGTCCTGTTTGATTTGCTGCGTCTCTCCGTTGAAAACAATCCTATTAATGAAGACACCTGTGATTTCATCGTCGGATTTTGTCTGTGCCCCGGATGTGAGCGTAACCCGTTTTTCGCCTGGCGGCATGGAATGGACAATCGTCGATTCGCCGGATTTCACCTTGTACGCCGTTATCGTTGATCCATCGTCGATGGAGATGTCGGCAAACGCGCTGAACACTGCGGGGATGGTGTTGGAAACCTCCACGGTGACGGAGCTTGCATCTGTTTCGAATATCCCGTATGAGAGTGCCGACGTGTCCAGTTGGAACACAGCCTGCACCGGCGTCGGGCTCAAGGCAGGTGATAAAGCCTCGTCCTGTCGATCACAGGCAGATAGGAGGACCGGCAACAGCAGGGCAAGATGGACACGCTGTATTCTGTGGAGCATTATTGTTTTTCCAGTCTCGGTGCAGCCAAAAGGATCCTGCCGGCAGGTTTTGCGGGGATCGATTTTTTCACGTCGCGACCTCCGTTTGGGTTGTGGGGACGCTGTTTTCTATAAATTGTAGTCCAGCTTGAACGTGGAGGCGACCCATTCTTCGATTTGCTGTTTTGTGGCATGGGCACCCGGCTCGAGCGGAGCTTTGACCATCTCACTTCGTATCTGTTCCATCTGCTCAGAGACGTCTCTTGTCTCGATCACACGTCCATGGGAGAGAATCAACTCAAAGACGTTTCTATACTTCCAGGCCGGGTGGAAACCCATGTGCACATAGAGTTGCTGAATAAAACCACCTGCTGCCAATATGCCTCCGCTGAAATCAATCTGCAGATGTAGCTGGTGGTATATGTTGTCAAATGTTTCTTCGCCGGAGAACACAGGCCTAAGGTTGTTGACGCTCGGGCCCTCACGGTTGAGATTGACTCGCAGGTCATTCAAGAGCAATTTGCTGTACAGAATTTTGTACGCACAGACGTAGCCCCGCCAGCAGCTTGTGATACGCGGGAAGGGTTGCATGCCGTAAGCCAGGGGCTCGAACAATCCATTGCCATTGACACCAACAATGAAGAGCTCCTGGCCTGGTAACAAAAGCGTATCGGGGATTTGAGCGGTCATAAAAGGAGCATCGGCGTGTTAATCAAGATTCCACCTCCCACAGATCCGGGTAGCGGTGAATGAAACCGGTCGGACGGACCTCAAGGGATGCGGCATAATCGAAGCGCGGTGACTCATACCAGTATATGTTCTCGGCGCGCCGCTCGTAGCGCTGAGCCACCCTCTCAAGCGCAAGCGTAGTAGCAGGCAAGTCCAGCCATGCGACCGGGACCGCAGCGACTTGCCCGACCTGGAGCGCAACCCGCCGCAACTGAAACAAGTTAGTCGCCGGCGTGAAACCAAGATCCAGATCCACACAGTCACTCAAATGCGGAACGACCTGGCCGTCCAGCATCCACATACCGTCTGCTGTCCGCCTGACATGGGAGTCGATCGAGCGTCCACCCACCCAGCCCTGCACAGTTCCTTCCTGTGTATGCCACTCAGGATCACACTTGACTTGATACGTGAGGCGCGCCGGTACGCCATCCTGCCGGAAGACGGCTGTGCCATCCAGTTGCCAGCCGCCATCCCTCTGCTCAAGTCGACAGGCATCATGCCCGGGTGCGTCCAGGCGGCGCCAAAGGATCGTATCAATTACCATACTTGTTCTCCCGTATATTCATCCAACAGTAAAGTTTTGAACCTGCAATAAAGTATAACGCGCTGTCAGCCCCATTCAACCATAAGTTACAACGCGGGTTGGCCTGATCCTGCACGCCACCAGTTTCATCTCGTCCCGCTTTTCGTCAGGCTCGACGTGCCCGAAAAAGGTGGGCTGATTGACGTATCGCTGCGTGAGTTGGTCCGCCAGCTCTTCGGCGCCCACCGGGGTCACTTCTTCAACCGCGCCTCGGACCTCGAGATAGCGATAGGGATTCTGCGGGTCGATGACCAGGACCGTTGCCTGGGGCCGCTCGCGCAGGTTCCTTTCCTTTTGAGTCCCGCGCCAGGTGAAGAGGCGCAGGTAGGTGCCGTCGTACAGGCACCAGACACAGTTGACCTGCGGTTGTCCATTCGGCATGAGCGTTGCCAGGACCACGACGATGGGCTGCTGTAACAGGTCTACATGAGAGGGGGGAATAGTGCTGGCCATAGTGAAATCATCCTATACTATTTCGCGATTTTGGTTATTCTAGTCATGTGGATCTTTCCAACCACTTCAAAACGCTCCACTCGATATCTGTTTGTTCCGAGTCTGTTTTCAATGAAGGGAACACTCGGGGCGTAATAAAAGCTGCCACCTATCGTCAAAGCCTCGATCATTTCTTTGAATTTCTGCAAGTATGGCTCAAGTTGGGCAGGGTCATGGAAGTTTATATAGTGGAGGTGGTTTGTAAACGCCATATTGGAAATGATCGTGCCCCATATATCCCATTCGAACTCATAGTCCATCCAACCTGTTTGCTGAAGATAAGCCTCTCGTTTCTCGATTTGCCGATCGATACCGTACGCCTCGATTCCAAGTGCGCGTAAATGCCTCGTCAAACCGGCGGTGCTTCCGCAACCGACATCAAGCACAGGCTGCCTCAGAGTTGGGATATCGAGTCTTAGGAGATCGATTTGTAGCTGTGGCGAGTATTCCTCACAAATGATATGACCAGTGGTTGGCAAATCTCGAAGATATTTAACAAAGCTCTTTGGATATAAACTGGCGCTCCAGCTTGCCAATTCGGTATAATGGTAATCCTTTAGTGCCGCCTGAATATGTTTTGTTTCAACGATTCTCTGCCAGGTGTGTAGATAGATGTTTTCCAGGGAGCGCCTTTTTTGTTCAGTAATTTGAATGAATTGGTTGATCGAATACAAACGCTTGATCAACGTTTCGGAAGCAAATGAGATGGCGTTTTGTAACACCGGTTCAGGCAGAGGCTTCTGGCCGTTTGCGACCAACTCCTCCAAAGCTGCCAGGAAGTCCGGGTCAATTTCAATGCTCTGACCGAGTTGAACGTAGAGCATGTTTTTTGCCCTGTTCAAATCGATCTGTTGCTGCAATGCTTTATCAATGTCGCCCATGTGTTTTTTGTGCATCCGCGTCGGTGTGCTCTATTACACTCCGATTACCTCATCATGCAGAATGGCATAAATCTCTACGTCGTGATGCTTCCCCCTGTTGTACCACGCGCCGCGCGCCGTGCCCTCGTGCCGAAAATGACACTTCTCGGCCAGGCGGCGCGATGCCGCATTGTCAGGGTGGATCACCAGCCGAATCCGATTGATCCTCTTCGTCTCGAACAAATAACGCACCATCAGATTGACCGCCTCCGTCATCGCGCCGCGACCACGATGCTCCGGCGCGTAGAGGATGTAGGAGAGTTCGTATTCGTCCAGGTAATTGACTGTCTTGAAGAACTCAATATGCCCGATGATGTCGTCGCTGTTGTTAATGATAAGGAGCAAACCATCTTCCTTGCTCCAGAAGCCTGTGTCATGGAACTCCTTGTTGAAGGCGGGCTGTGAAAGAATGCCGCGCGGGAAGAATTCGCCGCGATTGGCGATATCAACGTGAAAAGCGTAGAGTTTCTCCAGGTCAGTTTCACGCACCGGGCGCAAAGTGATGGATGTGCCTTTGAGCATGCTTCCTCCTTTTGGGCGGTCACCGTCTGATCCTCAATTTGGGATAGTAGACGACGAAAGAGTAAAGCTCTTCCCAAAACAAAGTATAGCATGCCTGTCGACCCTGAAAACTGTTTACTGAATACTGTCCTACTGATCACTGCGCCGTATTGCCTCCATCCACCAGCAGCAGATGGCCGGTCACGAACGAGGAATCATCTGAAGCCAGGAATAACACAGCCTGTGCAATCTCTTCCGGTTTGCCGAAGCGGCCCATCGGGATGTAAGCGCTCGATTCGTTCATGGCTTCTTGAATGGTCACCGGATCGGAACCTTCGAAATAACCTTTTTCGGTCCAGCGTTCCACGAACGTATCGCCCGGGCAGACCGCGTTGACGCGGATGTTCTCACGCGCGTAATCGAGCGCCATGGCTTTCGTCATCAGCGCGACCGCGCCCTTGCTCATCACATACGGGAACGCGTCCCGGCCCGCCACCACCGACCAGTCCGAGCCGTTGTTGACGATCACACCCTTGCCCTGTCGCCGCATGTGTGGGATAACCAGCTTACTCATCCGCCAGACCGCGGTCACATTGATGGCAAGCGTCTCGTTCCAGGTTTCCTCGGAGGTCGTTTCCGCGGTGCCGCCGGTGACGATACCGGCGTTGTTGAACAGGATGTCCAGGCGGCCGAACTCGGCCAGAGTCCGCTCGACGACGCGGGAACAACTGCCGGCCTGGGTGTGATCGGCCTCGATGAATACGCCGCGCGCGCCCCGCTCCCTGATCTCGTTTTCCACGCGTCCACCCAGTTCCGCGCGGCGTCCCGTGATGACGACCTGCGCGCCTGCCTCGGCGAACAGGAGCGCAGTCGCCTTCCCAATCCCGGAGGTTCCCCCGGTGATGATTGCAACTTTGTCCAAGAGTTTTTTCATTTGGTTCCCTTCGCAGGGGCGGGGTCGCCCCGCCCGGATACCCTCGCCCGGGGCAGGATGACCCTGCCCCTACTTGACAAGGTCATTATATTCACAATAACATATTGACATGATTTCAACGAACGGTATAAAAGCCATCTTTTTCGACCTCGACGGTACGTTGAGACACAGCGTACCCTCGGGTGCTGATGTTTTCACCAATTATGTAATGACACTTGGTCTGCCAGTGGACGATGAAGCTCGCCTGCGCGCCATACGCTGGGAGCATCTCTATTGGGCGAGTTCGGTCGACTTGCGGGATGACCTGCTGGCGCATTCCGGCGCGACAGAAAATTTCTGGATCGAGTACAGCCGGCGGCGTCTCGTGGCGCTTGGCGCCGTTCCCGAGTGGGCGGTGGAGTTTGCGCCGGGTGTCTCGAAGCACATGGGTGAGTTCTACAAACCGGAAAGCATCGTCCCCGATGACGTGCGCAGGGCCCTGCCGCAATTGAAGCAGGCCGGTTACATCCTCGGCGTCATCTCGAACCGTGACAAGCCTTTTCAGGAACTTCTGCATGAACACGGCATCGGCGAGTTCTTCGAATTCTCACTTGCAGCCGGGGAAGTCAATACGTTCAAGCCTGAGCCGGGAGTCTTTGAACATGCTCTTCAACGCATGAATTTATCTCCACAGGAGGTGATCTACGTGGGTGACAATTACTATGCAGATGTGGTCGGTGCGCGCCGCGCGGGACTTTGGCCCGTTCTCTACGACCCGCTCGGAGTCTTCCCCGACCCTGATTGCACGACGATCAAGTCCTTCGATGAGTTAAACTCTGTGATCAAGATTATCGAATAGAACTCTTGCATACGTCGTGATTCGAGATCACCTTGCGTTTCTGCCACAGATTTCACGGATGTACACGAATTTTTTCGAAATCAGTGAGAATCCGTGTAAATCCGTGGCAAAGAAATACTTTTGCAAGAGGTCTAATAAATAAATCAGACATCAGGGGGCAGTCAATAAGGAATACGAAAGGAACAAACTATGGCATGGGAAAGTAGACTCATGCGGACGGTCCGTGTCCGCAACGTACATGAGACGGGAACACTGGCGCGTTTGCTGGCAGCCGTCTCGAACATGGGCGCCAGCGTCGGCAGCATCGAAATGCTGACGGAAACCGCCCAATCGGTGGTGCGCGATATCACGGTCTACGCAGATGACGCCGAGCACATGGACCACGTGATCGAAACCATGCGCACCAATGAAGGCACACGCGTTCTCGAGGTCCGCGACGAAGTCCTCCAATTGCATCAAAAGGGGAAGATCGCCATCCGCTCGCGTTTTCCCATCGATTCAATTGCCACCTTACGACGGGTATATACACCGGGCGTGGCGGAAGTCTGCTTGAAAATTGCAGATGATCCGGAACTGGCGCTGTTGTATACAAGTATCAGTCATATGGTTGCCATTGTCACGGATGGTTCCGCCGTTTTAGGGCTGGGCGATATTGGTCCGTTGGCGAGCATGCCCGTCATGGAAGGCAAAGCCATGTTGATGGAAACTCTCGTCGGTCTTTCCGGCATCCCGATTTTGTTGAACACAAAAGATGTCGATCAAATTATCCAGGCAATATCATCCATCGCGCCGACCTTTTCCGCCATCCAGCTGGAGGATATTTCTGCGCCGCGCTGTTTCGAGGTGGAGGAACGTCTGCAAGCCATGCTCGACATTCCCGTGATGCATGACGACCAGCATGGGACGGCAGTGGTTTGTACTGCGGCGTTGAGGGTCATTGCCAGGCGCGCCGGTGTGGATATTGGCAAAGTCGTGATCGGTCAGATCGGCCTGGGCGCAGCCGGGAACGCCATCGCAAAAATGCTGATGGGCCTCACCGGCAACCCGGTTTTGGGCGCGGACCTGAACGAGGGAGCCATGGGACGGTTCGAGCGGGATGGCGGGAAACGCTCCAGCCTGCAAGAGATCATGTCGGAGTGTGAAATCGTCGTTGCCACAACGGGCGTGCCGGGTCTCATCAAGCCTGAGATGGTGCGCAAGGGACAGGTTATCCTGGCCCTCTCGAATCCGGAGGCGGAGATCGACCCGGATGTGGCCCTGGCGCACGGTGCGATTTTCGCCGCGGACGGCAAGTCAGTCAATAATGTGATGGGCTTCCCCGGCATCTTCCGCGGCGCGGTCGATTCGCGCGCCCCGCGCATCACCCACGAGATGCTGATCGCGGCGGTGGATGTCCTGGTGCGTATGACGCCCAGCGGCGAGCTGATGCCCCATCCCCTGGACAAAAAGGTGCATCGAGAGGTGGCGCGTGCCGTGGCAGAGACCGCCATCAGGCAGGGCATCGCGCGGGCAGAATATATTCCGTATGTAGAAGAATGAGGGATTTTGTAGGGGCGACCCTTGTGGTCGCCCAAAACGGTCGCTCGAGAGGGGCAGGGACAAGCCCTGCCCCTACGATTTAAACGGTTTCTTTAATTGTTTCCTTCAGCGTTGCGCCCAAACGAGTGATGCCTTCGCGGATATTCTCGGGCGACGAATAAGAGAAGTTGATACGCATCGTATTCTTGCCTCCGCCGCACGGGTGGAAGGCCTCGCCAGGCACAAACGCGACCTTCTTTTCGATGGCGCGTTTCAGGACTTCGGCTGCATCCATTTCTTCCGGCAGGACACCCCACAGGAACATGCCGCCTTTGGGCTTGCTCCAGGTTACTCCCTGCGGGAACATCTCTTCCATCATTTCGAACATCACGTCGCGGCGTTCCTTGTAGGTGGCGCGGATCACTTTGACATGCTCATCCAGGAAACCATCTTTCCCTACTTGATAAGCCACATACTGATTGAATGAGGAGGTGTGCAGGTCCGCGGCTTGTTTTGTCATGACCAGTTTGCGGATCACCTCAGGCGGCGCGATCACCCACGCCAGGCGCAGGCCCGGCGCAAGCAATTTGGAGAATGTACTCAGATAAATCACATTGCCGCTGTAATGCCCGCCGTTGGGGCCGCGATATTTACTGTCCAGTGAGACATCCGAAGGGATATGGTCACCTTCGTAGCGCAATTGGCCGTATGGGTCATCCTCGACGATTGGCACCCCATACCGGTCTGCAAGCTCGATCAGTTTCTGACGCCGTTCCAGGCTGAGGGTCGAGCCGCCGGGATTTTGGAAGTTCGGGAGGACGTAGATGAACTTCGGCCCGATGCGCAGCGCGGCTTCCAATTCATCCACGATCATGCCATCCTCGTCCGCGCGGACGGGGATGTACTGCGCTCCGTAGGCGTTCCAGGCTTGCAGCGCCCCTAGGTAGGTCGGCGATTCGACCACGATGTAATCGCCGCGGTTGAGGAACAAGCGTCCAATGAAATCCAGTGCCTGCTGGGAGCCGGAGGTGATCAGAATGTTATCGGGCGAGACCTGTACGCTATAACGGGCGGTGCGCTGTGCAATCATCTCGCGCAATGGTTTGTACCCTTCGGTCGTGCTGTATTGCAACGCCTGCGGGCCAAAATGATCAAGCACATAATTGCAGGCTTCGCGGAACTCCTTCAACGGAAAGACCTCTGGCGCCGGCAATCCTCCTGCGAACGAGATAATATCTGGCTGTTCCGTGAACTTTAGCAGTTCGCGGATGACCGAACTCCCCATTTTTTGCATACGGTGGGCGTAACGATATTCCCAGGGTGTTTGCATTTTTTTTCTCTCCTTTGAGAAAAGATAAAAAAAGCCTGGCAGGTACACAGGTACCCGTCAGGCTGGCTGACTCCTAGACAACAGGATGTCACGAAGGATAAATGCCAGAATCGGTATCATGACATGCATTATCTTACCCAAACTCAGCCTTCTCCGCAATTGACAACTGACACTCTTTTTTTGTGATTCAGGGAATTGTAAGGTTTTTTAGTACAATCAAGGCAACTTTAGAATACTCAGAGGAGGCAGAAATGACAAGCGAAGCAGTCCTGTGGACCAGCGGGATCATGGCTTTTTTACACCACCTGGCGGCATTTACGTTGACCGGCGTGATCATCTATGAACACATCACTTTCCGTAAAGATTTGTCACTTGCCGAAGCACGCCGAATTCAAATCATGGATATCCTCTATGGGGTCTCCGCCGGTGTGCTTGTCGTCGTCGGGCTTCTGCGTGTGTTCTACTTCGAGAAAGGCGCGGCCTTCTACGCTCAAAACTGGTTCTTCTGGACCAAAATGCTGGGCTTCGTCCTGGCGGGCGCGTTCTCCATCTACCCGACGATCCGGTTCCTTTCGTGGCGCAAGTTCACGACCCGGAACCAGGTCCCGGAGATCTCCGACGCGGAGGTCGCGCGCATCAAATTGATCCTGCGTCTGGAAACGCTTGCGATTGCCATTATTATTTTCTCCGCGGCGATGATGGCGCGCGGGGTAGGGATGATGTAAGAGTTACATCATGGTTGTTTTGTCTCACCTGCAGGCAAGCCAAATGCTCCAGGCCCAAAAAAACGGTCAGGCCGTTGCGAAGATATCGCTTGACCTGAATCTGACGGAGAGCGAGGTCCGGCTTCAGCCGGACTGTGTCCTGTTCCCTGCCGGGGAGAGCCTGGATTGGAAAAGCCTGGAGGAGATCAGCGCCAATGAAGTTGCCTGCTATACCGTGGAAGGCAATGCCGCCAAAGCCATCAAGGACTTCTCTGAATTCTCAGGACGGGTCTACGGCTTGATGCCGACGGCATCTGCCCCGACCATGTTGATTTCCGGCATCCCGATGCACCGCATCAAAGACACAAACCCACATCAGGACACGCTCAACAAGATCAAGGCCATTGCGCCCATCAAGGGCGATGTGCTGGATACGACGACGGGCCTTGGCTATACCGCCATCGAAGCGGCCAAGACAGCCAGGCGCGTAGTGACCATCGAGATCGACCCGACCGCGCAGGAGATCGCGCGGCTGAATCCCTGGTCGCGGGATTTGTTCGAAAACCCGAAAATT
>Ga0105098_10000468_pt1 | contig 13809 bp, 18 predicted proteins | sample PPLLak21cMay2015_FD_79137 | JGI IMG/M metagenome (GOLD analysis project Ga0105098, IMG submission 79137) | Freshwater sediment microbial communities from Prairie Pothole Lake near Jamestown, North Dakota, USA - PPLs Lake P7 Core (1) Depth... | ecosystem: Environmental > Aquatic > Freshwater >... | reverse complement strand
TCAATCTAATCGAACAGGAGTTCGCTTCCAAACATCTGTTCGATTCGGGGAAGCCGAAAGGGGAACGATCCCCCTCGCACCCCCCCCGGCACGCCGGCCATTGACATCTTTCACTTGACACCGAACGTCTGTTCGATAGAGTGGCGAACGCACGTTCGGTTGACGGACTGCGTCCAGTAGCCCGCAAGGGCCCGATCAGGAGGAAGACCAAAATGCAGAAGGCAAACCTGCAGCTGTCCGTCCGGCTGTCACTGCTTCTCGCAGCCCTCTGCGTGGTCTTCCTCATGATCGGCGGTTCTGCTCAGGCCGATGAGCCGCTGACGGCGCCGGTCGAATACGTCGTCGAATCCGGTGACACCCTCTGGGGTATAGCCACTTCCAACGCCCGCCCCGATCAGGATGTGCGACGCCTCGTCGCCGATATCGCCCGGCTCAGCGATGTAGACGCCGGCTCGATCTTTCCAGGACAGGTGTTGTTGATCCCGACCACCTGAGCGCTACCTCGGCTCCGGGTGTTTACCCTGCGTACATGCTCTGCCCGGTTTGTGGCGCCCCCAGCACCCGTGTCGTCGACAGCCGTCCCGCTGAGGGTGGCCAGTCGATCCGGCGACGTCGCGAGTGTGAGGGGTGTGGACAGCGTTTCACCACTTACGAGAGACTCGAGCCACAGCTGATGGTCCGGAAGAGGAACGGCCGTTTGGAACCCTTCTCCGCTGCCAAGCTCGCGGCCGGGATCTCTGCCGCCCTGGCCGACCGACCCGTGTCGAACTCGACCATCCAGCGTCTGGTCGAGGAAGTCGAGGCATCTTTCAATGGCGCAGGGTCTCAGGTCTCCTCCGAGGAGATCGGCCGCGAGGTTCTAGAGCGGCTTCGTGCCCTCGATGAAGTCGGATATTTGCGCTTCGCCTCGGTCTACAAGGATTTTCAGGGTGCCGCCGACTTCGAGAAGGAGGTCGCGGCCCTGGAGTCAGCCGAGTAGGCGGGTGAGGTCCGTCCGCGCCTGTTCGATGAGGGCGGACACCGAGTCGGACACGGCCCCGATGTCGGTGAGCATCGCCTGTCGAACACCCAACAAGTCCGCCCTGAGTGTTCCCACTATCTCGACGGCGGCGGTCCGGTTGTCAGTGCGAATGGCATCCAGATATGCCGTCTGAGTCGTGTCAAGCCCGGTGCTGATGGTTTCCAACGCCGCACTCGCCTGATCGGCGATGCCGGAGGGAAGTGCGGCCCGAACAGACTCGAACCCGGCGCGCCATTCGGTGAATGCGTCGGTTGCCGTTGTGATGTCGGTCAGATCGGGGTCGGTCTCTAGCAGGGGCAACGTGAGAGCAGGCTCCAGGGCAGTCCGGTAGGCGGTGGCGTCGATTAGCTGACGGGAGGCGTCGATGGCCAGTCCCGCGGCTTCGGCCGCCGTCGATCGATCATCGGAGGCGTCGGCGGGCAGAGTCGCAGAAGCGGCGAACATCGCCCGAGCCTTGTCGCCCATTGGGAGGAACACAGATGCGTCTTGGTTGGCATCGGGGAGACGATCCAGGTCGAGACCGTTCACGAGCGGCGCGACGTCATCGATGGCGATAGCGAGCGCTTCCGCCTGCGTCCGAACGTCGCCGAGTGCTGCTGCTGCGGAACTCGCCGGTTCCTGATAGAGCCAGTAGGCGAACCCGGCCCCGGCCAAGAGGATCGCCACGAGCGAGAGAACCATGGGCCAGCGAAAGCGGCGCCGTCCAAGATGCTTGGTGCCGAAGGCGTCGGGTGTCCAGTCGAGCAGGGAGGGAGCGTGCAGCTCGGTGGTGTCCCACATGTCCTTCACGAGCTCGCCCGTTGGCTCGCTGTGTGGGCTGTGGCGGCCAATCGGCACCGTCACAAGGGCTGTCACCTGCGACCCGTTGGCCACAGGCGCCGCCGACTCACCCGTCGGTGCGGTTGGGGGCGTGCTCCATGCACGGGAAGGCGCGTCGAGGAACCCGAGGGATTCCATCGACGGGCTCCTAACGAAGCCGCGCCTGGATTGGGATGTGGCAGTCATCGGGAACACTCATTTACAGTCGTCAGGTCATCCCGCCCGATGCCCCGTGACTCCAGAATGCAAGCTAGTTTCATAAGACTCGATCCGGAAGTGGAAATTCCCTCGCGATCACATATCGGCGACGCGGCGATAGATCTTCAGGCCAGATGTGAAGTGATTTTGGAACCGGGGGAGAGGGCCTCGGTCCCCACCGGGCTCGCGGTAGCCATACCCGACGGCTTCGCCGGCTTGGTCCTGCCCCGCAGCGGTCACGCTCAGCGTCTCGGGGTGGGGGTAGTCAACGGACCCGGGCTCATCGACTCGGGTTACCGCGGCGAGGTGTCGGTTCTCCTCATCAACCACGGATCCGAGAGGGTCAGCTTCTCCAAGGGCGAGCGGATCGCTCAGCTGGCGGTGGTCCCTATCCCAGATATCGAATGGGTGGAGGTGGAGAGGCTGGATGAGACCTCCAGGGGGTCCGGCGGCTTCGGTTCGACCGGCTCGTGAAGCTGTTTGGCTGGAATGGACGCACCGTTAGAATGCGTTACCCGTGCGGAAGTAGCTCAGTTGGCTAGAGCGCAACCTTGCCAAGGTTGAGGTCGCGGGTTCGAATCCCGTCTTCCGCTCCGACGACTCGAGTCGTCCGGTCTCGGCGACGTGGCCGAGTGGTTAGGCGCGGGTCTGCAAAACCCGTCACACCGGTTCGATTCCGGTCGTCGCCTCCAAGGAGGGAACTCGGGCCCTTAGCTCAGCCCGGCTAGAGCGCTTGCTCGACACGCAAGAGGTCACTGGTTCAAGTCCAGTAGGGCCCACGATAAGAAAACCCCAGGAGATTCCTGGGGTTTTCTTATCAGCCGCTCGGACCGAGAGCCTGCGAAAAAGTACAGGGTCAACGTGCGTGAGGTGGACGGGACACGTTTCGTCACCGGGGAAGTCGACCTATCGGTTGCCGACACGCTTGCCGAAGCGTTGAACGGACAACGAGTCCTTGTGGACATGACTGGCGTCACCTTCATCGACTCGACCGGGACTAGCGCAAACAGAAACCCCCCCGGTCCTGGCAGCGGGGGGTTCCTGAAGGTCCGGACTGGGACGCCGATCATGTCGCTCGCTAGGTGAAGACGCTAACCCCGCCCGGTCCCACCAACAGTCCAACCACGATGAGCACGATTCCCCACAACATCTGACCCCGAAAGATGGCCGCGATCCCCGCGATCACCAGGATCACCGCAATAATCCAAAGGATTGTTGCCATTGGTTAGTCCTCCCAGACTTGACGTGGCACACACTTACCCGGCATGAGGGGCCAACAAACTCCCTCTCTTCCTAGAACGAAAACGACCGGGGGGGCCTTGGCGCCCTCCCCCAAATCCAAGGGACCTCCGTCGATGTGGAACCGAGCCATCGGGGCATGGCCTCTTGTTCGATGCCTCATTTCCCGAATGCCACACCGTGCGAACCAGAAGCGAAATTTTCGCCAGCCCGGGAAAATGGGCACAAACAACCTCTGGCTACCAAGAGGAACCCCCAAGCCGTGGGGAGGCTGGACGTTGGGGGGCGTCCGAGCAGTACGGCCTGGGGGTTCCTCGAGCGGGCCTCAGAAACTGTTAGATGAGGTCCCGCCTTCTTCCGAAGCTAGCCAGTGTTTTTGGCGTGTCGAGGCGTCAATGTCCGACATAGAGAAACCCGCTATGGCTGGCCGATTCTCTGCCGCGGTCGGACTGTTCCCGTGCAGTCACAATCTGAAGCGGCGAAACAGCTGTGTTCGTTGGGCTGAATGACTGGATGGTCAGATTCGGAACAGTCGTTCATGGTCGAGACGGTAGGGGCCGGCCATGACATGAACGGGAGGCCGTCACGCCGGAGACCTGCCCACGGGGATCGTGCCCACTAGGTTCGCTCTGACCACTCGACCCGGCAAGGGGGTTCCCAATGGGAAAGTGGCGATTGATCGGCGCAGCAGCAGGCATGGGTGTTCTACTCACAGCCTCGGCAGCATTCGCGCAGGTGCCACCTGGCGGCACTTTCACCGACGACAACGACAGCGTCTTCGAGGGAGCTATCGAGGCGATCGCCGCCGAAGGCATCACCCTCGGCTGTAACCCACCGGCGAACACCAGATACTGCCCTGACGATCAGGTGACGCGCGGTCAGATGGCGATCTTCATCGTCCGTGGCTACGACCTGCCCGCTGCCACACTCGACTTCTTCACCGATGACAACGGCAAGGTCTACGAGGACGCAGCCAACCGTCTAGCCCAGGCCGGCTTGACCCAAGGTTGTGCCCCGAACCTCTATTGCGGTGACGACACGATCACCCGTGGGGAGATGGCCGCGTTCCTGTCGAGGGCCGAGAACCTGCCCGATTCCACCACCGATCATTTCGTTGATGACAACAGTTCGATTTTCGAGCCGGGAATCAACAAGGTGGCCGACGCTCGGATCACGCTCGGCTGCAACCCGCCGGCCAACACCAACTTCTGCCCGAACGACAATGTGACCCGAGCTCAGATGGCAGGGTTCCTGACACGAGCCCTCGGGTTGACTCCGATACGTCCACCGACACCACCACCCCCCGGCTCTTTCGCCCCGTTTACGGTGACCGGCGTCGGAAATGATGTCATCGACTTTCGGATACCCGGAGACGTACCAGCAGTCCTCGACCTCACCCACAACGGGACCAGCAATTTCATCGTATGGAGCCTCGACAGCTCGTTCGGACTGATCGACCTGCTAGTCAACGAGATCGGGCCCTACGATGGCCGGAGAATGGTGCACGGAGGATGGTTCAGTGCTCCTGAACTTGTCCGGCATCTCGACATCACCGCGGACGGTGCATGGTCGATCACAGCACGACCCATGACCGCAGCCAGATCCATGACTTCATCTCTGACTGGTTTAGGCGACGACATCGTGCGCTACCGCACTTCGGCCGCAACGCTCACGTCAACCCACGACGGAACAAGCAACTTCATCATCGTCGGCTACGAGTCGAACGGCCGCTATGCAGGATTGATCGTCAACGAGATCGGCCCCTACTCCGGAACCGATCTAGTCCCCACTGGCACTGCCATCCTCGACATAACGGCAGACGGAAACTGGACCCTCAACGCCCCCTAGCCAGCAACCGTTTCACCGGTGCTTCAATCAGGATCTCGGCCACCGGTACCCGAGAAGCCGAGCCTTCGGATACTTGTCGATGCTCACCCGGTTGCCTTGATTGCCGCCGAGCACAGAGATATGTGTCGAGTTCTCGTCAACATAGAATCCGACATGACCTTTAGGTGAAGTCTTGCTCTCCCGCCAGAAGACCGCCACTGCCCCGCGCTTAGGTTCGCTGAGCTTCTTTCCCCATTTCTCCCACGACCTGGCCGTCGCGCTGTCAGTGCCTCGTATGTCGGCTTGTTCCATGCACCAGTTCACGAATGAGGAGCACCAAGGGATCTCGTTCTCATCGAAGCCGCCGGTAACGGAGGCGTGATATTCGAGAATTCGAGGGTTGTGTTCTGACGCACCGGGCACCTCAACGGTGCCGTCATCCATCTCACGCTTGGCGGTCCGGTACCACTTTGGTGTACTGCCGCCCGCGGGGCTTGTGATCGGCTGCACGGTCACACCCGGCGGTGTGGGGGGGACATGAATGAGTTGACCGACCTTGATCTTGTCCGGGTTGCGGATCTGAGGGTTGGCCGCAATAAGAGCGGAGAGAGATACGCCGAAGGCTCTGGCGATCTTGGTCATGGTGTCACCTGACCTCACCCGATACCGATCGCTGAACGGCGCACCGCTCGGCGGAGCTGCGTCGGGCTGTCCGGGGATTTGGAGCTTTTGTCCGGGGAAGATCAGCGAGGGGTCATCGACCTGCGGGTTCGCCCTTATCAGTGCCCCAACCGAGACCCCGTGTTTGACGGCGATCTTTGACATTGAATCGCCTGACTTGACCGTGTACACCAACGTCCACCACCTCCGCGTCGGCGGCGAACCCTACGCCTGCCGCGAACGGGCCGATCTGGTGACTGGAGAATGGTTCTCCCAGCCCGAGCTGGTAGGCAATCTCCGACGTCACCGCGGACGGCGATTGGACGCTCGCAGCGCCATAAATCGGTCCAGATCGTCATCCGCGATTGAGCGCCCGAAGCGCTTGACCAAGCCGTGTCTAGCCGACCTGAGAGACACGCCGGGCGACTGTTACCTGAGACATTGGCGTCACCACATGGGGGGTTTCACATGAGAATCCCACCCGGCAATGCGATTCCACATCCCGGGTAATATCCCGTCTCACACAACCGCGAGGAGCAGGCAATGGCGATGTCGAAGGAGCACAAGGAGGCACTGGCCCAGGGACGGCTCGAGGCGCGTTCCGTCAAGGCTTATCTCGATGCTTTAGGCAACAAAAAGCGCGGTCGCCCTGTGACAAAGGAGAGCTTGCAGAAGAAGCTCTCAACCATCGATTCAAGGTTGAAGTCCGAGCCAAATCCTCTGAAACGGCTCGATCTCATGCAGTCGAGAGCAGACACCGAGAAGGCGCTTGGGAGCGTCGAACACCCTGTTGATCCAGAAGAACTTGCCGCCGGCTTCACTGAGCACGCCAGGTCGTACTCCGAGAGAAAAGGGATCAGTTACAGCACATGGCGGCAATTCGGCGTGCCGGCCGAGGTACTCAAGAAGGCCGGAATCCCCGCCACCAGACGTCGCTCGTAGTCACTCCCAGCCGAGCTCCTCGAGCCTTGTGTCGTCGATGCCGAGGTGGTGAGCCAATTCGTGGAGCACTGTCCTCCGTATCTCTTCTTCGAGGTCTTCGTCGCTGAGATCCAGCTCGAGATGAGGCTGACGGAAGACGATGATTCGGTCGGGCAGGGCACCCCAGTAGTCGGATGAGCGCTCCAAGAGCGAAACCCCTTCATAGATGCCCAGGACGTCTCCCTGTTCCTCGGTGGGCCAGTCCTCGACCACGATGTGCAAGTTGTCCACTCGCTCCATCACCCACGTAGGAAGGCCATCCAGGGCACGATCCACGGCCGCGTCGAACTCGGCTCTCGTCATGGTTTGGTCCATTCACCCGAGGGGAGATCAGTCTTCAATGGCGCGGGCGCCGATGAACGCCAGAACTGCCGCGACTGCGAGGAGGGTCCAGCCGACGACGTCGACAAAGCCGCCCCAACCGAATCTGAGGGTGGATACGAAGTCCCAAAGACCTGCCACAGCGATCACATATCCAGTGATCTTCTGCAATGTCGCGCCGCTGATCCCGGAGCCAACCGATGTCACTCTGGGAAGTATCACCGCGAACGTGGCGGCGATCACTGACGGGAATGACGGATACCACTCATTGGCAATCAGACCGAATATGACGTAGACGCCGAGTATCAGGATCCCGGAGACCATCACGATCACCTCGCCAGACATACCACCCAATGACGTTGCGGTATCAGCGGGAGTTGGGGCTATGGGCTGCGGACTTTCGGGCTCGGATGGCGTCGGTGGCTCGGTGGTCATCGTTCCTCCTCGAGAACGCTGTTTCGCCATCACACTCTATGAAGCGGCAAGTGCGTTCGGTCGGTTTGGGTTGTGTCCAGTGCTCGGGGAACCTGTATTCTTGGCCCCAGGGCGATTAGCTCAGTTGGCTAGAGCGCGCGCCTCACACGCGCGAGGTCACTGGTTCAAGTCCAGTATCGCCCACCAACCAATGTCGGACCCTTACGTGACCGTTTGCCGGGTCCGGTCGTATCCCGCATGCACACCGCTTTCGACGATCAGTCTCAGTCGCTGAACCGCTGTGTGCACATCCAGATGGGTGGTGTACAGCGGCGCGAGACCGAACCTCATATTGTCCGGCGCCCGGAAGTCGGGGATCACCTTTCCGACCTCTATGAGTGCCCGGTCGATCGGCCAGGAATCGGGGTGGGACAAGGAGACGTGCGACCCTCGCTGCGCGGAATCGCGTGGGGTCCGAAGCGCGAAGCCGAGCTTTTCGAGGTGCTCCTCCCACTGGTTGATGAAGAACTCAGTCAATGACACCGATTTCGCTCTCAGCCGATCGATTCCGGCCTCCGCCACATCGGTTAGCCCGGCGTCGATGGCGGCGAGGGAGATCACTGGCATCGTGCCGCTGTGAAACTTCCTGATGCCGTCCGTGGGTCGAAAGTCGAGATCGAAGTCGAACGGCTCGGCGTGCCCCCACCAGCCCGCGATCGGGTTGTCCAGAGAGCTCTGCAGCGATCTTCTCACGTAGAGGAAAGCGGGCGACCCGGGACCTCCGTTCAGGTATTTGTAGGTGCAGCCGACCGCCAAATCGGCGCCGGATTCCTCCAGGTGGATCGGCACCACGCCGACGGAATGACTCAGGTCCCATAACACCAAGCCTCCGAGTCGATGCACTTTCTCAGTCATCGCGGCGAGGTCGTAGGTGTAGCCCGACTTGAAGGCAGTGTGTGACAAGGAGACGAGAGCGGTCCTCTCGTCCAAGGTAGATTCCAAAGCCCCCGCCGGGTCGGCTGTGTCCTCGGTCGCGACGACCTCGAGTGTCGCCCCACTCGCCGCGGCAACCCCTCGCAACACGTAGACATCGGTCGGGAAATTGGAGTCATCGGAGATGACCTTGTCCCGGCCGGGCTGTGCCCTCAGCGCCGCGGTGGCCAGCTTGTACAGGTTCACCGAGGTCGAATCGGAGATGATCACCTCATCGAGACCCGCTCCGATAATCGGCGCCAGCCGGTCACCGATATGGAGTTGCAGATCCCACCATCCCTCGTTCCAGGATCTGATCAGACGGTCTCCCCATTCGTGACGAATCACCCGATCGACAGCCGGCACAGCAGCGGTAGGCAGCCGGCCCAGGGAGTTTCCGTCGAGGTAGATGAGCTCAGCGTCGGAGAACACATACCTCTCCTTGAATCCGGAGAGCGGGTCGGAACCATCGAGCTCGACTGCCGTCTCGAAGCCAGAGGCGGAAGGGAAAGGGCCGAGATCGATGGAGGTCATTAGCCGCAGGCTACGACCGGTCACACCGTCGTCGCATACGCTCGCCAGGTGCTCGAGGAGATCACAAGGGCCGATATCGAAGCCGCCGCGCTCCGGATTGGGCCTTACGTGCGGCGGACCCCGACCCTGGAGCTGGGGCATGCGATGGGGCCGTACCGGCTAACCCTCAAACTGGACTCGATGCAGCCAACGGGCTCGTTCAAGGTGCGTGGGGCGTTCTCCGACCTGACCAAACGGGCCGTTCCCGAGAGCGGGGTGGTCGCCGCCTCAGGCGGGAATTTCGGGCTGGCGGTTGCCTATGCCGCCGGAGCTCTGGGTCACGCGGCGACTGTGTTCGTACCCGGGAGCTCGCCCGAGGAGAAGGTGGGAAGGGTCGCCAAATTGGGAGCCGACGTTCGCGTCGTGCCGGGCTACTACCCCGATGCGCTGGCCGCCTCACGAGCGTGGGCACGTGAATCGGGGGCCCATGAGATCCACGCCTATGACCAACCCGATGTGGTGGCGGGTCAAGGGACCTGCGGCATGGAGATCTTGAAACAGGTCCGGGAACCAGGCTCGATCCTGGTAGCCGTGGGAGGTGGCGGGTTGATCGGTGGAATCGCCAGTTGGGCCCGTGACGGTGCCACGGTGGTCGGTGTGGAGTCGGAGGGGTGCCCTGCCCTCCACGCTGCCCGGGAGGCAGGCGGGCCGGTCGATGTGCCCGTGGGCGGGATCGCCGCTTCCGCCCTTGGTGCCTCGCGCCTCGGTGACCACGCCTGGCGCGCCAATGAGTGGATCGACCAATCGGTCCTGGTGTCGGATCACGACATCGTGAGAGCGCAGACATGGTTGTGGGAGACATGCCGGGTCCTGGCCGAGCCGGCGGCATGCGCCCCGATTGCTGCCCTGGCGAGTGGGGGATACCTGCCCGCTCCGGGAGAAAGCGTTGTCGCCGTTATCTCCGGAGCCAACACAGGAGGTCTGGAACCCCTCGGTTGACGGGGTCAGTCTCGGGTCGGCTCCATCAGACCGAACTCCTCGCCACCAGGCCCTTCCACCTGCACCCATCGACCCACGCCGGGCAGTTCCATGACATCGGTCAAGAGCTGGCCGCCTCCGATCTGGACCGCCTCGATGGCAGCATCCAGATCCTCCACGTCGCAGGTGTTGAGCGTCTTCGGGCCATCATCACCGGCAAGGGCCACCGCCCCATTGATCCCCGGTCCATCACCCGTGTCGACGAGCCAGTAATCCTGATCCTCCCACTGCTCGACCCGCCACCCGAACACTGTGGTGAGAAACTCGACAGTGGCTCGGGGATCGGCCGAGTAGAACTCGAAATGAGTGGGTCTGACAGCCAAAGAGGCTCCTCTCGTTGACAGACAAAGTAGTCCGGTGCTGCGAGAGTGAAATGCCCGTCGGGCTATTGGATGGCGATTCGCCTCGAACGGGCGTGTGGGCGGAGGTGATCGTCGAGGCGGTCCCAAACCTCGGGCTGGGCAAGCGTGCGCTTCATCGAGATCAAGGTTCGCATGAACGTCGCCACGGCCCGCCGTGAATCCATCGGATTGGGACGCATGGAGTTCTGGACAGATGGAGATGGGCTAAGTATGACGACCTCGCAGTGTGGCCACGCCTCCTTGATGAGGGCGATCTCCTCGGTCAGGGATCGCTGCCCGACCCGGTCGAACATCTTCTCGTGAAAGCGAGCACGCTTGCGTGAGACGTCGGCTGCCATGGGGGCAAGGACGAGCACGAGGTCCAAAGGCTTCTCTGAGCCGAGCACCACGTCGGCATGCGTGCCCGAGACCACACCGCCATCCACATAGAGACGCCCATCGATCGGATACGGCCTGAACAGGAGAGGAATCGCCGATGAGGCTGCGACAGCGTCGGCTATTCCGGCCTCGGGTGCCGATTCGGCGCCGAACACCACACGGCGACGTGAGGCGAGGTCGAAGGCGACGACAGCAGTAGGCCTTGCCGGCCACCGCTCGGCGCACTCTTCGCCGATATGGCTGGTCACCCAATCGTTGAGGCCGGTGGCCTCATAGGGCGCCGGAGAGCCCAGGAAAAGGGTGAGGCCGGGGTCTCGCAGGCCGGGAACGATCCCATGTCTCACCCAATGACGAACCTGGACACCACCGTTCTTCGTGAAGACGTGCCCCCGAATCCTCTCCGCGACATCGTCGCGATCGTCGCTGGGCATGACCAGGGAATCCAGTGTGAGCGCATCGTTCCTGACGAGAGCAGTGACGAAGGCGCCACCCGACGTGCCGACAACGACATCTGCCTGATCCGGATCCCATCCGGTGGCGAGGCGAATCGACATCAGAGCGGCCATCTCATAGGCCGCACCGGTGATCCCCCCGCCGCCGAGCACCAGTCCTACCCTGCTCACGCCTACACCCTAAATCGGTTGTCGAGCCTTTCTACGGGGCTAGCGCCCCATTCAGCCGAATGAACGGCCACACCCCGAACAGCGGGTGTCCTCCTCGTATGTCGGCCCATAACACCATGGGCATGGCAGGTCGTCGCCTCGCTCGTCCCGTGGAACAACCAACCGTGGATCGACCCGGTATTGATGGTTGCCCCGTATCCCCTTCGCCAGGGCGAACAGACCTGTCGTCGCTGTGACCGCGACCAATGCTTCCAACACGTCCGTCCTCCTTGTGTCAGCCGTATGAGGCTAAGAGAGGAGGTCGCGAAAATCGTGGATTTGCCAATCCCCAACCGAATGCCGCGTCAGGGATAGGTGACGCACTGTGCGTGGGAGGCGGTCAGGTTCCGAGGACTGCCTCGGTCAGGTCGTCGACCAGGTAGCCGAGGTCGCCAAGGCGGCCCTCACGGACCTCGGCCGCCTCGAGCATCATCATGGCGGCGTGATAGGCCACCCAGGGCCGATATTGGCTCTCGGGTAGCTCTGCCCCGTATCCGCTCCGAAACGCAGCCGATGCATCCTCCCCGATGCGGGAAGCCAGACGCCAAACCGCCAGGGACAGGTCCCATTCGCGCGGGGCCCGGGTTGCCCATTCCCAGTCGACGATGGTGATCGTCCCTTCCTCGTTGATGATGAACTTGGAGAGGGTCGGCTTGGTATGGGCAGGCACGGGAGCGGTGGCCATGGGTGGCTCCAGTTCGAGGGCCTTGTCGAGCACGGTCTGATCCATTCCGAATCGGCGGCGATAACGACCCAATCGTTCGATGGTCGACCTGTAGTGACTGAGCACATAGTCGGAATCGATGCCGGCGGCCAGGTTCGTGATGTCGGCGTTGGAAGTGTGAATGTCACGCAGCGCCGCGCCGGATGCTTCGATCGAATCGAGGTTTTTGGGGAGATTGGCCAGATTCCAGTGGCCGCCGTCGTTCATCTCGAGCCAGGCCATTTCGCCCTCGGTCCCGTGGTTGATGATCCGAGGCACCGAGGGTATGGCGGCGAGGGCCTCGAGGGCGTGCCGCTCCCGCCGCTCCCGTGACGTGACCGGATAGACCTTTACGATCGTGCTCCGCTCGGCGTCGATGACCCGAAACACCTTGTTGGCTCCGGAGGACAGCTCTCTGACCAACCCCTCCGGGTGAAGCTTCGTCACGAGCTCTCTGGCATCCATACGCTGCTGTTCCCCTTGTCATGGGTGACCTGATGACCGGCTCGGTTGCGTCTTCGAGCCAGTTACCCTTCTGTGCCCGCCCCAGGCTAGCGAGATAACCCCGTGTCACTAGAGCTTCGTTATCCCGACGGAACCGTGTTCGAGCACCCCGATGCTGTCACCGGTCTCGAAGTCGCGGAGTCCATCGGGCCCGGGCTGGCCCGGTCCGCAGTGGCGGTCAAACTGAATGGAGAGCTCCGAGATCTGAGCCGCCCGCTCGACGAATCGGGTGATTTCGCGGTCATCACGCTCGACAGCGAAGAGGGCCTGGACGTACTTCGCCACTCATCGGCGCATGTGCTCGCCCAGGCCGTCCTCGACCTGTTCGAAGGCTCCACGTTCGCCATCGGCCCAGCGATCGAGAATGGTTTCTATTACGACTTCAAGGTCGACGAGCCGTTCACCCCTGACGATCTCGAGCGCATCGAGGCGCGGATGAAGGAGATCATCTCTCAGGACCAACCATTCGAGCGTGAAGCCCTTTCCAGATCCGATGCCCTCGCCTTGTTTGGCGCACACCCGTTCAAGACGGAGATCATCGAGAGCGTCGAGCCGAGTGAGGTCACTCCCGGCGAGGACGTCACCGTGTATCGGAACGTCGACTTCGTGGACCTGTGTCGTGGACCTCACCTCCCTTCCACCGGAAGGATCCCTTCGATAAAGCTGCTCCGCAGCTCCGGGGCGTACTGGAGGGGTGACGAGAAGCGAGATCAATTGCAGCGGATATATGGCACCGCCTGGCCGTCTGCGAAGGAGCTCGACGCATACCTGACCCAGTTGGAAGAAGCAGAGAAACGTGATCATCGCCGGCTGGGCGCCGAGCTCGACCTTTTCAGTTTCCCCCCAGAGCTCGGATCGGGCCTGGTCGTTTGGCACCCGAAGGGAGGGATGCTCCGCAAGGTCGTCGAGGACCACAGCCGCGAGCTGCATCAGCGATTCGGTTTCGACTTCGTCTTCACGCCGCATCTGGCCAAGTCCGACTTGTGGTGGACCTCGGGTCATCTCGACTACTACGCCGAATACATGTTCCCGGGTATGGAGCTCGACAACGAGCAGGAATACCGGGTCAAGCCGATGAACTGCCCGTTCCACATCCTCGTCTACAAGAGCAGGCCGAGGTCATACCGCGATCTGCCGGTCCGTCTCTCCGAGCTCGGCGCCGTCTACCGCTACGAGAAGTCCGGCGTGGTCCACGGT
>Ga0105098_10000466_pt1 | contig 13820 bp, 15 predicted proteins | sample PPLLak21cMay2015_FD_79137 | JGI IMG/M metagenome (GOLD analysis project Ga0105098, IMG submission 79137) | Freshwater sediment microbial communities from Prairie Pothole Lake near Jamestown, North Dakota, USA - PPLs Lake P7 Core (1) Depth... | ecosystem: Environmental > Aquatic > Freshwater >... | reverse complement strand
GACCATACCAACTATTCGACTTCGCTGAAGGAATCGACCAACCCGCGCGGATCGACACCGAACGGGAACGTATATTTCGACGTCGCAGCGAATGAGATTCAGCTTATCGGCGTGGATGAATTGGCCACGGTGGACTTTGGCGGCGGGCCGGTTGCGAACCCGCTGAACAATTTCGACGGCATCACGCTGCGCGCCCTATACAACTTCGAGAACAGTCGCCGCCGCGCGAACGAAACCCTGCGGAAGTATGAGCGCGGGACGAAGGGCGATTATCGATTCGCTGGGGCGTTCTCGTTCGTGAATGGCGTCAAGCTTGACGGCACCGATCGCTCGAAGATTCGCGGGTCCGGATGGACCGAATATGCGAACACCGCGGACGGCGCGACCGATATCGACCGCATTTATCATGGGGTGGTGTCGCTGGTTGATATTCAGGCTTCCACCGTCCCGTATTACGCGCTGGTCGCCGGAACCGATGAGGCGACGCTTCAGGCTGCGACGTGGAGCAACTTCGTCAGGCAAGGCGACATCAATGAAGCCGTGCAGGTTTTCGGCTCGACAGTGAATGGCGATGCTGGCGCAGGATCATTCGACTACACGACGCGGACGCTTGTCGTTCGGGTTCGGTCTTGGCAATACAACCCGGGCGAAACCACTTCGATCGCAACCGGGATTTCTGAATTTTCCGGATTCTCTGCCGGCTATGGTGTAGGCGAAACAGGAAACCCTGCCAACACCTACGCGCTCGCCGATGTCTATGGCGGGTCGGCTGTTTCCCCATTCACCGGGATGACGCTCGAAAAGCTGGCGGTGCCGCAGACCGAAACCGGATTCAACGAAGCTGATGGCGACTTCACTTGGGTCTTGAACAACACGCTGGGCGGGACTGCGCAGCAATGCGCTGCATATCTTGACGCCTTGACGCTGCAGGATTCCGACATCGATTCCGGAACCGGAACCTATAACGGCAAAAAGGGGCGCGTCTGGTATTCGCGAAACGCAAGCGGCAAGATCGTGACCGCTTCGATCGGTGGCGACGGCCTGTTCATTGAAGGGCTTTCGACTTCAGAAAAGCAAAACGTGATCATGACTGACGATGCGGGGGCAACGAAGACCTACCCGTATTTCCCTGAAGTCCAAATCACGGTCGGCGCTGCCGCGCTTGCTGATGCGAATGCTTGGTATCACGTCTTTTATGCCGATGGTTCTGGCGCGCAGGATTTCGACAGTGCCGGCGCGGTGACGGTGAACGATTCAAGCGGAACCCCGGTAAAAGGGAACGTCGTTGCTGATGCGGTCGCCGGGAAAATCAGCTTCGCTTATGCCTACGACACGAACACGCAGGCTGGGCTTTCCGCTGGGGTCGATAAGGACATCGTGGTGATTGCTGAAGGCGATGGCGGGGCAGCGCAGGCGATCACATATGCGACGATCACCCGGTCGCCAGTGGTCGCGATCACTTGCGCGCCGCCCGCAGACAATAACGCCTAATCATGACAACGGTGGCGAGCGTCGATTATGTGAATCGGCGCATCTACCTTTCGGCTGCAACGGTCGGGGTCCCGCTGGACATGCTCGATGTCTATCGCGACGTTCGCGCGCTTCGTCGCGCGACTGAAGCGCATCAGCAATTCAGGCCGATGATCGTTGCCGGCGGCAATATCGGAAAGACCGCGACGACCTTCACCGCGCCATATGTTCAACTGCTCTACGGTTGCAGGATCGTTCCGTTCGACGTTGCCCATTCGCTTCTGGTCATTCGCGACACCTTTTCTGATGATGGGCAAGCCGGGGTCGGGTGCTTCGATCGCTCCACCGTCAGCGCTGAAGTGGATATCGATTTTTCGGTGGACAAGGTTGAAGTCAGAACGGTCAATATCTCTGGCGGCGGCGGAACCCAGCCAACAGAGCAGGAAATCGCGGCCGCTGTATGGGCGCATGCATCGGCCCAGCAAATAGCGGTCCGGCTGGCTGAAGTTTGGGGGCGGCTCGGGCTTGATCCTGCGAAGCCGTTATTTAACGGGCAAACCCAAATCACGTTTGGCGATATCGTTCTGGCTCTGACTGAATCCGGCGTGAATGTCACGGTGACGCGCCAATGATCAGCCCGCGCGCAATAGCCACCCTCGGCTTGGGATTTATCCCGGCGCTCCTTGCGCGGCTTGGCTTTTGGCGGGCTGAACAGCCAGCGCAACAGCCGCAAATCCAGCACCGGATCAGCATAGTCAGCGCGCGTTCGATCTTGATCGCCGTGCCGGAGATTGAGACAATTGGCGCGATCGCATCGCGTGATTTTTTTGCCTCCCGGGCAGCGATCGATCAGCAGGCATCGCGCGCGAGAAAGTTTTCGGGACAGCCTCATGCGCGCGCCATAGTTGGCGTGGCTGCGCGCAAGCTGATCGCCGAGGCAACTGCAAGGGGCGCAGGAAAATCGCGCACCAGAAAGCAAATTGACGGATCGGGCGGGCGCGATGCATCCGGCCTGAATCCAAAGCGCACCACCAGCAAGGAGCGAACCCTTGATTAAGTTCAGCCCGAAAGACGAATCCGAGGAAATCTATTACGGGGCAGATTTCGCCGCCGTTCTTTCCCCGGGCGAAACCATCGTTTCAGCTTCGGCGACGATCCGGGTTCTCGAAGGAACCGACCCGACCCCGGGCGCGATGATCGTTGCGCCCACAGTTTTCAGCGGATCAAAGGCCGAGCAATTTGTTGTCGGCGGGGTCCCGGGCGCGCGCTATAAATTGGCGATCCATATCGTCACCAGCCGCGGGCAGAAATTCATTGACGGCGGGCCGCTGTCAATCAACCAGCGCGATTAGAAAGGAATCACAGTGCAGCAAGGCGATCACCATCCGGACCCGGCAATCGAGCGCAGGGACCTTGAATCACGAAGATTCCGGCTTGATGCAACAATCAATATCACCCACATCATCACCACGGTCATGCTGATCTTCGCGCTTTTCAAGTGGGGCGCCGGCATCGAGGCGATGCTGATGCGGCATGACGTGACGATCGACACGTTGAAGGATCGCCAGATGCAAATCGCCAACGATACGCAGGCGCAACTTCTGGAAATCAATCGAAAGATCGACCGCTTGATCGAGCGCAGCATGGTCAAGCACGGTCAATGATGCTGCAGCAAATCGAAGGGGTTGGCGATGAATGATCCGGCGTGGCTAATCGAAGCGCGCCGGCATATCGGGACACGCGAAATTCCCGGCGCAAAGCATGAACCGAAAATCCTCGCATGGTGGAAAGCAATCAAGCGGGGCGGAATCAAGACGGACGAAGTTCCGTGGTGCGCCGCATTCGTCGGCGGATGCCTTGAGGCGGTCGGGATTGTTTCGAGCCGCTTTGAAAGCGCACGGTCCTATCTGCAATGGGGTATCCCGATCACCCTTCCGGCGCGCGGATGCATCGTGGTTTTCTCGCGCAAAGGCGGCGGGCCTGTTGGCTTTCTCGAAGGCGTCGATTCAAGCGGCCGGCTTATGATCCTTGGCGGCAATCAAGGCGATGCCGTCAGCGTGGCGCCATTCGATCGCACCCGGGTTGTCGGCTATCGCTGGCCCGCTGCAGTCCCGGTTCGCCCGGGCAATATCGCGGTCATCGAGTCCAGCGAAAAATCTTCGGAGAATGAAGCATGAAAACAGTTCTTGTCCTTGCCGTCCTGATCCTGATCGCTGGCTGCAGTGCAGCGGTCCCGTCGATGCGCTATTGCGACGAGGTTGATTACCATCGCGAAGGGACGAAAGTGAAGATCGTTGCCACTTGCCAGATTCCGGCGGGTGGCGCTTTGCCGGGCGCCGGCTTTTAACCAAGGAGAAACGGAATGGGAATTTTTGCAAACCCGACAGGATATCGCACCCTAATTTTTGGCTTGACCTATGTCATGGGCGGTCTGGCGACGATGCTTGGCGTCACGCTCGATCCTGAAACGCTGAAGGAATTCGGCGACAGCCTGAATGCGGTCATCGGCGGCGGCATGACTGCGACCGGCGTTGGAATCGTCATCTTTCGCGCCATCACGAAATCTCCGATCCTGAAAAAGCCTGAATGATTTCGTATTTCACCGACCCGGGGCTGGATGAGGCGATCCTGACTTTCCAGCACCGGAGGCAGGCTGGGGAAGCGGTTCGCTTTTATCTTGCCGAAGGCGACAGTTGGTTTTCGATCGGCGGGGCGACTTCGAACCTGCTGATGGCGCTGGACGATCCTGATTCATTGATCGTCAGTTGCGCGTATCCGGGCGACACGCTGCGCAATATGTCGCAGATGGGCAACGAACCATTCCTGATGCTTTTGACGCCTTGGTACGGCGCAATTTGGGACGGCGTTCTGCTTTCCGCTGGCGGGAACGATGTCCTCGGGAATATCAGCCGCCTAGTTAATCGCGACGGCCTGATCCTGAATCGGGTTGTCAGCTTGCTTGATGACATCGAGGCTGGATATCTGCGCTTGACCAGATCGGTCGCGATCGAGCAGCGATGCCCGGTCTATGCCCACACCTACGACTATCCCGTCAGCGATCCGCACGGCGGATTCTGGCGCCTTGGTCCTTGGGTCGGCGACAAGCTTTTGGCGGCCGGGATCGATGTCGATCGGCATGACGAAATCATTTCCGACTTGATCGATTTGATGGCGTCGCGCCTTTACCGAATCCCGGGCCTGAAGGTTCAGGAAACGCGCGGCATCCTGCAGCGTCATCGCTGGGGCATGATCGGCGGTCAAAAGCACTGGCGGAATGAAATCCACCCGTCGAAATCCGGCTACGATCTTCTCGCGGAAAAATGGGAAATATGAAACGAATCACGATCTTTTTCGCCGGCTTCGCTTTGCTGGCTGGCGGGGCGCTGGTTTCCGCTTCAGGACCGGCGTATCCGGCCGACCCTGCGATGAACGAAGTTCGGATATGCGGAACCCCGGCGCGGGACGAAACGGGGCGCATAAAGCGCCGGGCCGATGTCCTTCTGGCTTTCCGCGACCTGTATCCATGCCCGTCCACTTGGAAGACGCGCGGCGCATGCCCGGGATGGAATATTGATCACATCATCCCGCTTGCCTGTTCAGGCTGCGACAGCGTTCCGAATCTTCAGTGGCTTCCGGTCGAAATCAAGCGATGCGCTGGCGCATTTTGCAAGGATCGGTGGGAACGTAAAATTTACTGCACCAAACAATAGGCGCGAAAGGGCTTTTCATGGCAGACGAAGCCGATCGCGCGCAGGCGCAAACGGAAGCATTCGAGGAACAGGCAGTAGCAAGGTGCATCGGATACGAAATCCCGGCCGGCAAGGCTGGGGATTGTGACCTTTGCGGGGAATGGTCCGGCCGGCTGATCAAAGGGATTTGTGCGCCATGCCGGGATCGATTGTTAAAACAGGGGGTGAAGATCGAATGAGCACTGAAATCAAGCAAGACGAATTCTCAGCAATCGCGCCAATCGGCGCGACTGTTAATTTTTGCGGGCAGGAAATTGAAATCACCCCGCTTAAAGTTGGGCAACTGCCAAAGTTCGCGCGGGCGATTCGCGGCATCGATCTAGGCAAGCTTACTGCCGTCGAAACTGGCGAAATTGGCGTCCTGATGGATTTGGTAGCCGATCACGGTGAACAGATAATCGAGGCGACATCGATCGCAACCGGCCTGAGCGTCGGCGCAATTGAAAAAGCCGATGTCGATGAACTGATCGTCCTTGCGCTGACGGTGATCAGGATCAATGCGGATTTTTTCGCCCGGCGCCTGACCCCGGCAATGCGAACGGCAGCGGGGCAGGCGGCGACCCTTGGGGATGGGCAGACAGCATAAATGCGCTAGTCGGCGCCGGGCACCCGTTCGGCGACATCATTGGATACACAATCCACCAAGTCGCTGAATTCCTTTCGGCGAATGAGCGCGCGCGCCGGGAGCAAAGGATTGGCGACACAATCATGCTGCGGATGGCGCAGGGCGACGAAAAACCGTTCAAGGCATATCTCGGCAGGCTAAGAAAAGGCGAATGACGCATGGCGACCCCTGACGTATCGATTCGGATCAGCGCTGAACTTCGCGAGTTCAAATCCGCGCTCAATCAAATCCGCGGCGACATGGCCGGGCTTGCGAATCAGGCGCGGGTGTCGTCTGGCACCGCGAATAAAGGCATCGCTCAGATTGCCGGGACCACCCGCGCTGCCGCGTCTGCCGTCAAAGGGCTGATCGCCGGTTTCGCCGCGTTCCAAGGGATTCAGCTTTTTGCCGGTTTGATCAAGCAAGGGATCGAGTTCAACAAGACGCTCGAAACCGCAGAACTTGGCATCGCATCGCTGATCGCGGCGCAGGGCGAACTTGTTGACGCGCAGGGCAAATCGGTCAAAGGACAGGAGGCGCTTTCCGTAGCGATCGGCTTGTCGAAGGATCAGATGCAAAAGCTTCGGATCGCCGGCCTTGAGACTGCGGCGACCACGACCCAGCTTGTCGAAGCATTCCAGCAAGCGGTCGGCCCGGGCTTGACTGCCGGCCTGAACCTTGACGAAATCCGCGGGATCACGATTCAGATTGTCCAAGCGGCCGGCGCGCTGGGCGTGCCGATGAATCAAATCGCGCAGGAAGTTCGAACGATCATCGACGGGACGATCGATATCAATGCGCGAGTCGCGAAATCGCTCGGGATCACCAATGAACAGGTCAAGACTTGGAAAGCGCAAGGCACCCTAGTCGAAGAACTGAATACCCGGCTTGAGGCTTTCACCCTTGCCGGAAAAGCCGCGGCGGATACCTTCGAGGTGATCGCAAGCAATACCGCGGAAGCGTTCGAATCGATTTCCGGGCAAGTCACGAAAGGATTTTTCGACAGCATCAAGACCGCGCTGAAGGATGCGACCTCCGGAATCTTCGACACCGCGACGCTTGGGATCAGCGCGACATTCAGCGATATCGCAGACCTGATCGAATACGTCATCACGCTGATCGGCGACGGGCTGGCTGGCGCGATTAGCGGCGTCGTTGCGCTTGCTGCCGACTTCTCCGAATACATCAAGGAAAACCGCGAGTCGGTTTATGAACTGGTCGATTCGGTCAAATTCCTTGTCGAACAGTTCGGGCTTTTGCTTGGATCGGTTATCGGGGTCGGCGGCGAAATCGCTGATGTCGGCACCAAGACATCGGCATTCTCGAAAATCCTTCAGACCGTCGCCGTCTTGCTTGCCGGCGTTCGCGATGGATTCCGCGTGATCACTGCGGCGGTCTTGTATTTGGGCGGATCGCTGGTCAAATTCCTTCTCGCGCCGCTTGAGGGCTTCATTCGCATCCTCGGGAAAGCGGCCGGCCTGATGGACGATGACCTTGGCGCGAAGGTCGAAGGATGGGCTGACAGCCTGAACAAATTCAGGAATCTAGGGCAGCAAGCCGCCCGGGACATCATCAAGCCCGTCGCTGATGGAACTGGCGCAGTCGCGACGGCAATTAAGCAAATCGGCGACCTGCAGAATGCCGCGGCTCGGGCTGCGAAGGAACAGAAAGCCGCGGGCGGCGCGGCTGCAGCGGGCGGCGCCATCACCGGGTCAAAGACTTCCGGGCAGGATGCCGCAAAGTTCCGGCTTCCGGAAATCAAAAAGGCTGCGGAGGATTCGTTCAAGCTGATCGCTGACGGCCTGCAGCGCGAATCCGCGGCCTATGACCAAGCGCTCGAAGATCGGCGAATCTCGATTGCTGAATGGTATGCGGAGAAATCGCTTCTCGCGGAGCAGGATTTCGACAACAGCCGCGCGCAGCTTCAGCAGGAGCGCGACGCGCAGGCTGCGCACCTTGCCGAACTTGCCGCGCTGGCATCGCGAACCACCGATGGTGATGACCGCGCAAAAACCGAAAAGGAGATCCGTCAAACCAAGGAATCGGTCGCGAAGATCGATGCCGAACTGATCATCCTTGAGCGCGATCGCGCGTCCCAGCTTGCCAAGCTTGCCGGCGATGCCGCGGCAAAGGAGCGCGAATATCAGCGGGCGATCGGCGACACCCGAACCGCTTTGCTTCGCGCGCAGGGGCAGGAACTTGAAGCGCGCCTGTCCGAAATCCAGCGGGCATATGACGAGGCGCGAAATCGATTCGCGAGCGACCCGAATGCGCTGGATATCGTTGACAAGCTTTTCAATACCGAAAGGGCGCGGGCAAAGTTCGACGATCTTCAGCGGCAGTTCGATGAGATCATCGCGCGGTCCCGCGCGCGCGCTGATGAACTGAACAACCTTGTTCAAGTCGGTGGATTAAGCGGCGATACCGCGCAGGCGCAGGCAAGCGCAGACCGACAGCGCACGGTCGCTGAATTGCAGGGCGTGTCGGCTGCGATGAATGATCTTGCGGTCGCGACGAATAACCCTGCGATCGTTCAAGGGGCGCAAGCCGCCGGCCTTGCGCTTCAGACGATGGCGATCGAAAGCGCTACCGGATGGGAAGCGGCCGCGATCACGCTGCGGTCATCGCTGCAGAACATGAGCGACGATCTTGCTGGATTCATCACCAATTCTGCCGTTCAAAGCTTTGCCGGCATGTTCGAGGATTTGGTAAGCGGATCGAAATCGGCGAAGGATGCCATGCTCGATATGGTGCGCGGATTCGCCGCAAGCTTGGCGCGAATGGCAGCGCAAGCGCTTGCGACTTGGGCGATCCTTTCGGTGATCCCTGAGCCGTATCGAACCGCGATCGGTGGGCTTTTGAAAGTCACCGCATCGGTCAATCATGCCGGCGGAATTGCTGGCGCTGGTGGCGGTCGCCGACAAGTGTCGCCGCTGATCTTCGCCGGGGCGCCGCGCTACCATGACGGCGGAATCGCAGGGCTTCAGCCTAACGAAGTGCCCGCGATCCTGCAGAAAGGCGAGGAAGTCCTGCCGAAGACTGATCCGCGCCACGTTGCGAATGGCGGAGCATCCGGCGGCGGAACCCGGATCATTAACGTGATCGATCCGTCGCTGGTGTCGGACTATCTGACATCATCTGCAGGCGAAAAGACCGTGCTTAATATTTTGCAACGCAATTCGGGCGCAGTTAAGCAATCGCTTGCGTAAAAATCTAAAGGGGAAAACATGCCTTATGAAATAGGAACCGCATTAGATAACGTTGACTTGATGGATAGGATCATCCGCTTTGTCTGCGGATATGCGACGGTCGGCGCAGTTGGCTTTACCGGAACCGGGGATGGCGCGCTTACCCTCGGCGGAACTTACCCCAGCGCTGGAACTTTCCCGGCGACCATAACTGAAAACTGGACGATCACCTGCACTGCTGCCGCTGCGAATGGCGGAACCTTCAGCGTGGTCGGAAGCGTTTCAGGCGCGCAGGCAAGCGCAACTGTTGGGGTCCCATACGAAAATAGCTTCGTCGCGTTTACGATCGCTGATGGCGCGATCGATTTTCAGGTAGGCGATCAATTCACGTTTGCAACCACTCAGGGCGCGATGGTGGCTGCAAATTCGGAATGGGAATTCCTTGGAAAAGCGAACGAACAAACAGCGGGCGGATGGATGAATGGACCGGGGCTTGCCGGAACAGACGAGATTTTTGTCGGGTTATCTAGGTATAACAACCCGGGAACGGATATCTATAACCTTACGCTTGCCGGGTCGTTCGGTTTCAATTCCGGGCTTGCTTTCAGCAATCAAGTCGGATTTAGCGGCGCAGTTTATATGAGCGCTTGGAATACAACCACGCCATATTGGATCGTTGCGAATGGGCAGCGATTTGTCGTGGTCGCGAAGATTTCAACGACTTATCATGCGATGCATGCAGGAAAGATTCTCCCGTATGCAACGCCGAGTCAATTTGGGTATCCGGTCTACATTGCCGCTGAAACCGAAACCGCAGAAACGCGCTGGTCATTAAATGATTTCGGGTTCAGGCACTTCACCGACCCCGGCGCGGCATCCAGTTCAAGTCAAGTAAGTGGCTGCAAATTTGCGTTTCCAGACGGGGCTTGGTATGGATTCAGCAACTACTATCCGTCAAGCGGCAACGAAACCGTCAGCGGCCTTGGTCGATATGTTTGGCCTTATGCCGGGGCAAATAGTTCTCTCGATGATTTGATCAAGGAATTATCGACTAACGTGGACGGGTCATACACTTTGCTTCCGCTTATTCTAAATTCTAATACCCCAAGCCAGCAGGTATTCGGGGAAATTGATGGGTGCTATTACGTTGGTGGATTCAACAATGCCGCTGAAAACATCATTCAAATTGACGGCGTTGATTATCTTGTGGTCCAGAATATCAACCGGACGCTTCGGCATCACTATTGGGCGCTGAAGCTCGCATAAGGGGAAATCATGGCAGTTTATGAAACCGGAACGGCGACAGGCCCGGCCGACCTGATCACAAAGCTTGAAACATTCGCTGTCGCGAATGGATGGACGGTCAACACCCCAACAAGCGGAAAGGTTTTCACGAAGGGCGGCAAATATTGGGGGGTTAGCTGGGACGTTGACGACATCTTTCTTCGCGCTGCGACCGGATATGCCGCGGGGTCAGCTTGGAACGCGCAACCCGGCGCGGCACCGCAAACTCAGGTCGCAAACAATATTCCGGGTCCATTTCAGGCGTATCATTTTTTTGCCGGATCGGCGCCCGATTACCTGCATGTCGTGATCGAAAAAAGCGCAGGGCTTTTCAGCCACATCGGGATTGGAAACATTCAAAAGTCTGGCGAATATGTCGGAGGCGAATATACCAATGCGCTTTACTGGTTGACTGCGTATACAACTTCCCAAAGCCCGAACAATCCTGATGACGATAACCACTCGGTTCCATTCGATTGCATTGCCAACCAATACACCGCAACAGCAAGAAACAACATTCGCTGCGAAGTTGATTCGCTGATCTGGCATCCATTCGGCTCTGCCGCGGTTAACACATTGACCACCCCAAACGCAGTAGGCGGAGTTCGCGGTCAGGGGCCTCATATGAGTTTCAACAAGGAACTTTATGACCGATCGCCGAGCGATTTCAATCAGCTTACGCCATTGCTTCCAATCATGGTCCATATTCGCAGAGCATCAGGGCTCACTTCGCTTATTGGATTTGCGAAAGATATTCGATTCCTGAACATAAAGAACCTTGCTCCGGGCGAATTGATTACGATCGGATCGGACGAGTGGCTTGTCTTTCCACTTATCCAAAAAACGGCGACTTGGGGTTCGACCACCGATCCGACTCGCCTTATTCCTTCAAGCGGGAATTACGGGCTGGCATATAAGCGAAACTGATTATGGCGACCTTCGCTGGATATCTATTCCATTCTCCGGTCATCGCGAAATCCGGAATTGAAATCACCGCGCCGCATGAACTTGCGCCGTGGGGAGGCTGGCTTGCATCTGAACAAATATCAGGCGCGAAAAATGATACCCAGCCAATCGATGAGCCTGCCAATTCCAAGGCTGGATTGATCGGGGATATGTTCGGCTTCGCTGATTGGTACGATCGCATTCATGTATCCCCGCTTGCTATCGATGTTGGATCAGTCGTCAGCCTGCAGGAAACGGTTATCACCGTTTGGAATGCTTACGTCACTTCAAAGACGCTTCAATCAATCCTTGCGTCAAATGCCGAAGGAATATCGCTTATCCAGCCCGGAACCCCGCCGCTGGTTTATCCGCCGCTGAAACAAAATTTCTATACGGTGCGCGTTAGCACCGATGGGCCGGCGACGATTGACGCCGCATATGCCTTCAATTTCCAAGACAGCGAAACCCTAATCACGACGATAGTCGGAAGCCGGATCACGCCTTGGCTATGGCGCCCTGATTGGGCAAATCCGATGCTTGAGCGTCTTGAATGGCTGACTGATACAAAGACCGCATACGATGGCACTGAACAGCGCATTCAGCTTCGCGAATATCCGCGGCGCGCGTTCGAATTTTCTATTTTGGTAAGCGGTCGGGCGCGGCGCCTTCTGGATTCAGCGATCTACGGGTGGGGCGCGAGGGAATGGGCGCTCCCGGTATGGCCCGATGGAACCCTGCTTGAGTCTTCGCTTTCTGTTGGCGCCACATCGATCCCTGTCGATACTGCAAATCGCGATTATCACACCGGCGGGCTGGTCATGCTTTTATCTGAAAATGATTTGACCTACGAGGTCGCCGAAATTGATACGGTCAGCGCTTCATCTATTTCGCTTGCGCGCCCGCTTACGCTTGCATGGCCGGCTGGAGATACGATCGTTTATCCGGTTCGCGCTGCGCGACTGAAATCGCGGCATGGATTCAAGCGGTTCGATTTCGATTCGCTTTACGGAACCGTCCAGATGGAGGTCAACGATTCAAACGCATGGCCCGAAGAATCTGGCGGCACAACGTATCGCGGGTATCCGGTTTTGGGAGAAAAACCAAACTGGATCGAGGACATCGATCAGGAATTTATTCGCAAGCTTGCTGAACTCGACTTTGCAACTGGCGACCGCGCATATCGCGACGAATCCGATGCGCCTGAAATAATTCAGTCGCATCGCTGGCTTATAGACGGCCGCGCTGCGCTCGGTGCATTCAGGTCGTGGCTTTATTCGCGCGCAGGGAAATTCGGCGCAATATGGGTTCCAACTTGGAGCGATGACATCAAGATCGTCGCAACTGTTGGGCCGACCGCAACACAAATCGACATCGAAAACATCGACTACACGAAGCGGATCGCCGCCGGGGTTGCTCGAAATGATTTGCGAATTGAAATGATCGATGGGTCGATTTATTTTGCGCGGATCATCGGCGCAGCGGAAGTCAGCACTGCAATCGAGCGACTGACTATCGAGGCCGCTATCGGCGTGGAAATCGTCCCGGCGAACGTTCGCGTGGTCAGTTATCTTGCGCTTATGCGGCTTGATTCCGATGGCGTTGAATTGGCGTGGTTCACTGGCGACATCGCCGAATGCGCGCATCCGATGAGGGCGATAAAGCATGACGTATGACGCGCGTGAAAGCGGCCTGCAAACCGCAAACCCTGTCGAACTTTATGAATTCCAGCATGGGCCGACCTATTATCGATATACGTCCAGCGATGCGCCAATCACGGTGGATTCAAAGCTTTACGAGCCGCGCGCAATTTCGCGCCAAGCGATTGAGGCGACTCAAGAAATGGCGCGAACAGGGATCACCCTCAGCATGGATGACACCATCCCCTTGCTTGATTTGTTCCGCGTCCATCCGCCCGGCGACGTTGTTCTTGCGCGCATTTATAGAACGCATCGCGATGATTCTGAAGCGGTCACAATTTGGTCCGGTCGAATCCTTTCGGTTGCCCGCAACGGATTAAAAGCCGAAGTCAGATGCGAAAGCGTCTATACATCGATCAAGCGGCCCGGGCTTCGCAGGCTTTATCAGCGCGCGTGCCCGCACGTCCTTTATTCGGCTATCTGCGGGCTTTCTAGCGCGACCTATCGCGAAACAAAAACCGTGATCGCGGTTGCAGGAACATCGCTCACCGTTTCAGACATCGGCGGATTCGTAGCCGGATATTTCGCTGGCGGCTATCTTGAATGGGAGTTTGAAACCGGCAAATTCGAGCGCCGCGGGATAGTCGATCATTCAGGCGCATCGATAGTGATCAGTTTTCCAATAATCGGAATTCCGAACGGGGCAGCGGTTAGGATTTATCCCGGGTGCGACCATACGCTTGCAACATGCCATGCGAAATTCTCAAACGCATTGAACTTCGGTGGCTTTCCGCATATCCCGCAGAAAAACCCGTTCGCCGGAACGCCTGTTTATTGACGGAGAAAAAAATTGGACCCATTTACTGCGATAGCGCTTCTCGTAATTTCTGCCCTGATCAGCGTTGCGCTTGCTCCGAAACCTCCTGCACCGAAACCCGCTGCG
>Ga0105098_10000465_pt1 | contig 13832 bp, 14 predicted proteins | sample PPLLak21cMay2015_FD_79137 | JGI IMG/M metagenome (GOLD analysis project Ga0105098, IMG submission 79137) | Freshwater sediment microbial communities from Prairie Pothole Lake near Jamestown, North Dakota, USA - PPLs Lake P7 Core (1) Depth... | ecosystem: Environmental > Aquatic > Freshwater >... | reverse complement strand
TAAGTCATATCGAAAGGCAATCAAGATAGAAATGTATCTTGAGTCTTTCCAAGACTATGAAGGCAATAAAGAATTCTTCTCTAAATTTGGTCTTGAAATTCAAGAAACTGCTCGCCTTTGTATGGCTCGCAGAAGATTTGAACGCCAAGTAAGTAGAATTATGGGTAGTGGTTGGGAAGTGCCGAAAGAAGGTGACCTAATCTATTTACCAATCCAATTTAAATTAATGGAAATTAAGTTTGTTGAAGAAGAAAAAAACTTTTTCCAGTTAGGTAGAGACTCAAAGAATCCTTACATGTACGGATTGACAGTTGAAGCATTTAAGTATAATGGCGAATTGTTTCAAACTGGCACTGAAGAAATTGATCGCATTGCTGATGTTCAAGGTTATGCGTTAGAACTGAATGTTGATGCTGGAGGAACTGGAACGTTCCAACACTTTGAGGTTGTATATCAAGGTGCAAGTCTTGCTACTGCAACTGCAAAGGCAATTGTTGCTAAATGGGATCTACCAACGAGAAAATTAAAATTGAGAAACATCTACGGTGCATTTACTGGTGGTGCATTGATCAAAGGCGTTACAAGTAATGCTCAATGGACATTGCATGAAGCACCAGATGTAATGAGAAATATTAATAATGAAGCCATGGAAGATAATGAAAGAGTCGAGCAAGAAGCTGACGGAATTATCGACTTCACTGAGATCAATCCTTTTGGTGAGCCATAATGTTATCTAATATTCATTTTTATCATCGCGTCACTCGTAAGATGGTGGTTGCATTTGGAACGCTGTTCAATAACATTCGTTTGGTTCGCTATAACAAAGCAGGCACTCAAGAAATTGAACGTATTAATGTTCCATTGCAATATGCACAGAAAGAAAAATTCTATCAACGCATAACGCAAGATCCTGAACTCACAAAAGAAGTTCAAATCACATTGCCAAGAATGTCATTTGAATTGACAGCAATCACATATGATCCATTGAGAAAAAGAAATTTATTTACAGAGAGTTTTTCTCCTGATACAAACTCAACAGTAAAATCTATTCGTACAACTCCATATAATTTTGAGTTCGAATTGAACATATATGTGCGTAACACTGAAGATGGCACTCAAATTGTTGAGCAAATTCTACCATACTTTAATCCTGATTATAATCTAACTCTTGATATTATTGGTTTAGCTGATCAAAAAGTAGACGTGCCATTTATTCTTCAAAACGTTACATACAGCGTTGATGACGTTGGTACTGGAGATACAACAAGAGTATTGATCTGGACTCTCACATTTACTGCGAAAGGTTATATGTTTGGTCCAATTGTTTCTCGCGATGTCATTAGAAAAGCCACAGCAAATACATACAATTCAATTTTCGAACTAGACAACAAGCGTTCATTGACAATGAATGCAAGCACTGGCACTGGTAACTATCAGGCTGGCGAACTAGTATTTGAGGGGCGCACATTGAGCGCAGCAAATGCAACTGGCTTTGTTGATAGTTGGAGCAATACAACTAAAACACTAATTGTTTCTGATGTTAACGGAATCCTCAGAGCAGATCGCTATTTGACGGGTGCAGTAACTAACACTGCGTATAAAATACAAACGTTTAATACTGCAGACAGTCAGTTAAGTAAACTAGTTATTGTGCCAAATCCAATTACAGCAAATGCTCAAACAGCATTTGGTTTTGATGAAACAATTCTTGAGTTCCCAAATATAAGTTAATATGAGTGAAGTTGATAAAAATCTTTCTGATATTTTAAACACTGATTATATTCCTGTGGTGAGCGAGGGTAATAAGAGTGTTACTATTCATGAGCCCGACAGATCAGTTGATAATCCTGACGCTGACTATTCTCGTGCTAATTATTACAACCTTATCGAAAAGGGTAATGAGGCTTTGGACGGCATTCTTGAAGTGGCGAGAGAATCGCAACACCCAAGAGCGTATGAAGTAGCAGCAAACATGATCAAGAATCTCTCTGACGTTACAGAGAAACTCATGATTCTACAAAAGCAACAGCAAGAACTTCAGCCAAAAGAATCAGCAGCACCAACCAATATCAATGTAGACAAAGCAGTATTCGTCGGAAGCACTGCTGAGTTATTGCGACAATTAAAGAATGAATCCAATAGCGGCTAAACTAAAGCATTATCTTGGCAACCCCAAGCTGAAGCGAGTGAACATGGCGATGAATCTCACGGAGGATCAAATCCGTGAGTTCGTCAAGTGTGCTCAAGATCCAACATACTTTATCGAAAACTATGTTAAGATCATTACACTTGATAAAGGGTTCGTTCAGATTGAACTTTATCCGTTTCAAAAACAAGTTGTCAATGATATTAACAACAATCGTCGCGTAATCGTAAAGGCAGGTCGTCAGGTCGGTAAGACTACGATCATCGTCGGATATATTCTCTGGTACATTCTATTCAATCAAGATAAGACTGTCGCAATTCTTGCTAACAAAGCCAGTACGTCAAGAGAAATTCTTGCTCGTATTAAGTTGGCATATGAAGCATTACCGATGTGGATTCAGCAAGGCGTTAAAGTTTGGAACAAGGGTGACATTGAATTAGAAAACGGATGTCGCGTCTTGGCTAACTCTACTGCTTCTAGCGCAATCCGTGGTTTCTCTATTTCATTACTATACCTCGACGAATTTGCATTCGTGCCGAGCAATATCGCCGAAGAATTTTTCACGTCCGTTTATCCCACAATTTCTTCTGGCACAACATCTAAAATTTTAATTTCTTCAACGCCAAACGGTATGAATCACTTTTATAGGATGTGGACTGAAGCAGTTGAAGGTCAAAACGGATTCACCCACGTTGAGGCTAACTGGCGTCAGGTTCCAGGTCGTGATCAGAAGTGGGCGGACGAACAACGTCGTGTTCTTGGTGAACAGAAGTTTCTGCAGGAAATGGAATGCGAATTCATGGGTTCATCAGGGACCCTGATCTCTGCAGCAGGATTAAAATCTCTGGCATTTGTGAAGCCAATGCATTTAACTGAAAATGGAATTAAGATTTATCAAGCTCCGATTCCAGAACACAATTATGTTATTATTGCAGACACTTCTCGCGGTAAAGGGTTAGACTACTCAGCATTCAGCGTTATAGACGTCACTAGTATTCCATATCGACAAGTTTGTACATATAAGGATAACAATATCAGCCCTCTTGTATATCCATCGATTATCAAACGCATGGGCGATTACTACAATCAAGCGTATGTGTTGGTAGAAATTAATGATAATGGTCAACAAGTGGTAGATTCTTTATTTGAAGACTATGACTATGAGAATATTCTTTCTACGGTAGATATTAAAGGTAAGGTTGCAATTACATGGGGTTATGGGAATAAATCTTACAGAGGAATTCGAACAACAAAATCTGTAAAGCGTCTTGGATGTTCTCTTATGAAGAATCTTCTTGAGAGTCAAAAATTAATTATACAAGATTTTGAGACCATATCAGAACTCTCGACCTTCATATCTAATGGAACTAGTTTTGAAGCAGAAGAAGGTAGTCATGACGACCTTGTAATGACTCTTGTCCTATTCTCCTGGATGACCAATCAGCAGTTTTTCTCGGAATTAACAAACACTGATATCAAAGCCAAACTTCATGAAGAGCAGATGAGGCAGATCGAAGAAGAACAATTACCTACGTTTTTAGGTGGACATACCGACGTCGACGATAACGATGGCAGTTATGTAGAGGATGGTGCTGTGTGGCGACCTGTTGTAAATAATTGAAAAACCCCATTTTACTAAATAAACCGTAGATTTCTTAATCTCCATTTAATAGGAGCAAAAACATGGCTTTTCTAGTATCACCAGGCGTGAATGTATCCGAAATTGACGCAACTACAGTTGTCCCATCAGTTTCCACATCCACTGGCGCTGTTGCTGGCGCGTTTCAGTGGGGTCCAATCGATGTTGCTCGTTTAGTTGGCTCAGAAGATGAGCTCGTACAACTATTCGGCAAACCAGATTCAACAACTGCGTTGACATTCTTCACCGCTGCAAACTTCCTTGCATATAGCAATAGCCTATATGTTTCTCGTGCCGACGCTGCAACGCTAAACACTGCAGTCGCTCTAAACGTCGCATCTTGGGCAGGCAACACCAAGGTTCGCAACGAAGATCACTACTTCAACAGCTTCTTCACCGCATCAAACGCCGACATCATTATGGCTGCTCGCTATGCTGGTTCACTAGGAAACTCATTGAAAGTTGCAATTTGCGCAAACGCAAACGCAACGGCATTCTCAACTTGGACTTACGCTCCATTCTTCGATGCTGCTCCAGGAACTTCAGCATGGGTTGCTGCTGCTTATAAGTCTGATGCAAACGATGAAATGCACATTGCAGTTATCGACGAAGATGGCTTGATCAGCGGAACAGCAAACACCGTTCTTGAGCGTTTTGCAAATATTTCTAAGGCATCAAATGCTCGTGGCGAATCAGGCGAAAGCATCTATTGGCGCGATGTTCTATTCAATAACTCACGCTATGTTTATGCAATGGGTCAAAACAACGCAACATGGGGCGTTGCTGCTAACTCAAGTCACTCATTTGCTGGCGAAAATCTAAACGGCGTTTCCTTTGTACAAGGTACAGATGCAACACCAACCGACGGTAACGTTCAAATCGCTTACCAGCAGTTCGCAAGCGCTGACAATGTTGACATTAGTCTTGTTATGACAGCAGGTCACCCATCAACGGTTGCAGCAAATACTGTTGCACTTTCTGATGGTCGCCGTGACTGTGTAACATTCTTGTCACCTGCTCTTGCAAACGTACAAGCTGCTGATCCAGTATCTGCAATCACCAACTTCCGCAACTCACTCACTTCAACTTCGTTTGCAGTGATGGATAGCAACTGGAAATATCAGTACGACAAGTACAACGATACCTACCGTTGGATTCCATGTAACGGTGACGTCGCTGGTCTCTGCGCTCGCACAGATCAAGATCGTGATCCATGGTTCTCACCAGCTGGATTCAATCGTGGTGCATTGAAGAATGTAATTAAACTTGCATTCAACCCAAATCAAGCACAGCGCGATACACTATACAAGGCTGGCGTAAATCCAATTGTTGCGTTCCCAGGCGAAGGCACTGTTCTATTCGGCGATAAGACGCTATTGAACAAGCCAAGTGCCTTTGATCGCATCAATGTACGTCGCTTGTTTATCGTTCTAGAAAAGGCAATCAGCAGAGCAGCGAAGGCAAGTCTCTTCGAATTCAATGATGAATTCACAAGAGCTCAGTTCGTAAATCTTGTTGAGCCGTTCCTACGTCTAGTTCAGGGTCGTCGCGGTATCTATGACTTCCGTGTTGTTTGTGATGAAACAAACAATACACCAGAAGTTGTTGATCGCAACGAGTTTATCGGTGACATCTATATCAAGCCAGCCAAGGCAATCAACTTCATCCAGTTGAACTTTGTCGCTGTCCGTACTGGTGTTGCCTTCGACGAGATCGTTGGTCGCTTCTAATAAATAGACTAGGATAAAGTCAGGAGAAAACAATGGCTTTTAACGTAAATCAATTTCGTACACAGTTGCAAGGTGATGGCGCACGTCCTAATCTGTTTGAAGTGCGACTAAACTTTCCATCATTTGCTACTAGCGGTGCGACGGCAGCTCTAAAGTCAACCTTTATGGTTAAGACTGCCGCTCTTCCAGGCTCAACGCTTGGAATGGTTACAGTACCTTACTTCGGTCGCGAAGTTAAGGTTGCTGGCAACCGCACGTTTGCTGATTGGTCAGTAACAATTCTAAATGACGAAGACTTCGTGATTCGCAACGCAATGGAATCATGGGTTCGCGGCATTAATGAAAATGTTTCAAACCTTCGCAGCGCACGTGCTCGTACATCGCAGCAATATGGTGTCGACGCTACTGTAATTCAGTATGGCAAAGACGGTCGTCAATTGAAGACATATCGTTTTGTTGGAATGTTCCCAACAGACGTATCTCAAATTGACCTAGATTGGGGTTCAAACGATACGATTGAAGAGTATACAGTCAACTTTGCCTACCAGTACTGGGAGTCAGTTGATCGTGGTATTCTTTCAACTCTAAGAACACCAGTTGAATCAGTCTCTGGTTAATGCAAATTGGAAGGGGGGAGAATTTTTCTCCCCCTTCTTTATAATGGAGTAATGCATGGCAATCAATCTATTCGGTTTCGAAATCACCCGCACAAGACCTGAAGGGGCACCTCAGCAACTTCAGCCTCAAGTCGCAGTCCCTATTGCTGATGACGGTGCAATTACTGTTACAGCTGGTGGTTATTTTGGAACCTATCTTGATCTAGAAGCAAGTTTTAAAAACGAAAACGACCTAGTCACTCGCTATCGCGAAATGGCGATGCAGCCAGAACTAGAATCTGCAATTGACGAAATTGTGAATGAAGCAATCGTTCACGACGTGACTGGCAAATCAGTCACAATTATGGTTGACGATCTTGAGCAACCAGACAATATTAAAGAAATGATCCGTGAAGAATTTCAAAATGTTCTTCGTTTACTAGACTTCTCCAATATGGGTTCAGATATTTTTCGTGGATGGTATATCGACGGAAGATTATTCTATCAAGTCTTGATTGACGAAAAGCAACCAAGAATGGGAATCCAAGAATTGGTTTACATTGATCCGCGTAAGATTAAGAAAGTCCGCACAGTTATTAAAAAGAAAGACCCACGCACAAAGATCGAAGTTGTTGATGGGTATCAAGAATTCTATGTGTTCAATGAGAAAGCCACTGTACAAGGTCAATCATTGGTAACACAAGTCAACGATACTGCAGTTAAAATTGCTGCTGATGCAATCGTTAATGTTAACTCAGGGTTGCTTGACGCAAAACGTCAAATGGTTTTGTCTTATCTTCACAAATCCATCAAGCCACTCAACCAGCTCCGAATGGTTGAGGACGCTGTTGTAATCTATCGCCTATCACGCGCACCAGAACGTCGTGTGTTCTATATTGATGTTGGTAATATGCCAAAGATCAAAGCAGAACAATATCTCCGTGATATCATGACAAAGTTCCGCAACAAGGTTGTGTACGATAGTTCTACTGGTGAAGTCAAAGACGATCGTAAGTTTATGTCAATGATGGAAGACTTCTGGATTCCACGTCGCGGCGAAGGTAAGGCAACAGAAATTACAACTCTTCCAGCAGGTCAAAATCTTGGTGAGCTGTCTGACGTTCGTTACTTCGAAAACAAACTATACAAGTCATTGAACGTTCCTGTTTCTCGCCTCGAGCCACAAACAGGATTCTCTCTTGGTCGTTCAACAGAAATCACCAGAGACGAGTTGAAGTTTACCAAGTTTATCGATCGCCTACGCAATAAGTTTACAATACTATTCGATGAATTGATGAAGCGTCAGTTGTCTTTAAAGGGCATCTGTTCCGTCGATGAATGGGAACTATTAAAAGAAAAGATTCACTACGACTTCCTCAAAGACAATAACTTTGCTGAGTTGAAGGAAGCAGAACTCATGGGTGCTCGTTTGCAACTTATGGCACAAATTGATCCATACGTTGGAACGTATTATTCGAAAGCATGGGTCAAAAAGCATGTGTTGCATTTTGATGAAGAAGGTATTGAACGTATGGAAGCTGAGATTGCTGAAGAACAATCAGATAATCCACAGCCAGCAACTGTTGCTGAACCATCATCAACAGTTGACCAAGCCTTTCAATCAGAAATTACTAAATAATTTGGAGTAAAATTATGGAAAACGTTGATCTAATTAATGCGGTAATGAATCAGGATAAAGAAGCATTTGCAACTGCATTTCAGTCTGCGATTGCAAATAAAGTAACTGATGCATTAGAAGTTAAAAAAGTTGAACTTGCTTCAACACTCATTACACCAGAAGTAGAAACGAATGAAATTGAAACAACTGAAGTCGAAGTTGACGGAAGCAGCTCCTGATAACAATGCGCAACTAAATGCGCTTGTTCGTTCAGGACTCATGAAGTCAAACGAATTGCCAACTCTTAAGATGGCAATGCGCAAACATGCGCAAGTTGGCGACGTCGCTAAACTTCCTAAGAATCAACGCGATGCTTTGATGAAGTACAATAGTTCTTTATCACAGGCAGCTCTTGGTTCTGTTCAGTCATTTCAAGCATTGCGAAAAAACATTCAAAACAGTTTTGAAATCACTGATAAAAATCAGTTATGCGAAGCATTGCAAGATGAAGTTCAACCACCACCAATGTTGGTGCTACGTCGTCAAGGTATTCGCATTTTCCCAGATGGAAAACGAGTTGCATTGTATACAAACGATAAACTTGGATTAACATTTACAATCCCATATCGTCCAGGCAACACAACAAATCCAGCATCAGTAATCCCTGGATTGGCTGCTGAAGAAACAGAACTAGAAGAAGTTATGGAAAGTCTTGAGCAAGTTGCAAAATATGCTCAAGAAGAAACACCAAAGCAAACATCTCGTCAGATGAAGTTTGCTGATGGAACGAAAACAAGAGTCAGTCACGGTGCAGCAAAAGCCATTCATATGGTTCATGGTGCATTGAACGACGATAATAAAAAGAAGTTTGCTGATATGCTCAAAGATCCAAAAGGATTTGATAAAGCAGCAAATTTCGCTATGAGCAAAGTTAAATTTACAATTGGTGGCAAATGAGCATTGTATCAGAAGTTGTAAGAAAAATTATTGCTGAAGCCAATGTCGTGCGCATGGGTCGTAAGAAACTTGTCAAAGCACGTGTTCGTGGTGGCAAAGTCCAAAGACGCAAAGTTGTCTCTGGTGTAAAGGGTTATACAATTCGTGGTGGTAAGTTGACACGTATGTCATCTGCAGAGCGTTTGCGACGTCGCATTTCTCAGCGCAAAGCAAAAGTGAAAAGAAGAGCAAAACTAGCGCGCTCATTAATCAAGCGTAAACGTTCATTAAGAAGAAGACAGTCATTAGGGTTGTAAAATGAAACTAATCACAGAAACAATTGAAGCAGTTAAGGTCATAACTGAAGAAAAGAATGGTGTTAAATCGCTATTCATCGAAGGACCTTTTCTTGTAGCAGAACAAAAAAATCGTAACGGTCGTCTTTATAAAGAAGAAACGATGAAGAAAGAAGTTGATCGTTACATGACCGAATACGTCGGCAAAAACCGCGCATTTGGTGAGTTGGGTCATCCAGATTCACCAACCATCAATCTAGATCGCGTATCACATCTTATTACCAATCTTCGTCAGGAAGGTTCTACTTGGATTGGTAAGGCAAAAATTCTTGAAACACCAATGGGTAAAATTGCAAAGTCTTTGCTAGAAGGCGGTGCTACTCTTGGAGTCTCGTCACGTGGCATGGGTTCACTTAAAGAAGTGAATGGTGTTAACGTGGTTCAAGATGATTTCTATCTAGCCACAGCGGCAGATATCGTAGCGGATCCATCCGCACCAGGGGCTTTCGTTCAAGGTATTATGGAAGGTAAAGAGTGGGTTTGGGATAACGGCGTTGTAAAAGAATTAGATGTCAACGCATATTATAACCAAATCAAGAACGCAAAGCAAAAGCAAATTGACGAAATCTCATTGAAGATCTTTGAGAATTTTGTGTCAAAACTTTAAAATTTATAAATAATATTACTTCTTTAGGAGTTAAATCAAATGACAAAGTCACTATCAGAATCTGCTGCTGAAATTCTAAAAGCATCAATGAATGCTGGCAAGGAACCAATGCAAAAACTTCCTGCTCAAGAGGATGACCTCGGCGGCTCAACAAACGAAACGCCAGAAGGCGATGAAGTTGGCAAGAAGGCTGCTGCTGCCGTTAAGGAAGCACCAAAGCCTGGTCAAACATCAACTGCAGGCGATAAGAAAATGAATTCCGTTAAGTCTGCAGGTCTCGCAAAGCCAGTAGTTGGCGACGTTGATCCAGACTACGATGGTGGCGGCGCAGGAAACGAATCAGTTGAATTAAACGGCGAAGTTATTGCTGAAGAAGAACTAGAAATTGCTGAAGCAAAGCATGCCGAAATGGAAGATGATGAAGAAGAAGAGAATGATGAAGATGAAACTGAGATGAAGAAGAACTATAAGAAAGATATGGTTGCCAAGCACAAGGGCTCAATGAAGGAAGATGTCGATGCGCTATTCAATGGCGAATCACTCTCTGAAGAGTTCCGCGTTAAAGCAACAACAATCTTCGAAGCAGCTGTTCAATCACGTGTTGAATCAATTGTTGAAGATGTTCTTTCTGAGAACGAAACAGTTCTTGCTGAAGCAATCGAAGAAATCAAGAACGAAATGGCTGCACAAGTTGATGAGTATCTCAACTATGCAGTTGAAGAATGGGTCAAGGAAAATCAAGTTGCAATTGAAACAGGTCTCCGCGCTGAAATCGTTGAAGACTTTATCAATGGCTTGAAGAACCTATTCACAGAACACTACATCGAAATCCCAGAAGAGAAAGTCGATGTTGCTGAAGAATTAGCCGCTAAAGTTGTTGGACTAGAAGAAGCAATGGCAGCAGCTGCTGCTGAAAAAGCTGCTCTAGTTGAAGAACTAAATGGCGCAAAGAAAAATGAAGCAGTCCGTAAGATCTGCGAAGGTCTAACTGAAACACAGATTGCTAAGATGATTTCGCTCGCAGAGGGCGTGGAGTTCACCACAGAGGGTGAGTTTAATAATAAGCTCGCAGTAATTCGCGAGAACTACTTCCCAACAAAGAAAGTGACAAGTGAGGTAAAGGCTCTTCAAGAAACAGCTGTTGAAGAACCAGAAGTAGTTGAAGTATCTGGTATGATGAAACATTATGTAAATGCAATCACAAAAACGGCTCCAAAAGCCTAATTAACTAAGAACTCAGGAGAGTTATAAAATGTATCTAAACGAAACATATGCAAAGAAGTGGGCTCCAGTTCTTGATCACTCAGAACTCCCAAAGATCACAGATCCTTACAAGCGTGCAGTTACTGCACTTGTTCTAGAGAACCAAGAACGCGCCCTAATGGAAGAATCACGTTCCATGCAAAACCTATGGGAAGCTGGTTCAGTCGCTGGTGGCGGTCTACCAAATAACGTCGGTGGCGGTATGTCACCAGTTAATGGTTCAGAAGGCAGCATCAAAGGCTTCGACCCAATCCTAATCGGTCTTGTCCGTCGTGCACTACCAAACCTAATGGCTTATGACATCTGCGGCGTTCAGCCAATGACTGGTCCAACAGGTTTGATCTTCGCAATGCGTTCAACATACGCATCTGCTACAGCACGTGCTGGCGAAGCTCTTTACCAAGAAGCCAACACTGGCCACTCAGGTAACGCAGCAACTGGTACACAATCAACGTTGTCAGTAAATCCTGGTAATGCCAATTCCTCAATTTGGGGTCTTGACAATACAGGTCCTGGCTTCTCAACAGCCTTCGGTGAATCAGCAAACCTAGCACAAATGGGCTTCCAAATCGATCGCGTTGCTGTTACAGCAAATACACGCGGTTTGCAAGCATCATACACGCTAGAACTTGCACAAGACCTCAAGGCAATTCACGGTCTAGATGCAGAAACAGAATTGACAAATATCTTGTCAACTGAAATTCTTGCAGAAATCAACCGCGAAGTTGTCCGTACAGTCTACGCAACAGCAAATGCTGGTATCGTAAACAACGCAACTGGTAACGTCTTCAACCTCTCTTCAGCAAGCGACACAAGCGGTCGTTGGCAGGTTGAGAAGTACAAGTCACTCTTGTTCGCTATCGAAAGAGCAGCAAATAAGATTGCTAAAGACACCCGTCGCGGAAAGGGCAACATGGTTATCGTCTCAACAGACGTTGCCTCTGCTCTTGCAATGACTGGTCTTCTAGACTACAACTCAGCACTAGCTGGTCAAACAAACCTAACTGTTGACGATACAGGCAATACCTTCGCAGGTACATTGTTCGGTCGCATCAAGGTTTATGTTGATCCATATTCTGTAACTGGTGCAGACTATGTCGTAGTAGGATACAAGGGAACCAATGCTTATGACGCTGGTCTCTTCTACTGCCCATACGTTCCATTGCAGATGGTTCGTGCAATCGACCCACAAACCTACCAGCCAAAGGTTGGCTTCAAGACCCGTTATGGTCTCGTCGCAAACCCATTCGCAACTGGCGCTGGCACAGGTGCTCTAGCAAACGACAGCAACTACTACTATCGTAAGTTCGTTGTTCTAAACATCAACCAATAATTGATGCGCTAGAAAAAGTTTTGCCGACTTAAAAAATAATAAGGCAATACTAAATGAGGGGGGCTGAAAAGCCCCCCTTTTTTTCACACCTAAATAGTTGTATCGTTTCTAGGAATAGAAAGAATGACAGCACTAACGCGCACACCAACAAATACTGACTTACTCCAAAGTACCAAATTTAGAGTGACGTTTGATCGTTTGCCTGGAGCAACATATTATTGTCAAGCAGCAAACGTTCCAGGAGTTTCATTGACTGAAATTCCAAGAGTGACACCATTTATTGATTTGTATGTTCCTGGCGAGAAAATGATTTATGATACGTTTAATATCACTTTCCTAGTTGACGAAGATATGCGCAACTGGACCGAGATTCATGATTGGATTCGCGGTATGACGTTTCCTACTGACTTCAAAGAATATGTTAATTTGGAACGACAAGCAAAGTCACCATACATTCGTGGCAGAGAAAAGAATAAACCACAATATAGTAGTGCTGTGATGACTCTGTTCACAAACAAAAACAATCCAAACTTCAGAGTTAAGTTTGTAGATTTATTCCCAACTTCAGTGGGAACAATATTGTTTAATGCGCAAGATACTGCAGAGAATATTGCAATCGCCGATGCAACATTTAGATTCTCTTACTATGAATACGAAAGATTAAGATAATCTTTAAATATTCTTAAGACTTCGTTCAAACCAGACATACTGATTGTACTACTATAGAATTTGCAAGACAACTCTTGTTCTTACTTGTCTTTTGATGTGAAATGATTTATAATTGATGCATGAAAATAGAAACACCTCCGCTCGAAGAATTAATGCAGCAATGGGAAAGGGATTCCGAAGTAGATACTACGGAGCCTGGAAAAGAAATTCTGCGCATTCCAATTCTTCACAACAAATACAACAAATACTTGTCATTACATAATCTTGCTGCAAAAAGAGCAGGATTAGAATATGACAAACTCAAGCGTATGAAATGGATGTACTACAACGGCAAGTTAGATCAAGAAGAACTTGACAAACTTGGTTGGGAGCCATTTCGTTTTACTCTCAAATCTGATATTCAAGTTTACCTTGATGGTGACGATGATCTTGCAAAAATGAAACGCAAGAAAGCCTATCATGAAGAAGCAGCAAGTTTTTGCACCAACGTCATGAAGGAACTCAACAATCGCACGTGGCAGTTGAAAGAGTACATGGGCTGGGAGAAGTTTATCCAGGGTGCTCGATGATAGAACACGTCGTTGTTGAAAAAGTAAATAACATCTATGTCCAAGTGACTGCTGAACCTGCCATCTTGCAAGAGATGTCAGAGTTCTTTACATTTTCAACTCCAGGCTATCAATTTTCACCTGCGTTTAAAAATAAATATTGGGACGGAAAGATTCGACTTCTGAATCTAAACACGAGACAAATCTATCTTGGTTTAGTTCCGTATATCAAAAAGTTTTGCAAGGATAGCAATTACACCTGCGAGTATATCGATGAAGAAAGGGAAATCTACCCTGTTGACACGAAAAATTTGGCAAGTGCTTTATCACTTCCAATGGAGCCGCGAGATTATCAGTTGCTCGCTTCTAGCGTCGGACTTACGAAGAAGAG
>Ga0105098_10000463_pt1 | contig 13868 bp, 16 predicted proteins | sample PPLLak21cMay2015_FD_79137 | JGI IMG/M metagenome (GOLD analysis project Ga0105098, IMG submission 79137) | Freshwater sediment microbial communities from Prairie Pothole Lake near Jamestown, North Dakota, USA - PPLs Lake P7 Core (1) Depth... | ecosystem: Environmental > Aquatic > Freshwater >... | reverse complement strand
GGCATCCTCGTATCGAATAATGACTACGCATTAATTCACACGCAACGTGGCGCGTGGATTTCCGAAATCGAAATTCTTGGTGACGTTCTTCAGCCCTATCATGGTTCGATCTATTTCGAATACTCTATTCCACGCATGGGTCGACGTATTGACGTTGTTCTTCTCATTGACGCAGTCATCTTTGTTCTTGAGTTTAAAATCGGTGAAAGCGAATTCAATTCAAGTGCGATTGATCAAGTATGGGACTACTCCCTTGACTTGAAGAACTTTCATGAATCAAGTCACGAGCAGTATATTGCTCCAATTCTCATTGCCACCTCAGCAAAGCATGCCGAGCCAACTATCGCATTTACTCCACAAAACGACAAACTACTCTTCCCAATCAAAACTAACTTGGCAATGCTCGGCAGTGTAATACAAAACGTGTTGAATGTTGCTGACGGGAAAGACATAGATCGTAAAGAGTGGGAAGGCGGACGATACTGTCCAACCCCCACGATCATTGAAGCCGCAATGGCACTTTATAATAATCATTCAGTTGCTGAAATATCGCGAAATGATGCGAGCGCCATTAATCTCAGTAAGACGTCTGGGGCTATTGCTGATATTATCCGGACTTCAAGAGAGCGTTCACATAAGTCTATTTGCTTCGTAACGGGCGTCCCTGGTTCTGGTAAAACGCTTGTCGGCCTTAATGTCGCTACGAAACACATCGATAAATCAGACGACCTGTATAGCGTATTCCTCTCTGGAAATGGCCCACTCGTGGCGATTTTACGAGAAGCCTTGGCGCGAGATAAGGTCAGCAGAATAAAAGAAGCAGGAGTGCGAGTCAAGAAAGGTGAAGTGATGAGCGAAGTGAAGATGTTCGTTCAGAATGTTCACCATTTTCGTGATGATTGTCTCCTCGATCAAAAGCGTCCACCTATTGAGCATGTAGCAATATTCGATGAAGCACAACGTGCATGGACCCTAGAGCAAACGTCATCTTTCATGCGTCGGAAAAAAAATACCCCAAATTTCGAACAATCAGAACCAGAATTTCTGATTTCTTGTCTTGACCGACATGCTGATTGGGCAGTCATCGTATGCCTTATTGGGGGTGGCCAGGAGATTAATACAGGCGAAGCAGGAATCGTGGAATGGATAGACTCATTGAATAGAGCGTTTCCAGAGTGGCATATATACATCTCATCTCGCCTGACCGATAGCGAATACAGCGCAGAGTATGTGTTGGACGGTCTGAAAACGAGACAACATGTCTTGTATCAGGAAGCACTTCACCTTGCCGTTTCAATGCGTTCATTCCGAGCAGAGAACGTTTCTCTTCTCATTAAACAACTGCTTGATCTTGAGGTCCATGCGGCCCGACAGACACAAGAGAAGTTAAAGAATAAATATCCGATAGTCATTACCCGAGATCTAAAAAGTGCTAAGCAGTGGTTAAAAAATCAGGCACGTGGTTCGGAACGATATGGGCTTGTTGCTTCATCACAAGCAGAACGTCTAAAACCGTTAGCAATAGATGTGAAATCCTCTATGGATCCAATACATTGGTTTTTAGATGGTAAGGATGATGTACGTTCGTCGTATTACCTCGAGGATGCAGCGACTGAGTTTCACATTCAAGGACTTGAACTTGACTGGGTGTGTGTAACTTGGGACGCCGATTTCAGATACTCACCAAAAGGATGGGGTCATTATTCCTTTTGCGGTGATCGATGGAACAGGATCAAGAAGGAAGAGCGTAAGCAGTATTTGAAAAATGCTTATCGCGTTCTACTGACCCGTGCGCGACAAGGGATGATTATCGTTGTACCTCATGGAAACACAGACGACCATACTCGTAAGCCGTTGTTTTATGATTCAACCTTTGATTATCTGAGCCAGATTGGTTTTTCAGTGATCTGATTCAGATTTACGACTATTCCGAAAGAGGGGCGTGGACTAAAGGAGTTGCACAAGGCCCACATCATCTGCCCTGCTCCGAGTCCCATTGGCCCAATAGAGACTACCCGGACAGAAGGTATCAGAAGTTCGTAGAATATGCATAATTGAGCTATCTTTATTGCTGGTGGAGGTCAAATGTGGGCTTACATCGGTATCACAGACTTCGACTGGTTTAGCTATCTCGCAGCTATTCAAGGCCTGGATGAAGTCAATTTCTGGCAGCCAAGTGCCTCCAGTCATTTCAAAGCTCTCCAACCTGGTGAACCCTTCCTTTTTAAGCTTCATAGCCCCCGAAATTATATAGTAGGCGGCGGTTTCTTTGCCTACAATACAATATCACCCGTCAGCCTCGCCTGGGAGGCTTTCGGGGTAAAAAATGGCGCGTATACACTAAAAGAGATGCGGGAGAGAATTGAAAAATACCGCAAAAGCACACCCAGCCACACAGAGGACTACGAAATCGGCTGTATTTTACTAGAACAACCATTTTTCTTTCGAAAAGATGAATGGATACCAGCACCTGCAAACTGGAGTCCCAATATTGTCAGGGGTAAAGGGTATGATACTACCACTGGAGAAGGGAAGCGTGTGTGGGATGCCGTATTGCTACGTTTACGCGCTATGAGTGTTCCCATGATTGAAGAGCAAATAAGACGATATGGGAGCCCAGTCCTTGTTACTCCACGATTAGGCCAGGGTAGTTTCAGAATCATGGTTACCGATGCCTATAGCCGTCGTTGTGCTGTAACGAATGAGCGAACATTACCGGCTCTTGATGCGGTGCATATAAAGCCTTACGTAGAAAACGGACCGCATGACGTGAGCAACGGCATCCTTTTTAGATCCGATATCCATAAGCTATTCGATAATGGATATGTGACGGTGACGGATACTTATCAATTTGAGGTAAGCAGGCGAATTAAGGAGGAATTTGAGAACGGTCGCGATTATTACGCTTTGCATGGTAAGGCCCTATCCGTACCACCGGATAAGATACTCAGTCCAGATTCTTCATTCCTTCGGTGGCATAATGAGATGATCTATAGGGGTTGATTTTGAAATGCTGATATGGAGAGAATCCTGCATAGGTTGTAATTGAGCTATGAACAGACAGTTAATCGAGGTTGCCTCTTGGCGTCTTGTCAGCGAGATCATCCGCAGGTATCCGGAAAAGTATACGGTCATACAGACGTATCCAGGCGGTGGGATGTACGATTGCTTATCGCTATATACTAAAAAGGATCACCTCCATATTGCAGATTTGAATCGAGAAGGAAGCTTTCATGTATTTCTTGAGGGGGCAAAAAGCTCTTTTGATATCTGGCAAATGATGTTTAACACTCACGACTTGAAGAAGGACATCCTAAACAGAGTATCCGAGGCGCTTCGTATGCCAGTACCAGCCAAATTGCCGCCTAGTACACCTGAGATATTATGCTATCGATTTATCGCTACATTCTTATCACACACTGCCTTTACCAGGGATAACTGGCGATGTCGAAATGGTTTTTTTGATAGCTCGGCACCGTATGAGTGTGGTGGAGAGATAAAAGACTTCGAGAAATTCCCAGGCGCTATTGACCGGTTACGTACAAAGCAAAAGACCGACATTGAAGACGAGCCCTCTTATCGATTCTGGTTTCTCAGCAAAGATGAAAATTCGCATATATGTTTGGAAACAACCGGCAATGCCTGGTCAGACAATGGCAGCTCCTATAAGCTCATGGAGCTCTATAAGAAAGAGAAACGCATTTGGCCGCTGGTTTACAGAGTAGGTGGACATTTGCTGTCGTGAGAATTTAGAGAGAGGGCAAGCATCATTCGCAGATCGCAGTGATATTACACTGTGCTAAGGGGAATATGATGAGCTGGGGTAAAACTATCCAAATCTTCCTGACAGATGGAAACCCAAGAGGCATAAAGATAGCCGATCTTACAACAGGCACAATCCAGGTCATTCAATTTCCACGATCTAAATTAGAGGAGGCAATAAGGCGGGGTGAACTCGATGCAGTGGGCATCTATTTTCTCATCGGCGATGAAGAGGATAAGGGGAAACACGCAGTGTATGTTGGTGAAGCTGAAAATTGCGTGGTCAGGCTGAAGCAGCAGAATAAAAGCAAGGATTTCTGGAATACTGCCCTGGTTGTTGTTTCGAAAACAAAGTACTTTACAAAGACGCACATCAAGTATCTGGAGTGGTACTGCTACGACATGGCACAAAAGGCAGGTAGATACAAAATGGATAATACAACAGTACCCACATGCCCTTACGTATCAGAACCAATTCAGGCTGATTTGTTGGATTCATTCGATCTTCTACGAGTCCTCGTATCTACGCTCGGCTATCCCATATTCGATCAGATCAGTAAGCCCGAAAAGAAGAATGTTCTCTTCTGCAAAGGGAAAAAAGCGTCAGCAATCGGTGAATATACAGAGGAAGGTTTAGTAGTATTTGCAGGGTCAAAGTGCAACCTAGAGGAAAGCAAAACCGCTAGCCCATGGATTAAGGATATGCGCAAGCGACTTCTCGATGACGGTACTCTTAATCAAAAGGGTGAGGTCTACATATTCAAAATGGATCATGTCTTTTCGTCTCCAAGTGCGGCTGCAGCTGCAGTATTGGGCCGGCATGCAAATGGCTGGCTTGAATGGAAATATGAGAATGGAAAGACACTGGATGAGGTGATAAGAAAAGATAAATAGCGGCCGAATATAGTAGACCGTCGAAAAGTGGCTACAATATCAAGCGATTATTACTTATTGTTCGGTAGTCAGTCTATGGACGAATTTATATCTATACAATTAACAAAATCATTCCTCGATCAGTACAACCTGCCCGATATTCTTTATCCAATTCCTACTTCACGATTTGAAGAGTTTGTAGAAAGCGGTGGAAATCTAGGTTTCCATGATCTGCTCTATTTTCTGCAAGAGTATAGTTGTACCTTATCCGAATGGCAGGGAATAGAGGAGGCAATGACTGAGTTGACTACAATAGTGGCGCCTCATGAGGATCATGCATACATAAATGCTCAAGGTGATGAGTGGTTTATTGTGTGCGGAGTAGTAGATCTGAAAGATGAAATTGTCACAATTCAACGAGGTGATCATCTTGTGGCTGCTATTAGGCCATTGCAGGATGGTCGTCTCATATTTAGTGCGTATAGACCGCTTGATGCAAAATCTGCAGCCTATCTCCTGGGGCTCTCGATAAAACCCGGTCCCGATAATAGAGTATGCATGAGAGATAATAACTGGGAATACGCCTTGGACTGTTCAGCAGGCATGGGCAACATGTATGCTTCAGAACGGGGAGAGGCCTATTTGTCTTATTGGCAGTATGGCTTAGGCCTCAGCAATGATGGCAAAATAGTTGAAGAATGGTATAAACAGCGCACATTAGAGCCAATCAAGCCAAAGTACACTGCAATACAGCTTGGTGTTTACTACGAAAACAGGCTCCCAGTGGAATAAATGAATAAGATATAGGGTCTTTCATGACCAATCCTGACTTCCATCGCAGAAGGTGAGTTAAATGCCGCAGAGTCCTCTACGCCTTATTGAGAAATGTGCAGAATTTAAAGAACAAGAAGACATATGCCTTCTTCCAAAAGGTGTGCGCGGCATATATGTGCTTTATAATAAGCGGCAGGATGAAGTTTATGACGTTGTATATGTTGGTATGGCTGCAGTTGGAGGTATTCGCGGAAGGCTTAGTAGCCATAAACGGAAGAAAGCAGGTCTGTGGTCACATTTCTCCGTGTTCAAGGTATGGGATAATATAAGAAATGAAGAGATTAGAGAACTCGAGGGCTTATTTCGCCATCTTTATAGGCGGGATTCAAAAGCGAATAAGCTTAACAAGCAAAAAGGATTCCGCGCAATGCACAAGATACGAATAAAGAGCCTCTCAGATTGGTGAAGTAGGGCAATAAAGAGGAGGGTCACCTATGAAAAAGGCTGTCAAGCATAGTCCTGGCTATTGAAGCCGTTCCTAAGGGTCCCCAATGTAGGACTATAAACATAACCTATCTGAACATTTATTGATCCCACCCGGACATTTTTCTCTATTGCTGAAATTAAGCACGAAAGAATCGGACCAAAATGCCGATATTCTTATTGGCGTGCGGTATTGTGTGTTCATTCCCTGCGTAACGGGCTAACAACGGGAGCGATCTGCTCGAAATGTCATTGAAATCGGCAATCAAAGGGTGGTTTGGAGAGGTTCAAGGCACACTGGCAAAGAAGCTCTTTCTTGATGCCGACACGTATGTAGACGTCAACAATGTCACAATCCCCGTTGTGAACGGAACGACCCAGATCGACCATATCATCGTCTCTCGTTTCGGCATATTCGTCATCGAGACGAAGAACATTGACGGCTGGATCTACGGCGACGAGAAGAGTCCACAGTGGACGCAAAACCTCTTTGGCAAAAAGTTCAAGTTTCAGAATCCCCTGCATCAGAACTACCGTCACACCAGAGCCCTGTCCGACTTCATGGGGATCGAGCACGAAAAGTTCTTTTCGGTCGTCATGTTCTGGGGGGAGAGTAAGTTCAAGACCCCGATGCCTGCAAATGTCATGGATCGGGGTTACACTGGATACATCAAGAGCAAGTCGCAGGTGCTCTTTTCGGAGGCCGAGGTCGCCGAAATCGTCGCTGCGATAAAGACCGGGATGCTGCCCAAGCGCTGGAAGACAAGGCGCGAGCACGTCCAAAAACTCTATCAGCGCTTCTCGAGCACCACGGAGTGTCCGAAGTGCGGGAGTGCGCTTTTGTTGAGGACAGCACGGTCCGGAAAGAACTCAGGAGGGCAGTTCTACGGCTGTTCCGGCTTCCCAAAGTGCCGCTATGTACGGCGCGTAGCCCTGCCGGAGTAATGTAGGGCAACAGCCCGTAAAGATTTGAACCCATCTCTTCCCTCGGCAATGGTCAGAAAATGCGAAAGGCAGAGCCAAGCGACTCTGCCCCGTATCTGTTCCTCAAGCTGCATGATGAACTATTTGGTCTCCTGCTCGACTCGCCGGGCGGGGATTCGTCTTTGCTCAACGCAGGCCAGCGAGCGATCCGCAACCCAAAACAATCCGCTAAGCAGCAAGCGAGTCTAAATCAGGCTACCGGTGGCGGCGTGGGCGTCGCCCGCGGATGCTCTTGGAAGAATCGCGCCAACTCGCCTGACGCATCGGGGCCGGCGGGGTCGGTGTAGGAGCCGCTGTGGCTACCCCCCGACCAGGCGTGGCCGGCGCCGTGGATGGTCCACCGCTCCACGACGGGCTGCCCGCGGCCGTCGCGGTAGATTTGGCGAGTGTAGGCGTGCCCGCCGACTACCTGACCCCGCTCCACCGTCACGGGCGGGACGGCCGCGCCCGTCCACTGCTGGACCAGGTGATCGGCGTTGCACGAATGGACAGTCGAGTCGCCATCGCCATGGAAGAGAATCAGCGGCGCCGGGCGACCGACGCGCGCCTGCCCCCGAGGGCCGCCTTGCTGCATCGCTTGAAGTGCCGAGGGGAGGTCCTGCGCGCAGCCCGGGGCCAGGCCCGAATGCACGCCGACGGCCGCATAGAGGTCGGGGTACGTCGCCCCCATGATGGCCGCCATTGCCCCACCCGCGGACAGGCCCGCCACATAGACCCGGCCGGGGTCGATGTTGTATTGGGCCATCACCTGGCGCGTGATCCCGGCGATGAGCGCTGGCTCGCCCCGCTCACGCTGCTGGTGGGCGGCTTCAAACCAGTTCCAACATTTCGAGATGTTGGCGGTGGGGGCTTGCGCAGGATAGGCGACGAGGAACCCTTCGGCTTCCGCCACGCCGTTCATGCCGGTGCCGGCAGCGAAATCATCGGGGGTCTGAGTACAGCCATGGAGCATGACCACGAGCGGCACGGCTTGGCCGTGATACCCGCTGGGGATGTAGAGCTTATAGTCGCGGGTTCCATCCGCACATGTATGGGTTCCTGCGATCCACTGGCCGGGTCCGGCGACGTCCACCTTAATCGGCTGCAGGACGGACCCGCGTCCGAGCAGTCCCTCCAAGCCGGGCACGCGCAAATCGACGGGGGACACCAGGGGCGAGCCAAAGGGACGGCCGGGCGGCACGCGGCGAACCGTCGCACGGATGGATGGCCGTGTCCGGGTGTCCGCCGGCGCTGGCGCTTCAGACGAGGGCGCTGGGCCTGCGCCGGCCGGTTCGGTGGCGGCTTGTCCCGTGGGCGTGAGGGTCTCCAATGAGCTGATCTGGCCCATGGATGCATTGGGCGGCGCGTGCCCGCCCCTCAAGGTGCGTTGAATGAGGGCCGTCGCCTCGGCCAACCTGCCCTCGCGCGTGAGACGCGTTGCTTCCATTATATCGGCGTTCATGAGGTTTCCTTTCACGGGTACTCAGCAGGCGGCCACCTGGGACGCCACGGGCCCGGTCGGGGTTCCGCCGCTGCTTATGGCGGCGTGAACCCTACCTGATTCGTTCGGCCAGCGCCCGCTTCACCTCGTCACTGGCATGGAATGCCCCCAGCACGTTGATGCTGTCGATCGTTGACAAAGCCAGTTCCGGCGAGACGTCGTCGGCGATACTCACCAAGCCCAAGACCCTGATCTGCATCCGCTGTCCGGCCGCACGCACCGCCTCCAAATCCTGGCGGGTGTACCGCTGCAGCCCGAGCACGAGTGTCTTGCGGGTGACAGCCTGCCGGACGGCCTCGGCATGGGTGGCCAATTGGTTACGGATAGCGGTACGGATGAAGTCGGTGCGATTCGAGTAGAAACCCTCCTGCACCAGCAGATCAATCTGCCCCAGATCAATGGGGCCCAGGTTCATCGTGATTTTCTCTGTCTCGCCTGCCATGCTCGCCTCATCACCATCCATTTACCATCTATATACCATCCATATGGATGGTATATAGCAAGGGCCGGGCACATAGTCAAGAGAATTTCTTGTCGCCATGCGTTTTACCCATATGACTGGCATCGTCCCTTTTGCTGGGGACAATGGTGGGGGGAGAATTGGGGTCAAAATCTTATCTTGGGGAAGGATAGGGAAGGGAAGGATAGGGGTCAAATCTCGACACTTGACAAATAGTCTGAATTCCGTATGATTACTTCATGGCAAGGCCCCTTCGAATCCAGTTCGAGAATGCCTATTATCACGTAACCTGTCGAGGCAATGCCCGCCAGAACATCTATTCCTCCGATGCCGACCGCTTGGCCTTCCTTGGTCTGCTGGGACGCTCCTCCGAAGTCTACCAGACAGAGATTCTCGCCTACGTCCTGATGAGCAACCACTTTCATCTACTGGTGAAAACCCCACGTGGAAATCTCCAGGAGTTCATGCGGCACTTTAATATCTCCTACACGGCATGGTTCAATCGAAGGCACCGGCGATCGGGTCACCTTTACCAGGGCCGCTACCATTCCTTTCTGATCGATGCGGATAATTATTTCAAGGAAGTCTCCCGCTATCTTCACCTCAACCCCGTCAAGATCACGCAGGCGAGCTCGAAGGACGTCGCTGCCAGGAGGAAGGCGCTGCGCGCTTATGCCTGGAGCAGCTTCCCTGGATATGCATCTCCTCGCGCGAGGAAGTCCTTTCTTCGAGTGGAGGAGATTCTTGACTGTTTTGGCGGGGATACGGCACGGGGCAGGAGGGGCTATGCGCGGTATGTGGAGCAGGGGCTTTCGACCGATTATGTGAATCCGCTGGAGTTGGGGAAAGGGCATGGGATCGTCGGGGATGCGGATTTCGTGGACGCAATCCGGGAACGGTATCTCTCCAGGGGCGCGGACACGCGGGAGATCCCGGCGGCGAGAACTCCGGCGGTGCGTCTGGACCCTGAGCGGATCATAGAGGCCGTCTGCGCGGAGACAGGCGTTTCTCGCGAGGCGGTCCTGCGGAAGGGCAGCCGGGGGGGCGGGCGCGGGCTCCTGATGGAGATGCTGTATCGGTACGGGGAACTGAGTCAGCGGGAGATCGGGGCGATGCTGGGGATCGACTACAGTGGCGTGAGCATCGGCCGGAAACGGTTTCACGTGATGATGGAGGCGGATCCGCATCTCAAATCTCTGATTGCGAAAGTAAAAAACAAAATCAGTCAAGGATAACGATTTGACCCAATGTCACCGCGGTTTGGAACGTTTTGTAAGCTATGGTCAATCAGGACCAACGACTTGAGGATACTGCCCCCGAAAATAGATTGTAGACACTTGATAAGAGGGAAGCTTATGGGGTCAGGAAGAACTTTTTACGATTATCGAATGTATTTCAGGCGCGGGGGTCAGCTGTTTGTCCTTTTTGCAATGAGCCAGACCCTTCTGCCGCGAGATAAGACTCTATCCCAATATACTGTTAACGCTCTCAGAGAACTAGATCAGCGCCGGAGAGAATTGCAGGACCTTTCCGGGCAGCTATTCCATGATGTTAATCTCTGTATTGAGTGCCCTCGTTCTTGTTGTGCGGGAAGCTACAATCATTTTAGAGCGCTGGATTATTGGTTGAGAAAATACAGTGACCAGCCGATCGACGATTTTGGTTTAGCCGCTCAAACTTTATGGCTCTCCCGACCATTGTCGACACTGGCGTACCCTATGAAGAGGACAGTCAGTGCGATGGAAGAGGGGAGAAATGGGTGCAGTTTTCTAGGTCAAACGGGATGCACGCTTGAAAGATCAGAACGGCCAATTATGTGCATCTTTTATACCTGCAGCCGCCAGAGGGCGCAGATGAATGCTGAACAAAAGAAGAGTCGTGCACAGTTGACTGAGGCTCTTTACGACGTATGTTTAGAGACTTTTGACGTCCTGAAACAGGAAGCAGGTTTGCCAAAACGATACGGTAAATTGAGATTGTTCTTGCTCCCCCTATAGCATTAATTTCCTCTTGGGTGGCAAGAAAGGGATCAAACCTCGACACTTGACAAACAGTCTGAGAGGAAAAAAGGGAGGGTTCTTGAGCCTGCGCCATTCGGATTTGATTCCATCGGGTGGAGACGGCGCCCCATGGTAGGGTAGGGAAAAGATTGGAAGTCTGTTTCGTAAGATTCTGAGTATAAGAATAAGGGCACCTGCATGACGTTGCCAAGTTCCCTGCTCGATCGAAAATCCCTGGATTCTTTACGGTTGGGCTATGATAAAATTAAACAAATCTTACTTATTCCGGACAGCTGGCAAGAAACAAGGCAGACTGTTACAGCTTTACCAATTCGTCAGCGCCTCAACATTTAGCCCTTCAAGAATTAAAGATCTCATAGCAGAAAATTAAGGACGTGGAATCCAGCTTGATCCGGTGATCCATGTCGTTTTGGACAAAGCGATTCAAACGTGATGCTGCTTGTTCAAGATGCAGGTGAATCATGGAAGGCTCGTTGATCGTTGTTATCTTCATTGTACTCATCGCGCTGGCGTTCGATTTTATCAATGGCTTTCATGATGCCGCCAACGCCATTGCTACTGTTGTTTCCACACGAGTGCTGAAGCCTCATCATGCAGTCATGATGGCGGCCTTCTTCAACTGCATAGCTGGCTTCTTTATAAGTGTGAAGGTGGCCACGACCATTGGAACGGGAATTATCAACCCGGCCATTATCGATAATATTCTGATCGTAGCCGCTCTGGGCGGAGCCATAATCTGGAATCTGCTCACCTGGTGGATGGGGCTTCCCAGCAGTTCTTCCCACGCCCTGATCGGCGGGTTGATCGGTGCGGGCATCATGAAGGCGGGAACGGACATTCTGGTCTGGAAGGGAATTATTACAACGTCGGTTTTTATTGTGATCTCCCCCACCCTTGGCCTGATCCTTGGTCTTCTGATGATGGTCCTGGTCATGAACATCACGCATGGCAGGACCATTCGTGTCGGAGGCGCCAACCTGATATTCAGAAGGCTACAGTTAGTGTCTGCTGCGATTTACAGCACCAGCCATGGGATGAACGATGCACAAAAAACGATGGGAATCATCGCCATTGTTCTCTTCAGCAACGGTTATCTGGGTGAGACGTTTCATATCCCGTTCTGGGTTGAAGTAATCTGCTATCTGGTCATCGCGGCGGGAACGATGTCTGGCGGCTGGCGTATCGTTAAGACGATGGGGACAAAGATAACAAAACTAGAACCGGTGGGCGGATTCTGCGCGGAAACGGCTGCGGCGATCGCTATTATCGGGGCTTCGTTGGCGGGTATACCCGTGAGTACAACTCACACCATTACCGGGGCGATCATGGGCGTTGGGGCTACCAGGCGGCTTTCTGCTGTGCGCTGGGGAGTTGCCGGCAACATCATCTGGGCCTGGATCCTGACAATACCCGTGTCGGCATTACTCTCCATGGCTATTTATCTGCTTTGCACATCTTCTTCCTAAATCAGCTGTTTTTTACTGCATTACAGGCAACAAGCATTTATACCCGAAATCCTTATCTTTCCCAGATGCTTTTTCTGAGGACTAGGTGTAATGGGTGGGGATGATTTTCAGAATTATCGATCAAGTCAAGTTCTAACCTGCACATGTAAAGAAAAACCCCCATTCCGTCGCTTTTCCGGAATGGGGGTTTCGATCGGAGGACCTGTTCTTGTTTTCCTGTGTCCTATGGCTCCTTATGCTTTGGCCATCTTCCTTGTCTCGATTCTGTCCCAGGCTTCCTTGTAGAGCCGGCCGATGCAGAGCACCAGCGCCAGGAAGAACAACCCCAGCATGAACATCGGCGGCGTGTTGAGCATCTGGTCGATCAGGTGACCTACGTACAGGAAGAGCATCGAGGCAATCACGATCGCAAACCCCCAGGCGCCGACTACCAGGACATGAGAGAAATCGCTCTGCCGCGGTCTTGTCTGGATCGTTGTCTGTGCCATGGTCTGCTCCTCCTTTCTTTATCTTTAGTCCTTCACGCTACATGCTTCTTCTGTTGTTAGCCGATCAGGTTCTTCACCATCTGGGCCACGGGGCTCGTGAACAGGGCCACCAGGACCGCGTACATCGCGAAGCTACCAACAGCCTCGCTCATGTAGAGCTTCTGGTACTTCTGCTTGAGCGATACGATCGTCATGCCGCCCACAATCAGCGCTCCCAGGTGGAAGTAGGGGAAGTTCGCGGCGCCGGCTGCGGAGTACTCGGCGAAGCTGAAGGTTGCGGTGATGAGCACTACGGCTGCTGTAAGAATCAGGGTGGAAAGTGTCTTTTTCATTGTCAGGTTCTCCTCGGTGTTTCTGTTATTTGCACTTATGTATTGGAAGGTTCGTGCCAGGATGGGAGCCGGACGAAAGATAGTCTGCAAGTAAGCGGTCGGAAGGGGGAAATGAGGATGCCGGCTCTCCCTCGCTTTCCCTCCAAAGCCCTCGAAAAGCCGCATTCTTGAATGAAACGTTCAATCGGAGTGAACGAAAGATTAAAAAGAAGCGGGGCTGGGACTAAGGGAAAGGGGGGATGTCCCGGGAAAGAGTTGGGGTCACCTATGAAAAAGGCTGTCAAGCGTAGTTGTAGCTTTGAAGGCTGAACCTACCCCAGTTTGACGGACACTTCGAGAAGGGATATAGAAACCTGAAAGGAGTGTCCGATGAAAAGGAGGAAGACCCATGGCATACAAAAACAGCTTATTCATTATTACGTTCGTGGTTTTCCTTGGGGCATTCGTGCCTCTTGTTGGCACTGCCCAGTCCCCCCCTGCCTCTATTGGAGCCACTACGGAGCCAGTAAAGGGGATCTGTATCTATTACAATGACAAATTCCAGGGGCACGTGACGGCCAGCGGCCAGAAGTATGATAAAAAGGCTTTGACAGCCGCACACAGAACCCTTCCTTTTGACACGATGGTCAAAGTGACCAATCTGGAGAATAACAAGAGCGTTGTGGTGCGTGTCAATGACCGTGGTCCGCATGGCGGTTCCAAGGCAAAGATCATTGAGATAACAAGTCGTGCGGCAAAGGAAATT
>Ga0105098_10000461_pt1 | contig 13881 bp, 15 predicted proteins | sample PPLLak21cMay2015_FD_79137 | JGI IMG/M metagenome (GOLD analysis project Ga0105098, IMG submission 79137) | Freshwater sediment microbial communities from Prairie Pothole Lake near Jamestown, North Dakota, USA - PPLs Lake P7 Core (1) Depth... | ecosystem: Environmental > Aquatic > Freshwater >... | reverse complement strand
TTCACACCCGGATCATAAAAATCATTAAACCCTGTAATTTTATGAGATCTCCCCGCTTCAGCCCTCTCAGAGGCACGGCGGGGCTGTGCGGTGTTTACAAACATGCATGCAGGCACTGATCCGCCGCGGGGGCGCCCCTTCGGGGGCGGCGGGGTTCATCGCAAATAATTATGAGGAATAAACATTCCATTACTCACATCGGTTTGATGTAATTTCATGGGAAATCCTCAAAAAAGTTCTTCTCAACGCCCCCGGACTCTCAGGAACCTGCCAGGGATCCCTGTTATTCTTCACAATTTTTCATGGTCTGGGTGGGAACCATTCCCGTTCATGCCCGTGTCTCCAGAATTTTTTCTTCTCTTCCGGCACAGGGAAAATCTCTTCAGGGGCTGTATACTGCCCGCACGAAAATCGAATCACCAGGACCTGACTGGGGATCCAGACAAATATCACCAGTATTAATTATTGTCAACTGAAATCTATCAGATTGATGGACAATACAGTACAGGCTCTTACCGATGCCAAACGTGCAGCTGGTTACCTGGCAGCAGATATGGCAGAGGACGGGATGGTCCTCGGACTTGGTACCGGCTCTACCGTCTTATATGCACTTGAACGGTTATCCTGCCGCATCAGCGAAGGCCTGCAGGTCAGGGGTATACCGACATCCTACCAGACAGCACGACGGGCAATTGAGTACGGTATTCCCCTTACCACCCTTGACGAGGAGCCGGTGCCCGATCTTGTCATCGACGGGGCTGATCAGGTTGACCCACACCTGTTCCTTATCAAAGGGCGGGGAGCGGCACTCACCCGGGAGAAATGCGTTGCAGCTGCCGGGCTCCGTCTGGTCATTGTCGTCGATAAGCAGAAGGCGGTCAGGACTCTGTCGGCGCCTGTTCCGGTCGAGGTCATTCCTTTTGCAGTCCGCCCGGTCATAACCCGGCTGGAAAGCCTCGGTTGTTTACCCACCCTGCGTGATGGCATTAAAAAAGACGGGCCGGTAATCACCGACAACGGGAATTTTATTGTTGACTGCAGGTTTGACAACCTGGACGAACCGGAAGGCCTGGAAACAAGATTGGCAGGGATCCCGGGTGTTGTCGAAAGCGGGTTGTTCTGCGGTTTTACCGGAAAGACGACGGTGATCGTCGGGAATACAAAAAAATGTAAGATAATAAATTCAGCGGATATAGTCCCGTAATTTCTGAACGAGGGCGAGCTGGTTGGTCGCCTCCTTCTTCTTCTCTTTTTCTATGCTGTCCATTATTTCGTGGATCGGACGGGACAACTCGTATATCTTGACCGGGCGCCCCTTGCTCTCTGCCTTGCTTTCCCGGCTGGTAATCCAGCTCTGTTCCACAAGGTACCTCATCGCAATGCTGACCTCAGGCTGGCGGAGATCGGTGCCCCGCTCAATAGCCCGTGAGGTTGCTTCCGGAGTATTTGCCAGAAACACCAGCACTTTGGCGACGTTCCTCTTGGTTCCAATCTCCATGAGGAGGTTTGCGAATTCCTCCTCCTTTTCGGTGAAATACATCACATTCTCGGTTCTCATGCATCACATCCAGAATATTTTCGGGAAATTATAATCAGGAATATCTTATTCTCCATATATAGGCTCTCTTATTGTTGTGCAATCAGCGAATAGTATTTATGTTACCAGGATTTTTTAACGACTCGTAATAATAAAATGCTATTATATAAAAGTTAAGATGTTACACCATCCATAAAAGAAGGTCAGATCAAACCGAGGCTGCGGAGATCAGAGAGGATTTTAACGACCGCTTTCTTTGCGTCCTCGGGCTCTTTGCCACCCGTAATGATCAATTTGCCGGATCCAAAGAGAAGCACCACCACTTTTGGGTTATCAAGGCGATAAACGAGCCCGGGGAATTGTTCCGGTTCGTATTCAATTTTATCAAGATTGAATCCGACAGCAATCTTGTTCAGGTTTATAGGTGTTGCAAGATCGGCAGAGGTAACAATATTCTGGATCTTGTAATCGAGCTTCTTGGGGATATCAATGCCGAGCTCCCGCAGCTTGTTGCCAAGAATGTTGAGTCCTTTGCTTAAACTGTCGATGCTCTTGGCACCGGTGAGTACAACTTTCCCCGAGCCGAAAACAAGCGCGGCAATCTTTGGATCCTGCATGCGGAGCACGACACCCGGGAACCGTTTCTTGTTGTATTCGGCACCCGTTATCTTCGATGCAATCTCCGGGAGGTCCAGGTAATCAGTCACTTTTGCGGAGGCCACAATATTTTCGATCTTGAGAGAATCCTCTGGTCTGACCTTCATATTTATAAATGCCACAAAACAGTATTTAAAAAGTTGGGTAATAGTTCCAAAAGTCCGGTTCACTCTTCCAGAGTCGAGATGTCCCCGGGGTCCATTCCCAGCTCTTTTGCCTTGAGGACCCGCCGCATGATCTTTCCACTCCGGGTTTTTGGCAGGGACTGGACAAACTCGATCTCAGAAGGCATGGCAATCGGGCCAAGGGTAATTCTCACGTGATACAGGAGTTCATTTTTGAGCCGGTCACTGGGTGCATGCGTCAGACGCAGGATCACGAATGCTTTTATGATATTGCCCTTCATTGCATCAGGTTTCCCTATCACCGCCGCCTCGGCAACTGCCTGGTGGGAAACCAGCGCGCTCTCGACTTCCGCAGTCCCTATGTTATGTCCTGCAACGACAATCAGGTCATCGGCGCGCCCAAGCACCATGATGTATCCTGCAGCATTCTTTACTGCCAGGTCTCCTACCGCATAGCAACCGGGGATGGTGTTCCAGTATTTCCGGTAGCGCTCATCGTCCTTGTACACCGTCCGGAGCATCGATGGCCAGGGTTCCCTGATAACCAGGAAACCACCGGTTCCGGGCGGGACAGGTTTTCCGTCCTTATTGACCACATCGGCGATTACGCCGGGAATTCCCTTTCCGGCAAACCCCGGTAACATCGGTTCACCGAGCATGGTCGTGACCATGTGCATACCGGTCTCGGTCTGCCACCAGGTATCGATAATCGGGCAGGACTTCTTTCCGATTACCCGATAATACCACTCAAAGGCCTCGGGGTTGAGCGGCTCGCCGACAGATCCAAGGATGCGCAGGGAACTCAGGTTACATTTATTCGGCCATTCTTCCCCAAGTTTCATGAACATGCGGATGGCTGTCGGGGCGGTATACAGGACCGTAACCCCGAATTCCTCCACCATCCGCCACCAGACGGAAGGATCCGGGAAATCCGGAGTCCCTTCTGTCATAACGATCGTTGCACCCATTGCCAGCGGACCGTAGACGATATAGGAATGCCCGGTGATCCAGCCGGGATCGGCAGTGCACCAGTACACATCATTTTCCTTGATGTCAAAGACATATTTGGTAGTATAGTAGGTACCTACCATGTAACCACCGCAGGTGTGAACAATGCCTTTGGGAGCGCCGGTCGAGCCGCTTGTATAGAGGATGAAGAGGGGGTCCTCGGCATCCATCACTTCAGGCTCACACTCATGACTGACGTCCTTGATCAGGTCATAAAAATCAACTTCCATCTCGCTGTGGATCTCCACAGGCTGATCAAGTTCCCTCCTGAGGACAACCACGTACTCAACACTGGGTGCGTTGATGATAGCCTCTTCGATAACATGCTTATACGGGATGGACTTCCCACGCCGGTAGGTGGCATCAGCGGTGATAACCACCTTTGCTTCAGCGCCATTTATCCTGCTGTTCAGAGCAGAGGCCCCGAATCCACCGAAAACGACGCTGTGGACCGCACCGATACGTGCGCAGGCAAGCATCGATATGACCTGTTCCGGGACCATCGGCATATAAATGCAGATACGATCTCCCCGCGTAACGCCGAGTTTCTTAAGCCCGTTTGCTACCTTCTGGACTTCGCGGTAGAGCTGGCGGTACGTGAAGATACGCTCACTGCCATCCTCACCCCGCCAGATGAGCGCAACCTTATTCCGCCGGCCATTTATGACATTCCGGTCGAGACAGTTGTAAGTGATGTTCATTTTTCCGCCGGTAAACCAGCGGGCGTACGGATAGTTCCATTCCTTCACCTTTGAATAAGGGGAGAACCAGTGCAGTTCATGGGCGATACGGTCCCAGAATCCATCAGGATCTTGTAAGAAGTCATCGTACGCCTTCTGGTAATCTCCCAGCCAGCTGTTCTGCTTGTAGGAAGGATCCGGCGTGTAATACTTTTCGGAGAGTTTTACATCAAAATTGTCTGCCATGAAAAACCCCAATTTTCCATTATTAATAAACAATTATCAGTAATAAAGCCAGTTTTGTAAATTTCGAAAGAAATTCACACGCTGTATTCATATCGCCATGCAGTAAAATTTGCAAAACAGTATAGTAAATTATCATTATTAATTATGTTGATTTTTTTGTTTTTCCTGAAAGGCTATACATCCAGGCGCTGGCTTTGGCCGGGGAAGCGGGCGATGCCATACCCACATAACAAATCTGCAGGGAGACCCGGGACCAACTCCAGGCAGCCTGCCATCTGTAGTGACCGTGCACAGGTTGTACATCCACAGATAATGCCGGATTGGACGACCATCTGCAGTCAGGACGGAAAATAAACCGGAAGATCCCTGCAAAAGGTGGTACTGGCTCTCAGGATCTTCCTGATCACAATACCTGATTTGCCGGGTAATAAGGTCTGGCAATGCATCGGTGCCTTGCCAATCTTTATTGTGCGAAAAAAGGAGTCAATGTCAAAGGTGGGCAATCCGTTTGCAGGAGAGGTGCATGAAACTTACCCGTAAATCTGTAAAGAGGGGGCAGCGCGAGCCGGTCAGCCCGGTTGTTGACCCCGAAGATCTCTACAGGAGGTATCTCCGCATTCGCGCTGAACGGGAATATTTCCGGGAACGCGACGGCGGCAATTGAACCTGGAGCGTCAATTCACGAGATTACCAGCGAGTCTGCAGTATATTTTGTGCAATTTTTGCGTTGTACGTATCGTAAGCCATGTAAAATTACCTGAGTGTGACTGCGTTCATAATTAATCACGAATGGCTTACCTGGTGAAAGGCTTATTCAATCTTGCAGAAGAGAAGATCGAAGAAGACCTCATGAGTTTTGGATTTGGTGAGGTGTATCAGAGGTCTTCTACCTTCTTTGCCTGAACCTGCGAAATAATAAGGCCTTGCAAGGCACCGGTGCCTTGCCATACGTTTTCTTCACCCTTCAGGAAATGGTTCCTGATTATTTTCTGTCAGGTTTTTTGTGAACTGCCGGAAGCGGAATACCGGTCCTGACAACCCACACCCGGCAGGGCCCTTCGGGAAGAATGACCGGCAGGCCATCATCACCAGTCACGGGACTCCGAGGAGTTTTTGCGAGATCCAACCTGTGCACGGTCACCGGCTGGCCGGCTGACTGGAGTTGGTCCCGGGTAGTTCCGCAAGCTGTTTACGGTGAAGATACCTGCCAGACGGGGAAGAGTCATCCGGTATTCACGTTAATCTGCAGGGAGACCCGGAATTAAAGAGCCTTTGATTATACAACGCGTTCTTCCATGCAATGAAAGGAAAGAGGTGCGATGATATTCCAGCGGGAAAATAACAGGTTTGTTTGAGGATTGTTTCAAAATTTGTATCAAATTCCGTTTTTCAGGAATATTTTTATGTATCCAGGATTCAATCAGGTCATCAGAGCGAGTCCATTTGCTACGCACACCATCGTATGGACGAGCTCGAAATGGATGAAAAACCATAGTGCAAATGCCAAAGAAACACCCGGGGACTGACTGCCGACCCCAGTCCCCACTCCTTCTTTTTCAGAATTACAAAACGGGTGCCTGCCAATGCTTTATTGAACACCGGTTATCTTTCTCCGGTCGTGCATGTCCATCCAGCGCCTGAACCAAAAAAAAAAGGATTATGATCCCGTATCTTTTGGGAATAAAACCATCTTTTTTTTGAAGTAAAACGCATATTTGTGTTCTCTCCGGCAGATTTCCAAGTAGTCATGGAAGAATTATTTCCTATGACATAAAACCAGGATCTGTTCTTTTCCGGGTCTCAGGAACGAGGAAATTAACATTGTTTTTTCCGGTTTTGCAGAGTATTAATTACCCTACAAGAACGAGTTTTGTTATGAAGGTCTCGTTCATACTATTATTCAGTTTTACGTTTGTATTGGGGATAATAGCAGGGTGCACCGGAACAAATACAACAGAAACAGATCTATCGGATACAAGTAAAATCTCAGCCTCAGCAAAAGGGATAGAGCCAATTTTTGGCTCCTGGACCAATAAGACAGCATACGCCTCAGATGGTGTATCTATAACATTCTCCAGAACCGGCACTATCATCCTATCGAAAAATCAAACCAAAACAGATATTGGAAATTGGATTAAAGATCGGGACAATGCCTACATTGGCTATATAATTGATAATAATAAGACTTTTAAATATATATTTATATACAATAAAAGTACCGATACATTGCGTGATTCCAGAAATTTTATTTATTACCGTATTGCAGAGACACCAATTACAGCAGGAAAAACAGATTAATTTTTTTTCTTTTTGTATAAGTTAGATTAAATCAGTCGTATTGCCGCCATGTGTGGTCGCACTTTGTGCAACGGAAGAACCTGACCTCACTTTCATCTGCCGCACGCAGCTGACGGAGCCACCAGATTGCGAGGTTGTTTTCACACTTGGGGCATTTAATCTGGATGGTGGGCATGGTCTTTGCCTGACCTTCCTCTTCGACGATGACGATCTCGTTTTCGCTGCGCTCGACCCTGCGCTTCATCTGATCGGCGTCATCGATCTTCCGGATATACCCGCATTTCCGGCACTTCAACTGGCCAGCCGACGATATTAGCATGGTCTTGCATTCAGGACAGAACATCGGTAAAGTATGCGCAAGCATAGGAGATTAACCCTCTTGTCGCGGATCCGGCACTGGCATGAAAGTTCTTCGTTGTATCCTGAATAGAGATCATGTCTGCCCGTTCCTGTCGGCAGATGGAAAATGTGCTCATTCGAATCCTTTTTTTGGTATCGGGTGAATAATTCTATAATGATTGAGGATCTGGCGCTGATCAAGTATTATTTTGTACTGATCTCCTGCATCGGATTCCTCGCATCTCTTATACCCGGTCGTCACCGGAAATATGCTGCAGTCACCGGGTGGACATTCATCGTCCTGTTCCTGTTTGCTGAGCTTCCCTACTACTTCTCGCTCAACAATTTCCTGTACCCGATCATGGCAGCCCTGTCGGTACCGTTCCTGATCATCACCGCGAAGTACCTCCTTGCCGAAGATGACCGGATCATGCACCTGACACGAGCCGCTGCAGTGGCATTCCTGATCTATGCCCCGTTTGAGTATATCCCGACACTGGGCAACTGGCTCATCGGTGTAGTTGTCGGGCAGGTAACCGGCATTCTCGATGCACTCCAGTTCACCGTTACGCTGTCGGAGTGGAATATCATTGCACGAAATTCATTCCGCGTGGAGATTATCCTTGCATGTACCGGCATCCAGAGCATTGCAATTATGCTGGGTGTGGCAGCAGCAGTGCCGACAACCGCCCGCCAGAAAATTCTGGCCTTCTGCCTGATCGCCCCGACCATTTATATCCTGAACCTGTTGCGCAATGTCTTTGTCATCATCGCTTATACGGAACAGTGGTTTCCCTACTATCCGTCTATCGCCAGCAACGGCGAGTTTGGCTACGAGAGTTTCTTCTGGGCGCACAATGTGATTGCCGAACTTCTCGCGCTCGTATGTCTGGTGTTCATTGCGTATGGCCTTTTTATCATTATTCCGAAACTGGGATCGTTTGCCGATGAACTGTACCAGATCTATTCCGGCGAGGTCAGGAAAGCGTTTGGTAAAGATAGATAATTCTCTGGATTGCGGAAAGATTCGTGCACACCGCAATAATGATCACGGATAGCCAGATAAACCCGGTTATCCCGCCGAGAATCAGGATAAGAAATGTTTCAGGCCTCCCGAAAAATCCGATGCCTTCGAGCGGGTCATCGATCTTTCCCTCTTTTTTCTCCCGGTATCCGATTTCTGCGTAGACCACCGGTTTTATGAAGGTGTTCATGAGCGATCCGATAATCGCAAAAGCCACACAGGCAAAGTCGATATACGGCGGCACTGCAAGGAACCGGCTGATAATGGCAATTCCGGATAAACCCAGCCCAAGCAGCACGAGGGCATCGACATATTTATCGACAATCCAGTCGAAAACTGCGCCGAAATCTGAATGAGCATTGGTCTTTCGTGCCACGCTCCCGTCAACAAGATCAAAGATCGCTGAGAGAATGAGTGCAAGGCTTCCATAGAGAAACTGGCGCTGGAAAAAAAGATACGCACAGGCAATCCCGGCAACAAGTGCCAGCAGCGAGATCTGATTGGGCGTGATACCGAATCTGATAAAAACATCTGCGACCGGTTCAAGGTACCTGATAAACCTTGGACGGAATGCAGTAATATTCATAACTTAATTCATGCGTATGCGAGCCATTAATAGTTGTTGTTTTACGTCGTATTCCCGGGCAGGGGGTTCCCTTCCCGTCCGATCCCGGAGCCTGACAGTGTCAGCCATCGCCAACTTCTTTATATTCCCCACCAAAATGTTACCGGAGAACAGGAGTGGCGATGACTGAACCAATAAACCGTCCGCACGTGCTGATGATGTCGGAGATCACTGCCGACGGCAAACTCACCCTGAAGAAGGGAGCATCTTCAAAAATTCTGATGAAATACATGGCACACGAGACCGAGATCCTGCTTCACACCACACGCGCCGAGTATGATGCAATTATGGTCGGCGCCAATACCATCCGGATCGATAACTCATTTCTCACCGTACGGCTCGTACCGGGCAAAAGCCCGCTCCGGATAATACCCAGCAGCATGGCAGATATCCCGCTCGATGCCAATGTCCTGGGTCCCGACGCACCGACAGCAATCGCCGTCTGTGAGGCGGCCCCAGCAGATCGTGTCGAGGCAATAAAAAAGAAAGGTGCCCATATCATCGTGGCCGGGAAGACTCATGTCGAGCTTCCCCTCCTCTTAAAAATACTCAAAGAGAAATTCGGCGTCCGGAAACTGATGATTGAGGGAGGGCCAACCCTGAACTGGCACATGCTCCATGACAGGCTGGTTGATGAGATCCGGCTTATCCACCTCCCGTTTATTGTCGGAGGTTCCGACACACCCTCGCTTGTCGGAGGAATGCATATCAACACCGAAGACGAGATGATCCGCCTCACCCTGAAGAAATATTATATGTGCGGGAGCAACCTCGTATCAGAATTTGACATTCTTTACTCAGGGGTGTGAGGATGGACGGCACAATGATGCCACCTGCTGCACCCAGACCGAATCCGGCAAAAAAATGGTTTTTGTTTATCCTGTTCGGGCTCATCCTGGGGATCGGTATAATCATCGGGGCCTATTACCTCTCTCACAATGACACGATGGGAGTTTCTGTCATCAGGATGGAAGGAACCATGGTCACCGGTCTTGATTCCGGTGCTGATACCATTGGCAGCGAGGTGGTTGGCGGGGAGCTTCGGGATGCTGCCGATGACCCGATGATCGAGGCAATTGTCCTGCGGGTAAACAGCCCGGGGGGGACTCCGGCGGCCGCACAGGAAATTATCCGGGATCTCGATTACGCCAGGTCGAAAAAGCCGGTGGTTGTATCGATGGGGGACCTGGCAACCTCGGCTGCGTATTATGTGAGCGTCCACGCAGACAGGATTTATGCAAACCCCGACACATTTACGGCGGGAGTGGGGGTAATATGGACGTTCTCGGATATCAGCCGCTTTAATGAAAAGGAAGGCTTCAATGTCAGCACCGTAAAATCCGGCAGTAAAAAAGACATGGGTTCCACCGCACGCCCGATCACTGACGAGGAACAGGCCTATGCACAGAAAATAGTCAATGACAGTTTTGAGAACTTTATCAGTGATGTCACCTCCCGCCGCACGATAGCACGCTCGGAAATCGATGATGGCAGGGTAATCCGCGGTGCCGATGCTATCAGATTAAATATCGTCGATGAGATCGGGAACCTGAATGACGCGATTAACGGTGCCAAAAAAATCGCTGAGTCGCGGCATTAAACCATATGGACCGGGTCTCCCTTCATAAACTCCCGGCAGACAGTCGTGGCGTAATGCCCCGGTGGCAGTGAAAATTTCAGCCGCACATTTTTTTCTGCAACAGTGGATTCGATATCTGTCCGTAATGCCACCGGTCGCCATGCACCATCGAATTTTGTCCGGACAAAAGCGGAGGCATGTTCAAAGTCCTTTCCGGTAATACCGTATTCTGAAAGGAGGGCTAAAGTCGCCTGCTCTCCTTCACCCCGCGGTTCAACAGGCTCTTTGCCCGGCATGAAGAGCGCAATGCTGCAGCGCCCGCGCCCGATGTGGAGGGAAACGGCACTGCGGTTTGTTCCCGTAACGGTATCCGTCCGCCCGTTGGCAAATATGAGACGGTCCCCGACCAGTGGTTCAGTGAGCGTATGGCCGTCATCCAGACGCTGGCTGAGCGCACAGTTGAAGATGTATGACTGGAATGCCGACACAAACATCGAGAGGAGTTTTGGCGGCAACTCCTGGAGTGCTCCGGGGTAATCGTCCGGGTTCGTGTAAAGATAGTGGAGCATCGCCCGCTCATATGACATCTGTGGAGGGAGACTGGATAATGCTGCCTGGATATCACGGGATGCTGAGAATGCCGTCCGGACAGTCCTGACATATTCCGGTTCTCCGGGGAATGCGAGGCCAATGTAGGTAATTACTGCCTTTTCGAAATCTCCCCGCAGGATATATTCTCCGACAAGATGGGTTACCGGGCGCGTAGCACCGAATCGCTGGAGGCCGAAATAGTTGGGCACTGCCTGACTCACCGTCGCGCTTATCTCCTGCACCCGCGTCTCCAGTTCAGCCGGATCACAGTCCCTGATCAGGATATCAAAACGGTTGCCCAGCAGATCGCCTAAGGAAAGGGCTTCATTTGACTGGTCGACGGGTTCCAGGGTGATGTCTTTTAACCGGATCCCGGAGACCTGATCGGGAGTGACATGGAACAGGGAGATCAACTGCCGGGTGACCGCGTTCCGATCCTTGGTGCCTGCCCACCCGATGCGGCGGTGGCTGATGCCGAGTCGTTTTGCGATCTCCTTAATCGCATGCTGCAGTTCCCAGTTTGTTTTCGTGAGTCTGCAGATCAGGTAAGGACCACTCTCGCCGCCTTTCTTTACCAGCGGTAGTTCCTCAACAATAAAATCTTCCGGCTCCGCCCGGAGAGTACCTCCGATCCCTTCGGCATCGCTTGCGTAATACCTCATGCCGAGCAGGAGTTCGAGGGGATAGGTGCTCTGTTTCATAGAAGAGAGAGAGAACCGGTAATTTTATCCAGGTCCTCGCTTTTTGCAGGGCCGAGCCCGAGTGCCGTGATGGTTCCGGGCGGGATCTCGGTCATGCCGGCATCCTGGATCAGCGATGAGGAAATACCTGTCCGTTCCGCAATTACTTTGAGCTCAAACAGGGTCCTTTCGTCAGGTGCCTTGAGAACTACTTTCTTCTGCCCTTCAGAAAGCCAGGCTTTCTGGAGGGATTTGTCTGCATTGTTATAGGCGCCGATGGATGCGTGTGCAGCCTGGGCGCACCGCTTGCCGCAGCTCATTTTTACATCATTGCGGATGACCAGGCATTGTTTGTAACGGAACTCCGGTTCGGGTTTTGGCACAGGTATGCGGCCGTAAGTTTTTGGCATTGTCAGCATCTCTTTGTATTTTCGTCCGATTAACCTTACTGGTGTCCGCGACTATTCACCGATCGGATAATAATCACCGGTTTTGCGGGGCGGAACGGTATAGGCAACTTTTGTGACGACTTCCTGGCTTCTGATATAGTGATTTTATATTGCCGCTCCGGAATAGTATTGTCATACCAGTCCTGATCCGGGAAAGATTATAGCTGCAGCCGGCTCCTCATTGTCATCCCGGAACAAAAGGACAGAAGTGATCAACGGGTGACCCGAATGCCGGAAACAGAACAGGATCATGGCGACATTATCATCAGCGTTGAAAACCTGGAACATTCCTACAAGGGCTTCAAGGCCGTTGACGGGATAAGTTTCGCGGTGAGAAGAGGCGAGATCTTCTCGTTTCTCGGGCCCAACGGTGCCGGTAAGAGCACGGCAATCAATGTCCTTATTACCCTGCTTGCAAAGCAGAAGGGCTCAGCTAGCGTTGCCGGGTTCGACGTCACCCTGGATCCCCAGAAAGTCCGTGAATCCATCGGGATTGTCTTCCAGGACATCACCCTCGATCGCGATATGACGGTGTGGGAGATCCTCGAGTTCCATGGCAGGTTATACAACATGCCGAATGAGCAACGCAGGAAAAGAATCGGGGAACTTCTTGACCTTGTCGAGCTTTCGGGCAAACGGGACGAACGCACAAAACACCTGAGCGGGGGCATGAAACGGCGACTTGAAATTGCCCGCGGGCTGATGACACGCCCCCTAGTGCTCTTCCTTGACGAACCTACCATCGGACTGGATCCGCAGACCCGGCTGAGGATGTGGGATTATATCCGGGGAGTCAACAATGAAGGGACAACCATTTTCCTTACCACCCATTACATGGACGAAGCAGACCACCTGTCGGACCGTATCAGCATCATCGATCACGGGCGGATTGTCATAACCGGAAAACCCTGGGAGCTCAAAAACACGCTGGGGCGCGACCTGATCTATCGTGAAACAAACAACAGCGATGCAGGTGTCCGGTCTCTGAAAGATCATCACGGCATCCGTGACGTGAAAGTCAAACCGAAAGGAATTGTCCTGATGGTCAACGAGGATGGTTCCAAGGTGCTTCCCACCGTCATCGAAACACTCCGGAATGCAGGTATTGAAATCTCCACCATTAACTTAAAAAAACCGTCAATGGACGATGTATTTGTCTTCTACACAGGCCGCGAGTTCCGGGATGAGAACCCCACGAAAATACCCCGGGCGGGAGGATAGTAGCATGCAATATGGATTTGCCACCATTTACTGGCGGGACATGATCAGGTTTGTAAGGTTCAAGACCCTGCTGGTCTCTTCTCTCCTCCAGCCGGCGCTCTGGCTGGCTTTTTTTGGCATAGCGATGTCGAGCAGTTTTGATAAACTGATCACGGGTATCCCCGTACCACCCGGTGTCCACGTGATCGGCTACCTGACATTTATGGGAGCAGGTATTATTGCAATGACCACGCTCTTCACCAGTCTCTTTGGCGGGATCGTGATCCTGTTTGACAAAAACTGGGGGCTGATGCGCGAGATCCTCGCAAGCCCCATGAACCGGAACCACATCATTTTCGGCATCGGTCTTTCCGGGGTCACCAAGTCGTTTATCCAGGCCATCATCATCATGACCTTTGGCATCCTGATCGGTGCGGCATTCTTTGAGGGGTTCACCGCCTGGCAGGTGGTCTTCGGGATCATCGGGGTGCTCGCATTTGTCGGGATGTTTGCACTCGGCTTCCTGTTTCTTTCCGCTGCCATTGCCATTTCCATGGAGAGCCCCGAGGGACTCCAGGGAGTAATCACCCTTTTGACCATGCCGATCTTTTTTGCCAGCAATGCCCTGTACCCGACTGATTCGTTTCCGGAAGTTTTGAAAATCCTTTCGGTATACAATCCCATGACGCTGCTGATAACCGGTATACGGTATTTTGCCATCGGCCCGGATTTCATGGCTCTCGGGATGCACTACCAGTATACCTGGTCCGATATTCTCACAGCGTATAGCGGACTCGTGGCTTTTGCCATCCTTACGTTCGGGCTTGCCGTCTGGCGGTTCAG
>Ga0105098_10000458_pt1 | contig 13903 bp, 12 predicted proteins | sample PPLLak21cMay2015_FD_79137 | JGI IMG/M metagenome (GOLD analysis project Ga0105098, IMG submission 79137) | Freshwater sediment microbial communities from Prairie Pothole Lake near Jamestown, North Dakota, USA - PPLs Lake P7 Core (1) Depth... | ecosystem: Environmental > Aquatic > Freshwater >... | reverse complement strand
GCATCCAGAGCGAGACACAGGGCTACGTCTCACCCGAGTCGTGGACCCATGGATCGTCCGAGCAGCGGCAGTTGGCGCTCAGGGACGGTCTGCAGAGCGGGGATATGGCCACCTGCGATTCGCCGGGATGGACGCCATAAACATACAATAAATGAACTGTATCTCGATCAGATTGAAGATTCTCGTAGAAAACCTCATGGATCTTAAAAATAAACAGGCCTAACAAGTCGATCAAAAGACCTGTTAGACCTGTTAGAAGTTTTAGACCTATTTACGCAACCGTGATGCTCTTATCAAGGTACACATCCTGAATGGTGTTCAGGAGTTTGGCGCCTTCCGCCATCGGGCGCTGGAATGCCTTACGTCCGGAGATGAGGCCCATGCCGCCGGCGCGCTTGTTGACGACGGCCGTCGTGGCAGCTTCGGCAAAGTCGTTCGCGCCGGAGGCGCCGCCGCTGTTGATCAGGCCGATGCGGCCCATGTAGCAGTTCGCCACCTGGTAGCGGCACAGATCGATCGGGTGGTCGCTGCTCAACTCGCTGTAGATGCGCTTGTCCAGCTTGCCGTACGAGCTATCCCCGGTGTTCAATGCCAGGTACCCGCCATTGTTTTCAGGGAGTTTCTGCTTAATGATATCGGCTTGAATTGTGACGCCGAGGTGATTCGCCTGCCCCGTCAGATCGGCGGAGACATGATAATCCTTGTCGGCCTTGAACGCCTTATTCCGTAAATAGCACCATAAGACGGTCGCCATGCCAAGCTCATGGGCCAGCGCAAACGCCTCCGCGATCTCGATCAGTTGGCGGTGCGAATCATCCGAGCCGAAATAAATGGTCGCACCGACTGCCGCGGCGCCCATGTTGTAGGCCTGCTCGACGGTGCCGAACATGATCTGTTCGAAGCTGTTCGGGTACGTGACCAGTTCGTTGTGGTTGAGCTTCACCAGGAACGGGATCTTGTGTGCGTATTTGCGGGCGACTACTCCCAGCACGCCGAACGTGGACGCGACCGCATTGCAGCCGCCTTCGATCGCCAGTTTGCCGATATTTTCCGGATCGAAGTAATCCGGGTTCTTCGCGAAACTTGCGCCGCCGGCATGTTCAATGCCCTGATCCACAGGCAGAATGGAAAGGTAGCCTGTACCCCCCAGCCGCCCATTCTTGTACATCCATTCCAGGTTGCCGAGCACGCGATTGTTGCGGTCGGATTGCATGAACACACGGTCGACAAAATCGGGACCGGGCAGCTGCAAACGTTCCTTGGGGATCTTGGGTGAATCGAAGCCAAGCAGTGATTCCGCTTTGTCGCCCAGTAAGGATTGAATATCATTATTTTTTGTTAGGGTTGCCATTACCTTCCTCCTTGCACGGCATTGTACGCAGCGCGCATGCCGGGCCATTTAATTTCTTCCTCGGAAAACGAGGTACGTTTACCTGGTTATATTGACGCAACATTTCTTCCGACAGGGGGCGGCTTTCCCACTTGAAAGCCGGTCCGGCCCAGGTTTCTTGATTATAACGCTTATCTCAGGCTATAATGGGCTTGTGCGACGTATGGCATAAGGACACGTATATCATCGTAGCGCTACAGCGCCATCTTCGCTGCGCTTCGACAGGAGGCACAAATGGACGAATTCTTTGAAAAAGTGACCGGCCAGCAGGACCCGTTCAAGAAACTGGCTTCGTACATCCCCGGCTTTGGCGGCTACATCGAGCGACAGAATCGACGTGATGCGGATAAAGTACTGCGCGATACCGTTGCAAGACGCTTCGATGAGCAATGGAAGCGGGCATCCCAAATCCAGGTGGACATGGTCAGCAATGGCATGATCCAGTACGTGGATGATATGGAGAAAGCCGCGCTGCAATTGCGCACGTTCATCGACAAGATCAGCACGGCGCCCCGCGGTTATTCGGGACTGTTCGATGCCGTAAAGATCAATGAAAAGGAACTCGAAGCGATCTATCAATACGACGCTGCCTTTTTTGACCTCGCGGAACAGGTCGGGCGCGCCCTCGATAATGTCGAGGCAAGCCTCGGCGACGAAGCGGCGCTGCCTGCAGCCATTCGCAACGTCACATCCGTTGCCAGGACGGCTGTGGAAACGTACAACCGAAGATCCGAAGTCGTAGTTGGAGCTGGAAAATAAATTGATGTAGGGGCGGGGCGACCCCGCCCCTACGGATTATGATATGTGGAAAGAATACATAAACGCAACAACGATAGACGAAGTCCTGCAAACATTATCAGAAAGAGGAGAGCGCGCCCGCATTGTCGCGGGTGCGACCGATTTAATCCTCGAACTCGAACGCGGGGTCCGCAAGGGGATCGAGACCCTGATCGATGTCACCCGCATTCCGGGCCTGGATGGCATCACAATCGATGAAGACAACCTCATCCATCTCGGTCCGCTGGTTACCCATAACCATTGTGTTGAATCCAGGTTGATCCGCGCCAGGGCGTATCCGCTGGCGCGGGCGGCCTGGGAGGTGGGCGCGCCGCAGATCCGCAACCGCGGCACGATCGCCGGCAACCTGATCACGGCCTCGCCCGCCAACGATACGATCACACCACTCATGGCGCTCGAGGCCTCGGTGACCCTGCAATCCACACGCGGGACACGCACCATCGCGCTCAAGGATTTTTACACAGGCGTCCGCAAAACGGTGATGCAACCCGATGAGATGCTGGTGGATATCTCCTTCCCGGCGATGGAAACCAGTGCACGCGGGACGTTCATCAAACTGGCGCTGCGCCGCGCCCAGGCCATTTCCATTATCGATGTAGCGGTCATTCTCAACACCGAGGCGGATACCGTTCAATCAGCCGCCATCGCGCTGGGAGCCGTCGCCCCGACGATCATCCGCGCGAGTGCGGCAGAGAATTATCTCGCAGGCAAACAATTAACCGATGAGGTACTCGCAGAGGCCGCGCGTCTGACCATGGAGTCCTGCAAGCCCATTGACGACATCCGCGGTTCGGCTGCCTATCGCAGCGAGATGGTGCGCGTTTGCACATTGCGCGGGTTGAAGTCGGTTCGCGACGGTCAGGAACAGGCCGGGATGCCCGTCGAGCCGATCCTGCTATGGGGTGAACAGGATGGAGAAACCAAAATCCAGGCTGTGCATCGATCGCCGTCTGCTCCCATTGAAACAACCATCAATGGAAAGAAACATACATTCGAGAGCGGCCACGACAAAACCCTGCTGCGCCTCCTGCGCGAAGAGGCCAATCTGATCGGCACCAAGGAAGGCTGCGCCGAAGGCGAGTGCGGCGCCTGCACCGTTTTCCTGGATGGCAAGGCCGTGATGGCTTGTCTCGTCCCGGCGCCGCGCGCCCACGGTGCGGAAATCGTTACTGTCGAGGGGCTCGCCACAGATGGTCGGCTCCATCCGGTCCAGGAAGCATTCGTGGAGCATGGTGCGGTGCAATGCGGATACTGCACACCAGGCTTCCTGATGTCTGCCGCAAAATTATTGGAAGAGAAATCGAACCCAACCCGTAATGAGATCGAGCAGGCGATGACAGGCAACCTGTGTCGCTGCACGGGTTACTATAAGATCGTACAAGCGGTCGACAGCGCCGCGGCTAACAAAGTGCAAACATAGATGAATCAACGAGGTGAATAATGGGCAAATACTCTAGCTTCATTCGCCGGCCGGCGAAGCCGCGTAACCGGGGTGTGCATCCGGTCATGCGCGGGATTGGCTGCATCCTGATCGTGATTGTTCCCATCCTGGCTTATGGCGCCGCGGTGTTACTGGTCGACTATACAATGGCGCACAGTGCGCTCATTCCCCGGGCCTGGTATGGTCCACCTACCATTCATCCACTCCTGTGGAAAATGCAGGGTTTAACGCCCGCACTGCACTTCCTTCAGACGCAAAATAATCTGGAGGCCTACCTGATCTTTGCTGCGGTCATTACAGCCATGATTGGCGGCATCATGTCCATGATTTATGGATATCTGTACTCAGCATTCGGACCGCCTCAATATGGACCTCAGGATGCGCCGCCGATCAGAAAGAAAGTTAAAGCGTACAAGAGATAATCCAAATATCGGATGGTTATGTCGGATGAAAACCAGCAAATGACTCTACACAAAACAATTGGCAAATCCCTGCCGCGGGTGGATGCGCGCGGCAAAGTGACCGGCGAAACACTATATTCCGGCGATCTCAGCCTGCCGGATATGCTGCATATGAAATTGTTGTTTGCCGATCGCCCTCACGCGCGCGTTACGTCAATTGATACCAGCAAGGCGGAAGCCGCCTCCGGTGTTGTTGCAGTCTATACCGCAAAAGATCTCCCGGTCAACGAGTATGGTCTGCAATGGCAGGATCAGCCTGTTTTGTGCGGACCTGGCTCATCCAAGCCGGGGACGGATGTCGTCCGGTTTATCGGCGACCAGGTTGCGGCTGTGGTGGCGCGGACCGAAGCGGAAGCGGCTGCGGCAGTCAAGCGGATCTGGGTCGAGTACGAGGACCTGCCCGTCGTCAGCGATCCCGTCGAGGCGATGAAGCCCGACGCGCCGCGCGTCCACGAGCAGATCGGCGACTCGAATATCTGCGTCCACTACAAGATCCGCAAAGGGAACGTGGCAGAAGGATTTGCAAAAGCAGATGTGATCGTCGAGAGCGAGTATCGCACGCCCGTTCAGGAACATGCCTACCTCCAGCCGGAAGCCGGCCTCGCCTACCTCGATGAGGAAGGACGCCTCACCGTTGCCTGCGGCGGACAATGGACTCACGAAGACCGCCATCAGGTGGCGCACGCCCTGGGCATGGCAAACGAGGACATCCGGATTGTCTATCCCGCGATCGGCGGCGCGTTCGGCGGACGTGAAGACATGTCGGTGCAGATCGTGCTCGCCCTGGCGGCCTGGAAATTGCAGAAGCCGGTCCGCATCATTTGGTCGCGGCAGGAATCGATGATCGGACATGGCAAACGCCATGCGACGGTCATCCGCTCCAGGTGGGGCGCGTCCAAAGACGGAAAAGTAGTCGCAATCGAAAACGAGATCATCGGCGATGGCGGCGCGTACATGTACACGTCCAATAAAGTGCTGGGAAACTCCACCATCACTTCCACGGGACCCTACAACATCCCGAACGTAAAAACAGATGTGTACGGCGTTTATACCAACAATCTCCCCGGCGCGGCATTCCGCGGCTTCGGCGCACCGCAGGCTCTGTTCATGGCAGAGATGCAGATGAACAAGCTGGCCGAAAAGCTTGGCATGGACCCGGTCGAGCTGCGCTTGAAGAACGCACTGAAAGATGGCGACCCGATGGGCGTCGGCACCCCCTCGCCCAGTCCGGTGACAGTAACTCAATGCATAGAAGCAGCAAGAGATAAGTTTGGATGGACAGCAGACCACAGACCACAGACCGCGGACCGCAGTGGTCCGTCGTCAGTCGTCCGCGGTCATGGTTTCGCCGCCGGTTTCAAGAATATCGGTTTTTCGTTCGGCTATCAGGAGAACTGCTGGGCGAAGGTGGAGATCCACGGCAAGGCTGAGATCGAGCGTGTTGTCCTCCACCACGCCGGCGCGGAAGTCGGCCAGGGCACGCATACCGTGATGGCACAGATGGCAGCAGAAGCGGTGGGAGTACCGTTCGAAAAAGTAAAGATGATTACTTCCGATTCTGCGACGATGGAAAACTCCGGTTCGGTCTCGGCCTCGCGCATGACGTTTATGTCCGGGAATGCCATCCGCGGCGCGGCGGAAGTCGCGTTGAAAAAATGGAAGACCGAGGAACGCCCTGCGATCGGTGAGTTCAAATACCTTGCTCCGCGCACTACCCAGTTCGACCCGGAGACCGGTCATTCCACGCCGAACTTTGCGTACGCCTTCGTCGCGCAGGCTGTGGAAGTGGAAGTGGACATCGAGACCGGTCATGTGCACATCGTAAGGTTCATCTCCGCGGACGATGTGGGACAGGCGATCAATCCTGCACTCGTGGAGGGCCAGGTGGAAGGCGCGGTCGTGCAGGCGCAGGGCTACGCGATCCTGGAAGACTTCAAAACAAAAGATGGACGCGTGCTCACCGATCAATTGAGCACGTACCTGATCCCAACGATCTGGGACATCCCTGAAAAAGTGGAAACGGTTATGGTGGAAGTGCCTGACCCGAATGGACCCTGGGGCGCACGCGGTCTCGGCGAACTGCCCTTCCTGCCTGTTGCGCCCGCCATCGGCGCCGCGATCCATGATGCGACCGGTGTGTGGGTAAATGAATTCCCATTCACCCCCGAACGGGTGTTGAGGGCATTGGGGAAAATATGATATGTAGGGGCGGCGTCATGCCGCCCGAGACACGCAGCCCAGGGGCAGGATGACCCTGCCCCTACAAGAAATATGCCTTTCTCTTATCGCGATGAAACCAAGGAATTGAATGAGCTCACTCGCCAGGAGGCGAGTGGTTCATTTATCCAGCTTTCCGATGGTTTTACGCATTACGAGTTGGGGAACCCTAAAGCAGATGAAACCGTCCTACTTGTGCACGGATTTTCCGTTCCCTATTTTGTTTATGACACCACCTTTGAATTTCTAACCCAATCGGGATTCCGCGTTGTGCGCTATGACTTGTTTGGACGCGGGTTTTCCGACCGGCCGGATACGCAGTACAACATCGATCTCTTCGTCAGGCAGCTCGGCGACTTGCTGGATGCGCTGCGCTTCCCGCGCCCCGTGAGCCTGGTCGGCTTATCGACGGGCGGACCCATCACTGCCGCGTTTACCGCGCGCTTCCCCGAGCGGGTGAGCAAGCTCGTGCTGATCGATCCCATCGGTGCAAAGCCTCTCCCTTTTGCACCGCTCCTGAAGGTGGCAGCCATGCCATTCGTCGGCGAAGCGCTCCTCAGACTGGTAAGAAGCGACGGTATGGCGATGAAGATCGCGCCCTTATTTAATCGCGAACTCGTCAAAGAGTTCCAGTCACGCTACATTGTACAAATGAAATACAAAGGCTTCAGGCGCGCCATCCTCTCCACGATACGAAATCATACGCTCGATTCGTGCCTGGATGTTTACGAGTGCATTGGCAAAATGGACAAGCCTGTTCTATTATTCTGGGGCCGGAACGATCCCACCGTGCCACTCAAACATAGCGACATCCTGCGAAGAGCAATGCCTGGGATGGAATTTCGTGTCATCGAAAACTGCGGGCACGCCCCTCACCATGAAAAACCGGACGAGGTGAACCCGATCCTGCTGCAATTTCTACAAGGTTGAGCTGTCATTGCGAGCCCCGAGCCTCAAACGGCGAGGCGGCGAAGCAACACCTGCACTGCGCGCAGGCGCAAGTGTCTCATTCACAATAAGTGGGATTGTGTCGCCACGGCGACGCTTCCCGAAGGCTCGCAATGACGGAAAGTTTGTTTCTGAGGAAATAATGTACCAAAAACTTCTGGCTTATTTTTCGCACAACAAATATCGGCTGATGATGTTCACTTTGCTGGCAGGCGCGACGGTCTTTTCGGTGCTGGTCTGGCGCGTGCGTCTGGAATATACCGGGACCATCCGGTACAATTTCCTGATCTGGAACTTGTTTCTGGCATGGATCCCGTTCATTATTTCGTATTTCACGTACACGATGACGATCAGGAGAAAGTGGATTTTTATTGTCATCCCGATCGCCGCCTTCTTTTGGCTGATCTTCTTCCCGAACGCCCCCTACATCCTGACAGACTTTCAACATCTCGCCAACCAATGGTGGGATCTGCCGGTCTGGTATGATGTGATGATGCTGATCTGGTTTGCGTTTACAGGCTTGCTGCTGGGTATGGTCTCGCTTTTTCTGATGCAGGAGATCATCCGCCGGGAGTTCGGGCGCTGGGCGGGCTGGGCGTTTGTCGCGCTGGTGGCAGCCTTGAGCAGTGCCGGTGTCTACATGGGCCGCTTCCTGCGCTGGAATTCCTGGGATATTTTGCGCGATCCAGCCGGCATAGCCCTGTATTCCTTCGAACGCGCCCAGGACCCGAGTTTGCAATCCGTTGGGTTCATCGGCCTTTTCGGCGCGTTCTTTTTATTTTTATATCTCACGCTGTACACGTTCGGGCATTTGTTACTGGAGAGACCGGTGAAGGAAGTGAAATCGTAATGCGACATAAATGTCGCGCAACAAATATGGAAAACCAATATGAATAAACAAGACATCCTCACTCTCTACAAGTACAATCAGTGGGCGAATGCAAAGATATTGAATAAAGTTCTGAATGTGACCCAGGGACAATATCTCGCGCCGGCCTCGTTTCCGCACGGCGGCTTGCAGGGCACGCTCGTCCATGCGTTGTCCGCCGAATGGGTCTGGCGCAAGAGGTGGGAGGGTACATCACCCACCAGCCTTTTGAAACGAGAGGAATTTCCTACATGTGAATCCCTGTGCACGCGTTGGGCAGAGGAGGAAAAGCAATTGATGGATTTCGTCGACCGCCTGACCGACGAGAGACTGGCCGGAACCTTCAATTACACGAACACTTCAGGCAAACCGTTCACCCGAATTTTGTGGCAGGCGATGGCCCATGTCGTCAACCACGGGACCCAACACCGAACCGAAGCCGCAGCCATGCTCACCGAGCTCAGTCATTCGCCGGGAGACATTGACTTGATCTATTTTTTAAGTGAGACTCAATAACCTATACTATGTCATGCTGAGCCCTTCTCACAGGGACGCTTCGCAGTCGGCTTCGCTCAGGGTAAACTCCGCGAAGCATCCCGCCGCGAGGTGGCGAGACTCTTCGGTCGTGGCGCCAAAGCGCCACTCTCTCAGAGTGACAGAGACACATATATGTTCATAAAATTCCGCAACTATTTCATTCGCCATCGTTACAGCATCTCTGTTTTCATGTTGCTGAATGTTGCCTGTGCCGTATGTGTCGGGCTGGTCCTGGCACGCGTCGCCTATAGCGACTCGCGCAGGCACATAGGGTTGGTCTGGAATCTGTTCCTCGCCTGGATCCCTTTTATGCTGGCATACTTCGCGCATGCCGTTTCGTGGAGGCGGGCCTCTCTCTATATCATTATTCCGGCCATTTCTTTCCTCTGGCTGATCTTCTTCCCCAACGCGCCGTACATGCTGACCGACCTGCAGGACCTGGCACGCAGGGCAGCCGGCGCGCCGCTCTGGTATGACGTGATCGTCGTCGTATGGAGTTCGTGGACGGGGATGCTGCTCGGCGTGATCTCCCTCTATCTGATGCAGGATATTATCATTCGCAGGTTTGGACGGGTGGCGGGCTGGGTCTTCGTGTTCGTCATCTCAGCGCTGAGCAGCTTTGGCATTTATATCGGGCGCTTTGTGCGCCTGAACTCCTGGGATATTTTGCAGGATCCCGCCGAGACCGCCCAGGAAATCCTCGGCATCATCGTCGACCCCAGCATGCGCCTTGCGGCGTTTATGCTCCTGTATACGTTCTTCTTCCTGTTCATTTTCCTTCTGCTCTATTCGTTCAGCCACATGCTGCACGAACAGGTCGTGCGGATCCAGGACTCCCCTGAACAGATCGCGTCCACCCAACCTTCAAATGTATCAAGACAAGCGTAGCGGTCCTATGGATAAGCGTAGCAGCCCTGTGGGTAATCAGACACTCGTTCTTTTGCGTGGGGGCGGCGATCTCGCCTCCGGCGTGGCGCTGCGCCTGCACCGCGCCGGCATCCAGGTGGTCATCACCGAATTGGATCGACCGCTGGCCGTTCGTCGGGCGGTCTCGTTTGCCGAGGCAGTCTATGAGGGCCAGCATACGGTCGAAGGGGTGGCGGCCCGGCTGGTCGAACCGGAACAGTTATCGGCTGCGCTGGAGGCGGGCGAAATCCCCGTGCTCATCGATCCGGAAGCAACCATCCTGACCCATCCCCAATTTACCAATTCCCAACCTACCAACTCCCAATCTACCAACTACCAATTCCTAGTCGTCATCGATGCCCGCCTCCTCAAACTTCCTCCCGCTCCCCTTCCGGCTGACGTCCCGCTCCACATCGGTCTGGGACCGGGCTTCCACGCCGGGGTCAACTGCCATGCTGTGGTCGAGACCCGCCGCAGTCACACACTGGGACGCGTCTATTGGAACGGGACAACTCAACCCGACTCGGGACAGCCTGAAGGTGAGCCTCGGCGCGTGCTCCGGGCACCCAGCGACGGCATATTGATGGGACTCAAACGGATTGGCGAGCATTGTGACTCCGGCGAACTCGTCGCGGAGGTCAGAACCATCAAAAATCGAAAATCGAAAATCGTAAGTCCACTGAGTGGTGTCTTACGTGGACTGATCCATGATGGCCTCCACGTGGCAAAAGGCTTGAAGATCGGCGATATGGATCCGCGTGATGATCCGAGCGCATGTTTCCTGGTTTCTGATAAGGCGCTGGCGATCGGTGGCGCGGCGCTGGAGGCGATATTAACCAGGGAGGAAATACGGAGGAACCTTTTCACCGCGAAGGACGCGAAGAGGCGCTAAGTTTTTAAAATCTTCTGGAAAAAATCTGTGCGAATCCGTGGAATCCGTGGCAAAAAGGCGCTCATTCTCAACTCAGAAAGAGCTTGCGCGGTAGCTTAAATCGTCGTATCCTTACCCTGAAATGGCTCTCGAGACTGCCTTTCGGCGATTTTCTCTGCTGCCCGGTTTCATCCAAACAGGGAATGGAGAGCCGCGCAAGGAACACTGGGTAGGGAACAAACCGTCCACGCCGCCGCAGCAGGACCAAAAACAGGGTGGAGGGCACGGTCGTCCGCCGCAGCGCCCGGATACACGCAGCTATCGCGACCTTGCCAGCCTCACATTGGGGGAAGTGAATGATGCTTACAGTTACTTCAAGAATCAACTAATCCCCGCCCCCGCTGAGACATGGATCGCAAAAAACTATTTTTGCTACCTACCGCTCAAACGCAGAGGCGGAGCGCGTCCGCCAGCGGTTTTTGGACGCGTCAGGACTTGTTATCCCGCCGACGGTTATGTTGACAATATCGAAGAGCTGGAGATGTACTTTCCGGGCAGAGAGGCTGCGCCGGACCTTCTGCACGTCCGCTTCGATGACCTCTCGCCCCAGGCGCCAACGCAGAGTTATTGTGTCGGCGTGAAAATGTATGTCTCTGAGCAGGAGATGCAAGATTTCTCCCGCTCGGAAAACATCTTCATCGAAAAGGGATTTGCGCCCCTGTACGAGACCGGCTATATCGACCTGCTGGAGGTCAGCGAGCAAAATCAGGCGGCGTTACCCTGGCTGTACGTGATCGGCTCCGGCTGGTTCGCATCCATCCCCGACTCAGTCCAGGGAGAGGTCAGGGAGCAGTTGCGAAAGCTTGTACGCTGGAAGAAAGACCTCTTCAACTATCATCCCGGGCGCTATTCTCTCCAGGTTCGAGCGTTGAACGAGGAACTTGATTTCCAGTACGGGTTTACGGAGAATTATCTGGTTGCGCCCCAGGATACCGGGCAGGCGCTGAGGAAGGTGGAGGAACGTTTCGGGGAAATGTTCATGCGGGGGATGGAGTAAGACATTCACCGCGAAGGCTTGCATTGAGCGAAGTCGAAATGACACAAAGTAGCACGAAGGTCTAAGTAGCAGCCACGGACCCTTCGGCACAGCTTCGCTAGTCAGGGCAGGTTTCACGAATTCTCACGGAAAAAACTCCATGCCTATCGGTGTAATCCGTGGCTAATGATTCCCTTTGCTCTTCGACTGCGTGGCACACTCGCCGTTTGAGGCTCGGTGCCACTCCGCTCACACAGTCCCGGTGTTCTTCGGGAGCGCGAGGGTTATTTTACAGAGATGGGCCGGACTCGCTGCACGATCTCTTTCACCAGTTCCAGGTCCCCTTCGCCGCTGAGCTCAAGGTATTGATCTCCGATGGCAGTGATCAGGAAGACGACAACGGCCTCAGGGGTTTGAACGGTGAACTGCACAGCCGGCAATCCCAATTCAAGGACCAGTTGCTCTTCCTCCAGGATCGTGAAGCCGGACGATTCCCAGGCTGTTTTCCGGATGGCAATGTAAGCTGCGAGGTCATTCTTCGGGTCCCATCGATAGACCGTGGCAGAGAGGCGCGTCGCGCCTGCTGGCAGGGTGGGTATATTTGCGAGCTCGGGCGAGGACAGGAATTGGACCTGTGTGGCGCGCTCGCTGAACATTGGTTCGGCGACTGTCCAGCCGAGTGGATACTCGAACGCAAAACCAAACTTCTCATCGAGATAGGTCTGCGACTCGAAAGATGCGGCGGGCAGCTTCGGGGCAGACACCGCCTCCGTTGGCACCGAAGCAGGCTCAGTCGCAGTCGGAATCGCAGGAATTTCTGTCTCAACAGGCGCGGGCGTAGTCGCTATAGAGGGCGCCGCACAAGCCGAAAGCAGGGTCATCAGGGCCAAAACCAAAAGGATTCGTTTCATTTTCTCTCCAGGGGATATTTCGATAGCAAAAAGACGCTGTGCCAGGAGGAAAGTTCCGCATTGCCGGACCGAAAAGGATGTGAAGCAGATCATTAGCCACGAATTTCACTGATTCTTGCGGAAACAAATCCCTCAATCACTTAATCACTCAATCACCCAATCGATGGCAATCCGCTCTTGCCCAATTGCCCATTTCCTTGTATCCTTGTTTCATGGCTACAAATAAGAATAAGACTTTAAAGGTAAGTACGCTCAATCAGTTTACCTGGGTGCCAATCTATCAGGAGCTGGCAGGGGAACTGGCAAACTGGGAGAACCGCCAGGAGCAGCTGATCTCCTTTTTGGAAGAGCTGCGCGCGCAGGGGTACGTGATCACGCCGCTGCAGGACAAGGATGCGGAAGGAGCGCGTCTCCTGTTGAGGGAGATCGATCCGTTCACGTTCTTCGGCGTGTTCAACCGGCGGATTGGATACGACCAGCGGCTTGCCATCCTCTCACAGATCAAAGGACATTTTGGCCTGCAAAGCGACCTGCCCGAGGACTTCAATGGCGTTCCTGTCCTGAACAATATGCGGTCCTGGTTTTTCCCCAACCAGACCTCCCGAGAGGCGGATGATATTGGGCGCTTGTGGCGGGTCTTCCAGGTGGCGCTGCAGGAAAATCCCCTGGCGGGCTCGAAATTCCTGCAGGCGTTTGATGAAGCGATGGAGGTCAAACAGACCAACGTCAACCTGACGATGGGCTTGTTCTGGATCCGCCCGGAAGTCTTTTTGAGCCTGGATGAAAATACCCGGAACTATCTGGGGGTCAGATTACCGGCGCGGGGACTCAGTGGGAAATTCTATGTCGACACGCTGAAAGCCATGCAGGAAGATGGCAAGCCATTCCCTGAAGTTTCGCTGGCGGCCTGGGGCGTGGAAAACGAACGGATCAGAAGGATCGCCGAATCGAAGGAAGCCAGATATCGGGCCTGGGGCGGGATCAATTACTGGCTCGTCGGTGCGTACTGGGATGACCGCGACCCCGCCGATCAGACCGAGCGTTTTCTCGAGGAAGGCCTCTGGGAGAGCGGATATAAGAACCGTTACATCAACGAAGTCATGTCCATGCAGGTCAATGACAAGATCGCCATCAAATCCGCCTCGACCCAGCGCACGGGCCTGCCATTCGATGCCCGCAATAAGACTGTCTCGCGCATGACCATCAAGGCCGTCGGGACCATCGTTGCCAACCGCAATGACGGCCGGACGGTGGAAGTGGAATGGGACCCTGATTTCGAAGAAAAGGCCTGGTATTTCTATACCAACCGCACTACGCTCTGGCGCCTGCGGCTGGATGAGAGCTACCGGTTCAGGGAATATGCTGAAAAACTGAAAGACTTCGTCTGGTATGGCCAGGAGCAGGATTACGACTGGTTTCTCAACCACCAGTTGAATGTGGGCGAGACGGACCAGGTGCTTTCCGAATTCATCGAAGTCAGCAAGCCGCCTTATAGCATCGACGACATGATCGCCTCGGG
>Ga0105098_10000457_pt1 | contig 13907 bp, 17 predicted proteins | sample PPLLak21cMay2015_FD_79137 | JGI IMG/M metagenome (GOLD analysis project Ga0105098, IMG submission 79137) | Freshwater sediment microbial communities from Prairie Pothole Lake near Jamestown, North Dakota, USA - PPLs Lake P7 Core (1) Depth... | ecosystem: Environmental > Aquatic > Freshwater >... | reverse complement strand
CCTTACCGATACATTCTGCTGAAACCAGAAATATCCCCGGGATCCCGGATTCCCGGGCAGAGCTGGATCGCTGTCCTGCCCGCTGCCTCGAGCCCACCCAGGGAATTGCCCGATGCTGAGATTGCAGCGGTTTCGCTTCCCCGATTGTTGCCAACATCGCCACCATGCGAAGCTCCAGCGAGACCGGTTGTAACAAAAAAAGCGATCAGGGCACCAGCGATGCGTATGATACGCAAACATCTCCTTGCTAGTACCTTGTCCGACCCCGTATTAAAAAATCAAACATCACTCCGGGTTAGATCATATAACCCGGAGGATAGGGATGAACAACATTGCATGAGCCGGGCACTCCTTACAGAGAAGCAAATTTCTGTTTCACCCGCTCAAAGAAATCATCCGTGTGCTGGTCCTCCAGCCCGTATTTCCGGTATACCCAGTCGGCGTAGCGATAGTTCATGCGGTCAATCAGTACGTAGTCGATCTTCCCTTTCAGGAGTTCTGCAAGCCCTTCTGCTCCCGGGAGCACCGGGGCGATCATGGCATATGTCCTGATACCGGCTTTGTGCAGTTCATCAAGTGCCTGTATCCTGTCTTCTATCGGCGGTGCACCGGGTTCGAATAGTTTCCTGATACTATCGTCTGCCGTGGTGACCGAAAAACCGACCTCAAAATCCTGGCCACCTCTGATAATATCGATATCACGCAGGACCAGGGGGGAACGTGTCTGGATTATCACCGGCCAGTAATTCCGGGCCAGTATCTCAAGACATTGCCGGGTCAGTTTATACTTTGCCTCGAGGGGCTGGTACGGGTCGCAGACTCCGCTCACCCAGACTTTCCCCCGCTTCTTCTTCGTTATTTCCCTCCGCAGCAAATCGGGGGCATTGATTTTTACATCGACAAATTCACCCCAGGGCTCACGGTGCCCGGTTACCCTTTTCATAAAGCGGGCATAGCAGTATGAGCAGCCGTGCTGGCAGCCGGTATAGGGATTAATGACCCAGGGATAGATCTTTGATGTGGAAAGAATGGTTTTTGCCAGGATTTCTTTAACAATCAGCGTCATTTCACGTTCTTTTAACTATATGTTCAACCCAATGGTTTTAATGTCTCGTTTTGAGGAAAATCCGTGTCTTCATGGACCGGGATTTCCTCTCCACAAGGGACGATTTCTGTCTTCACCAGGTGTTCAAACGGGCGTTACCACGGATGACAGGAAACAACATAAGGTGATGAATAATCCTCCAGGCGTGGATTTTTAAAAAACTCTGCGATTTGTGTGCACATCAGAACAGCGGTCAACAGACTTCCCGCCACCATAAATAATCATCGAAGCACAACCAGACTGCCGGTACTCTTAACAGGTATCCCTTTCTCGCATTTACCGCTGAGCGGGGCGCTTGTTTAATGCGGAACCGGGGTAACCTGATAATAACAGGATAACTGACATGACAAAAGCAGATACAGCTCTTTCCAGTTTTAACAAAGGGATTACCTGCTCTTCATCGGTCTTCTCTGCATTTGCTGATGAACTCGGGCTTGACGATAAAACGGCAAAAAAGATTGGATGCGGGTTCGGTGCGGGTATTTCCCGGACCGGGAACATGTGCGGTGCAGTGTCCGGTGCAATCATGGTGATCGGCCTCAGGTACGGGAAGACAGAACCAGGTGACGATGCAGCAACAGAAAAAACACGGGCCCTTGTCCGGCAGTTCATCCTTGCGTTTACTCAGAAGAACGGTTCGGTAAACTGCACGGAACTGCTCGGATATAACCTGAGTAAAACAGATGAGTTTGAAAAAGCCCGGGAGCAGAAACTGTTCGTGACGAAATGTCCGGAACTCGTGAGGGACGCTGTTGAGATCCTTGAAAAAATACTCTGAACAATAAAATAATGTTTTCTGGATCACAGGACAGGATAACGGTCGTTCCGAATCAGCTCTGTTCGGACACTGTGTGGGGTAAGGTTGCGGGGACTGGTTTCTCAACAAAAAAATCGAAACGGGTTAACCCGGAATGACAGCAGGTATCTTTGTAAGATTATGGTGTTCTTTCGTTTCCTGTCTGTTCTCCGGAAAACAGGAGGATTATTTTGTTTTCTCATAATATGTTTTAAGATTCCGGAACGCCGTCTCTACAGCATCCAGTCCGCCTTCGAGAAAAATAATTCCAAAAACAGCTTCCATTGAGGAACCTTTCGTTTCACAGTTTTCAGGGGGGAGATTGGGAATAATCGGTGGATCATTGAGCTCCAGCGAATCCCAGAACCGGGACAAAGGCTCATTTTCCACGAGTTTGTTTCTCTCGTTATGCAGGAATTCATTCAGGGGGATTTTTTGTGGTTCCTGCGAAGACCAGATACTGGCCATAATGCCGATTTCCAGTACCGCGTCACCTATATACGCCAGGGTCATTCTTTCCTTGGATATTTCTGTCATTTCCAGCAGATCCCGGGGACTCAGTAAGGGTATTCCACCCGGTCTGACCGGATTGGTCTGCGCCTCATTGAAGACCATCGTGATCTCCTTGTACAGGAAAACGAAATAGAACAGATACGGGTTAAGAAATTCATGTCCTGTTGCAGTTTTTATCCTCGGAATATAAAATTCCTTGATTCTTTCAAATCTCTTTTCAATGTTCGATACGTCTTCTGTCGATTTTTTTGTGCGTCCCTCTTTTCTCAGTAAAGCCAGGTTTTGTTCAATACGATTGGCTTTTCCCAAAAAGGACCGGGCCATGACTGCGTGAAATTTCACTCTCTTACCCTCCTTCAGGTAATACCTTCTCTCATTGTTCAAAGATGAAAAACCCTTGGGTAATCATTCCCTCCTGCCTGCTTTTTCCTGTACCGGAAAAATAAGATCAATGTCTGTACTTCAGCGAAATAACCCGGAATCAGGAATGTGAATGAGATGGGGGTTTATTCTTTCTTATCGGGGTCCTCAATCAACGGGATAGTTTTCTCACCTGTTTTGTATAACGGTATTGTTTCCATCACGCCCCCGGTCGCACCAACATCAATTTCCTGTCCGTCAGCCTCTGATGTGATACGGTGAACATCCTTTTTCAGTTGATCGGGAGAGATCAGCTTTGCCCGCTTCTCCAGGGGAGGATTCATCTTATCGGATCGCTCAAAATCCCTGGTTTTTTCAAGAATTTCATCCGGCAGGCAGTTGCAGTTGTTAAGGATATTGATGAACTCGCCACAGAAATAACTGTCAATCTGGATCCTTCGTTTGGTGGCATGGGCGAATTTCCCGATCACCCGGCAGATATTTTCACGTTCCTCCGGGCTGAGCTGTTTTGCAAATTCATAATCTTCGATCTTTTTCAGGCCCATGATAACGGGTTCCAGTGCATCTGCAGTAACAATATGCACGACATAATCAGCCAGGTTGTAATAGAACTGATCGATAGATTCGATGGTATTTGAGGGGACGACGAGGAACAGCGATTTATTCACACCATGTTCCTTTACATATTTTTTCAGGTGTTCTGTCTGTTGCCGGACATATGCAGGGAAATTCCCGAGATCATCGGAAAGCGGACTCTTTGCATCAAAGATGATGAATTCATCCGCAATTTTCAGGGTATTATCCGGAGATCCTTTGAACGGGACATGTTCCTTGTCGATGTACAGGATCTGGTGACGTGAACAAATACCGCGTATCAGTTCTTCGACAGTTTCTTCGTGATTTTTCCAGGTCGCCCGCATCTTTTCAAACCGGGTACGCACCTCTTCTTCCCTTTCTTCCTGGAGACGGATCCTGTCATCATCGAGTTGTTTTTTCAGGGCATTGAGTTCTGTTATCCTGTGCTCATAGTGTTCCTGTTTCTGCTGGTCGGCTTCCCGGAATACGGACAAGTTCCGTTCCTGTTCAATTTTTTCCCGGATTAAATTCTGGATTTCAAAATTTTTCAGGTTGATCTCTTTGTCAAGGTCGGTAATACGCTTTGAATTCTTTGTTTCAGCATCCTTCAGGGCACCTAGATCGACATCCCTGCTCCTGATTACCTGGGACAGGTCCATGGATGATTTTTTGAGGATCTCATAATCGGTTCGCACATCCGACAACAGGGATTTCTGGTGGTCCAGGTCCTGGATCACGGTGCGGAGCTGGTTCTGGAGTTGCCGGTTCTGATCATAGAGACCATTGATCTCATTATTGAGCGTATTATATTCACTGATGGCGGCGGAATTCATGATACGGATACGGTTCCAGCCAAATAACCTCCCAAAAAAACCAAGGGATTTAATGTTTTCAAAGAGGGCACGCAGACTATCTGTTGTTGAGATGACCATGATTCACTCCTTATGAACAATACGCAGGGTACAGAATATAACATTTCTTGTTAAAAACCGGTTTTTTCTCCTTTTTCTCTGCAGGACAGGTATTATCCCACCCCAACCTTCATTATCCGTCGTAAAATCTTCCGGAACCAGGCCAGATTGGTACGATATGAAAGATATTATCGTTTTACTCCAAAGATCATAGAAGAGAATCAATATTTCCGCCGAACCATGCATCCATTCCTTAAGGGTTTCGGTTTCTTGTTTCAGGTATCACAAGGGAACAGGGAGTCCCATGCAGGTTATAAAATCCATCAGGCGCACACTGGCATCCCTGTTACTCACGGCAGGACTTGTCTACCCGGCCTGTGCCGCGGTCTGCCCCAAGGGAATTGGCGGATGCCCGACTCCGGGCAGGTGTTTTCTTTTTACCGATGCCGATGGAAACGCACTCTGTGACTATACGTCCCGGGCTGTCTCCCTCCCCGCTCGTACTCCATCAGCTATACCGACACAACCCACCTCACCGGTCACAGCCACACCGACTCCGGAGCCTTCAGTGGTTCAGGTCACTACTACCTCAGTACCTGCCACGCCGCTGAATACACCATCCCCGGGTTTCGCTGCTTCAGTTCCCGAAAATCCACCTCCGGGAGGATTCTTTGATACGATCCTGCAGTCCGCTTTAGTGACGGAAATACTGCTCTTTCTCCTGGTTGCCGGTGTCCTTTTTGCACTGGTAAGAACGGGAAAAGCAGGAGTACGGATACAGGGCACGCTACCGGCTTTAGCCTTTTCCTCGCTCTTTGGTCTGGGTCTCTCCCTCATCACGACCTCCCTGCTTACCGGAGACCCGGGTGCAGGGACCGTGTATGCCCTCACCTGCATGGGGATCGGGACGGTGCTCGCCGCATACCTCTGGCATACCGGTGTGATGACACGGAAGGTTGTCCTCCTGGCAGCAGGACTGGGCACCATCACCGGCTTTGTCTTCCTTGCCCCCATCATGCCCCTGGAACTGGGTGGCATTATCAATGTGCTCAGTGGTGCATCAGCACTTACCTATGGTGTCGTCATCATCTGCTCGGTCATCGTACTGGCGCTGGTAACCGGCAGGACATTCTGCGGCACCCTATGCCCGGTGGGCTTACTGCAGGAACTGCTCTCAGCAGTGCCGGTAAAAAAGATCGTCATCCTGGATACCCGGGTCCCTGAAGGGATCCGGCTTGCTGTCTTTGCCGTAACCTCCGTCGCTGCGTTCTACCTTATCGACCTGATGTCATTCACCGGCCTCTACGATCTCTTCTCACTCACCATCTCGGCCGGGCTTGCAGCAGCCCTGGGTATCCTGCTGGTCTCAGTATTCCTGTACCGCCCCATCTGCCGGATTATCTGCCCCTTCGGGGTGCTCTTCTCCCTCTTTGCGGAGTTCAGCTGGTTCCGGTTGCGCCGTACTGAGACCTGTATCAGCTGCAGGAAATGCGAGAAAACCTGCCCGACCCGTTCGGCAGGCCCCGACGATTCAAAGAGGGAGTGTTATCTCTGCGGGCGATGTACTGCTGTGTGTCCTGTCGGGACTGCTCTTTGCTACCGGAGGTAACCGGGTTGTTCCGGTATCAGTATTATGAAAATTATGAGGAAGCCGTGGCAGCAGCATTCACTCCACCACCGAGGATATCTCTCCAGAAAAAGCCGTTCTGAAAAGCTACAAAATATATCATCCAGGTCTCTGAAGTATTCACGTCCAGAAGCTTATAGACAGACACAAAAATCAATGGAGCAACGATCAGGGATAATAATAATTGAACGATAAATAAAACGGGATTAAAAGCTTCAGCCGAAGGATCAGGCATTAATTTAAGGAGGTATTCATACACGAAACTGGCAACTATTCCAAGAAAAACACAGATAAAAATTTTAACAACATTCATTTGTGCTGCTTTTTCTGATATTGCCTTTCCGCGAACTCCTCGCATTTCAATCTGAACAAGATCTCCCATTACAGACATACTGATCAATAATTTCTCTCAACTATCCACTCTAATAAAACTATCTCTATAATTTTATCGAGATTTTTCATCGGGCCTGCAATTCCATCCAGCCGGCGGTGGAGATCAGTCATTACCTGATAGTTTACGTATGCTCCATTTGTCACGACGTATTGTCTGAGCTGTCAGATTATCCATGGGATATTGGCTGAAATATTCACTCCAGCTCCGTCTCTATGCTGCGTTCTGGCGAGGGCCTGACAATTGCCTGAACGGTAACTGTTATGAGCCTCTTCACCCCAATCACGGGTGGTGACAACCTGATGTCAACGATTGTTCATTTTGACGTGCCGGCAGACGATATTGAGAGGGCAAAGAAATTCTATGCCGGGCTGTTGGGCTGGAAATTCGAATCCTTCCCGGAGATGCAGTATAACCTGATCACCACCACGAGCATGGACGGTACTCCGGGAGTTGGCGGGGGGATGGGGAAGCGGATGGACCCATCTCAGCGCATCATGAATTATTTTGGCGTGAAATCCATTGATGCTGCGATGAACCAGGTAAAGAGCATGGGTGGCAAAGTACTCATGGGAAAGATGGCTGTGCCAAAGATGGGCTACCTTGCCAACTGCGTGGATACCGAAGGCAACTTCTTCGGCCTGTGGGAAGAGGATGCCGGGGCACACTAGCCTGCCCGGTATTCCCGCTATCCGGGAATAATTTACGAGGAGAAAGATGCCGCGTTCCTGTACATTCCCGGTCCCTGCGGCAGGGGCAGACTCAGCGGCAATTACCGGGAAAAGAAGAGCGGCGTTTCCGGAACTCTGAGGAATTTTCCCTGAAATTAAATTAAACAGAAGTGAATAATGGAATGTTTATTCCTTATAATTATTTGCGATGAACCCCGCCCCCCCCCGACGGGGCGCCCCCGCGGCGGATCAGTACCTATAAGCATAGTTATAAACACCGCACTGCCCCGCCGTGCCTCAGAGAGGTCCTGAGTCGGGGAGCCCTCATAGAAATATATGGTTTAATGATTTTCATGGTTCGGGTGTGAATCCCGTTCATGTGCGTTTCAACACGATGCACAAACTGGTTGAGATGAGGAATGATGGAACGTGAACAGCGGACCGCGGTGGTCCTGGTCCTGCTACGAATTTTCCCCTTTCCCATCACCGGAAGGTAATCCCCTCCCGTCCTTCCCATTCCCACCATGAAACTTACTTCTTTTTTCCCGTTGTACTGTTGTAGCCGCAGCGGTTGCACACGTAGCTTCCGTCGGGCCTGACCTTGATACTGGCCGCCTGGCACTGCTCACAAATCGGGCAATCGTGTTTCATGTGGGAGGCCTGCTGGTGTTTCTTTTCCATGGGGATTGATTGCACGTTTCCTATAAAAAAATGACCCCCCGGTAACGCCGTACCCGGTCCCTTACCCGGTTTCCCGCCGGTTCTCCCGGATACGGGTTCACAATCAAACCGATGTTCGTTTCGTACATGCTAAAGGGACATGCACCCTTGCCGGTACTCCGGCTACGTTCCGGCAAAACCCTCGATCCATCAGGTAAGATTCTCCCGAAAGAGCAGGACCTGCCGGGAATTGCCCGTCGGGTAAACCCGTTCCCTGCCATGATATTTCTTCCACCGGGCGATGTTTCCCATATCACGGGCTGTCTTGATCCTGTTGCATCTCTCGCAGAGGACCTGGAGATTATCCCTGGCCCACTGGTCACCTCCCATGGCAATTGGCCTGATGTGGTCCAGGACATAACGGCGGGTTTTCGGACTTCCGGCGGCATTGCATTCATAGACCTCGCGTTTGCACCGGGCACACCTCCCTCCCTGTTCGTCCCGGACAAGCCGCCTCATTGCGGAGATCGTAGGCCTTTCCTTGAACCAGTATTCCATACTGCAGGAGGGCTGACAGCAGAGGGTATGCTCGTTTCCCGAATTAAAGTGTACTCTCTCCCGGCCGCACCATGGACAGGCACCCCTTGAGATCCGTTCCTTCTCTTCCTGAGTATACTGGCGATATTCACGCACTACCATATGCGGTCTCACCTCCCCGGACCGGTCGATGACACACATTTTGTGGTCCGGTCCAGATAATACGGGGGCGGGGTGGGTGAAAGTGTTCCCTGCCGTGTTCGTATCCGGGGGGTTCGCGCGTTAAGAGGAGGGTGGGGATCAGCTATATCGGCAGCAGTGGTCACTTCGTCCAGTGAAAACCCGATAACCTGACCGGGTTTGTCAGGGGAATATAGTGTGAGTATGCGCATGCCACCTCAAAAAAACAAAACCGGCACTCCTCCGTATCTTACTATTGCAGGATCCCTTCAGGATAACCAGCATATCGCCATCTTCCTCATCCACTCTTCCTTACAGAAAATGATTCAGGAATTGAAAGAACCGGATATGTTTATCTGTTTCCGAGAGAAGTGGTCAGCGGGTACAGTGCCCGGGGAGGTGGAGCGTTAACGTTGAGAAAAGAAATTTCAGGCAATCGTGACGAGGCCGCAACCCGGAATCGACACCAATGCCACGCACGCGGATGCTTCGGTAGGATCTTCACAACGGGGAAGGGATTCACCTGTCACCTGCGGGCAAATACCTCTGAAGTTAAATGAAACAAATAATATTTTCCCCGATTGTTTTTCCGGAAAGAAATCACGGAAAAATCCCGAATGCAGGAACGGAAAAATCCGGGCCGGTAACAATAGAGAGATAAGCAGCAGTATGCAGACAAACCGTTTAAACACTCCCGGATCAGCAGAAACCGTAGAACCAGCAACAACTCTTCTTGATGAAGGAAAATATCTCCACATCCTTACAGAACTGCCAGGTGTTCATGAGGAAATGATCAAAATCGATGTTGAAAAGACCACCGTTACTATTGCTGCATCCGATGCCGGGAAACAGGTAAGGAAAATGATTACCTTCCCGTGTGAAGTAAGTTTTTGTATGAAGCGGTTTTCTGAAGGAGTTCTTACACTCACTCTGGAAAAAAACGGGTCCTGATCCTCTTATATCTCCTGTTTTCCCATGCAGCAGGTCTCATTCTGCTTTCTCAGGTACGCCGCCGATCCGATCATACAAACGCCCTGGATGACGATCCCGGGCGTAAGGTTTGCGCTGTCCATAAAGAGGAAGGTTGTCGTGAAGATGGCGATCCCCCAGAGGATGACGATAATAAGAGCAGGGTTCTGGCAGGTTAGGTTCATGTAATCCAGTACAGGGTCGCGGGATAAATATTTACCGGGGAATCCAGACCCATAGATACCAGCCTGATATTTTGTCTTTATCGTCACCAATCCGACTCATCAGAAAATTTAGACCATTTCCCTCATTCACGACAATAGCCGTCATTTCTTTTTTCCCGTTGCATGGCCATAGTCGGAGCAGGAAAGAACACGGAATTCACCAAAAGTATTCATAATTACAATGCTTACAATATGATCATGTCAGCGGTGAAACGGATACCTGTAACAGAACCGGTATGGAAGGATCTTGCAGAGATGCGTTCGGCAGGCCAGACCTATACCGAGCTTCTGGCAGAAATGATCGAGGACCGGAAAAAGCGCCGTTTAGAGGAAGATGTTGGGAAATGGAGAAACCGGAAGAAAGAGGATTACGTTTCACTCTCGGAGATTAAGGATTGACATTTTCCCTTATCCTCTGGCATGAATTATCTGATGAGATTAACCGCCTGCCGGAAAAGACCCGCCGGATAATCAGGACAGCCCTGGAACGGCTTGAAGAAGATCCCTTCCCGGGAAGTCAGGGGGATAAAGAAAAACTGGTTTTGAAAGGCGGGGTTATCATCTACCGGCTTCACATTTCCCGAAGTTATTCCGTGTTTTACGAGATAGACAAAGAAGAAAAACTGGTGATTGTTCAGGAAATCCTGCCTATCGAACAGGCTCATAAAAAATATGGATACTATTGACTTTGATTTTCCCTCTCAAAGGTCCGTTCTCCTGCACAATCCCAGAGAACACCCCATAATGTGGTGGGAATTTCCACGGGGATGAGAGTGTAAAAGGTACCTGAGATATATTCATTTCTCCCTGTTAATTCCCGGAAGATAGAGAAGAACGTTTTTCAGGCATATATGACTTCATGCATGACCTGGTCGCACTGACGATGTCATCGTTAAAAAGAAGGGACCCGGTTTTCTGTCAACGAGACTTTTCCGAAAAAGATCCCCGCGGGATATTTCCTGGGCTTTGTAGAAACCCTGAGTTTTCAACAAATAGTAAAAGCACCTGTGTCCAGGGGGGACCGTGCCTGTCCCCACGAACGCCCGTTCACCTTGTGATTATGTCCGTATTACCTTCTCTGGAGTTATCGCTTCAGAGGGATGCCACAACGGCGGAGGGGAGGCATTACGTGCCATAGCCCAAAAAGAGCGTTGAGAAAAATAGTGTGTGGATTTCCCATGAAAATTAAATTAAACAGATGTGAGTAATGAATTGTCTATTCCTCATATTATTTGCGATGAACCCCGCCGCCCAGACGGGGCGCCCCCGCGGCGGATCAGTGTCTATAAGCATATTTGTAAACACCGCACTGCCCCGCCGTGCCTCGGAGAGGCCCTGAGGCGGGAGCCCTCATAAAATAATAGGGTTTAATGATTTTCATGGGCCGGGTGTGAACTCTCGTTCATGCCCGTTTAAACAGAGCCAATCATTACTCCTTTCATTATTTGTTTCAGATTTTGTAACACCGGGTGAGATATATATTCATTCCCGCTGCAATGTGGCTTACTCCGGTAAAAGAACGAGTTGAAAACCACAATGACTGACAATCGAAAAAGAAATGGCGGAAAAGCAGTCGATGACGTTCACAAAGCTGCATATACCGCATTAGATAACGCAAGGTCCGGTGCGAATTCCCGGGTTACCCCTGCGAGACGGATCCTAACCGACGCCCTGGGAATATCTTACCAGTCCGTGCGGTTTTGCGACCTGGACCGGTTCTGCGACAAGTGACGGGATATATCATGCATCAGATTCTACGTGAAAGAAAAATCGTTACAAAGAAAATTCCTGCTGGAATGCAAACCCGGCAGGAACGGATGCACCCGGATGATTTCGAGGCACTCCTTACATGGGTTACTGCAAAGCGGTCCTGTCATATTTCCTGAACGAGCGGTCAGGGAAAAACCCTGACGCTTCACTAATCTCTCGGTGCAACTCCGCGTCGTGAGACCCCGATCAGAAACGATTTTTTGTGTGCAATGATTGTATCCACCTTACGGTTTCCGGGTCCCTCCAGGCTGATTTTGCTTGTTTCTGGAGCCGCCCCCGTGTATCATTCTTTACGTTCCGGCTGCCGTTCTTCAGGTTCATCCTCAAATTCTGTGATCGGTTTCTTCCGATCCTTTCCTTTTTTTCGGACGATTATGTTTTCAGTCTCAAGGTCCGAAAGATTCGGTATCTCGTGATCATCTGTTTTTTTGCGAGGTGCCATTATCTTTTCAACTCCGTTTCCTGATAGGATAATCTCCTGTGCAGATCAAACCTCCATAGTGCGGGACAGTGTATAAAGTTCACGCTGTATTGCAAAACATGCACCGTACTACGCCCTGCTTGAAAAAGAGGTAGTGCCCCTCTACAATTCTGCCTCCATTGACGGAATACCTCACGGCTGGGTAAAGATGAGGAAAGAAACCATAAAAAGTACCAGCGCAGCATTTTCAACCCGCCGTATGGTCAAAGAGTATGTCAATAAATACTACCCTTCTCTTCTTACTTGTGCAGAAAATGACTGCCGCTTCTGTTCCCTCGAATAATGGAAATACCGGTTATTGAGGGAATCGACTACAGTCCGTTGCCCCACAACACCATAACGGCTCTTACCGGTACAACCTGACGAATACCCGGGTATCTGACTGAAAAAAAATTATGATATACCAGGTTTGATCAGTCTTCACCTTGCATTATTCGCATTAATACTCGCTTTTGAGACGGGTATACGATCATCGGTTGCAGGACAGGTTTGGATCATTTCACCCTGACGGCCCCAAAGAGAATATCGGGCAGCAGCCACTCAGGCAGGTACTGATAATGATGACAAGTATTTTGTAAACGCCATAGAATATATGGAGAATACAGCGCCGTTGTGCAAAAAAAATGTGGATCCTCTGGAAGTATTTAAAGCCGCAGAAGTGGTTGATAGGTGTCGCTCTCGTCCTGGCAGCGGTCAGTCAGCTGCTGAACCTTGTCGATCCGCTTATTTTTGGAAAGATCATCGATGATTTTGCCCTGAATCCGGGCACCTTAACCGAAGAGGCACTGGTCAGAGGGGTACTTTTCTGGCTGGGTGTCGCTCTCTTTGTCGCATTGCTTGCCCGGATTGCAAAAGCTTTCCAGGATTATTTCATACGACTGGTAGTATACAGGTTCGGGATGCAGGTATTCGATGATGGATTGAAGCAGACCCTTCGTCTGTCCTATAATGAGTTTGAGGATCAACGGAGCGGTGAGACAGTATCGGTACTGCAGAAAGTGAGGATGGATACCCAGGTATTCATTAATTCATTTATCAATGTTCTCTTCTCTACTATCGTTGGAATGGGTTTTCTCATAACCTATTCGATTACAAAGAACTGGTTTTTGATTCCTGTTTTTCTGATTGGAATTGTAGTACTGGGATCGCTTACCGGATTATTAAGCGAAAAGATCAAGACCACGCAACGGGCGATCAATCGCGAAACGAATAGAATGTCAGGTGTGATCACGGAATCCCTCAGGAACATTGAGCTTGTCAAAAGTCTTGGTCTGACATTCCCCGAAATCCGGAGATTACGGGACCAGAACCTGAAAATTTTCAATCTGGAGATGACGAAAGTAAAACGGGTCCGTACATTAACGTTCCTGCAGGGAACAACTCTGAGCATCCTGAAGCAGTCCATATTGTTCATACTTCTCTGGTTAATATTCCGGAACGTCCTTACGACCGGAGAATTGATCGCGATGCAGTTCATATCCACTGCCATTTTCGGGCCTTTGCAGGATCTTGGAACGATAATTCTGAGTTATCGGGAGGTTGAAGCATCCGTGAACACGTTCGATCAACTGATGCAGAAACCCATTGAACGAAGTCCGGAAAATCCGATTGAGATCGATGAGCTGAGTGACATTCGTTTTGAGGATGTAGTTTTTCGTCACAGGACTGCACATTACAATGCCATCGACGGAATTTCTTTCCAGGTGAAGACAGGTAAGACGATAGCTTTTGTGGGCCCTTCCGGTTCAGGCAAGTCAACCCTTGTGAAGCTCCTGGTGGGGTTATACCGGCCTGTCAGCGGAGAGATCTATTTCAACGATCATCCGTCTTCACAGATCAGGTATAATCCCTTACGCAGGCAGATAGGTCTCGTTTCGCAGGATCCCCAGTTGTTCGCGGGTACAATAAAGGAGAATCTTTTGTTCGTCAAGCCGGATGCAACCGATGAGCAGATGATGGATGCATTGCATAAGGCTGCCTGTGATGATTTACTGAGTCGCTCTGCTCATGGTATTGATTCTCTTATCGGGGAAGGGGGTATGAAGTTGTCCGGAGGGGAGAAGCAACGTATTTCGATTACCCGGGCTTTATTGCGTCATCCCCGTTTGTTGATCT
>Ga0105098_10000456_pt1 | contig 13914 bp, 5 predicted proteins | sample PPLLak21cMay2015_FD_79137 | JGI IMG/M metagenome (GOLD analysis project Ga0105098, IMG submission 79137) | Freshwater sediment microbial communities from Prairie Pothole Lake near Jamestown, North Dakota, USA - PPLs Lake P7 Core (1) Depth... | ecosystem: Environmental > Aquatic > Freshwater >... | reverse complement strand
GGCCTGAGTTGACCATCGCCTTCTCCCAGGCGCGCATGCTCTCTCCCGATGGGCGCTGCAAAACATTCGACGCGAGCGCAGATGGTTATGTGCGCGGCGAAGGTTGTGGGGTCGTCGTGCTCAAGCGTCTCTCCGATGCCTTGCGCGACGGAGACAACATCCTGGCGTTGATCCGCGGCTCGGCGGTAAACCAGGATGGTCGCAGCAACGGCTTGACTGCCCCGAACGGGCTTGCTCAACAAGCCGTGATCCGTGACGCGCTCACCAATGCAAATATCTCTCCGCATCAGATTGGTTACGTGGAAGCGCATGGGACCGGCACGCCGCTGGGCGACCCGATCGAAATCTCATCGCTGCGCGCGGTGCTCGATAACGGCGAGTCGAATGGCAGGGTCCTGGTTGGTTCTGTCAAGACAAACATCGGTCACCTCGAATCGGCGGCGGGCATTGCCGGGTTGATCAAGTCTGTGCTGGCTTTGCAGAATGAATCCATTCCACCTCACCTGCATTTAAAGGAAGTGAATCCATATCTCTCCCTGGAAGACTCGCGGCTCGAGATCGGGACCTATCTCCGGCCGTGGAAGCGCCGTGAGCAGCCGCGCTTCGCAGGTGTCAGTTCGTTCGGCTTCGGCGGCACGAATGCCCACCTCATTCTTTCCGACGCTCCACCGGTTAGCCCCGCCGCATCCGAGGTGTTGGAGCGCCCGCGTCATCTTCTGGTTTTGTCAGCAAAAACAGAAACCGCTCTACAGGAATTGTCACGCCTCACCGGCGATCACCTGAACAAAACGCAATATTCTCTTGCAGATACTTGCTTCACTGCGAACACAGGCCGGTCACACTTTGAACACCGGCTGGCAATCCAGGCTGGTTCGCATGAGGAACTAAAAAAGCAACTCGACGCATTCGTGTCCGGCGGTTCATCTGCACGGACAAGTCATGCCAAATCAAAAGTAGCATTCCTCTTCACCGGTCAGGGCTCGCAATATCCCGGCATGGGAAGACAGCTATATGAAACCCAGCCTGTCTTCCGCGGGGCAATCGATCGGTGTTCAGAGATTCTCACGTCTGTTTTGGATCGCCCATTGTTGGAGATCCTCTTTGAAAGCGATTCGATCCATCAGACCGCCTACACTCAACCGGCGCTCTTTGCCTTCGAATACGCGCTGGCACAGATGTGGCGGTCATGGGGCATCGAGCCGGATGCTGTCCTGGGTCACAGCGTGGGTGAGTATGTCGCTGCATGTGTGGCCGGCGTTTTCAGTCTGGAAGAGGGTCTGCACCTGATCGCCGAACGCGCCCGCTTGATGGGCTTGCTCCCTCACGCGAAGCGTGGCTCGATGGCAGCCGTCTTTGCAGATACAGAGCGCGTGACCGCGGCGCTCGGGCCTTATCAGGATCGGGTTTCCATTGCGGCGACGAATGGCCCCGATAACACCGTGATCTCCGGCGAACGTTCCGCGGTGCAGTCCATCCTGGATGAACTGACCAAACTTGGGATCGCCTCCAGGCCGCTGACCGTTTCGCATGCATTCCATTCCGCGTTGATGGACCCCATCCTCGCTGACTTCGAATCGGCCGCGCGCCGCGTGCGTTTCTCCGCCCCGCACCTCTTTCTAAGCTCGAACCTGACCGGTGAAATCCTCAAGCCCGATCAAATCCCTGACGCGGCGTACTGGCGACAGCACATCCGCGCCGAAGTGAAATTCTCCGCGGGGATGCAGGCTCTTGCCAATCTTGGGATCGAGGCTTTCATTGAGATCGGTCCGAGCCCGGTCCTGCTGGGAATGGGCAAACGCTGCCTGCCAGAATCCGAAGCCGCATGGTTGCCATCCCTGCGACAGGGGCAGGCTGACTGGCAAACCATACTCGAGAGCCTTGGCAAGCTTTACGTCCGGGGTGGTGATGTGGATTGGGTTGGGTTCGATCAGAAATATCCGCGTCACAAAGTGTCGCTGCCGAACTATCCGTTCGAACGGCAACGCTATTGGCTGGAATCGTCCACCGCAAGGGCGACCCTTCGTGTTCATCCAGGTGTTGCGCCCGCGCCTTCCCCGCATTCAAATGGGAAACCCCGGTATGAGGAAAAGCCTGAGGGTGGAAATCAGGAAGAATTAAAAAGTAAAAAGAAGGAAGTTGTTCCTGATATAGACCGCGCCTCACTGTCAGCCGCCGCGCCGGCCGCGCGTCAGAAGGTTTTGGAGGATTTCCTCCAACGACAGGCCGCCCGTGTCCTCGGAATGGATGCCACGCAGTTAAGATTGGACCAACCGCTTGATACTGTCGGTCTCGATTCGCTGATGGCAATCGAACTCAAGAACTCATTGGAATCAAAATTGGGAATAAAACTATCGATTGCCAGTCTCTTGCAGGGACCCACCATTTCCGGTCTCGCCGCGGAAGCGCTTGGGAGTCTGGATTCGCTCGAGGCGTCGAATGAAGCGCCGCTCGTCATCTCGCAGATTTCTTCGGAGGAGAGTCCGCTGTCCTATGGGCAGCAGGCGCTCTGGTTCCTGCATCAGCTTCTGCCCGAAGAAATTTCATTCAACGTCGCGGGCGCGGTCCGCATCCTGGGAGAATTGGATGTGCCTGCTCTCGAACGCGCTTTCCAACAATTGGTCGAACGGCACGAATCATTGCGCAGCACGTTTCACGTCGTGGCAGGTGAACCTATCCAGTACGTTCACGCAACAATGGATGGGATCTTCAAAGTTGAGGCTGCTTCCCATTGGAGTGAGTCCGAACTGCAGAGGCGGCTGGCGACGGACGCCCATCGCTCCTTCGATCTGGAGAATGGACCCGTATGGCAGGCTCTGTTGTTCGAGCGCAACGAGACATCAGAGCACATTCTCCTTTTATCCATGGATCACATCATCACGGACTTCTGGTCGATGACGGTCCTGGCGCGTGAGCTGCTCGCCAATTACGAGGCAAACAAAACCGGAAAAGCGATTTCATTCCCGGCTCTCCCCGCCCGTTATGCAGATTATGTCCGCTGGCAAACCGAAATGCTGGCGGGCGCGCAAGGGGAACGGCTCTGGGAATATTGGCGGGATGAACTTTTCGGTGAGATCCCTGCCCTAAACCTGCCCACCGATCGGCCGCGCACAGCCCTGCAAACCTATCGCGGCGACTCGCAGCAGCTCTTCATGGATGGCGATCTCTACGCACGATTGAAAGCCCTCGCGCAGGAACAGGGCACGACGCTGTTCATGACGCTGCTGGCCGCGTTCCAAACGTTGCTGCACCGCTATTCGAACCAGGAGCAGTTCCTGGTCGGTTCGGTAACCGCCGGAAGGAGTCATTCTGAGCTGGCGGGCCTGGTCGGTTATTTTATTAACCCCATTGCATTGCGAGCCGACTTCTCCGGTACTCCTGCATTTAGTGAGGTTCTCCAGCGTGTTCGCCAAACAGCCCTGGGCGCTTTCGAGCATCAGGAGTATCCGCCCGCCCTGCTTGCCAAGCGCCTGGGAATACAACGTGATTCAAGCCGCCCGCCGCTCTTCGAAACAATGTTCATCCTGCAAAAAGCCCATGAAGCCGAAGTGCAGGCGCTCAGCCCGTTCGCCCTGGGAATCGACGGGGCGCGCATGCAAGTGGACGGGCTGGTCCTGGGATCCATGGCGCTGGGAGGTGAACCCGCGCAGTTCGACCTGACCATGATGATGGCAGAGACTGAGCAGGGGCTGGCTGCTGCACTTCAATACAATGCCGATCTGTTTGATGCTGCGACGGTCCAGCGCATGCTGGAACACTTCCATGTGCTGCTGCAAAACATTGCATCCGATCCGTTCAAGCCGGTGCCCACTTACTCTCTGCTGAGCGATTCGGAGCGAGGACAATTACTGGTCGATTGGAACCAAACGCAAACGGATTATCCGCGCGATCATTGCATCCATGATTTGATCGCGGAACAGGTGAAGCGTACACCGGATGCCATCGCTGTTCGATTTGAAGAGGAAAGCCTGACCTACAAAGAGCTGGATCGACGCGCCGACGCAGTGGCAAAGACCCTCGCAGCTTACGGAATCGAACCGGGGACATTAGTTGGGTTCTTCGTGAATCGTTCCCTTGACATGCTGGTTGGCCTGCTGGGCGTTCTCAAGGCTGGCGGCGCGTACCTGCCTCTCGACCCCTCCTTTCCATCCGAGCGATTGGCGTTCATGCTGGCCGACTCGGATGCTCCCGTGATTCTCACGCAGTCAAGCTTGGTATCGGAATTACCTGAGAACAAAGCGCAGGTGATCTGTCTGGATGATCTTGGACAGTCACCCCCAACAAAGAGAAAGAAATCACGTTCCGCCAAACCAGCTGATCTTGCCTACATCATCTACACTTCCGGTTCCACCGGCAAGCCAAAAGGTGTTCAGATCCATCATCAGGCGGCCGTCAATTTCCTGTGTTCGATGCGCGAGAGTTTGGGGATCAACGCAGACGATACATTGCTCGCAGTGACTACTCTTTCATTCGACATCGCGGTGTTGGAACTGATCCTGCCACTGACCGTCGGCGCACAAGCTGTGATCGCAAGCTCCGAGGTCGCCGCCGACGGTGCTCTGCTTGCACAGGCCCTGACGGCCTCACAAGCCACATTTATGCAAGCCACGCCGGCCAGTTGGAGGTCGTTGCTCGAGGCGGGCTGGAAAGGCAAACATGACCTCAAGATTTTGTGCGGCGGCGAAGCCCTAACCAACGACCTCGCAGAGCGATTACTGGAACGCGGTGCCGGATTGTGGAACTTATACGGTCCCACCGAGACGACGATCTGGTCCACGATCCATCAGGTCACGTCGAATGCGGGCCAGGGCGCTTCGAATACCGTTCCGATCGGACGACCGATTGCGAATACGCAGACCTATATTTTGGATGGCAGCCTGCATCCGGTCCCGATGGGCGTGATCGGCGACCTCTACATTGGCGGGGAAGGCCTCAGCCGCGGCTACCTCAACCGCCCTGAATTGACGGCGGAACGATTCATCGCCAATCCATTTGACTTAACTTCCGTGATCTACAAAACGGGAGATATCGCTCGTTACCTGCCGGATGGAAATATCGAGTTCTTTGGTCGCAGCGATCAGCAGGTCAAAGTGCGCGGCTTCCGCATCGAGACGGGGGAAGTGGAGGCTGCACTGGCGGGACATCCGTCCGTGCAACAGGCGGTAGTGGTGGCGTGGAAGGAACGGTCTTCAGACGCCGCGCTCGTTGCATACGTGGTATCCGCCGAGGGGCAGAAGGAAGCGGATGCCGGTCAATTGCGCGAGTTCCTGCGCGGGAAACTTCCTGAATACATGCTCCCCTCCATTTTCGTCAATCTGGAGTCGCTGCCCCTCACTCCCAATGGAAAAGTGGATCGCAAAGCGTTGCCGCCGCCCTCGCAGGCGCGTCCCGATCTCAGGGCGCCGTACGTCGCGCCGCGCACGCCACTGGAATTGGAATTAGCTGAAATTTGCGCGCAGGTCCTCGGCTTGGAAGATCAGAATGGACATTCCGTGGTTGGGGTGAACGATAACTTCTTTGACCTGGGCGGGCATTCATTGTTGGGGACGCGCTTGGTTTTTCTGTTGCGTGAGAAATACGGATTGGAAGCCGCAGACCTGCCCCTGCGAACCTTATTCGAACAGCCCACCGTTGCCAACCTGGCGCAAGCGATCGAGCGGGTGAGAAGAGGGGAACGCGGCTTGGTTCAGACCGGTCGCAGTGACTTTATCCGGCGCGGCCAGCTGAGCCTGGAGGAATTGAATGCCGAGGCGCAGCTCGATCCGAGCATCAGCGCCGTGGACCTGGTCTATGTGCACGTCAAAGAGCCAAAGCATATTCTGCTAACCGGCGCGACCGGTTTTGTCGGTGCATTCCTGCTCCACGATCTGCTCAGGATGACGTCGGCACGGATCCATTGTCTGTTGCGCGCGGATGACCTGGAACAGGGTTATCTTCGATTGAAGCGCAATCTCGAGGCTTATCTGCTCTGGGACGAATCCTTCCGTGACCGTATCAAGCCGGTTTTGGGGGATCTGGGCGAGCCTCAATTGGGACTCACCTACGAAGACTTCGAGCGGCTGGCATATCAAGTGGATGTGATCTATCACAACGGCGCGATGGTCAACTTTGTGTACCCGTATCACGCCCACAAAGCCTCCAATGTGCTTGGCACCCAGGAAGTGCTGCGACTGGCAAGCCAGATAAAACTGAAGCCGGTTCACTTCGTTTCCACATTGTCGATCCTGTATTCGGGCGGCCTCAACGATGGCCGCGTGTTCCGCGAGGATGTGGACCTGGATCAGGTCGGCGCGCCATTCGGCGGGTATGCCCAGAGTAAATGGGTGGCAGAGAAGCTGGTCAGGCAGGCAGGTTCGCGCGGCATCCCGTATGCCATTTATCGACCGGGGCTGGTCTCGGGTCACAGCCAGACCGGGGCGTGGAACACCGATAACCTGATCTCCAGCATGACACGCGCCTGCGTGCTCCTGGGCAGTGTCCCGGACCTCGATGTGATGGTAAACATCGTGCCGGTGGATTTCGTCAGTGCCGCGATCATCGATCTTTCCCAAACCCCTGAAAACTTTGGCAGGATCTATCACCTGGACAACCCCGAGCCGGTGCACTTTGGCAAACTGGCGGATTGGCTGATAACGCAGGGATTGCATGCACGCAAAGTCTCGTTTGATGAGTGGCGCGCGGAGCTCTTCAGGCAGATCCCTCATATGCCATCGGATGGCTGGGAACCTTACCTGCCGTTGATCGAAGAAGTGGAAGAGAAACAGGTATTCATGCCGGAGTTCGATCTAACCAACACACTGACCAGACTGAACGGCAACGGCATCCGTTGCCATCCTGTGAACGACCAATTGTTTTCCACCTATCTGCAATATTTCATCCCGCGTGGTTTCCTCGAGAAGCCTGCCCCGAAGGTAATGTGAATCCACACGCCCAGACCTCCGCCGCAACCCATCTGAACAATTGGTTCGTCTGCCCGCAAGCGAAACCGGAAGCAGAGACTCGTCTGTTCCTGTTTCCATACGCGGGCGGTGGACCTGCCGTGTTTCGTACATGGCCGGCGGGGCTTCCCGATCCTATCGAAGTATGGGTTGCACATTACCCCGGAAGAGGCTCACGGCATAACGAACCTCCCATCAAACAAATTACTACTCTGGCTGAGAGGCTCTCCGAGGCAATCCACCCATTTGTGGATAAGCCTTTTGCTTTCTTTGGTCACAGCCTGGGAGGCATGGTCGCTTTTGAGATTGCGCGGCACTTGAGTCGAAACAATCTTCGCGGGCCAGAAATCCTATTCGTCTCTGCCTGCGAGGCGCCGCACATTCCTGATCCGTATCCACCCATCCATGAATTGCCCGATCCCGAGTTTCTACACGCGCTGCAGCAACTGAACGGCATTCCTTCCGAACTATCCAATCAGCCGGACGTGATGCAGCTGCTTCTTCCCACATTGCGCGCTGATTTTGAAGCGATGGAAAGCTATGTCTACACCCCTGGCGGACCTCCACTTGATCATCCCATTGTTGCTTTTGGGGGGTGGAGTGATCCGCGCGTGAGTCGAGAACGATTGGCAGACTGGTGCTTGCAGACGAATTCCGATTTCAAATCACAATACTTTCCCGGCGATCATTTCTTCATCAACACCGCCTGGGAAGCGATCATCGCTTCCATCACAGCCGAATTAACAGCGGCTCATGCAAAAAACTAGCTCCTACTCCAATTGGTCGCCTCCTGACAATGATTTGGATTTACCACCCAATCGCGTGGATGTCTGGCGGGTCCGCTTGGATCTTCCGCTGGATGCACTGGAGCGAGTGGGAGCATCCCTTTCGGCGGAGGAAACGCGCCGCGCCGGGCGCTTTCACTTCACGCTGGATCGGGACCGCTTCATCGCCGCCCATGGATGTCTGCGCGGCGTGCTCGCGCGTACCCTCCACTGCGGGCCCGACCAGCTTACCTTTTCCGTGAACCAGTACGGAAAGCCCGCCTTGCGCGATCATGAATTGGAATTCAACCTGACCCACTCCGGCGATTTTGCTTTGATCGCGATCGCTCGCGGACACAGGCTGGGAATAGATCTGGAACGCATTCGTCCGGAAATATCTTCACAGGGCATTGCGCGGCAATACTTCTCGAAGTCTGAATTTGCCGAGCTACAGACATTGCCCCTCGAACAGAGGGGAGCTGCCTTTTTCAGCTGCTGGACGCGTAAAGAAGCCTATATCAAAGCGCAGGGATTGGGTTTATCACTTCCGCTGGAAAGCTTCGACGTGTCGCTAACCCCGAATGAACCTGCCATGTTGCGCGCAACTCGACCAGATCCCGAAGAGGCGGCCCGCTGGACGCTGTTTTCTCTGGATGTCGATCCCTGCTATGCAGCCGCGGTCGCTGTGGAGAGCGCCGCCCTGGAATTGCGGTTATGGGATTGGAATATCGATCATTAACTCAAAATCCCGAAGGGATGACATTCGTTTCTGTCGTGTGGACATCCCTTCAGAGTTTTTCTGCGTGATAGTAGAACCCATCTCAAAAACACCATGTCACTCCCCCGGAGGGGCGCCGGGGCGGTGTGAGGGAGCGTTCGCTGCGACCGACACTTGCGCCTGCGCGCAGTGCAGGTGAGAGTCTCGAAACTTCGCGGGCAGAGATCCTTCGCTTCGCTCAGGATGACATTTTTGAGATAACTTGTAGTTATTCAGTGACGGAATCTTTTTCCAGGCATTGAAGATTGCTTCTCTCTTTTGCATAAAGCCGATACAAATTGCTCTCGGGGACAATGCAGTACCGCTCGACCAATTTTGAAGACGCATAGAACCGGTCGCTCAGCGATGCCAGATAGACTGGATGTTCAGGAAGCGCATCTTCGATCACGTCCAATGCAAGCTGGGGATCGAAATAAAACGGATCCTGGGTGGCCCAGCCAACGACGGTCACGTCGGGGCGCAGCTTTGCGACCTTGGTAAAGTAACGCAGGATAAAGTATTCGTCGGTGTCGGTGTACCATTCGGCGATCACAACCGCGTCGGGCACCAGGTTCAACAGAGTCTGGCTGCCAAACTTGTAAGCGTTAAAGTCCCCTCGTTTGTCGGGGTTGATATAGTACTCCAGGCCGTCGCGCACACCGACTCCAATTTTGGGGATTCCGATCGAGGCGTCATTCAAACCAAGTCTCTCTGCCAGGCGAGGCAAGGCGGTGTAGAAGAACGGGGTCGCGAGCAGGCACAGCGCGAGAATGACCGGGAGGAGCAAACGCCTGTTTAGCGGGATCAGCTGAAGGGCGTAGTCCGATCCGATCCCCATCAGGAGAGCCCAAAAGATATACGATGCGATAAAAAAGGTAAACTGATCCGTCACGCGATAGAAAACCCCGAACAGTGCGAACAGGATAAAAAAAGAAACGATCTTTCGCAAAGAGAAATCTTTGTTATGAAACACTCTGCGAATGCCGAGAAAGCCCAGGATCAAACCAAATGGACCGAACTGCACCGTCAGAAAGAAAAGATAACTCAACAGGCTTTCACCTACCAGGATGGGGGAAAGCGTGCCAAGCTGACCCAAAAAAGTGGAGCCAACCATGGGTCCCATGATCTCATGGAAAGGAAGACTGGCAGACATCCGAATGAACTGAATAATGTAAAGGGCAAAGCCGGCCAGAAATCCAACCGTTGAAATGGCAAACTTCTTCCAATCGAAAGCGCGGAGGTCCCGGTAACCTCCGGAAAGAAGATAATATAAACCCAGAGCAGGGAATGCCAGGAATGCAAGAATATGAGTGCAAGCTGCCAGCCCCAAAAAGAAAGTACTGGATATAAGAGAAACTGCCCCGCCTGTTCTTTCAAATCTATCGAAAAACCAGAAACTGACCAATAGCAGGAACACAAACAATGTATAAACTTCGGGCGTGGAGGAGTGCCACCAAAACGTATGGGAGACGGCTAACGACAAACTTGCATAGCAGGAGGCGAAGAGTGATCCGGTAAACCGGTAAGAGAGCAGGAATACCAACGCAACAGATGCCGCTCCAAATACTGCTGAGATGAAATTGACCAGCCAGAGAGAGGCGACGAATGGTAACGACTTAACCAGAATATGCCCCAGGACAATATAAAAAGGATGGTCCCAGGCTGCCACTCCCACTTTGGAAAAAGGAAGCGGATCGGGAGAAAACTCATCCTGAGTCATCTCTGCAAGGACAAACGATTCTCCCGCGATGACTTCGCTCTGCAATTTTGTTCCATCGCCCCAGGCAAGGGACGGGAGGAGGGTATAACTGTAGAAACCGATCGTCAGGATGAAGATCAAAAAAACAGTTGATTTCGTTTTGGGCACAGTGTTATTGGGATGTTGAAATTCGATCAGGATCTTCCATTGCCCGGCTCATACTTCCCCACGATCAAAGCCGCGTTACTGCCTCCAAATGCGAAAGAGTTGCTCATTATATTTTGCACTGGTACGCGCCGGCTGCCTTCCGTCACATAATCCAGATCACATTCCGGGTCGGGCACCTTGTAATTGATCGTTGGCGGCACCACCTGGTCACGCAAAGAGAGGATGCAGCCGATCAATTCCAGCGCCCCGCTGCCGGCAATCGAATGCCCGAGCGCAGCTTTATTGCCCACGACAGGGATCTCATACGCACGCTGTCCGAAGACTTCCTTGATGGCTCCCGTCTCATTCTTGTCGTTCCACTCCGTGCCGGTGGCATGCGCATTAATGTAATCGATATCGTCCACGGTCAGTCCGGCATCGATCATCGACCGCTGCATTGCCCTTACGGGTCCGATCCGGGCGGGCTGGGTCAAATGACTGCTGTCGGCACTGGCGCCATAACCTTTGATCTCAGCCAGGATGGGGACGCCGCGACGCAAGGCATGACTTTCTGCCTCCAGCACAAGGATGCCGGCTCCTTCGCCCAGCACCAGACCATCCCGGTCCGCGCTGAACGGGCGGCAGGCTTCCGCCGGGCAATCTTCGCGGGTCGAGAGGGCACGCATCGTTGCCCAGGCCGCCACCACTGCCGGTGCGAACGGGCAGTCCGCGGCGCCGGTCACCGCGACCTGTAAACTGCCACTGCGGATCATATTGAAGGCATACCCGATCGAATGCGCGGCCGTCGCACAAGCTGCGTCCACGTTCAGCAGCGGACCCTGAAAACCATATTTGATCGAAACATTCGCTGCCGGTCCCGCGTTCATCGAGATCGGAATTGTAAGTGAACTGAGGCGGCCACGCTCATAAAAGTTCCTAATGAATGGCTCCGCCGCAGCGTAACCGCCGATGGAGCTGCCGATCAGCACGCCCACTTCCGCGCGGTCCGCTAACGCGTCTCCGTTTTCGAGCCTTGCCTGCGGGATTGCCTGCCCGGCGGCGACCAGTCCCAGCTGCGAGGAGCGGCTCATGCGTCTTACTTCTTTAATATCGAAATACTGAGTTTCTTCATAGCCCCATACCATTGCCCCGATGCCACTCTGCAACCCGGAAAAAATGCTTCCCTCCAGCGAACGGATTCCCGGTTCACCGGACAGCAGGCACTCCCAGAACTCAGCCAAAGTGCAGCCTAAGGGACTGGCGACTCCCATCCCAGTGACGACCACTCTCTCTGTTTTCCCGACCATTTTCTCTCCTCTACTGATAAAGAAGCACCAGGCAGGATGAAAGCAACAAGAATGCCTTTAATAAAACACCGTATAAACGCCGAAATTCTAGCATGATTTGTCCGAATTTTTGAAGGTCCCCTGGTACTAGTGCTCAAGCTGCCGTCTTTTTTGCAGCATACTGATGGCATGGCGTGACTTGCCCGACTGCTTCGTGCCTCCGCGGCGAATGAGCTATTGCTGAAAAAGCGGATTGTTAGTTACACAAAGCCGGATGATGATCCGGTGGGGAGTCATCAGAATTTATTCTGTTGCGAGTCCAGACTGCGATTCGACAGGCCCGATTACCAATGTACCAATTCACCAAATCCCAACCTTCTTCACCTCCTAAAACAAACTATTGACAAGAAACAACAATATTGATAATATGTTTTTATCGTTTTCAACAAAATTCGGCAAAATTCAACAAAAGGGTAGTCCTTGACCACGTACGGCCGTCGGCAGTCTCTTTTAGAACTTTTACGCAAACAGCCTGTTTTGCGCGTGCCTGAATTGGCGACGGCGCTGGATGTCTCGGAAGGCACCGTTCGAAACGATCTGAACGCGCTCGAACAGCAGGGACTTCTGGTGCGGGTGCACGGGGGAGCCGTCTTAAACCAGCAGGATCAGTTCCAAAACAACTCTTTTGTGAGACGTTATCAACAAAATGCAGCTGCCAAACTTGCGATCGCACGTGAGGCGGCTGTTTTGGTTAGCGATGGCGACTCGCTATTGATGGATGCGAGCACTACCGCGTATTACTTTGCAAAGGCATTGTCAGAACGCCGGCGTCTGCGTGTTATGACCAACGGTTTCGAGGTGGCACGTGAATTGGCCCAAAATTCTTCGAACACGGTCATCCTGATCGGGGGAGTTGTCAACAACGAATCTTCATCTGTAACAGGCTTATTGAGCGAGCACATCATCGAAGAGCTGCATATCCAAAAGGCATTTCTTTCCTGCAGCGGCTTTAGCCTGGAGCGCGGCATGACGGAGGTCCATCTGGCGGAGGCGCAATTGAAGCGCAAGGTGATCGAATCATCGCAGCAATTGTTTGCACTCATCGACTCATCCAAGTTCGGCAAGGAGGATCTCACTTCCTTTGCGCGCCCCGAGAAGATCACCTGCCTGTTCACAGATAACAAGCTATCCCCAGACTGGTCCGAACGGTTACGACAGGCAGGAATTGAATTCACGATTTGCGAAGAAGAGGCATCGCTCGTCAAATGAGTGAACACATACTTGAACTGCAGAAAATCAGTAAAAGCTTTTCAGGGGTCGAGGTGCTGCACGAAGTTTCTTTTGCGTTGCGCACCGGTGAGGTCCATGCACTGCTGGGAGAAAATGGCGCGGGGAAATCCACTCTGGTAAAGATCATCACAGGCGTTCATCAGCCGGATAAGGGCGAGATCTTTTTGAACGGCGTACCCGTGCATTTCGGCGATGCGCGTGACTCGCGGCAGGCCGGGATCGCCGCCATTTATCAGGAGCTCAGTCTCTTTCCGGACCTGGATGTAGCAGAGAACATTTTCGCTGGCCGGCAGCCGCTCACTCTGGGTAAGCGCGTGGATTGGCGAAAGTTGTATGCCGAGGCAGGCAAACTTCTTGATTCCCTCGGTGTCAAGCTCGATCTAAAACAGAAGGCTCGCAGTTTGAGCATTGCTCAGCAGCAAATGGTCGAGATCGCGCGCGCATTTTCCATCAATGCACGGATTTTGATCATGGATGAACCGACTTCCTCTCTGACACTCAGTGAAGTTGCCGATCTGTTTCGTCTCGTGCGGCGGTTACGTTCGGAGGGGACCGCCATCATTTTTATCTCCCATCGTTTGGAAGAACTTTTCGAGCTGGCAGACCGGGTCACGGTTCTGCGTGACGGCTCTTACGTGGACACAAAGTCGATGAGTGATGTGAAGCGCGATGACCTGATCCGTATGATGGTGGGACGCACCATTTCCAATTTATTCCCCAAGCAGGATGTGCCCGCAGGAGATGTGGCCCTGAAAGTGGAACATCTGGGGCGAGCCGGATCTTTTCAGGATGTAAGTTTTGAATTGCGGCGCGGGGCGATCCTGGGCCTGGCGGGGCTGGTCGGCGCGGGCCGCACGAATGTGGCGCGCGCCATTTTCGGCGTGGAGCCTGCCACACAGGGAAAGATCCAGGTGGAGGGGCGGGAGGTCGCGATCACGTCACCTCAGCAGGCAATCGCGCTTGGGCTGGCGTACGTCCCGGAAGACCGGCAATTGCACGGGCTCATCCCTGCCATGCACATTACCTCGAATATCAG
>Ga0105098_10000454_pt1 | contig 13936 bp, 14 predicted proteins | sample PPLLak21cMay2015_FD_79137 | JGI IMG/M metagenome (GOLD analysis project Ga0105098, IMG submission 79137) | Freshwater sediment microbial communities from Prairie Pothole Lake near Jamestown, North Dakota, USA - PPLs Lake P7 Core (1) Depth... | ecosystem: Environmental > Aquatic > Freshwater >... | reverse complement strand
CGGCGTGCACTCCATCCACGGACGCGCGCCGGCGATCGCGTCGGGCATCAAGGCGACGCGTCCCGAGCTGTCGGTCTGGATCGTCACCGGCGACGGCGACGCCCTCTCGATCGGCGGCAACCACCTGATCCATGCGCTCCGCCGCAACGTAGACATGAAGATCCTGCTCTTCAACAACCAGATCTACGGCTTGACCAAGGGGCAGTACTCGCCGACTTCGGAGGCGGGGAAAACCACCAAGTCTTCGCCATACGGCTCGATCGATTACCCGTTCAACCCGGTGTCACTGGCCCTCGGAGCCGAAGCGACGTTCGTCGCCCGCACCCTCGACATGGACCGCAATCACACCCAGGGGCTGCTGCAGGCCGCCTACGAGCACGAGGGCTCGGCCTTCATCGAGATCTATCAGAACTGCAACGTCTTCAACGACAAGGCCTTCATCCAGCTCACCGGCAAGGAGGAGCGGGTCCACAACCGGATCGACCTCGAGACGGGCAAGCCGATCGTCTTCGACGGCGGGGCCAAAGCCGTGGTGATGAGGGATGGCCAGGCCACCGTCGTCGACTCGTCGACGGTCGACCCTAAAGCGATCCTGGTACACGACCCCACCCGGCCCGACCCTGCGGTCGCCTTTGCTCTGAGCCGGATCTCCCACGGGCCTTATGGGCCCACCCCGCTCGGCATCTTCCGCGATGTGAGCCGACCCACTTACGAGGGCCAGATGCACGCCCAGATCGACGCTGCCAAAGAGAAGAACGGCGAGGGCGACCTGGCCCATCTGATCGCCAGCCAGGGCACCTGGACGGTCAAAGACCCGTCATCCAACGGGGGTTAGCGCTTCAGAGGCGATGCCGGCCAGTGCGACGCCGCCCCCTGGCTGAGACGACCATCGCGCCTCCAAGACCGATCGCCGACATTCCCAATACGCCCAGCATCGTGAGCTCGGCTCCGGTCAGGGGGAGGTCCCCCTCGACGGATGTAGTGCTCGTCGTCGGGTCCACAGTGGTAACCCGCCGGCAAACCCACCTGCGGAGAGATTGGCGGTGCCCCGCAAGTACAGCGACCCGGCGACAGAACCGTTGAGCGCGCCGGGCTGGAACACAGCCCCCGGTGTCGACGCAGATCGTCGAACCCGAGGGGAAGTTGTTGATCGTCCCCGTGTAGGTGCCTGTGTCGATGAAGAGTATGTCGCTCGACGACAGGCTGTACGTTGTGCTGCCCCCGACGTCGACGATCGTGGGGGTGGCGCAGGCGTCGTCGAACGTGTCGGCTTGGGCCGGCGGAGCCGGGGGAATCAGGACGAAGAGAAGTGCGGCGGTCGCTACCGCTCCCAACCAACCCCGCTGCCGTTTTGCGGACAAGCGACGACAGACTTGCATGAAACCCGGGGTTGAAAAGGAGATCTTCTATGCGGTGGCCAGACCAGCCATCGCGTTCTCGAAGATCACTTGGGCGAGCCCGCGCCGATCGAGCGCCCCATCCGGGCGATACCAGCGCTCCACTGCATTGAGGATGGACAGGAGGAGAATCGACGCCATCTTCGGGTCCGTGCCCGACCGGAATGTCCCATCCGCAACGCCTTCGGCGATCACAGCCCGGAAAGCCGCTTCGTACGTGTCACGGGCCGCGATCACCCGGCCACGATGCTCCTCGTCGAGCATCCGCGCCTCGTTGAGGAAGGTGCGCACGACGTCTTGGTTGTCGAGGACCACGTCGATGTGTCCCTCCACGAGACCGCGCAACCGGTCGGCGGCGCTACCACCGGCGGCGAGAGCGCGATCCGCCGAATCCTGGAAGAGACGCGCCCCCTCTTCCACGACTTCGACGAGAAGGTCCTGTTTCGACTCGACATGGGCGTAGAGGGAGGAACCGAGAAGACCGAGCTCGCGACCGAGGTCGCGCATCGAGGTGCCGTGATAGCCCCGCTCGGCGAACAGCATTCCGGCGGCGGCCACCACGTCGGCACGACTGTTGCGGGTCGTGACCATCAGCGGTGGTCGTAACGCACGACGACTTTGTCCGAGACGGGGTGCGACTGGCAGGTGAGCACGTACCCGGCCTCCAGCTCGGAGTCGACCAGGGCGTAGTTCTTGTCCATCCGCACCTCGCCCTCCTCGATTCGGCCCCTGCATGAGGCGCACATCCCGCCCTTGCAAGAGAAGGGGAGCTCGGATCGGACCCGCAATGCGGCGTCGAGGATCGAGGTCTCAGGACTAATCCTCGTTACCACCGCCCTTCCATCGAGGATCACCGTGAGGTCGACCGACCCTTCTCCGGGCGGCGGTTCGGGAGGCAATGAGTCGAGGTCGAGAGGTCCGGCGAAGAAGAGCTCGTCATGAATGCGGGCTTGGTCGACTCCCAGATCGCCGAGGGTGCTCCGGGCGGTCATCACCATGTCGTAGGGACCACAGAGGTACCAGCCGGCGACGTCCTTTCCGCCAAGCAGCCGGTCATGGACGACACGGATCTTCTCGTCGTCGATCCTGCCGGAGAGAAAAGGCAGATCGGATCCTTCCCGGCTGAGGAGGTGGAACAGCTGGAAACGGTCGGGGTACCGGTCCTTCAGCCCCTCCAGCTCTTCGAGGAACATGACGCTGTTGGCCGTCCTGTTCCCGTAGAGGAGTGTCCAGGACGACCCCGGCTCCATCTCCAGGGTCGTGGAGATCAGCGACAGCACCGGGGTGACACCTGAGCCGGCCGCGATGGCGACACGATGCCCCGGCATTCTCGGATCGGGATCGATGGTGAACTCGCCTACCGGCGCCATCACATCGAGGACATCGCCGGCCATCAGCTCCTCTATGGCCCATGCGGAGAAGACACCTCCCGGCAACCGCTTGATCCCCACCCGCAGCTTGCCCCCTGCTGCGTTGGAGCAGATCGAGTACGAGCGCCGGACGTCCTCGCCATCGATCATCGCCCGCATGGTCACGTGCTGGCCCGGGATGAAGGAGAACATCTCCGCGAGATGCTCCGGTACGTCGAACGTGACCGCAACCGAGTCTTCGGTGAGTGGTGATACCTCGAGGACCCGAAGGGGGTAGAAGTCGACACTCATCTCAGAAATCCTTGAAATGATCGAAGGGCTCCCCACATGCGGTGCAGGCCATGAGAGCCTTACAGGCGGTAGAACCGAACCTGGAAACGACGCGGGCGGATCCCGATCGGCATTTCGGGCAGACGATCTCCCCGCCTGGCGGTGCAATCCCGAATCCGGACAGTTTCTCCAAGCCTTCCTTCGTGATCCAGTCGCTGCTCCAGGGAGGGTCGTGGGCAATCGCCACGTCTACGTCTTCGAAACCGGCGGCGCCGAGCGCAAAGCGCAGCTCGGCCGCGATCTGAAGCATCGCCGGGCATCCCGAATATGTGGGGGTGATGGTCGCCACCACCCGGTGCCCATCGGCGCTGACACCCCGCAGGATCCCGAGGTCGGCAATGGTGAGCACCGGGATCTCGGGATCCACCACCCGTGAAGCGACCTCGCGGGCCCGTTCGAGATCGAGGACCGCGATGGCAATCACCATTCCAGCCCCGGATGGCTGCGCTGCATCCATTGCATCTCTGCCAGGAGCGGACCGAGATGTTCGGAATGAAAGCCACGCCGTCCCCCGCTCCGCTGATATGGATCCTCGGGAATCTGAAGCTGGGCTTCGTCGAGAGTCTCCCCGACGACCTTCTGCCAGATGTCGTGATACTCCGAAGCCGCGCCTTCGAACAGCTCGGCGGTGTAGCGCCAAAGGGCATCTACTGCGGCCTGCGCACGTCCATGCGATTCCTCCGTGCCGTCGCCGAGCCGTATCACCCAAGACGACGTGTGGAGTAGGTGATAGCGGGCCTCCTTGAGCGCACGGCCGGCGATCCCGGCCAGCGTCGAGTCCACCCCTCCAGAGAGATCTGCCCAGAGCTCGACCTGATAGGCGTCGAACAGGAGGCCGCGCACCATGGTGTGGGCGAAGTCACCATTGCGTTGCTCCACGAGGAGGACGTTGAGGAATTCCCGTTCGGGCCGCCGCATGGCGAAGTCGTCCTCTGTGCGCTCTTCCCTCTCGAGCTGCCCGGCGTGTGTGTAGAGGGCACGCGCCACTCCGAGATGATCCAAGGCGAAGTTGCCCAGGGCTATGTCCTCTTCGAGCTCGGGTGCCCGCGAGATCCACTCACCGAGACGCTGGGCCAGGACCAGGTTGTCATCGGCGTGAGCGACCAGGGCACGCACCGGGTCAGACAAGTCAGAAGCGGGTGCACCCTGGGGAGCTGTGGAGATGATCGGCTCGCTCACATGTGACCGACTTCATCAGGGATCTCATAGTTCGTGGCCAGCCGGTATGGCTTCTCGTTGGCATCGACGTAATCGGCGATGTCGGCGGGCTCGAAGGTGTGGATGTCGCTGCTGCGGACCACCCAGAGACTGGCGCCCTCTCCCCGTCGGGTGTAGACGTCGCGGGCATTCTGAAGAGCGGCCCCCGCATCGGCGGCGTGAAGGCTCCCGATGTGGACATGGGAGATCCCACGCCGGGCCCGGACGAAGACCTCCCACATCGGCCACGCCTCGGTGGCGAGATCAGCAGACTCCTCCAGCTCGGCGCTCTCACCAGGCGCCACCGGCACTTCGTAGGTCATGTGGGTGCCCCCACCTTCTTCGCCGCATGAGCCAGGGCGGCCTCTCGGACCCAAGCGCCCTCGTCCCACGCCTGGACCTTGTGCTCGATGCGATCGCGGTTCATCGGCCCATTTCCCTTCACCACCGCCCAGAACTCGTCCCAGTCGATCTCGCCGAAGTCGTAGTGGCCACGCTCCTCGTTCCACCTCAGTTCGGGGTCAGGCACCACAAGGCCCAGATAGTCAGCCTGGGGAACGGTCATGTCGACGAATTGTTGGCGCAGGTCGTCGTTGGACACCCGCTTGATCTTCCATTCCATCGACTGCTCGGTGTGGGTGGAATCGGTGTCGTGGGGGCCGAACATCATCAGAGACGGCCACCACCACCGGTCCAAGGCGTCTTGAGCCATGGCCTTTTGCTCAGGGGAGCCGGAGCAGAGACGGATCAGGCTCTCATAGCCCTGCCGTTGGTGGAATGACTCCTCCTTGCAGATTCGCACCATTGCCCGCGCATACGGGCCGTAGGAACAGCGAGTCAGCATCACCTGATTGGTGATCGCCGCCCCGTCGACCAGCCAGCCGATGGTGCCCATGTCGGCCCAGCTCAGTGTGGGGTAGTTGAAGATCGACGAGTACTTGTGCTTTCCCTGGTGGAGCAGCGTCTGCATTTGGTCGCGATCGACGCCCAGTGTCTCGGCGGCCGAATACAGGTAGAGGCCGTGTCCCGCCTCGTCCTGCACCTTGGCCATGAGGATTGCCTTGCGATGCAGTGTCGGGGCCCGAGAGATCCAGTTCCCCTCCGGTTGCATCCCGATGATCTCCGAGTGGGCGTGCTGGGCGATCTGGCGAATCAGGGTCTTGCGATAGTCCTCTGGCATCCAATCGGCCGGCTCGACCTTGTCCTCGGCGGCGACGATGGCCGCGAAGCGTTCTTCAGGACTCATCCGCGCTCTTCGGGGTTCATGGTGGAAGTCTACCAAACGAACGTTCGTTTGTCAGTGCCCTCAGGACTAGTCACCGTGGGTGAATCGGGAACAGTGCTGGAGTTGGCAGCGGATCAGGATGAAATTGAGGAGCGCGCTGGGAGAGAGCGCGCACGGAAACGGGGATCGGTGCCGGGGGCTCACCCCTTCGGCATTTGGCTTGCAGGTCGAAATGTGCCCGGCAACGGTCCCTGAAATCACCCGAAGGGAGGGCCTCACCACAGGGAGGCCCTCCCTTCACCGTTTCGCACTCAGGTCTCGAAGGACCCGACGATCTCGCCGTTGAGTTGGATCTCCCGGCTCTCTTCGGTCCAACTGCCCAGCGGGACTGCGATGGTGAAGGGCTCGATCACCTGGGCACAGGTCTGCTCGGCGGCGACCTGGGAGATCATCTCGATGACGATGACCTCACCGTCATCCTCCACCGTCCAAAAGATCTCATGACATGGCGTCGGCTTCTCGCCGGTGACGTCGAGCATGATCTGAACCGGGAAGCTCTCCATGATCCGCACGTCGGCGTTGGTCACCCAGACTTCTCCGTCGACACTCCCGTCGACGGGTGGTCGCGGCTCCGGGATCGACCCGACCTCACCGGGATCCACTATCGGCTCGTCGCCGCCGGAATCAACCGGCTGATCGGGGTCGACGGACGTCGTCGGCGCCGGGTCGTCCCCGCCGCCTATCACATCCGGTGAGCCGCAAGCGACCGCCGCGGCGGCCACGGCGGCCAGGACCAGGACCAGGACAGATCTCCTCATCACCTTTTGATGTCCGCTACTCGATTCCTGGTTCCCGTGTTCATCAGGCCAGCGAGACGAGGTCGAGAAGTTCCTCGTCGAAGAACCGCATCTCGCCTTCCGGCATCAACACCGCCCGGTCGGGCATGAGTTGGGCCACGAAGTCGGTGTCGTGGCTGACAAGCACCACGGTCCCCTCATAGATGGTGAGGGCGTCGAGCAGAGCCTCTTTCGCCTGAGGGTCGAGGTTGTTGGTCGGCTCGTCGAGAAGCAGCACGTTGGGCCGAGCTGCGACCAACATGGCCAGCGCGAGCTTGGTCTTCTCGCCCCCGGAGAGCGTCGATCCGTCCTGGTCGACCTTGTCGGCGAGGAGGAAGTGACCAAGCAGCGACCGCAACGTCTGATCGGTCAGACTCGCGTCCTGGCGCATGTGGTCGAGGACCGAGCGCCCGGCTTCTATTTGCTCGTGCTCCTGGGCGTAGTACCCGACGCTGGCGTTGTGCCCCAGAGAGACCTCGCCCAGGTCCGAAGTCTCGACTCCGGCCAGGATGCGGAGCAATGTCGTCTTGCCGGCGCCATTGAGGCCGATCAGCAGCATCCGCTCCCCGCGCTCCACGGCGAACTCGACATCGACGAAGACCAGGTTGTCGCCGAACGACTTGGCCAGACCCAGGGCGGACAGTGGCACCCGGCCTGATTTCTCGGGTTGCGGGAAGGCAACTCTGACCTTCTTCCCACCCTTCTGGACCTCGACCAAGTCACGTTTCATCCGATCGACCCGGGTCTCCCAGGATCGGGCGATCTTCGCCATCTTCTCCGTGGTGCCCTTGAACCGCCGGATGTTCTCTTCGAGACGCTCGATCGCCTCGTCCTGATGCTTGCGGACTCGCTCTTTCTGCAGGCGACGGCGATCGCGTTCGACCAGGTAGTGGGAGTAGTTGCCCCGGTAGGCCTCGATTTCGCCGTGCTCCAGGGCGAGAACTGAAGTGATCGCCTCGTCGAGAAGGGGCAGATCGTGGGAGACGACCAGCATCCCGCCCCGATACGTCGTGAGCCATTCGATAAGCCATGCCTTGGCGTCGAGGTCGAGATGGTTGGTCGGCTCGTCGAGCAGCAAGACATCGGTCTCGGCAAAGAGGATCCTGGCCAGCTCGACCCGTCGGCGCTGGCCACCGGACATGGTGACCACGGACTGGTCGAGCTCATCGTTCCCGATTCCCAGAGCGGCCGCCATTCGCTTTGCCTCTGCCTCGGCCACGAAACCGCCCTTGGTCTCGAATTCCTCGTGGAGACGGCTGAATCGCGCGATTCCTCTGTCCCGCTCCTCGCCGTGAAGGTCATGGAGCCGCCGTCTGGCCTCCTCTATCCGACGTTGCAGAGCACCAATCTCCCTGGCCATGAGGATTCGCTCCAGCGCGGTGGCGTCTGGATGCTCCAACTCGGGCAGCGCGGCCTCCTGGGAGAAATAGCCGAGTCTGCCCGAACGCAGGACGGTCCCTTCTGCGGGAGCGAGACTGCCGGTGAGCGTCTTCATCAGCGTCGTCTTTCCGGCCCCGTTCCTGCCCACGAGGCCGATGCGGTCGCCTGATTGCACGCTGAACGAAGCCCCGTCGAGCAAGGTGCGGGGGCCGACATCGATGCGGAGTTCGCGTGCGATCAGCATTGGGGGAACCTGTGGGTGAGACGTTAGAAGAGGGCGACCTGATACCGGGGGTGAATAAGTACCGCCGGGGCCGTTCTCCGCAGGCCTCCCCGACTATCTTCGGTGCCGATGTTGGGGCGGTTCAAGGCGCTTTTCGACTCGCCGTTCCTGCGCCGGGTCAGCTGGCACGTGAAGAGGGTGGGAGAGAAGATCGACAGACGATTCTTCGTCTCGCTCATCCTCGGCCTCGTCGTGATCCTCGGGGTGGCATCGGTCGTGATCTGGCTGGCGGAAACCGACCGCACAATCGACATGTTGGGCCAGTCGTTCTACTGGGCCGGGACAACCGTGCTCGGCGTCGGCGCTGGTGGGTTCGTGTCGGGTCCGGTGGGTTGGGTTGTCGGATGGCTGCTCGGTCTGTTCGGGGTGGCGATAGTGGCCACCATCACCGGTGCCCTGGTCGGGTTCGTGATCGATTTCCTGTTGAAGGAGGGACAAGGGATGGGTGCATCGGGATACTCCGACCACATCGTGGTGTGCGGTTGGAACGCCACAGCGAGGGATCTGATCGAGGAATTGAGCAGAGACGACTACGGGACAAAGGTCGTGCTGCTCTACGACTCAGAACGAAGCCCAGCGGCCGACAACGTGTACTTCGTGAGAGGTAGCAGTAGTCATGACCCCGACCTGCGGCGGGCAGGGATCGAGACCGCATCGGCCGCCATCGTGTGTCCGATCGATGGATCCGACCAGGCCGACATGTCATCGATCCTCACCGTCCTCGCCATCGAGTCGATCAACCCGGAGGTGCGCACCGTTGTCGAGGTGAACAATCCCGATCACGCCGAACATTTCCGGAGGGCGAACGTCAACGAGATCATGGTTACTTCCAAGCTGGCGGCACACCTGCTCGCCCGCTCGGCGATGTACCCGGGTCTGTCCCAGCTGGTGACTGACATCGTGTCGGGCGGGGAAGGATCCGAGCTGTATCGAGTGGCTCTGCCCGAGGACTGCGACGGCATGTCGATAGATCAGGTCGCATCCAAGCTTCGCTCCGACCATCAGGCCACTTTGCTGGCTGTGGTCCGCGGCGGCATAACTCACCCCAACCCGGACCCGGACTTCCGCGTCGTTCCCGAAGACGACCTCGTCATCGTCGCCGAGTCGCTGGGAGACCTCCAGCCGCTCCGTGAGACATCGGCAGTGGCCTGAAAGGAAAGGCGGAACGTTCGGAGCGGCGAAAGCGCCCGTTCACCATCCGGTCATGTCACTCCGGTACAAATGTCATTGCCAGAGACCCTCCCGGTGTCACTGGCGACAACAGATCCCTCCTCCCAGGATCATCGGGGCGACCCAGTGTCGCCCCGATCTCGTTCGCAATAGGCTCCCCTCTCGCAGATGAGCGAGATCCCCACACGGACCCGGGTAGTCATCATCGGGGGCGGGCCGGCCGGCTCGCTTCTCGCCCATCTCCTCCACGTTCGCGGGATCGATAGCGTCATCGTCGAGCTTCGCACTCGGGACCACGTGCTGGAACGGGTGCGAGCCGGGGTCATAGAGCATGAGAGCGCCGAGATCCTGCGTGATTCGGGGGTCGGTAAGCGCATGGATGCGGAGGGCTTCGTCCACGAAGGGGTGAATCTGGCCCACGCCGGCCAGATGCTGCGTATCGATTTTCAGGGATTGACCGGCAAGCACGTGACGATCTATGGCCAGACCGAGTTGCAAAAGGATCTCTACGACGTCATCGACGCGGACGGAGTCCCGCTGATCGACGAGGCGGAAGGAGTTCGGGTTGGTGGGATCGACGGCGACTCACCCATGGTCGGGATCGACCGTCACGGTCAGGAGCACAACATCGCCTGCGACTTCGTCGTCGGTTGCGACGGCGCCCACGGCGTGAGCCGGGACTTCATCCCACCCGGCGCCAGACATTCGTACGAGCGTCAGTACCCGTTCTGCTGGGTCGGGGTCCTCTCCGAGACCCCGCCGGTCGACGACGAGCTGATCTACGCGAGCCACGAGCGGGGCTTTGCCCTCTGCTCGATGCGAAACGAGCATCGCAGCCGGTACTACATCCAGGGCCCCGCCGACACGACGCTCGACGACTGGCCCGACGACCGGTTCTGGTCGGAGCTGACAGCGCGGCTTCCCGAGACCGTGGCGGACCGCCTGGAAACAGGGCCTTCGATCGAAAAGATCGTCACCCCGTTGCGGAGCTGGGTATCCGAGCCCTTGCGTCATGGGAGGCTCTTTCTGGCAGGCGACGCCGCCCACGTGGTACCTCCCACCGGGGCCAAGGGTCTCAATCTCGCCATCTCCGACGTGGTGTATCTCGTCGATGCGCTGGCCGGGCACTTCGACCACGGATCGATGACCGGCCTCGATGAGTATTCCGGGGTAGCAATGGCACGCGTGTGGAACGCCGTGCGATTCTCCTGGTGGATGACGACGATGCTTCATCGCTTCCCGGGGATCAGCGATGACTTCGAGCGGCGTCTGCAGAGGGCAGAGCTCGATTACCTGTTCGGGTCGGAAAATGCGCAGCGGGCGATGGCTGAGAACTATGTCGGGCTCCCCCGCTGAGAACGACAGATGAGCGAGGACGGCTGATGGGTACATACGACGACGGGATGAAGGTGCGGAGGGCGGTGCTCGGCGACGAGTACGTCGACCGGGCGACCGAGGGAGCCACCGATCTCGATGCCGACTTCCAGCGTTGGATAACCGAGACGGCCTGGGGAGGTGTGTGGGCACGCCCCGACCTCGATCTGAAGACCCGGAGTCTGCTCACCATCGCCATCCTCGGTGCCCTCAACCACGACGAGCTAGAACTTCACCTCCGGGCCGCCCGGAACACCGGGGTCACCCCCGACGACATCAGGGAAGCTCTCCTCCACGTGGCGGTGTATGCCGGGGTCCCTGCAGCCAACCGGGCGTTCAAGATCGCCAAGGACATCTATGGGGACGAGGGCTCATGAGCGAGCCGGTCATCAGGCACTACGGGCCGAAGGCATATGCCGATCATCCCCCGTTCTCCTATCCCGATTACCGGTCGACGGTGAAGCGAAGCCCGACCCACGACTTGATCCGGATCGTCCAGACCCTGTCGGAGACCACGGGCCCGGGTCCTGCCTGGACAGAGATCTCCGAAGAGGACACCGACCTCACCACCAATACCGGGACAGGAAACCCTGCCATAGGGGAGAGGATCATTGTCACCGGGAGGGTGCTGGACGAGAACGGGCACGGCTTGCCCGAAACCGTGGTCGAGATCTGGCAGCCCAACGCCAGTGGCCGTTACGCCCACTGGCGGGAGACCGAGTTCCCCGCCCCACTCGACCCCAACTTCGTCGGCGTCGGCCAATGCCTCACCAATGACCAAGGTGGCTACCGGTTCACCACGATCAAGCCCGGCCCTTACCCATGGGGGAATCACCCCAATGCCTGGCGGCCCTCCCACATCCATTTCTCGATCATGGGCCCGTCGCTCGGCACGAGGCTCGTCACCCAGATGTACTTCCCGGGCGACCCCCTGATACCACTCGACCCGATCTTCAACTCCGCGCCACCTCACGCCCGGTCTCGAATGATCGCCGCCTACGACCATGAGGTGACGGAGGCCAATTGGGCACTCGGCTATCGATGGGACATCATCCTGCGTGGCGAGCTGGCCACACCGATGGATGAGGGTGACGATTGAGCGAGCTCCTCGGTCAGACCCCGTCACAGACGGTCGGCCCGTACTACACGCTGCGTCTGTTCAGGGAGGGTGAGAATGTCCTCGTCCGCCAGGGCCACCCGGGCCGGATAGTCATCCAGGGCCGGGTGCTCGATGGTGATCGCAAGCCGATCGAGGACGCCCTGCTCGAGATCTGGCAGGCCAACTCAGTGGGCAGGTATCGCCATCCCGACGACCCCCGTGAACTGGCCCTGGACAACGGTTTCACAGGTTTCGGACGGGCGATAACCGACTTCGAGACCGGGGAATACAGATTCGAAACGGTCAAGCCGGGGCGGGTCCCCGATGCCGAAGGCGCCTTCCAGGCCCCACACATATCGTTGATCGTCCAGGGACGAGGGATGCTCAACCCGGTGTTCACCAGGATCTATTTCTCCGATGAGGATGAAGCCAACCGCGACGATCTGATCTTGCGCGGCTTGCCGGCTGCGCGTCGCGGCTCCCTGATCGCGGAGCTGGTGGAGGCAGCGGAGTACCGGTTCGATGTCCTCTTTCAGGGTGATGATGAGACCGTCTTCTTCGATTTCTGATGCTTGATCCCGGCTTCACCACCGAGGAGATGGCAGCGCTCTTCACCCCGGCTCATCGGATCGAGGCGATGCTCAGGTTCGAGTCAGCGCTCGTCCTCGCCCTGGCTGACACCGGCCTCGTCCCGAAGGACGACGCCGAGGCGGTGGCCGATGCATGTCGCGCCCCGGTGTCCGACCCCGAAGCCTTGCTGGCCGCCACCTGGAGCGAGGGCACGCCGATGCGGCCCCTTCTCGAGGAGATCCGCGGCCGCCTCGGCGAAGAGCAGGCGAAATGGGTGCACTACGGGACGACCACCCAAGATGTGATCGACACCGCAACCATGCTTCAGGCTCGGGAAGCTCTCGACCTGCTCAGCTCCAGACTGGTCTCCGTGGCCAGCCCCATGGCCGGGCTGATACGCCAACACCGTGATCAGCCGCAGATAGGACGGACGTTCCTCCAGCACGCCCAACCCACGACCTTCGGAATGACGGTGGCAGGCTGGTTGGAGCCCACCCTTCGCCATGTCGAGGAGCTCCGGCAGATCAGGTCCGGTCTCGTGGTTCAACTGGGTGGCCCGGTGGGGAACCTCGCTCCATACGGTGACAAGGGCCAGGATGTCGTCGCGGCTCTCGCCGACCGCCTCGAGCTCGCCTCACCCGCCCTCCCCTGGCACTCCGATCGATCCAGGATCGCCGCTCTGGCTTCCGCCCTCGAGCGTTGCGCCAGGACCATGGCGAGGGTGGGACTCGACGTCGCATTGCTCGCCTCCAGCGACATCGCCGAGGTCAGTGTCCGCGCCGGTGGCTCTTCGAGCATGGGCGAGAAGCGCAACCCGATCGACTCGATGCGTGCCGTGGCAGCCGCCGAACTCGCCACCGCGGTTGCAGGCATGATCACCGGCGCTCGACTCTCCGAGTTGGACCGGGGCATCGGGGGCTGGCATGCGGAGTGGGTTGCCCTGCCGTTGACCTTCCAATCGACGGCGGCGACCGTCGCGGCGATGACCAGCTGTCTCGGCTCTATCGCGATCGACGCCGAGACCATGTCCTCCCGGGTCGCTGAGGCATCGCCCCTCGACCAGCTTCTGATCGACCGGGTCCTCGCCCAATTCGACCGGGTCGCCGAGGAGCCATGACGACCTCAGGCCACACCGGGACACTGACGTGGTACACGGTCGGGGACGAATCAGCGCGCCCTCTACTGATGATCCATGCCCTGGGCGCCGATAGCGAGATGTGGGCGGCCCAGCTACCAGTGCTCTCGAGCATGAGGCGGGTGGTGATGGTGGATCTCCCCGGGCACGGCAACTCCATCGCCGGAATCGGTCCCTACACGATCCGGGATCTGGGTGAGGACGTTTTGGACGTCGCAACCAGGGCCGGGGCTGACGAATTCGACCTGTGCGGCATGTCATTGGGCGGTCTCATCTCGATCTGGATCGCAGGCCACTCGCCGCAGCGAGTCATGAGCCTCATTGCCTCGAATAGCGCCGCCCGAATCGGGAGCGAGGAGATCTGGCAGGCTCGGATCGATGCAGTGACCGAAGGGGGCATGGACGCCGTCTCGGAGCAGGCACTGGCGAGGTTCTTCACGTCTAGCTTCGCCTCCGAGCACCCCGACGTATTCGACCGGACGTCACGGACTTTGCTCGCCACGGATCCCGGCGGCTATGCGGCGTGCTGTGCCGCATTGCGAAATGCCGACCTCCGTGAGCTGGTGGAGG
>Ga0105098_10000452_pt1 | contig 13971 bp, 14 predicted proteins | sample PPLLak21cMay2015_FD_79137 | JGI IMG/M metagenome (GOLD analysis project Ga0105098, IMG submission 79137) | Freshwater sediment microbial communities from Prairie Pothole Lake near Jamestown, North Dakota, USA - PPLs Lake P7 Core (1) Depth... | ecosystem: Environmental > Aquatic > Freshwater >... | reverse complement strand
TTTTCTCATTCAGTATGCCTCACATTTTCTTTATTCGTTAAATCGTGTTGAAGATAAACTACATTAACCCAAGGAGCAATCTTTTTAATTTCCTGTATTTGAATTGGATCATCTTCAAAATGAATATTAACTTTTATTCCTTCGTCTCGCAGTTTATTTAGAGTTACCGCTTTATGCACTCCAGAAGTAATTCTGGATTTCTGTTCAAAAGGCAATTGATTATAGAATACAGGATTTTTTATCCCCTTTCGGTCTAACATCTTTTGAGTTTCTGTAAACTCTTCAAACGATCTTCCAGTAATAATAATATCTTCAGGACCTGGATATACACCATCCAGGTCTTTATTAATGTAGATAACTCCATCAATATCAAACGAATTCATATTGTTAAAATCCTAGTATAAATATTTTTATTTAGGCGAAAAATTATGGACATTTTAAACATTTTATCTTCTAAACCTCACAATCAGCATTATTTAAAAAGGTATTATACCTTTATATCGAATTGTTGTAAAGCAAATTCTTTGCTAACTAAAGAAGAATTAGGAATAACCGAAAACCATCATATTTGTCCAAAAGCAAAAGATTTATTCCCAGAGTTTTCTAATTTTTCAAAAAATAAATGGAACAAAATTCAATTAACTCCAAATCAACATTACGTTGCACATTGGATTTTGTGGAAAGTTTACGGAGGGAGTCAAATAGATGCTTTTTGGAAAATGAATCAAAAACAGTCCGCGAACAAAACTCAATATAGAAAAATTGGAAATAAAACGTATTATTTGTTGAAAGTAGAAAAATGTAAAAAACAAAGTAAATTACTTTCGGATTTACATAAAGATCCAGAATTTAAGAAAAAAAGTTTAGAGGCTACAAATCGAAATAATAAAATTCGTAAAGAAAATGGCGAACAAAAAAAGTTAATGGAATCATTGTGGGAAAACGGAAAATTGAGAGAAGGGCAAATAAACTTTAGAAATTCTGAACGAGGAAAACAATCTATAGAGCAAACTATATTAAAAATTGCAGAATATAAAAGATCTCCGGAAGGAAGACAAGTTTCTACGGATACCGCAAAGAAATCACACGAAAATGGAGCGTTTTTAAAAACCTGCGAAAAATGTGGATTGCAATTAAAAACAATATACGGAAACTATTCCCGACACGCCAAAAAATGTCAAGGAATAGCTCCTACATTATTTGACGATTAAATTTGGTGTTTTAACCTGTTTGTCAATTTTCTTCTTGAAAGAGCTTCACATTCTTCTTTTGCTTCGGCATAAGTCAATTGCACTGGTGGAGATTTTTGTGTCCACGCAGAAACTCCTCGGAGACAACCCTTCACTCCAAGTTCTTTTGCAACAGTTAAAAACCTAATAGCATCAATCACAACACCAGCGGAATTTTCCGAGTCTTGAACAGACAATCTTATATCAATCTTATACGGCGATCCACCAAACCCAGTTGCTCTAATATCAAAAAATGCAACTTTTTCATCAGTTCCTCTAGGAACATAAGCAGCAGGTCCAGCATACAATTCTCCAGTATTTACAGGAACATTTCTAATATCATTTTGGCTTCTAATTACATTTTCTTTAGATATTTTCTTATCTGAAAGTCTTGTTTTAATTTCCATATTTGCAAAATCATTATTGAAACCCATATTAATTTGGGCGTGCATATCCACTTTTGCGCCTCTATCAAATAGCAATTCTTGCATTACTTGTGAAATAACTGAAGCACCAATTGCAGATTTCATGTCAGAACCAACGTAAGCCAAACCAGCTTCAATAAATCTATTTTCCCAATGAGGTTCATTTAATGCCAAAACAGGAATACAATTAATAAACATTACCCCGGCTTCAATTGAAGCGTTTGCGTAATATTCTGTTGCTTTTTCGGATCCGACTGGAAGATAATTTAAAACAATTTCGGCTCCGCTTTCTTTTAGAATTTGTGCAACATCAACGGGTTCCTGATCAGATACATCAAAGTAGTTCGGATCGTCTCCTCTTTGCACAGACATAAATTCCGAAACTCCGTCTAATACTGGACCCATCTGCACAATACAATCAAACGATCCGCTTGTATCAGTTAAAATTGTTGGGGAAAATATTCTGCAGCAATTTGGTTTAGAAAAAATGGATTCTTTGAGCGGCAACCCTATTTTTCTACGGTCAACATCGAATGCAGCAACAAACTCAATATCTTCTGGAAAATAATCGCCAATATTAGCGTATCCTATTCCTTGGATATTATCCTCTCGATTCCCTTGGTAATAATGGACCCCTTGCACAATAGCAGAAGCACAATTACCAACTCCAACAACGGCGACTTTAATTTTCTTTGACATTTTATACTCCTCAGTATATCAGTTGTTTTGTGATTTTAATCAGACCACAGGCAGAAATTTGGTTGAGAACGTAGCTGCCTAAAACTAAAAGAACTTATCCAAACTATTTACATTATTATATAATCTATTAGCATAAAAGTCAATAGATTTTTTAATTTGATCTTCGTATACTCCGTGTTCAAAAAACATTTCTGGTGTAATGTCAAGTTCTTTATACATATCCGGCATATCATCAAAATCATTATGCATATTAATCATTTGTCCAGTTTTAGTACAAAGATCTCGTAGAGGTTTATTTTCCCTCTTATTTCGTACTAACGAACAATGCCTACTTACAGCATTCGTAAAAAACGCATCAAAATTAACACTGTTCCAACGTTCCTTTAACCAACTTGCTCTTGATACGTGATCACCAGAACTGTGTCCGGCATAATCACCCCCAAGCATTAGTTTCTTATATTGACAAAGATGTGATTCTAATAAATAATTTGAATAAATTTCACGATCTTTTTCATCAACATATCCAAGCGACGTATCATACAATTCGATTTCTTTTTGTCTGATAAATTCTAAATCATCTTCAGAAAAATACGTTTTCTTATCAGATTTTTCGATCATATTATCTTTTCCGTAGATATATAGTAATCCTGATCTTACAGACCAACAAGAAGGATCTGTTGCCAATACATTTTCTGGTCGAATAGGTAGACCTGCAGTTTCGTATAATGTTTGGCAAGTAATCCAAGAACACATTCTACCATATTTATGGAAAGACATACACAAATTAAAAGCGTTCTCGAACGATTCGTGCTCAGTATTTCCTAAACTTTTTTTAAAGAAGTTTTCAATACTTCCGCTGGGTTCAATTATTTCTCGTAACGATTTAACTTGTTCTACAATTCTACCCTTATTATATTTGGTATCTTTAGCGTATTTCTGAATATCAATGGTAGATTTATTCCAATCTTCTAATTCTTTAAAATCAATATCCCAAAAATTAGGAAAATGCCAATATATAACCCAAGCCATTTCCGATTGGTAAGTCATACCAAATATCAAAGAAAACCAGTACGCCTGCTCAGTTGTCATAGGTTTTCCAGTAGGAGACATATCTCCATCAGCATCTCTATAAGCATTGTTGCAAGCATAATGATCTAAATCGCACCAACGCATTCTCCATTGTAACCATCGTAGAAATCCTTCTAGTCGTACAGCGGGTTCTCTCCAATCAACAAACGGTTTATCTTTATTATCTGGGTGTAAATATTTCAAAAGAAATCCTCGAGAGTAGTAGATTTAGTTTTTGATTTTAACGACACATAGTTTTCTAACTTCAGAATCAATTCATCAAAAACAGGTTTTTTATTGTTCACTTCATATGTATACTCGCGAATTTTATATCTATTTGCGGTTTTTGTATACTCGATAAAATCGACCAAGTTATCAGTCGTTACATACTCCCAAACCCAACCTCTTCCTTCAGGAGCAAACATTACCGAAGCGTGACGTTCTTTATTTGCCCATAAAACTGCAGGAACCCCCATACTAAATGCTTCGAATGTAGTTATACCAGCCGATTCATATGGACTGGTAGAAGCGTATAACATAGACGTGTTTAAAATATCAAAAGTATCTTTTCTGGATATATTACATTTAGTTCTTGTCAAAATCTCTTCATTGCTAGCAATATTTTTATCCCAATATTTTATTATTTTATTTTTAGGATTTTCCGGTTTCTGCGTAATCAGAGTATAATCGGATACATATTTTTTCTTTCTGAGATAATCTATTTTATGCGGTTGCTTATATCCTTCAGGATTACCGATAGTTACTGCTTTAAAATCGTGTTCGGTTACTTTATATAATTCTAATTCAGATGTAATATACTGAAACTTTAAATATCCATCAAACTTAAAATTAGGATCTATTTTTTGTTTAGAAATTTCTTCTTCCTTCAGAATATTCGAGAGGTCTGATACTCCAAAAATTTTACCACCAAAACTACGATTTTTCGGAACAATCTTAGTATAGAAATCTAAATGGTATAATAGATTAATCGAACCGTGCCCTTGATGATCGATAAACAACACTGGCATTTCCCAGTCATTAAAAACCTTTAATAATTTATTTGTTCCGTGAACAATAATTACATCGGGTTTATCAGATTCAATTAAAGCGTATAATGAACTACAATATTGTTTCCAATTACTTCTCCAATCCGAAGTAGGGTTAATCGGCTTAAACCCCGCTTCATTGGAACACCAATCAGTCGGAGAACATACAGATGTTATATCAACTCCAAATTCACGCATCAAAACGTGTAAATCGTATACTACCTTTTCAAGACCTCCGTTTGGATTTTTATATTTTGAAAACAATCCATTTGGACAAGTGTGTAAATTTAATATTTTCATCAAAAGAAATCTTCCAAAGTCGTTTTCTTGGTAAACATTTCTTCATATAATTTTGGATGATGTTTCTTTAAATATTCTTCTCCGTTCGGTTGTCCCAACAGATAATCTTTCCATTCATCCGAAGATTCCCAATTTGCACTTATTCCGTTCCAAAGCGGTCTCCAAAGCGGATGTTCTTTATTTAACCGCCTTGACTCGATAAAATTAAACCGATAATCTTCATATTCTTTTGTACCAAGTTCTAACATCTTTTCTCTGAAATAACAAACCAAAGAATATCTTTCTGCACCTTCTTCTTCTAAGACTATTGGAGTATTACCGTGAATTCCGCCGTGATTATTGATTAGTAATAAATCAGAAGGTTGAATATTAACAGCTACTCTAAACTCTGGTAGAACTAACATACCACCAGAATATTTTTTACCATTAGTTAATACAGTTAAATTACTAAATCCTTCGCGTAAATCGCCAGCATCGCGATGTGCCGCAGTTCTGAAACTTTTATTCACAGTTAGAGTTGTAAACGGGGTTCCAGGAACAACAAATTCTGAATCAATTTTATTAGCACAAGATTTTTGAAAATTATAACGTTTTGGTAAAAGTTGAGAAAACGCTTTTGCCAATTTTTGTAGTAAAGGATAAGAAAGTTCGAACTTTTCTTTATTATTTGCTGTATATGCAGAAGCTCTTCCGTAAGGAATTCTTGGATAGCGGTCAAAAAATCCTGCCACACCGCTGAAAACTGGCATTGCATAGTTTGTATTAGAAATCCAAGCCTTTACACGTTCAGCTTCTTTAATTTGTTCACCTTTTGATAGATTCTTTGTCTCCAGTACCCATTTATCAAAATCAAAATTATTTGCGTGTGTTTTAGAAGTTAGCCAAACAAATCCTCTCGTAGAATCGTCAGACTTACCGTTTCCGCTAGTATATCTATCATAAATTTCTTGAATAACATCAATACCAAAAAGATTTTCAACTGGATCAGAAAAGTAATCAAGGACTTCTAATTGTAGCTCAGTAACCCATTCGCGATTTTGAAGTTTTTCTCCTCTTGGGCCAGCAGCCATTCCTCGATTTTGGGAAGCACTTGCCGCTCCACGAAGACCTTCTAACGCACCAAGTTGTTCTTCTTCGGTAAAGAAATTTTTACGAAGAACAAAAATTACATTTGCTTCATCAATACCTTTTGGACAACTTGCACAATCTGTTGTTTCACAATTTGCGAGTTCTTCAAGCCCACAATTAGCTGGGGCAAAAAAATTACAATCTTCATCAATAATCTCATCAAAATGCGATTCGTCTAAAAATTGACCTAAAAGATGTTCGCAATCTAGCTTTTCTTTAGCAACGATAGTTCTAACTGACATTTCACTTCCTCAAATAAACATATTTAGACAGGATAAATTCTTATAAATAAATATAATACTATTTTTTCTTAATAAAGTAAATAAATTTTATGGCTGCAATTTCACGGAACCCGCAAAATACAAATTATCTTCAACCTACAAAATTTACAGTAATGTTTCCAAAAATATCAACTGTAACATACTTTTGTACTAGAGTAAACGTTCCTCAATTGGCCAGTAATCCGGCAAGGCAAAATACGCCTTTTGTAGATTTATACAAACCTGGTGATAAAGTAGAGTATGGTACATTTGATATTCAATTTATTATAGATGAAGAAATGTGGTCATATCAAGTTATTCACGATTGGATCAGAGGATATACTTTTCCCTGTTCTTTCGATGAATACAAAAATATGAATAGGAAATCATTTTATTCTATGCAAGTACAAAAGCCGCAATATTCTGAAGCGCATTTAAACGTTTTGAGCGGTCTAAATAATCGTAAGTTGGAAGTTAAATTTGTTGATGCATTCCCGGTGAGTCTTTCTGAAGTTCAATTCGATACATCCTCAGGAGCAGACCAAACAATACAAGCATCTGCATCGTTCAGATACCAACTTTTCAATATTGAAAGAGTTTAAAAGGTGAAACTATATTATGATGAAACTTGATGAATTGCTTGAAGAATGGAATAAAGATTGCTCGATTGATGAATCCAAAATTGGAAGCGAAATAATTAAAATTCCTCAATTACACGCTAAGTATTTAAAGATTTTGAATGACCACAAAATGGGCAGTTTAAAATCAAAATTTGATTTTGACAAAATGAAAAATATCAAAACCGAATACTATTTGGGTCATTTAGATAAAGAAACTCTAGACGCATATGGTTGGGAACAATTTGATATCAAAGTTGGGACAAAAAATAATATAGAAAGATATATTAATTCCGACGAACAACTAATAAAATTACTACAGAAAAAATCTTATCACGACCAAGTAGTTTCTACTTGCGAACAAATCCTAAACGAATTAAAAAATAGAAGTTGGCAAATGAAGACGTTGGTAGATTATAATAAGTTCCTCTCTGGTGCATAATGACTGATTTGATTATCGAAAAGAAAAATGAAACGTATATGATCCTGAAAGGAGATCAATCTACGCTCCAAGAATTACAAGACGTTTTTACGTTTTATGCGGACGGATATAAATTTCACCCAAAAGTTAGAGCAAAAATTTGGGATGGTAAAATTAGAATGCTAAAACTAATTTCTAGAAATGTTGGAGAACTTTATATAGGTTTGTTACAACAAGTAATCAATTTCTGTAAAAATAGGAATTATACTTATGAAATACATTCAGATTTAAAATATATCTCTAACGTTGACGACAAAATATTTGATAGTTATATCAAAGAACTAAATCTAAGTTCAAAAAGTCAATCTATTGATATCAGAGATTATCAATTAAAAGGGTTTTCTGATATAATCAAATTTAAAAGGCAATTAATATTATCGCCAACGTCTTCTGGTAAATCGGCGATTATCTATTGTGCGACAAGATACTTATTAGACAAAGGATTAAAAGGTTTAATAGTAGTTCCTAATGTAGGATTAATACATCAATTATACAACGATTTTGATGATTATTCGTCACAAATTAGTTGGGACGTTTCAGATAATGTACATAAAATATTTTCTGGTCAAGATAAAGTTTCAGAAAAATCTTGTTTTATTTCTACTTGGCAATCTCTATACACTATCAAAGATAAATCTTGGTTTCATAAATTTGATTTTGTGATAGTCGATGAAGCTCACGGTGTCAAAGCTACTAGTCTAACTGGAATACTAGAAAATTGCATTAATTCAGAATATAGAGTCGGATTAACTGGAACGCTTGATAATATCAAGGCCAACATTAATACTATTATCGGATTAACTGGTCCTGTTAATAAACTCATAACTACGAAAGAGTTAATTGATCGTAAACAAGTATCTAACTTAAAGATAAAATGTTTAATATTAAAATACGATAAAGAAATATCAAAAATAGTTAAACAATACAGATATCAAGACGAAATTAAATTTCTTATCACCAATTCAAAACGAAACGCTTTTATCAAAAACTTAGCTTTATCGTTGGATAAAAATACTATCGTACTATTTAATTTCGTAGAAACGCACGGCAAAGTGATCTACGAAATGATTAAAAATTCAAAACATCTTAATAATAGAAACGTATATTTTATTCACGGAGGCGTTGCCGGCGACGAAAGAGAAAAGATTCGTCAAATTATGGAAACAGAATTAGATGCTATTATTGTAGCGAGTTATGGTACAATGAGCACTGGAGTGTCAATTAAAAACCTTCATAATATTATTTCTGCAATTTCAGGAAAATCTAGAATCAGAAATCTTCAATCAATAGGAAGAATTTTGCGTCTTCACGAATCAAAAGAAGTTGCAACTCTATATGATATTGTTGATAATCTAAGCGTAGGTAAACATCAAAATTTTACATTAAATCATTTTCTTGAACGAGTAAAGACGTATGATTCTGAACAATTCGAATATAGTATTAAAACTATTCCTTTTGAAAATTGATGATTGGTAGAGTACCAGAAATAAAAACAATATACAATAGATTAAAATCATCAGCAAAGAAAAGAAATATACATTTTGATTTGTCTCTTACTGATCTAAATAATCTGACGTATCCGATTACTTGTCCAATACTAGGAATACCTTTAAAATTTAATAGAGACAAATTAAAAGATAATTCGTATAGTATAGATAGAATAGATTCTACGAAAGGTTATGTTATAGATAATATTATTGTAATATCCTGGAAAGCTAATAGATTAAAATCTAACGCTACGAACGAAGAACTTGAAAAAATCTCTGCATTTTATGCAAATTTAGAGTAACTAAATAATTTTACTATTTATCTTTGAACTTTAATTTATGAACAATATCAAAATATTTCGTCTAAAAACGGGGGAAGACTTGATTACTTTCTTCGAAGAAAACGAAAAATCGTTTACCTTTATTCATCCAATTTCTTTTTTTATCAATTACAACCTAAAAAAGTTGACCCAAGAACTGGTCTTAAATTTTTGGTTGCCAATGAATGTAATTGAAGAAAATAGAATCGCGATAGATAAATCAGAAATTTTCTTTCAATTATCTCCTAAGAATGAATTTAAAGAATACTATTTAAATTTCTTAGATGGAATAGAGAAAAATACCGATAAAACGATAAATAAAGACTTTATTAAAAATTTACTACAATCAGTTGATGCTAAACACTTTAATAAAGTACACTAATCTTTAGATAGATATACATCAACCGACTACATACTTAATGTAACCTAAATTTTTTTAAAAGTAAAGAACTTTTTTTGAGCTTTACTTTTTATACTAATTATAATATAATATTATCTTTAGAATTAAAATGGATTTATATTATGGCCATCACAAAAAACGAATATATTAATAACCAAGATTTTCTTAATGCATTAATAGAATATAAGAAGAATATTAAAGAATGCGAATCGCTGGAAAAACCAAAGCCAAGAATACCTGATTATATTGGCGAGTGTTTTTTGAAAATTTCAAACAATTTGGCTAAACGTCCAAATTTCTATAGTTATACCTATAAGGATGAAATGATTTCGGATGCAATCGAAAATTGTTTGATGTATTTCGAAAATTTTGATCCAGAAAAATCAAGTAATCCGTTTGCGTATTTTACTCAAATTTGTTGGTATGCATTTATTCGTCGAATAGATAAAGAAAAGAAGCAGCAGTATATTAAATATAAAGCGACCGAATCTTTCGGTATTCTAGACGAAGAAGAATTGAGAGAATTGGGGGATGATAGCCGACTTCCTCAAATGGAAATTTATGAAAATATGTATGATTTCATTAGCACTTATGAAAGTAAAGATGAAAAGAAAAAGGCTGATAAGAAAACAAAAGGAATAGAATTATTCCTAGAATAAAGGAAAAAATATGAATAAACAATTATTAATTCGTTCCGCTATAATTTTCGTTGTTGTATTTAGTGCAGTTATGATGTATAATACATTTACGAAATCTAGAATGGAACAAGAGTTCCATACGTCGTATAGTAGGTTTTTGCGTACAGTAAAGAATGATGGCGTATTTAAAGTTAGGATGCAAGGCGATACAATCCACGTTATTGCAAAAACTGGCGAAGAATATGTTGTAAATGCTCCTAATAATGATCCTCATTTAATTGATGATTTGTTAGCACATAATGTGGATGTATTAGTTCTTGATCCTCCCAAAAAAAACTTTTTGGTAGATTTATTTTTTAGCCTTTTGCCAGTATTGCTTCTGATTATAGTTTGGGTATGGATGGTTAGAAGGCAATCTAATTCTGGCGGCGGCGGATTTGGTAAGTCCAATGCTAAACTTTTTCTACAAGACGAAAATAACAAAGTTTTGTTTGAGGACGTGGCAGGTTGCGAAAACGAAAAATATGAACTACAAGAAGTAATTGAATTTTTAAAGAACCCTGAAAAATTTAATAAACTTGGTGGCGTAGTTCCAAGAGGAGTTTTACTTTCAGGTCCTCCAGGATGCGGTAAAACAATGCTAGCACGCGCAGTTGCTAATGAAGCTGGTGTACCTTTCTATTCAGCATCTGCATCAGAATTTATTCAAATGTTTGTTGGTGTAGGTGCATCAAGAATTAGGGATTTGTTCTTGGAAGCCAAGAAACACGAGAAGTGCGTAGTCTTTATTGACGAAATAGATTCTATCGGTAAATCTAGAAATAATAATGTTAATGGTAGTCAAGAATCTGATCAAACTATTAATCAACTGTTAACAGAAATGGATGGATTTGAAAAAAATTCTGGTATTATAGTTATAGGAGCAACTAATAGAGCCGATCTTTTGGACGCTGCTTTACTAAGACCGGGAAGATTTGATAGGGAGATTTCTGTTGGACTCCCCGATTTAAATGGTAGAGGAGAAATACTAAAAGTCCATACTAAAAAGGTTCCTCTAAACGAAAGCGTAAATCTTATTAACATTGCAAAAAGGACTCCAGGATTTTCCGGTGCCTCATTAGCTAATCTAGTTAATGAAGCTGCAATTTTTGCATCAAGAGAGAACTATGAAGAAGTTTATAGCGAACACTTTGAAAAGTCTCTTGATAAAATTTTGATGGGAACTGAAAGAAGTAATTCTTTAATGAATGATGACGAAAAGATGCTCACTTCCGTACACGAAGTTGGACATTTCTTGACGGCATATTATTCAGAAGATCACGATCCAGCATATAAAATGAGTATTATTCCAAGAGGCAGAGCTTTGGGTGTTACTATATTCGTTCCAGACAAAGATACAGTTTCAGTATCTAAAACAAAATTAGAAAGTCAAATTGCTACTTTATTTGGTGGCAGAGTTGCCGAAGAACTTTTTGTTGGACGAGAGAAAATTACAACTGGGGCAAGTTCAGATATTGAAAGAGCTACTGAAATTGCAACTAAGATGGTAACTGAATGGGGTATGTGTAGAAATCTTGCCCCGATAAAATATGTTGAGAGAGATGGTTTTACTGGGGAATCAAGATTAAAATCTGGATTAGATGAATTAAATTCAAAAGTTGAACTTGAAATTGAAAAGATTATTAAAGTTAATTATGAACGATCTAAGAAAATTTTAAAATCTCATTGGAATGAAGTGTTGGAGATTTCTAAAATTCTAGTAGAAAAAGAAACCTTAGATGTAAAAGATATTGAACATTTATTGAAATAATTATGAAAATATGTGTCCTCGGAGATTGCCATTTTTTAGTTAGAAATGGGAGTAAATCATTCAATTCTTATTTTGAAAAATTTTATGAAACAGTATTTTTCCCCTACTTATTGAACAACAATATAAAAACCGTTGTTCAATTAGGGGATATTTTTGATAACAGAAAAACAACACATTTACAGGGGTTATCTGAATGTAAAAAATACTTTTTTAATAAGTTTGAGGAATACGATATTGATCTAATTACATTAGTTGGAAATCACGACTCCTTCTTCAAAGATACAATTTCTGTAAATTCGCCCAATCTATTACTGGGCGAATATAAAAAAGTTAAAATCGTAGAAAAACCTTCAGTACAAAATATACACGGAATTGATATTGTATTTCTTCCTTGGATATGTAAGGATAATTACGAACAAAGTTTGGAACTAATAAAAACGCCAAGAACAGATATTTGTTTTGGGCATCTAGAACTTAGTAATTTTGCGATGCATAAAGGAATATTGTGCGACGAAGGAATGTCGCCAAGTTTGTTTAATGCGTTTTCTTTCGTCGGAACAGGGCATTATCATCATCGTTCAAACAGGGGTAATATCTATTATTTGGGAACTCCTTACGAATTAACTTGGCACGATGATTCTGATCCAAAAGGATTCCATATATTTGATCTTAAATCTAGGGAATTGGAATTCATTCAAAATCCATATAAGATGTTTAATAAGATTTATTACGATGATCTTATTGCTGAAGATGTGATTAAAGAACAATTAGAAAATTCTAAGTTAGAAGAATATGCAGGAAGCTATATAAAAGTAGTAGTTAAAACTAAAGAAAATCCATATTTGTTCGATCTTTTTATTGATGCGATTTATAAAATTAATCCTATTGATTTGGTGATTATTGAAGATATGTCTGAAGTTCTAAACGAAGAACTTAATGATGTGGATGAAACTGAAGATACTCTAACTATATTATCTAAATTTATTGATAATGTTAAAACAAAAGATTTAGATTCAAATAAGTTAAAAGGTATTTTGAATAATTTATATAATGAAGCAATTGATTTGGATTCAGTATGATAATTTTCCAGAAAGTAACAATGCGCAATTTTTTCTCCGTTGGAAATACTCCAATTGAGATTAATCTTAATTCGCATAAAAAAACGTTAGTTATCGGTAAAAATGGAGCTTCCAAAAGTTCTTGTATTTTAGATTCTATTGTATTTGCTCTTTACGGTAAACCATTTCGTAAAACGACTAAACCGGGAATTGTAAATTCTAAAAACAAATCCGGATTATTGGTTGAGATAGAATTTTATATTGGACAACGAAATTATAGAATAGTAAGGGGTATCAAACCAAATATATTTGAGATTTATTGTAATAATATTCTTGTGAATCAAGATGCTAAGTCTAAAGACTATCAAGAATATCTTGAGAAATATATTTTGAAAGTGAATTATAAATCTTTTATCAACGTAGTTATCTTAGGGTCTGCTAGATATAATCCTTTTATGAGTATGCCTGCTTCTGATAGAAGAAGTATCATAGAAGAATTATTAGATATTCAAATTTTTTCAACTATGAATTTATTGGTAAAAGATAAAATTTCTAAACTTAAAGAAGAAAATTTAAAGTTATCGTATAGCATAGAATTAGCAAACGAAAAAATATCCCTTCAAAAACAAAATATAACGGAACATAAAAAGAATACTCAGGAACAAATTAAGCAGAAACAATTAGAGATTAGTAAGTCAAACGAACAAATAGAACAATTACAAAAAGATATTGTTCTTATACAAAAACATATAGATATTCTTAGGACTAAAGTTAAAGATAAGGTTTCGGTTGAATCAAAAAAGAATAAATTAGTTTCAATTGAATCAAAAATAGAGACTAATCTAGGAAGATTAAAAAAGGATTCAGATTTTTTCCAAACCAATGATAGTTGTCCTACTTGTAGACAAGACATTGATTCAGAGTTTAAAAACTCGCAGATAGAAATAAACAACAAAAAACAAAACGAATTTTTAGATGGTCTAACAAAACTTGGCGAGGAAATGA
>Ga0105098_10000451_pt1 | contig 14025 bp, 28 predicted proteins | sample PPLLak21cMay2015_FD_79137 | JGI IMG/M metagenome (GOLD analysis project Ga0105098, IMG submission 79137) | Freshwater sediment microbial communities from Prairie Pothole Lake near Jamestown, North Dakota, USA - PPLs Lake P7 Core (1) Depth... | ecosystem: Environmental > Aquatic > Freshwater >... | reverse complement strand
CGGGATCTTGCTTTCTCACCCACTCAGACAATGTATTTACATCAGTCAACAACCATTCATCAGAAATGAATATTTTACAATTATCACCTAATTCCTCCACTTCAAACAATGTTTGAAATATCATTTGTTTACCTTTTCTATCTTGGATTATTATTTCCATCTTTCTTCGTCGTTGAAGGTTCCATTAAATTCATTTGGAAAATCACTATAGGATAATACCGGTTTGTCAAGACATTCTTTCATTCGTTCTAAAACCCAACTCAGACTTTCCAAACTATCTCCACCAACACTAATTCCCTCTTTGGTAAACCCATCAGGTTTTCCTTCTTTGTTATAATATACTTCGTGGATCTGAAAGTAAATTCCATCTCCTTCTTTTTGGGCCAATACCCTATGATTCCAATGACTCATCTTTAAGAGATTTATTTTTTATAATTTGATTCAAAAAATTCCCCGAAAGAATCGTGGTTATCACCAAAAGCACCATCTTCCCAAGCAGATTTCATATCTTCAATTCCTTGATCAATAAGTTCATTTTTGTTTTCACGAATATAATCAAGCAAAGCCATAGCCACCCGATAATCGGAATCAAACATCCTTGTCAGATCGGATTCCATTTCAATGATTTTTTGAATTGAGGTTTTCATTTTTTTAAGTTTTTAAAAATACGATCATATTCATGATCAATAAGGTATTTTTCCTTCAAGATAAAATCATACCAATCAATAACATATTTTTTATTTCCTTCATATGTTGTGTTGGTAATCGGGAATTTAACTCGGCATTGAGCCAGTCTTTCCATCTTGGATTTGGTCTTGTCAGTCCTGAGTTCATAATAAATCCAAGCTTCCCAATATGTATCCATATTGTCAGAAACAAAGGACAATGCAACCTGCCATTTCCAAAATACAAATGAGATAATAGGATTCCATTCAAACCTGAAATCGTCCTCATCCCATTTGGTTTTCCATCCAAGACCAACAAAGTTAAATCCAAATCGTTTTTTCGGAAGAAAATACGGCACACCAACGGCAACCTTGCCAAAATACCATTTGATCTTCGGGCGAACAAATGGTGAATTGTATACCGATAAAAATCTTAACTTGTTCATTCTGAATCCAAAATACAATACAACGAGTTGATAAGTTTTTTCAGTTCTTTTTGGGTACAAACGGTGAAGTCACTGTGATCAAAGATTTCAACAATCCAACCATCAGTTTTTGCAACGTCATCCGTGTTGGTGATCAGAGAAAGACTTCCAATGTCCAAACTATAATAATAAAAGTCCGGTAACCCATCGACGGTGTCTTGACTTTCCTCCTTCTGAAATCCGAATTTTTTGAGCGTTTTTTCTGTGATAGTTTTCATAACCACAAAGATAAAAAAGTTTTGTCGTAAAACAAAACTTTATTTGGTTTTTATATTTTTGTCTTATTCAACCACGCATTACCTAAATCAACATATGACTCATTCAATTCATACCCTTCAAAATCACATCCCAAATCCCGAGCAACTACTAATTCTGATCCTGAACCGGCAAATGGAACTAAAATTTTTGGTGTTTCACCATTTCTTGGGATTGAAGATAAAAACAGTTTTTTAGTTAACTCATATGGTTTTTGAGTTGGATGAGTGAATCTATTATGTTCCGTATGATTTATCTTTTCTTTGGGGTGAAAAGCGTCTTCACATTCATTACAATAAAACCATCTCTCATTACCTCCCGCCCCACCAGCAAGTGCCGGAATTTTGAAAACATCTCTTGGTAATGCACCCTTTTCGTTTGCCTGATAGATGGTTTCTTTGGATCCGAACCTACCTTTGGTGGACTTTCTTTTTTTACCCGCCGCGTTTTTAAGAAAAGTATCAGTGTAAGGTTCTCTAACATCATCAAGATTGAAGTGTTTTACATCTCCTTTCCAAATGTGTAGTATTGACTCATGACTTCTTTGCCAATCTCTGAGTGACGGTACTGTTTTGTTGGTATAGTGCCAAATCAACCATTTTTTATTATATGGTACATTTACAAAAATGTGTGCAAGTATTTCACTAAAACCGTAAACGAACATAGACCCACCCTCTTTAAGTGTACGATATCCTTCATCAATCCAAGACTGACTCCATAACAGATAATCACCCATATCTTGTTTGTCTGAATCATTACCAAAATCCTTTCCGATATTATATGGAGGATCGGCAACTATAGTATCAATAGTGTTTGATGGTATTTTTTTCATACCCTCAATACAATCTATTTTAAGTATCTTATTTTTCAACATTTAGAAAAATGTTTTTATTAAAAATGATAAAACCATTGTTCAAAAAATCAAGACGACCATCTTTGAAGAACTCCAAATAACCTGAACGATAATCTCCGTTTTTCTTTATAGGATTCTTAAGATCCGTAATTTTGGGAACCCAGTATTTTATTGAAACAACACCATCTTGTTCTTTATCATTAATATGAATGTCTTTTCTTTTACTTACTTTTTTTACACCATAATCTTTTTTACCTAAGACCCTCATGTCAATACCTTCAGAGTCTAAAACATGATTCATAATTACAACATCTTCAGGGAACAACTCTTCATACAGATAACCCAACTGAATCTGAGTGATGATAGACGCCCAAGTTCTATATTGACGAGCAATCCATCCTTTTAGGAATAGTGGATAAACCACATCAGACAATTCATCATGTCCGTTTCTTTTTCTGTTATACTCTTTTAAACTCTCTTCTTTTGAATCAATCACCAATTGAATGAAGTCATCAAAGGACAATAAGGTTCTTTTATCCCAATAGATATCATAAATGAAATCTAATATTTGGATTTCTTTAGGTAAGTTTTCCTCAACCGACATATATGGTCTGTACTTTTTGCGATACCCATCAAGGTCAATACCTTTGAGGAAGTCCACATATTCTTTATGTGTTATATTTTTTGTCATATCTATATCGTATTATCTAATTACGATTATAATCAGATCTATTCATAAAAACAAACCTCAACCCCACTTTCTTCAAACATCACCCGTGATCTTGCAGCGTGAGCATCCCAATGTTCCCTGTTACGGGTGGTGTCTTCCCTCTTCACAAATATTCTTTTGATCCCTGCATTAATAATTCCCCTACAACAATCTGAACAAGGTACACCACAAGTAAGGTACATCGTACAATCTTTTGTAGATACACCAATACGAGCGGCATTCAGAATTGCATTCATTTCCGCATGAACCACCCAATAATATTTTTCGGGTCGTTCTTGACGTTCTTGAATATCATCATTTATGCCACGAGGAAATGAGTTGTACCCTGTGGATACAATCTCATTATCCTCTCCGACAATGACCGCACCAATTTGTGTGCGTTGATCTTTTGATTTTAACTTAACTGTCTCCGCGATTTGGAGAAAATATTGAGTCCATTCCATATTAGAAGTACTCGTCCGCAACCCAATCTGCAAGATCATCCAATTCCTGATCCAACAACATCGTGTAGACAAAATCAGGATCAGACATCTCAATCATCATTTTAACTTGTGCTTTTGTCATGAGTGAAAAGGTTTTTGATAAGACAAAGATAAGGCAAACTTTCACAATTTCCAAAAATAAAAAAAGGACCCGAAGGTCCTTTAATGTTTTTGATCATCCCGATCGAGGTACATCAACCTTTAATCATCCTTTATAATCTCGTCTCGGTACGAATGATTTAAACTCCCGACGACCAGTTAACCATCGTTAACAGTACAAATATAAGGCGTTTTTCTTAAACTTCCAAGAAAAATCTTGGATTATAATTTCTTTCCAAAGATCTTGGTGTTATACCCTCCTCATCAAAGATTGTTATCAACACAATAATAAATCCCTCCTTTCTATCAAACTTCTCAATCTGCATAATTACCATCACATCCTTATTTTCAAACTTTTTTACAACTCCAAATCTAATTTTTTTGGGATCGTACTCGTCAATCTCTCTATAGTGTGTGTTCATCCTATAGTACTGAGTATAAAGTTTGAAAACGGTACTCTTACATATGTCTATTAACATTGACATATCTTTTAATCTAACGGTTCCAAAATCTTTTCTGATCTCATATAAGTGTGGACTGTCGTAAAATATAAAATCCTTACCTTTAAGATTTGTTTCGTATATAACTGAAGCACCAGGATGAATATATTCCTTGATCAGTCTTTTTAAAATATCTAAAATCTTCATGTTGATAAATATTAAATAAACTCTATTTTATAAATATGAAGAAGTCTATAATAAAAATCTTGGATGATAAATTTAATGTCTTCGTTGAAAGACAAGATCAACGATATTGTGTGTTTTTTGAGGAGGTTGGATCTCCCAACCTTTCGATGGTTTGGTTTGACCGAGCTAAGAAATCTTTTACGACTAAACCCATCGGTTTATCGGAATATACCATAGTTGATTCTGACACAACCCATATGATTGATTACTTAAATAAAAAAGTCAAACTAAATGAAAATGACCTCCCCAAGGTAAGGAAGGTCATTATGGATTATAGTCACGAAAAAATCAAAAGGCACTTTCAATAACAGTTTGGTCTCTTAAGAATACTTTTTTCTTTTCCGATACAAAATGTTTGTACCACCTACCTTTATCGTCAAACCAAATATAAGGATCGTTTGGGTCTTCCGTCCATCCTTCTTTGGAATAAAATCCCATATCTTTTCTTAGAAGGTTCGCCCTATGTGAAGAATGAAATGGTTCAAACCCCAACCATTCAGGTAATTTTACCTCATCCGAAATCACTTCATACTCCATCGTATTTTTGAATCCCCTCTCTTTCCAAATATCCAAAGACCAATTGTAATAGATTTTCAGAGCTTCAAGGTGGTCTCTCCACATTATCGTACAAGGATGTGAAACCCATCCTTTGTAAGGTTTACCGTCTTTTCTTGGTCTACCTGAGATAGCTGAGATGATCTGATAAGCTTCAACCCTTTGTTTACCCAATCTTTTGTTATCCAAACTTTCAAGGGATTTTCCGAAGTCAGAATAAGGTAGGAATATCTGCATGATTAGTTAAGTGTTGACCAGATATCAATAACGGTTTGAACGATATCTTTGTCTTCTGAGTGAGAAAAAAGGTATTCAAATTCTTCGGGGGTGTCTTCATCAAGAAGACGTTCAATCTCAGACATACCAACCCAACGACTGGCGTACTGAATATACACTTGACTAACTTGGATCGGATTCTCCAACGCAGACCACTTCATAGGGTTTTGTACTGCGAGCATCTCAGCGATTGTCATCATGGGATTGTTTTTTGATACCACGAAGATAAGCAAAAAAAATGAGGAAACCAAAGGTCTCCTCAATTTATTTTACCGAATGACTGAGAATTATTCGGGTTTTGCCGCTGGAAGTGTCTCCAAGGTATCCAAGAGTTCTTCAACACTCTCAACACCTGTACTGTCAAATGCCACCGAGTCAACTACGACTGAGTCCCCGTGGCATTTCGCAGCACATTCGGGTGAGCAATCACATACAGTTTCGGTTCCACAAGAAACTAGTCCAAGGACAGCTGCTATCAAAAGAAGGTTTTTCATTTTGTTTTACTTGTTTTTTTGGTTTATTACAACTAATAATTATATTGGTTTTATTGATTGTTCAATCGTGTTTCAAGGTTTTTTATGTGGTGATCCAAATACCACTTTGCCTTTTTGAGATCCTCTAATTCTTTATCAGGATTCTTCTTTCCCGCCCTTGAGATATACTTTACTGTATTACCCAAAGAGAACCCCAACTCCCAAGCGTCAATCACCTTTATAGCTTCGTATATGTTATCTTCACCCCCATAGTGATTAGGGTGATTTACCATTTCTTTGTTACTCATCGTTCTTGTTCGTTAATACGAAATAGTCTTTACCGTACTTAGATTCCTCAACCATTCCGTCCTTTATCATTTGGTTTATTTCTTTTCGTGTTTGATCCATATTGTTCTTAAAGAAGACCTCAGAGATATAGTTGATATGAATAGGTCGTGCTAGTTTTTTGATTAGTTTTTTGTCGTAATCCATCCTTTGTCTACTTTATATTGGTTGTACAAATTATAAGAATATTCATCCGTAAAAATCAATAGGTCTGCGTTAAATATTTTATCTAAATCATAACCTGACTCCAACTTCGCTTTGATTGATGATTCACTCAAGAATCTTTTATTGAAACCCATTTTTTATCTGAATTTAATTTGTAAGTGCCAAGATACGGCATATTCCACAATTCCGGTTCAATTAATGATAAAAATTTTTCACCCTTTTTATTTTCATAAAGATGATAGGTGTGACCGACTATTGGTTCAAAATTCATATTACTTGAATAGATCATATCGTTAAGTAGTATTTCATCCATCAGTTTTTGGATTCTCTCATTGATTTCAACAAGGTCTTGTTGAAATACATTCTTAACTTTTTCTAATTCTTTTCTCTTCCATAAGGAAACATCCTGAACCTCAAACTTAATTGATCCAACTTCAGATGCGTACTCCAATAAATGTTTGTAAAACTTACCGGTTTCCTTATCGTAAGGAACCTTATCTAATTCTTTCATATCACATTCTTGAAGATATCAACTCTCAATGTCTCTTCAATAATATGATTAATTCTTGACTGAAGACAGGGTAAAACCGATTCATTTAAAGGAAAAAAGTCGTCCGTTCTAACTTCTAAAACAGGTAAGAATTCATTCTTATTTGTTAAGTCCTTAATCGCCTTGATGTCAACATAGTATTGGTTTGACTTGGGTGATTTGAGTTTTCTCTCGTATGAATAAAATAGATTTTCACCTCTGTAAAGTAGATCAACATATCCCTTCCCTAAAGATAACATATCAAAATTCTCTCTAGTTAAAACCTGAGTACTCCAATTTACTTTCTTCCATAAGGATTCAAACAAACCAAAATATTTCATATGTGTTAACCTAGAATATTCAATATAATCCTTAAAGTCCTCCATCTTATAAAATTCTCTTGGTACCTCACCCGCCTCTAATTCATCAATTTGTAAATTATGTGTTTTATACTTGAATTCGTTTTTGAATGCCAAAAATTTCCCGTCGTTTAAAATTGTCATAGCGTCGGCCAAATGAAAACTTATTTCCGTAAAGGTTGGATAAATTTTGAGTTCATCAAAATCGTTATCATATTTTTGAAAAGTGGCCAACAGAACATATTTTTTATGTTCAAGATCAACTGGTGGTTTGAACATCCAGTTGTATGGTAAATACATTTCTTTTCTCAAAACTTTTAGATTTTCTTTATAAAATATACAAGAAAATTTACAAAAGATAAATAAACTAAGTCTTTAAATGAAACTCCCGCCCCCTGTGTAATATCCGATCTTAAAAATTCGTCAATTTTAATCTCTTCAAAAATTGGTTTTTCTTGTGAATAAAAAACAATCTTATTCCCCTCTACAATACCAAAAAACTCATCCTCATTGATTAAAAAATTCAATTTGTTATTTTCACCCCACATATGAATTACATTACCACTCATTTTGAATTTTACATATGGGTAGTTATATAAAACATTTTTCAAGTTTCTCCATTTATCTTGACTCTCATTACTTGAATAGTCGTCTCTAATTGATTCAATAACTCCTTCGGGAAGGAAAGATAGATAATCCTCTGATTGTTTCTTATTGAGGGTAACATCCAAGTCATCATAGAAAACTTCACCCCCATAATAGTCATCAACATAAACGGCGACTTTATTCCAATTTTTCATATCCAAAGGTTTTCTTGATATGATATAGTATAACTTACCTGTTGATGCATATTGTTCAAATTTATTTTTCCCTTCAGCAGTTGCCGAAGTACACCACTTGGTGTTAGCACCATAATAACAAGAAGCATCACGGGTTAAAGGTCTGATAACTAAAAAATCGTCACTCTCATACAATACCTTCTTTCCTGCTTTTTTCTCTTCCTTGGTTGATCCATAAAATTTGAAGATATCCAAAAGTTCTTTAAGATCTTTATACTTATTGATATCTTTCTTTTGAAGGTTTTTACTTATTTTATCAAATCTCTCCACTATATTGGAAAGTTCATCAAAAGTATAATCTTCATTTTTGTTGTACTGATCAAAAACCCAACTCAGATATTTATAATTTGTTTTTTTATGAAACGGAGTATCCACTTCTTGTTCAGAAGGTACTCTAAACTGATTGGGATTTTTTGTGAGTATGTCCTCTCTCCTACCTTCTTTTATAAATTCAATTTTTCTCATTCCATTCTGTATACATAATACAATTTACCCTCAACATATTGACTATCATAAGAACCGTCATATGATGAAAAAACACTATCATAGTCGTTGTCACGTAGTAAAGTTTTAACTAATTCCTCTTTATCTATAAAATCTGCAAGATCCAATCCTTGAAGTTCAATCCAACCGTATAAATCAGATTTTTCACTATCCCACAAATCGTCAATTTTTTCATCAATCTGATCGTCGGTTGGTTCTCTGTCAGCTTCTGTTTCAATGTCTACAATTTCTGAATCAATCTCCTCTATTCTTTCTCTATGCTTTTCTATATCCTCATCACTCATATCAAGATTATCAATTTCATCTTGAAGAGAATCTTGTTCATTTTTTAAGTTATCTATTTTTCTCTGATCGTATGAACTGATAGGTAATTCATCTTCATCAAAGTATGCAGTAGGTTCGTCCCTGATTAAATCATGATGAAACTCCCAAAACATTTGTTTTGTTCTATCTTCATCTATGAAACGACTAATCGTTGACTTATCAAACAAATCTAACAACTCATTATCGTTAACATATGTTTCCCAATATTCCTCAGCATCTCTTTCTGCCTCTTCTTCATTTAACACTCTGAAAGTTAAACCTCCACCATTCGGTAGTGTACTAAAATCTCCACTTCCGTAATCATATATGTCATAAATGTCATTTAACTCATATTCATCATCAAACTCAGATTCATATTCTTTAGCATAGTTTAATGCGACAACGGCTCTTCTACCTATTTCTTTACCAAACCAAGCGTCTTTACTTCTCAAGACATCTTGACCTTGGTTTTCCTTTTTATCAATCATCTCATTATTTAACCTTATATATTGTTGTTTCAGGTAAGGATCTTTAAACAACTCTATATATTTTTTAAACTTGGTGTCTACAAAATCCTTACAGGCTTTTAAAATAGTTGATCCAAGAGAGTATTTAGATTCTGGTACACCCAAATTATTAAGTACTGTTATCCCACCATCAAATGAGTAATTTATTCTGTAAAACCCAGAATATCCATTTTTAGGTAGTAAGAAAAGAGTAACACCATAAGTTTTTTCTCTTAAGTAGTTAACTTCAGTATTAGTATTATTATATGAAGTCGGTATGTAATTATTTAACATATGATAAGACCTAAAATTTTCAGGGTATATCAGTACATAATTTTCTTCCTCATATACCTTTATAAATTTTCCATCAATATTTAAATTGAATACATTCGTCTTTAACGTATCTAAATCTCTCTTTAATTCATCTTTTGTTTTATAATCTTGTAATGTTTTTCCATTTAGAAACTCTTTCACATCATTCAATGAAATTACAAGATTTTTTAATTCTTGTAAGTCCGTCTCACTGAAATCAGAATTTAAATTATTACCCATAAAGGTAATAATATCAGATTTATTTATAGATGTTTCCGCAAAACTCTCTATCATACGATATCTTCGTGAGTCAAACTTTTGTTTAAACTGATCATTTTCTAAAATTAAGAAATCATAAAATTTCATATTAAATTTTATTTATAAATATGAAGGATTTACACTTTAAAAGAAAGATCTTAATATTTATAGGTATATAAACCTTAAAAAAAACTGTAAAATGGGTTGCGGATGTAAAAATAAACAAAACCAAACTCAGAATGTTCAAACACAAAATGTAACAACTGAGTCAACTAACCAAGACGTTATTAAAAAGACGGTTGAGAAATACTACAATAAATCCAACGATTCTCAGTAATTGATCTTGGGTAACTTTTTTAAATGGAGGACAATGTCCTCCATTTTCTATTTATAGTTTATTTTATATCAAATAAATTTATAAAAAATTTAATTATGAATTTAGTGTATTCAAAATATTCCGAAGTACATCTCCTAAACACCTTTGTGGATTTTATCGTTGATGAAATGGAGATAATAGATGACAGAGTACGTTGTGATTTACAGTGTCTATCATTTTCAAATATGATTTTAGTTCTCGGATCTTCAGATAGTAAAGAGATATTAAATATGGGGGAAATTTCTCAAAAGTTTTTTGATAAATACGGAAAAGATTTCGGTTTGGAAAACCCGTTAAGTGTTGTGGATCATATTAATTATGGTATAGGTTCTGTTAATGAAAGGTTTAATTTTTACATCAACTTAAGTGATAGAGGTTACACTACAAAAACAAAAAAAGAAACCATATTAGAATCTGAATTCCTGAGTAATGGATTTGATAAATATAGTTTTGAAACAGATGGTAGTATTACTCTATATGATTGTTCTAATCATCTTTTAACCTCTGAATATGTTGTAAAGACTAACCCCAAATTTAAAAATTCAAATGGTTACCACGGTTTGTCATCAAAAGCAGGTAGGATAGTTGTTTACTATCTTAATAAAATCGCAGAAGAATTAATACGTTATAATATCAGTGATATTATTCAACTAAGATATAACACCGCAACAAATCTTTTTGATATAGTTAATTACGATGATTTAGTCTATTCAGAATCGTATGTTAGAAATATAATTGAGGACTACTTTGATTTTGATTTTGAGTCCTTCAGAATAAAGTATAAAAAAGAAATGAGTCACTCCGAAATGACTTTCAGAATGACTCATAAAATTACAGAAGACAAATTAATCAAGGACTTGATCCTTGTTTGATTCGTTGTTGATAATAAGATCGTGTTCGTGATAATTCACGAACTCAACTACTTTAGTCAACGCTTCATCTAAATCTTTGAAGTCTGTATCAGGACACAAGTAAACTATTTTCTCAGCTTTACTATCTTCTTTTAGAACTTGTGGTAATCTCATCATTACCATCGCCGGAACCAACTCATTCTTTGTGACAGTTTTAAACTTAGCGTACTCATACGCGTACTTTTCAATCGGTCTATCAATAAAATCTATATTAGACTCTGTCAACTTTTCTTTAAGTAGTTTACACCAAGGACATCCTTCCATAGAGTAAACAAAAATAAGATTACCATTCATCAGTTCAACATACTTTGGTACTCTTCCTTTATGATTTGATTTGAAACCATTCCGACTTTTTGTTTGAAATCTTCACCTTCTTTGAAAAACTTAAGGAATGGAATACTTCTTACTCCGTGTTGTACTGCAAATTCTCTGTCAGCTTCAATGTCAAATTTATAAATAGGGAAATCCTTCTCTTCACTTATAAGTGAGGTTAAATTTTGACCCAACATTCTACATGGCCCACACCAATCAGCATAAAAATCAAGTACGAATGTTTCTTTATTACTCAACTTTTGTTGGACTTCTTCTCTTGTTAAAACTTGTATCATTTCTTTTTTCTTAATTTGTAATTTATATGAAATAGAACCTCATCAACTTTGGATCTTGGAGTTATGTAATAAATATCAAAGTTGTTTTGTTCTTTATTTCTTTTAATAAAGATATTATAAGTTGACTTTATGGAAAGTAAAACTTCATTTATTTCTTTTTCAAATCCTATAAATTCTGAAATTTCAAAAACCTTTTCGGATTTTTCAAGATATTCCACAACAAAATCATAATCAACTGACTTAAAATAAAAAACAGAGGGAACCTCGTTCCACTCTGTTGAAAGTTTTTGAAATACTTCAGAAAACTCAATCATTATCGTCCTTGACCCTTATATGTTTTTTTATAGTTCTTAGAACGTTTGTGATTTGATGTACGACATTTTGAGTGGATACCGGGACGATCCGTTTTACCACGACTAACATACTGACCTGCTTGTGCTGAACCTGCTTTTTTCATTTTTTTTTTAATTGATTGTAAAGTTAAAATCTTGTTCAAAGATATCACTTAATTGTAATGTTTCCAAATTTTTCCAAGATATTTTTTCGGGATGTGTATATTGGTAAAATTCATTTATTGTTGTTTTGGTGATCATTTCATATTGGAAATCATCTATTTTTTTGAAATACTTTTCAATTGTTTTATCTAACATAGATAATGCATTTCCGTAGATATTCAAATCCACCTCTGAGTTTGCAAATCCGTAAGTTTGTTTACGTATAACCCCATTATAACTTTTTGCATATTCAATAGTAATCCTTTTATCATCACTATCTCTGAGAGAAAGAATGAAACAATTTTTTTCTTTTGTGTATGTTTTTACACAGTTTCTTTGATGGTTTGATTCTTCAATGTATTCGTCTGAATTTTTCAATAACTTAACCTCAAACCCATCAAAACTATTATAAAAAAGTTTTTCAAATTCAGGGTCATAATTTCTAACCATACACCCATTTCTCATTTTATGAACTATATTAGATAATTCATAGTGTTCATTCTGAAATTCCTCCAATGATTTAAATACAAATCTTGGACTTGTACCTATTCTTTCGTGTAGTTCATGAATATAACGCAAGTGATCATTTAAAGAATGTAAATTACGATTTCCAACCTCTAAAGACTTCAAGACATATCTATGTATATTCAATCTATCCTGATTTGTTATGTATCGAATGAACTGACTAGTAAAAAACAAATAACCATTTAAATTTTCTTTTAAATCATTCAAATCATATTCTTTAAAATAGTCCGGACCAACCAAATTTTTCAAAAATCTAAGGTTACCGACTATATTTATCGCTTCTAAAGGATTAATATCTGCAGTATTGAAAAACTTTTTATATTTTTTGGTATATATATTTCCTATTTTATCGTTTCTCATCAGGAAACAATCAACCAAATTATAATTGTTCAATTTTACATTTTTTTTCTGTAAGTACATATAAATGAATGTTGTCCAATTATTTGGAATCTTAACATCATACTTTCTAAGTTTTAGAAGAAATACGAAATCCGTTAATCTCATCTTTTCTCTTGGGTATCCAACGAAATCTAGTACCTTATTTTGATATTGTTCCAAAATACCTCTGTATTCTGCAACATAATCTTTCACAAATTGAGAGTTCTTCCAATCGGAAGATTGTAACATCTTAAAAAGAACCCTCAGTTGACCAATAAATTTGTCAGTCATACATATCTGAGGAAAAGTTTTGATAGTTCCAACCATCTTCTTTTTTCTAAATGGTTTTGTATATTGACCGAAGTAGAAAAGACCTGTCTTTTTCTTAAAAAGAAAAACCAAAGTTTTTATCTCTTTCCTAAAATATACACTCTCAACCCTTTTGTTCTCATTGAAAATTGACATCTTCAGTTTGATAATATCATCATTGTCAATAAGTTCCCAAAACAAAGACACCTTCGTTAAATAAACAGGTTCTTTGAATAAAGTATAGAATACCTCCTTTTCAATTTTTTCCAATATGGAAGCCTTTCCAATACTCTTGAAGTAAAATGATTCGTAATTTTTCATCTGTTCAATTCAGAAAAAGAGGTCCGAAATTTGTTTGTTGAATAAACGGTTCAGGGTCTTTTGATTTAACATATTGATTGTGGATGTCAACCAATATTTTCAAAAGTTCTTGTTGAGTAAGGATATATTCTTCACCTTCATCACATTTCTTATGAACCATATCTCTTACCATATCGTAAAAAATGTCTTTTTGGACATCACCGATAAGGTTCCGTAAATCATTTGGATTATTGTTAAAGAATGTTACAAAATTTTTGATGTAAATTTCGCAATCAATATTCATATCTTCCTTTTTTATGGAAGATAACCAATAATGTCCCCGTTTTCAATAGCTTCCCTGATTTTTTTAGGTACTTTTAAATTAGGATTGCTACCAGCAAAACTACAAAGTTTGAGAATTCCTTCATCAACTAAACGATCCATT
>Ga0105098_10000450_pt1 | contig 14043 bp, 14 predicted proteins | sample PPLLak21cMay2015_FD_79137 | JGI IMG/M metagenome (GOLD analysis project Ga0105098, IMG submission 79137) | Freshwater sediment microbial communities from Prairie Pothole Lake near Jamestown, North Dakota, USA - PPLs Lake P7 Core (1) Depth... | ecosystem: Environmental > Aquatic > Freshwater >... | reverse complement strand
GGTCCAGGCTTTCCAGACCAGTTCCCGCGGCACATCGAAAATTCGCGTGATGACAAGCTCGTCTCGCGCGGACCTCTGAGGGGATCCCGTTTCACCGATCATTTTCTCTCCTTGGCTTTTAACTCATTCAAATACTCGTCCAGGCGGTCCAGGCGTCCTTCCCATGTTTTCTGTTGCTGCTCGATCCAGGTTGCGACCTCATCCAACTTATCCAGGCGGGCTTCACAGAATCGTTCGCGGCCCTTCTGGTGCACAACCACCAATCCGCATTCAGCCAGGATCTTGACATGCCTGGAAATGGCTGGCCGGCTGATAGGAAAATGCGCCGCCACAGCTTTGACGGTCAGCTTCTGGTTTGCCAGTAATCCTATGATGGCTCTGCGATTGGGGTCGGCGATTGCCTGGAAAATGTCTCTTCGCATATTCTGTGTAACCAATTGGTTACCTAATTCGGACAAATTTTAGAACATTTGTACCATTAAGTCAAGCTGACATGGAACTATTCTTACCGTATCGAAACTGACCCAAAGGTACCACTTCAGTTCGGCGGCACCTTATTCCGATTCAATTGCAACCTGTGTGACCAACAAAAGATAATTCTGCAACCCAAAATTGAATGGTGGATGAGTCTGTCATAAGCAATGCATTAAGGAAATTGAGTCAGAGAGAAGCATCGAAAAGGTACAGGAGCAATTGTGATTTCCTGCGCGAGGGTGCTTGCAGTTTCAAGATATTCGAGTCACTCCCACCTCACCCACCACGGCCAGGTCGAGAAACTTTCCGTAACGCTGGATCGCTGCAGCAAAGAGGCGCTGTTCGGCAGTTTTCAAGGTGGCGAACAGATTGCAGGTAAAGATCACCGCATCCTTTTTGAGCTTACGACGCCAGGTGCCTGCAATTCGACCATTGACCACGATCACATGATTAGTGAGAAACTCGCCTCTATCGCCCAATCGTTTCGTATCTGTTGGATCAAACACAGCGCTCTTATCCTGATAAGCAACTGTGTACTCATCGAGAGCCGGCAATAAATGAGCTGCGATCGCTTTATCCTTGACCGCCGTTTCCACTGAAGAGAACCAACAGGTCCGGCCGCCAATCACTTCATGGCTCAGTTGGGAGCCATGCATGTCCAGGCCGGCTTTGGCGTCAGCCATCGTTAACCCCGACCACCACGCAAAATCCTGCGGGGTGGCGGGTCCATGACTCGCGAAGTATCGCCGGGTGAGCTCCGCCAGGGCTTCGTCACGGGTAAGCTTCCTGGCATGCGGAGCGCGTTCATCCAGGGACATATATGTGAACTGTTTGCCGCGCCGAGGACCGCTGCAGATCACCCCGTCCAATTCAGCCCACATCAGGATATAAGCCATACGATGCTCGCCGCCTCTGTGTAACGGACCCGTAGCAACACCCGCCTTCTGAAGTACAACGCGCAACTCATTACGAGTGAGCTGTTTACCGCCCTGCAGCGCTTTGGCGAGGGCAGCACTGCTGCGCCGCAAGAGCGGCTCATCTAATTCCAACTGGCGATACTTGTAGGCATTGAAAGCATTGACCCGCGGCGCGGTCAATTCGAGCATCCAGCGGATATCGGCGGGCGTGACAAAGTGCCAGGTAGGACGCATCACATGGGTGCGGAGGATCGCGCCAGCGTTGAAAGCCTGTTCGATCACAGCGTCGGTCCCATTCACCAGCCGCAGGCCCAGCGCCCATTTTGCAAACGCATAGTCCTGGCTTTGGACGGCTCCCATCCAGGCGACCACTTCACTCTGCGTTTGGAATTCTGTCTGTAAGAGCCGTTGATTATAAAGTCGTTGAACAGCAATATTTGACATAGTAATTTCACCAATCTAAACAATACTCGGGGTACAGACCTATTTCCTGCCCAAACGCTTCATCGTTTCCAAAAGCGTGTCATGAATGTAATTTAGCTCGCGCGACTCAGTCGCCCAGGTCGCATCATTGTCAGTGCTGGTATTTTCCTCCCAGCTGATTTCCTCGTTATGCTGGTATACCCACCAAAGATTGTCCCAGGGGTCTACAAAGCGCGAAAAAATATCGCCGTAAAAACCGGTAGGCCTGGTAACGATCTTTGCTCCCAGCTCCTGCGCGCGCTTGAGTGTTTTCTCCACATCTTCAACGTAAATTTGTAAAAGGCTTGGGGTAAACGGCCAGCCTTCCTTTGTATCCGCGAGCATGATCGTTGAATTGCCGACTCTAACCTCTGCATGCAGCATCAGCCCATCGGTATCCAGTGTATGTGCTTCTTTAACTTCCTTCACTCCGAAGACCTCTACAAGGAACTCAATGAGCTTTCGAGCCTCCTTCGTAATGATGAAAGGATTGACGGTGTTGTAACCTTCTGGCACATTCGTAGTCATTTTCATTTCTCCTTTTCTAAGCACATAAAATGTTCGTTCACATTCATCATACGGTATAATTAGGACAAATTTAGTCCTAATCAAGAAAGAGATTTGAAAATGTATTCCCCCACCACCCGATTACTGAGCGTACTTGAGCTTTTACAATCGCGCCGGCAAATGAGCGGTTCAGAGATGGCGCGGCGGCTGGAGGTGGACAGGCGTACGGTCCGGCGGTACATCGTGATGCTCCAGGACATGGGGATTCCGGTCGAGGCCGAACGCGGTCCTTACGGCAACTACCAACTGCAGCGCGGTCATAAAATTCCCCCGCTCATGTTCACCGATACCGAAGCGATCGCGCTGACGTTGGGCCTGCTTGCCATCCGCGAGTTCCGGTTTCCGGTGGAGGTGGCGGCAGTCGAAAGTGCGCTGGCAAAAACTGAACGAGTGCTGCCCGAAAAACTCCTGCAGCAAGCGCGGGCTCTGCAGGAAGCCATCACGCTGCACATTGATCTGCCGCCCACGCGCGTTCAAAATGATTTTGTGAAGATACTCAGTCTGGCAGTCCAACAGCGCCGGCAGGTCCGGCTGAGTTACCGGTCATGGGAGGGTGAGGAATCGGAGCGCGAGTTCGACCCCTATGGCATCGTCTTTAACGAAGGCTACTGGTACACCTCTGGTTACTGCCATCTGCGCCACGACCTGCGAACCTTCCGGCTGGATCGCATTACCGCGCTGGAAGGGATGGACCGCGCGTTCGTACGCCCGGATGATTTTGATGTGCTGGAACACGTGTTGAACTCATTATTTTCGAGACCGGGAACTGAGCAGGTTGAGGTTCTGATGAAGACAACCCTGGAACACGCGCGGCAGGTCACCTCGCCAGATATGGGAACACTGGAAAAGGCAGAGCAGGGCGTTATTTTTCGCCGTGCTGCTCAACATCTCGAATGGGTGGCTTTTTTCCTGATGTGCCTGGATTTCCCGGTCGTCGTCCTGCAGACACCTGCATTACGAGAGACACTCCGGCGGATGGGAGCAAAAGGCTTGCAGATGGCTGGGGATCAGGAGTAAAGAGAAGGGCGAGTTATCTTCTCCCTCTACGCTTCAACAAGCGGTGGAAGAACATGGCGAACAACATCCCGAGCAGCGAGCCTGAGGCTACATCGCCCGGATAATGATCCCCCAGGTAAACCCGCGAAAACGCGACCAGGCTGGCGGCAATATAGCGGATTCCGCTCGAGCGCGGGAACTTGTGGTTGAGCAGCCACGCCCCGGCGAAGGCCCCGGCCGAGTGACCGGACGGAAATGACCACGTCCCCGGCTTTTTACCGATCACGATTGCCTGGATGATCGTAATGAAAGGACGCCGGCGCCGGAAGTACCACTTGATCGGAAACTCGACGAGCGCCGCCGCGATGGTTAACGGCAGGGCCACTTCGCGGAACAGCTCCCGAAATCGACTGCGCTTTTGCAGGGCCGCGAGGGCGGTTACCGCGTACCAGGTCGCGGCGCCTGTGAACGCCGTCGTGATGCCGTAGAAAAAGGCATTGAGCAGACGCGTGTGGGGCAAATGATTGACCAGAAGAAATAGATTGGCATCCAGGGCATCCAGCGGTTTGAGCCTGCGCAAGACCGCCCCGCGCAGATACTCACGCTGCGGTTCTTCGGCAACCGTCGGGACGGCGCCCTGTTGCTCGGGGTTAAAGACTTCCTGCGCGGCTTCCGATATAACCTCGCGCTGACGTTTATCCGGCGTAGTCAGCGCGCGGGCAGTTGCCTCCAGCACCTTTTCCGTTTTCTTGCCATCCGGTGCGGTCTCGGCTTCCTTTTTCACCTGCCGCGCCGCCGACGCAGGCGTGGCGGTTGGCGGCTGGGTTTGCTCGACCTCTGCAGCAGTCTGGTCCGCCGTCTCGGCCTCCAGGTCGTCGATCACTTCCTCCGCTTTCTCCGGAGAGTCCACATCGGCGATCGCCTCCTTTAACGCGCGTTTCACCGGACGGGCTTGAGCCTTTTCCTCGGGCGTAGGCATTTCCCAGGGCGGGACAGGTGTATCTCCTAATTTCTGTTCAGGCGGATCGGACGGTTTCGGTTTTTTATCATCAGCTGGCATACCCATGAAATTTATCTCCCATTCTCAAAAAGGTACTATTTTCACGCATAACTCTGTTTTAACAAAAAACGAGGAATCGCTCTGAGTGATATGCCCTGCCACCAGAAGATCCCTCGTTATCTTTTATGCCAAATGAGAATTACCTGTTTTCTTTTGCCAGTCTGATCGTTTCCTGGATGGCAGTCACAATAAAGAAAAAGAACAAGAGCAATGCAACCACGACAAGGGCCAGGTCATACGGTGTAAAGCTGATCTGAGCAAGCGGGCCCCACCTCAGGGAAAATGTCCGCAGGCCGCCAAAGTACATGGCTGTATTCAATAGAATGGCAACTGCACGGATCTCCGTTGGACCGAGCATGCCGTACGATATTTTGAACTCGCCAACCACACTGGTACGCAAATATACAAGGATAGAGAGAAGCAGGTAACTGATCAGCGCCAGGCAGGCAACATTAAAACTAACATAAGGTGTCAGGCCCAAACCTAGAAAGATCACCGTCGAACTAAATGCATCCGTCGTGTGGTCCACGAAAAAACCAAACCGTGGGCGCTCAATGCGTCGATGGCGCGCCAGTGTCCCATCGAGACTGTCGCCAAACCAATTGATGATAAAACCAAGTGAGGCGAACCAAAGAAAGATCCCATCGGATATGCTCAACACGTAACTAAGTGCGACCCCCAACGCGCCCAGGACCCCAATGAGCGTACAAAGATCAGGCGTCACCCAGACGGGCATGTGGGCTGCCAGCCAGCGCAGTGTGGGTCTCTCCAGCGGCCCCAGCAGGATATTGTTCACCCTCCGGTGATGTGTAATGTCACTCATTGCATTCTCCTTAACCATCCAAATTGGAATCGGGGTTGGATCTAATTTGGAACCAGATCCATGACCTGGGGCCAGACAGGCAAAGGCACCGACCATTGTTGCGGGCACCGTCGAATAAACTCCTCCGCGACCGTCAATACTTTTTCGGCGTTTCGAAGCATTCCCTGTGCGGGGTCGGGATAGGGATCCATTTCAATGAGGTCGGATGCAAAAACATGGTACTTCCCATCTTCCTGGAGATTGGTGGCCGCAACGATCACGGGAGCGTGAGCTTTTGCGGCCAGGAAGATATGGTGCATGGGCAGGGCGGCGGGGCGGCCAAAGAAGCATGGGCAAGCTTCCGGTCCCGGGATGGGCCGGTCGATCCCGGTCACCAGCATGCCTCCGCGCTGGAGATGTTTGATCGCCTGTCTGAATGCACCCACTGAAGCAGGCACAAGATTCATCCCTGTCCTCTTCCGTATTTCATACTCCACGCGCCGGCCGCCCTGCGGATCTGGAATGGTGAGCAGCAGCGGTTTCATCCCCTCTCTGCAAAGCCATTGAAGGATCAGGTCGAAGTTGCTGACATGCAGCCCGACGATTACCAGGCCGCGCCGGTCACCGCGCCGTTCGAATTCAGGTCTATGGACCAGTTCCTGGAAGGAGGGTTCCAGGACGATCAATTGCCTTGTCCCCTCCGGATCATCGATGTAATGATACAGGTCGAAGATCGAGCGAGCCCAATGATGAAACGTTTCACGCACGACCCGCTCCAAAGCTTCCCCCTTTAATGATTCTCCATGGATGACCCACTGATTGGCGCGTACAACTCGAACCAATTTGGAGTTCCGCTGGCGCGCAATTTGCTCCCCCACAAAATAGGCGAGCGGGTAACCCAGCCGCGGCCACAGCCTCTGCGCTAAAGCAGAAACAAGCCGAAGGCTGAAAGAACTATTGATGATTTGCTGGAGACCGATCATCGCGCCACACCCGGGGTTTTCGCATGTCAAGTGAGGGCTGCGTTGCTAATGAAAACAAACGATCCAAACAATATTATAGTTGCAATGGATGATTCGATGCAATTCTTTCTGTTCAGCAGAGGTGATTATCTCTAATAAGCAAATCTAATAAGCAGACGTTATCTCCATCACTTGTTTGCATAAGCGAAGAGAATAGAATGATTTGTGAAGACAGTCACAAAAGAGGTTCTGTTGAAACTAAATCATACCGTTCTCTGGGCCTTCATCCTATCTCTCACTCTCTGGGCTTGCGCGCCAGCCACCAAAACGGCGACCCCGCCCAACGTCGCGGCAGAAGCGTCCATTCCAATCGCTGCAAAAATCGAAGTCCACGAATCTGATGAATGTGCAGCCTGTCACACCGACAAGCAGCGTCTCATTGACACGGCCAAGCCGGAAGAGATCGTCGAAAAAGAGTCCTCCGGAGCCGGCTGAGGGGGTGATGTGGCTCCGTTGGAGCCATGGGAGAAAGTGCTTGTCCTGGGGGAGGATTTTTACGCGACGGTTCATGGGCAGATTGCCTGTATTTATTGTCATAACGGCATCAATTCAGCCAATAAAGATACTGCACATACTAACTTGATCTCAGACCCCAGCTCCGCGTCCAACCGGATCTGCGAATCGTGTCATCACGACGCTGCCATGTCGAGTGAGAGTCTGCACGGCACGCTGCAAGGCTATTGGACAGCCATCGAAGGCCGCGGCGGCTCGCATCCGCAGCATGACGCGCAGCGCGTGGAAACCCTATTGGCTACATATGATACTCACTGTGGAACATGTCATACGAGCTGCGAAGAGTGTCATTATTCGCCTCCCAACTCGGAGGAAGTGCTGGTCAAACAGGATGTGGTGGATGAACTGCGCGCAAAGGTGGACCACGTGGCAGAGATCAATGCCATGGTCGCTTCGCCTGAACAACACGCAACCCAGACAATGTTCAACAACCATTGTTCATCCTGCCATGCCAGCTGCGGAGATTGTCACGTTAGCCAGCCCGGCTCCGTAGGCGGAGGCTTTGTAAGCGGACATGTGATCTCCAAGACGCCTTCCATGTCCCAGAATTGTACAGCCTGCCATGGCAGCCGCGTGGGAAATGAATATCTGGGCAAACATGAAGAGATTCCCGGCGATGCTCATTTCCGGCTCGAACGCATGAACTGCATTGCCTGTCATACCAGCACGGAGATGCACGACTCGAACGCCTCCTGCACGGAATGCCACACGCTCGAGGAAGGCGTAGCCAGGATCCAGGAATTGAACCGCTATGCAGGTGCTCAGACACACTCCTGCGAATCCTGCCATCCTGACGTCGGCGCGTGGAGCGATACAAATGAAAACCACGAGGTTCACTTTGGCAAGCTCGCATGCCAGGTCTGCCACTCGGTTTCGTATACGAGTTGCGATGGCTGTCATGTTGCCATCAGCGAGAAAAGCGGCAAGCCGTTCTACGAGACGGAGGGCGACTACCTGACATTCTTCATCGGGAAGAACCCTTCCCCAAATTATCACCGGCCTTATGAATATGTTGTCTTGCGCCACGTTCCAGCCGCCGTCGATTCGTATTCCTACTACGGCGACAACCTGTTACCCGGCTTCGACTCCCTGCCCACCTGGGTCTATGCCACACCGCACAACGTACAAAAGGAAACTCCCCAAAATGAATCCTGCAATGCCTGTCACGGCAACGCCGATATTTTCCTGACGGCTGAAAAAGTCAAGGCCGAGGAGGTGAACGCGAACCTAAATGTGATCGTCGATCAAATCCCTGATCCGGTGGAAGAACCGTAATCGTTTCAATTCAAACCAAGAAGGAGACTGAGAAATGTCTAGAAAATTGCATCTGCTTTTTGCCCTACTGCTAGCCTTCAGCATGCTGCTGGCGGCTTGCGGTGCGCCGGCCGCCACGGAGGCGCCGGTTGTCAAGGCTCCTGTAACCCAGGAAGTCATCGTCACAGAAGCGCCCGTTGCCGAGCTTGATTTTCCTGCCCTGTTCACCGACTTCTGGGCATCCATTCCGGCAGACAAAGGCTTTGGCTCTGTCGGCGCTGCCAAACTCAACGAAGAGCTTGCGGATAAAGCCCCGTTCCTGCTCGACGTCCGCGAAGCTGCCGAAGTGGAGAAGGATGGCTACATCGAAGGCGCGGTCCATATCCCGGTGCGCGACCTGCTCAACAACCTGGATAAGCTGCCCGGTCTGGACGACCCGATCGTTGTGTACTGCGCCTCGGGCCACCGCGGCGGCTACACCCTGATGGCGCTCAAGATGTTGGGCTATACCAATGTCCGCAACCTGGGCGGCGGGCTCGGCGCGTGGAAAAAGGCGGAACTGCCGGTCGTGACCGGAAGCATGCCCGCGGCGTCCGAAGCGGTCAGCACGCCCATCGTCGAGAACGAAGCGCTTTTCACCACGTTGAACGGCTTCTTCACGACCATGCCCGACAACTTTTACAGCACCAAAGCAGACGTCCTCGCGACGGACCTGGCCGAGAAGGCTCCCTTCCTGATCGATGTCCGCTCGCAGGCGGAAGTGGACAAGGATGGCTACATCGAGGGTGGGGTCCACATCCCATTCTCTGATTTCCTCACCAGCCTCGACAAACTGCCCGCCGAAAAGGATGCGCCCATTGTGATCTACTGCGCCTCCGGCCACCGCGGCTCGATGGCTGCCATGGCACTGCGCCTGATGGGCTACACGGATGTCGTCAACCTCGGCGGCGGGATCGGCGCCTGGAAGAATGCCAGTCTGCCCGTCGCCGGTTGGGTGGATTGGTCGACAGTCATGGGTGAGTTCGTTGGCACCCTGCCCGAAGGTTTTTACAGCACATCTCCCGACAAACTCAACGCGGCCCTGGCTGAGGGACCGGTCTTCATTGTAGATGTCCGTGAAGCCTCTGAGGTCGAAACGACCGGCCACATCGCCGGCTCGATTAACATCCCAGTTCGCGAACTGCTCAAGAACCTCGACAAGCTCCCCGGCCAGGATGAGAAGATCGTCGTGACCTGCGCTTCCGGTCATCGCGGTGGGTTCGCTATGGCAGCCCTGCGCCTGTTAGGCTACACGGATGTTGTCAACCTCGGTGGTGGCATTGGCGCCTGGGCAAAGGCGAGTCTTGCTCTCGAACCCGGCTTGCCTGCCGAAGCTGCGGTCCTCGGGGCCCCTGAAGTGGATGCCGCCCGCCTGGCCGGGTTGGATGCCTATTTCAGCGCCCTGCCCGATGGCTTCAACGCCCTCAAAGCCGCCGACCTGAACGTGGAACTTGGAAATACCCCTGCACCTTTCGTCCTGGATGTCCGCACGGAAGCGGAGAAGACCGCGGATGGCTCCATCGAAGGCTCGGTCTTCATCCCGATCAATGACCTGCCTGCCAGCCTGGCGCAACTGCCGGCCGACAAAGCTGCACCGATTGTGGTGCTGTGCAAGTCCGGTCATCGCGGCGGCATTGCCATGATGTATCTGAACTTCCTGGGCTACACCAACGTCCGCAACCTGGGCGGCGGAACGGGTGCCTGGATCGCGGCAGAACTGCCGGTGGTGAAGTAATCGAATGTCGTTCGTTCTCCCCACAGTTGAACTGCGGGGAGAACGGATGTTACCAATCATAAACCTGCCCGTGGGAGAAACACTCACGGGCGGTTTTATCCACAGGACTGCTGCGCTTGTGGGGACATTTCCCCATGCCATCACAGCCTAACCATTGACGATCATCACTATTCAGCCTTATGAGAATCTCTTATGCTTAACCATGATAAACATCACTGGCACTTATCATATATAGAGAAACCCATGGTTGAGCTATCCACTTTACGCGTATTTCTTGTCGCCGCCGAAGAGAAGAACTTCTCACAAGCTGCCAGACGGCTGCATATGTCGCAGTCAGCCGTCAGCCAGAACGTACAGACGATCGAGCGCGAATACGGCGTGGAGTTGTTCCTGCGCCACGGCCGCTCCGTGGAATTGAGCGAAGCGGGGCAATCCATCCTTCCCCAGGTGCGCGAGGTCCTGCGCGCCGCGCGTTTGCTGGAGGACAGCCTGCAGGAGGTCAACAGCCAGATTGGCGGCGAACTGCTGATCGGCTGCTCCACCTCGGCAGGGAAATATCTTCTGCCTGCCTTACTGGGCTCCTTTCAAAAGGAATATCCTGCCGTTCAACCCCGCGTCAAAATTATGGGGCGGGAAGGGGTCTACGAACGCATCCTTAACCAGACGCTTCCGATCGGGGTGGCAAGCAGATTGTTCGAGCACCGCGACGTTGAATGCCAGCCGTTCTTTGACGACCGCATCATCCTCATTGTCCCCATCGACCATCCCTGGGCCGCCTACGGGCAGGCCCTGCCCGATGACCTGCTCGATCAGCCCATTATCATGCGGGAGGAAATGTCCGGTACCTGTGAAACCGTGCTGCAAGGGCTTAAATCCTACAGAATTACACCCGACATGCTCAACGTAGCCATGGAACTCGGCAACCCCGAGGCAATCGAGATGGCCGTCGAGCGCAGCGTAGGCATTGCGTTTGTCTCTGAAATGATCGCGGCGCGCGGCATTGCCATGGGACGCGTCAAACGCGTGGAGCTGCAGGGGCTGGATTTACATCGCACCGTCTATATGATCAGGCATGTCGGTCATCCCTTCACCCGGGCGCAGTCCCTGTTCTGGGAATTTGCAGGGAGCCAGCGCGAAAAATTAAATACAGAAATCTGGGACAGCCTCGTCAATTTCTCTGCTCCTGTTAAGAGGCTGGCCCGCCAGCAGGTGAGCTCCCCGTAGCCACGTTGCAATAACACAATTGCCCGTGAGAGTATCTCACGGGCAATTTTATAAAGCCTACATCTGAGCGGCCATCTCCTGGCAGGACTCGGCGCAGCTGCGGCAGACTTGCGCGCATTCCTGCATCATCTTGTCGTCACCGAAACGCTCGCATTCCTCGGCGCAACTCTCACAAATTTCAGCGCACACCCCGCAGACACTGCCATGCATATCCGACATGCGAATCATAAAGTTGGCACTGGTCTGGCAAATCTCCGCACAGTCCAGCAGCATACGGATATGATCCGGCGCGGCATGCTCCCCGCCCATCTCCAGACAATGCGCGACCGTCGTCGTGCAAACGTCATGACACTGCTGACATGCCTCGATACATTCCTGCATCTTCGCGTCCATTCCGACCTGCATACTCTTGCGCATGGGTTTTCTCCTTTTACCTTCCCAAATAAAATTTGGCACTCCATGCTTTAAAGTATAAGGATTCCTTTTTCCGGAACAATCGGACGACTCCCTACCCGCTGCAGGGAATTACCCCACAACCCGATAAGCTATTTTGTGACTGGAAGTGTGAACGTGAACGTGCTCCCCTGCCCCTCGCCGGCTGACTCCGCCCAGATGCGTCCGCCGTGGGCCTCGACGAGGGCGCGCGCGATCGTCAAGCCAATCCCGCTCCCACCTCCGGCGCGCCGCGAGCGCGATTTGTCGGCGCGGTAGAAACGGTCGAAGATGTGCGGCAAATGCTCGGGCGGGATACCGATCCCATTATCTCGAACAGAGATCCGGACTTCATTATTCATCCGCTGCGCGGCAATGGTCACCCGGCCGTTTTCAGGTGTGTACTGCAATGCGTTCCCCGTCAGGTTGGTCAGTACCTGCACAGCGCGGTCCTCGTCAGCCAGGACACGCGGCAGGTTGGGAGCCAGGTCGAGGTCCAGAGAGACGCGCTTCGATTCCGCCTGGGGCGCCAGTCGTTTGGTCACCGTCTGCACGAGCGTGGAAACCTCCAGCGGACGAAGATCCAGTTGATAAGCCTGGCTTTCGACGCGGCTGAGTTCCTGCAGGTCATCCACCAGGCGGTTCAGCCGGTCCGCTTCCGTATGGATCTGTGGATAGGTTTCCTGTGTAGCAGGCAAAACCCCGTCCATCAAGCCTTCCATCGAACCTTTGATCGCGGTGAGGGGCGTACGCAGTTCGTGGCTGACATCGCCGATCAACTGCCTTCGCATGGATTCAACTTCGTTTAGTTTTTCCGCCATCTGGTTGAAGCGTATGGCAAGCTGGGCAAGCTCATCCACCCCGCGCACCTGTACGCGTTCGTCATAACGCCCGTCCGCAATGCGCTGCGTTGCAAATGACATGGCGCTGATCGGCGCGATCACACTGCGGCTCAAATAGAAGCTGATGACGACCGCCACAACCGCAGCCGCCAGCGCCGCATAGAGCAGGGCTTCATTGAAACCGGCGCGGAAATCAGCATACAGCTGCGGCATGACACCGAAGCGACCCAAACCCTGGCCCTGACCGGGACCCTGCCCACCCATCATCGATCCCATCCCGGCCATGTGACGGTCGAACGAGGCAGGCAGAAGAAACTGGCTGGCAGCGATCAACACCGCCACACCCACCAGGATAATCGCCAGATAGGAAAGTAAAAGTTTTGCTCCCAGATGCCGGCGGAAATAATCAGTCATCGTTCCTCGCAATCATAGCGGTTCGTCCTCGAAGCGGTAGCCCACGCCGCGCACCGTGACGATCAGGTCCTCACGTCCAAGTTTCTGGCGGACATGGCCCAGGTGCACGTCGATCACACGCTGTTCGCCGAAATATTCTCCGCCCCAGACTTTTTCGAGCAACTGCTCGCGCGAGAGGACGCGCCCGCGATTTTCCACCAGTGCCTTCAGCAGGTCGAATTCGATAGCCGTCAGGTCAATCGACTTCTCATCCATGCTGACGGTCCGCGCGCCGGCGTCCATGCGCAGGTGGCGGAAGGAGTACACGCTCGTGTCTGAGCCGGAGCCGGCTCCCGTTTGGAGGCGTCGCAGCGCCGCCTTGATGCGCGCCGTTAACTCGCGTGGGCTAAAGGGTTTCGTCACATAATCGTCCGCGCCGACCGAAAGCCCGATCACCTTATCCGTTTCCTCAGTTTTGGCTGTAAGCAAAATGACGTAGACTTCCGATTCCCTGCGCAGGCGCGAAAGCAGCTCGATGCCGTCCATACCGGGGAGCATGATATCCAGCACGATGAGATCAGGCTTGAAGGCCCGCGCGGCTTTGAGTCCCGAGGGTCCATCCATGGCCGTGAGGACTTCATAGCCTTCCGGCTTGAGATAGGCCGTAACGAGATTCACAATGGAGGGTTCGTCATCTATGATCAGGATTTTTGTCATTGTTAGCGATTAGCGTTTAGCTTTTAGCGGGTAGCTTTTAGCGGGTAGCGATATTGTAACTGTTGTCAGTATAAATTTATAGATTGAAGCGGCTGTAAAGCGGATATAAAGGTTTGGTAAAGTTTGTTTTGATGAGTTACCATAGCGGTATCACTTTCCCGAAGGAGACAAAGATGTTTCATAACATACCTTCCGCCATTGTAGAGCGCATGAAGTTCCTGGAGGAGCTGGATGCGAAGGACCGCCTCGACGGCACGCCGCGCCAGCAGCGCCTGCGACAGATCCCGCCGGAGACCGGGAAGTTCCTGGCTTTGCTGGCGGCAGGGGCGCCCGAGGGACCCATCCTCGAGATCGGGACGAGCGCGGGATATTCCACACTCTGGCTGGCGCTCGCCGCGCACGCCCTGGGACGCAAGCTCGTCACGTTCGAAGTGTTGCCCGAAAAAGTAAAGCTCGCCCGGCAAACGTTTCATGCAGCCGGGATTGAACACACCGTTGAATTGATCGCGGGCGATGCGCGCACACACCTGGCGTATTACTACAACCTAGCTTTTGTGTTTCTGGACGCAGAGAAGGAAGTCTATGGCGATTGTT
>Ga0105098_10000444_pt1 | contig 14105 bp, 13 predicted proteins | sample PPLLak21cMay2015_FD_79137 | JGI IMG/M metagenome (GOLD analysis project Ga0105098, IMG submission 79137) | Freshwater sediment microbial communities from Prairie Pothole Lake near Jamestown, North Dakota, USA - PPLs Lake P7 Core (1) Depth... | ecosystem: Environmental > Aquatic > Freshwater >... | reverse complement strand
TGAACGGGCTTGTGTTCATCGGTCATGGCCGCTCGGATGCGTTTGCAATCAAGAATGCCGTGCGCGTGGCGAAAGAAGCCGTGGAAGTGAAAGTGCTGGACGCAATGAAATCTGCCATCGAAGAGAGCTTGAAATAAGGTCTCGACACTTGCGCCGCACGTGATTTGCTTAGCAAATCATGCAGGTGTTGCTTCGCGGAGTTTACACGGAGCCTGTCGAAGTGCTCGCAACACTTGCACCGGGCGCACACCTGCCCCGGGTGCAGGTGCCGGGGAGTGCCGGTGTGACGGTGCCAGAGGTGTTTTTGAGACAAGTACTAGTAATTGGCGAGACAAGCGGTATAATGCTCGCCATGCCTCCAAGAAAAAGAACCATCATTGCCCCCGTCATCGAACCGGTGATGGAACCGGAGACTGCCCCGGAAGATACCTTTACTTTCAAGCGCAGCCATTTCTATGCCGTGTTTACTGTCCTGGCATTCGCTGCCGGCATCCTGCTCGGTTACGTCGTCTGGGGATATGATACCCAGCCAGCTTCAATTATTGTACAAGCCGCCGGGCCCGGACCCACTCCCATCCCGGAACCGCTCATCTACGATATTGAAACTGCCGGCTTCCCGAGCCTCGGCCCCGGGGACGCGCCCATTGTGATCGTCGAGTTCAGCGATTACGAGTGTCCATTCTGTGTGAGGTGGTATGCCGAGACATACAGACCTCTCCTGGCCGCTTATCCGGGAAAGATCCGTTTGGTGTTCCGAAACTTCCCCCTTTCCTTCCACGAGAACGCATTTGCTTCCGCGGAAGCCGCACTCTGCGCCGGCGATCAGGAGTCCTACTGGGAATACCATGATGCATTATTCGATCATTACCTGGCCTTGTATCAGGCAGACCAGGACAGGCTTCTCGATCAGACGATCTACAATCAGTTTGCCGGTACCCTGGGGCTGAATGTCCAGGCATTCGAGAAGTGTATGACCAGCCACAAGTATAAGCAGTTCATTCTGGATGATATTGAGTATGCCGGCAGCCTCCCACCGGATACCGTCGCCGGGGAGGCGGGGGTTGGAGGCACGCCGACGTTCTTTATAAACGGTCGGCGCCTGGGCGGCGCCTATCCACTGGAAAGCTTCAAAGAAATCATTGACGCCGAACTGGCAAAATCAAAATAACTTCGAGGGACCAGATGAAAAAATTTGTGGCTGTGGCAGGCAACATCGGCGTTGGAAAATCCACCCTGGTGGAAATGCTCTGCGTCCGCATGGGCTGGGAGCCGTTCTTCGAGCCGGTGGCTGAGAATCCCTATCTCGCGGATTTCTATGCCAACATGGATGCGTGGTCGTTCCATTCCCAGATCTTCTTCCTGGCGCACCGCCTGCGTTCCCACTATGACCTGGCACAGCATCCCAACTCCGTCGTGCAGGACCGCAGCGTCTATGAGGACGCCGAGATCTTCGCCCAGAACCTGTACCTGCAGGGCCATATCGCATTCCGCGACTATCAGACCTACCGCGAACTTTACGAGACGACCATGCGCTTCCTGCCGCCCCCGGACCTGGTCGTGTACCTGCGCGCCTCTGTTCTCACCCTCTCGCACCGCATCGCCAACCGCGGCCGCGCCTACGAGCAGACGATCTCTCCGGATTATCTGCAGGGGTTGAATAACCTGTACGAAACCTGGATCGATAACTTCACGCTGTGCCCGGTGCTGGCCGTCCCGGCCGATGACCTGGACTACGTGTCCCACCCCGGACACCTGCGCCTGATCACCCAAAAAGTGGAGGACAAGCTGACCGGCAAGGAGGAAGTGGTCTTCGAACGGGAGGAAGTGGAACGAGCCGCAGAAGATTAGGACATAGTTCTCAGAGCATAAAGAGAGTAGAACAAGAGACTGCCAGTTTTGAACCGGCAGTCTCTTTTGTCAGTGATCTCCGGGCTTCAACACCTCGGATGGCTCATCCGAAATCGAACGGACTCTCCCGGGCAAAATCAGGGACGCATTGCTCCTGGCTTTCCAGCTCCTGGATAAAGGCATTCTCCAGGCCGAGGTCCAGGGCATAGTCTGTGATCTCGTCATATTCAGCCTGGGTCAGAGTCCGGTTGATCCTGGGATAGCGGCAGGCCTTATATTGCGGGGAATATTGCGACATGAGGCTGACAAACGTATCCGGAGACAGCTCCGCCAGAAAGCGGAGACATCGTCGGCTGTTCTCCAGGCAATCGGGCAGGATCAGGTGCCGGACCAGCAAGCCGCGAACCGCGAGGCCCTCTTCATCCATCTCCAGGGGACCGACCTGAGCGAGCATCTCTCTCAGGACCCCCGGGACGACATCCGCATAGTCGGGCGCTGCGGAAAACTGCCTGCCCAGTTCGTTGTCCAGGTATTTGATGTCCGGGAGGTAGATGTCCACCAGGCCGCGGATCTGCCGCAGGGACTCGACCGAGTCATAACCGTTGGAGTTGTAGACAATGGGAACGACAAGCCCTTCGGCCTTCGCCGCCCGGATCGCCTCCGCCATCTGAAAAACCACATGGGAAGGGGAAACGAAGTTGATGTTGTGCGCGCCCATTTCCTGAAGACGCAGCATCTCGGAGGCAAGCTGGGCGGTGGTCAGGGTCCGTGCCTGCCCGCCACGCTGGAACTCCTGGCTGATCTGGTAATTCTGGCAGAAGACACAGCGCAGGTTGCATCCGGCGAAAAAAATGGTCCCGGAACCATTTGTGCCTGAGATGGGCGGCTCTTCTCCAAAATGCAGACCGGCGTGGGAGATCCGGGCGCCGGCCGGAATCCTGCAAAAACCGAGCTGACCTTCCAGCCGGTTCACCTTGCACGTCCGCGGGCAGCATTCACAGTCTGCCAGTCGAGTCATCGAGGGTCTGTTCATATCGCGATCGACATTCATTATACTTCCCATCCCGGTACCGTTCGCCTGCCCGGCTGCCTTTTATGACTTTCGACACATGAAATCGATATGAGTGTGATGTATTATTTTCACAGAAGGAATCGTCTTGAAATTTCCCTCATTGGAGCGCAGAGATGTCTACTGTAAACCCGCAACGGCAAAAATACGCACTGGCGACCCTGCTGGGAGCAATCCTGGGCGGGCTGCTTGTGGCGCTGGCCACAAAGGCTGTCCCCAGGATCATGTCGCAAATGATGGCCGGGATGATGAAGAATATGATGGCGCAAAAGAGGGCGGACGGCGGCAACTTTTCGGAAATATGACAGAAAATGATGCAGAGCTTCGGTGAAGCTCCCCAGGAAAAAGCTCTACACAATTGAGCCGGAAGATTAAATCTCCCCCCGATGTTCTATCCACCTGCCTCGATGGCTTGCGGCTGTTGCAGCGCGGATCGGTAGCTGAGCGCCGGAATTGACCAGGCGCACAACATCAGCAAAACCGGGAACACTTCCGCAAACACGCGGATCTCGTATGGGTATCCCATCAGAATATGCAGCAGCAACAGGGCCGGGAACAGGGTTATAAACGCCGCACGCAGGAACCCCGGCTTCGCATTCCATTGCCAGATGGCGATCACCAGGAAGAGGCAGAAGAAAACAAACAGCAGCACTGCGAACCAGACAGGCTGATCCACATATCCCCGGAGGACACCCACGGGGTTCAGACTCAAAACAGTCCCGGGGACATCCCGATACAGGATCATGGTGGTGATCTTGACAACGGTATAGGCCAGTCCCTGATAGAGGAGACCGAAGAAATAGTGCCGGCGAGGCATCCTGTTGAAGAAATACACGCTAAAAAACAAAGTCAGCAGGAAGGTGGTCTCCCGGTTGAGCGAAGCGATCAAAAAAAGCACATAATAGCTGTTGAACTTCCGGCGCGCCAGCAGCGCCAGAGCCAGCGCAAAAAACATTGCGGTGGCAATATCATAGACTTTTACCCCGATCAATATCCACATGAATGTGAGCTCGCAGCCGACAAAGGCAAACATTCCGGCCGGTTCCCGATGGGCGCTGAAAGCCGTGTACAGATATAGCAGGGAATAAAACAGGCCAACGGATGAGAGCACAACCAGGAATATCATGCAGGGTACAGCAGGGATCCCGGTCAGTTTTTCAAGCACACGCGCGAGAGATGGCACCAGCAGACGGTATACGAACGGACGATCTTCCAGCGCGTAGGCGACCCGTTCCAGGTCAGCGAAGCCTTTCCATACCAGCCAGACATAGTGGAACTGGTAGGCTGAGAACGCCACTATTCCTGCCAGGAATAGGTCAAAATACTTTGTCGATTTCATTCTGGCTCTGCAAAGAGGTATAAAGTTTGTTGCTGGTAGCGGGGGCAGGTCTAATCCACGAACACGGGCCACTTGCCGGTGCTTTCCGGCAGAGACTTTTCATCGAACCAGCCGAACTTATCCCAGTAGGCGGGATTCCAGATATTGGCGCCAAAGGGATTGCATTCCGCGAACACAAAATCCTCGGGGAGGGTATCGGCAATGGGACATAAGAGCGCGTCATCGCCGGAGGTCGGCGGGTTGACGGTGCTGCCGCTCAGCGAGTTTTGCAGGCCCGGGGTCGGGAAACAGTTCTGGTTCCAGTCGTCCAGGCCGCCGTTATCGGGCAGGCGGCAATAGGACTGGTCGGGGAAACGGACGACGAAATAATTGTAGGCGTCGCCCAGCTGGCCGTTGGGTTTGAGCAGGCGCACGCCGTCGCCGCCGTCGCTGAGGAGCAGGTTCGTTTCACTGCCGTAAAACACCCGGCGTTCCCCCGGCTTGAGCACGATCGAGGGCAGGCGGTACGGACTCGAACCGATATTGGCTTCATCGTCCAGGCTGTAACCGCTCAGGTTCACGTCGATCACGCCGTGGTTGAGGACTTCGATATATTCGTCGTTCGTATTGACCACGCCATCCAGGTTCCAGTCGCGGCCGGGGCGCGGCACGAATTCGTTGATGGCGATGAGCGGAGGTGGAGGTGGAGGAGTCGGTACGCGCGTTCTTGTAGGGGCAGCGAGTGTGACTTGATGAGACTCAGCATCGCTACTGCCAAGATGTGTATTATCACCAAGGTATCTTGCGGTAAGCGTCTTGGTACCTGTTGACGTAAACCTTACAGTACAACTCCCCGTACCCGATGAATTAAGAGTAATTGAGCAATTCGTATTTGCTCCGGTGATATCAACCCTGCCGGTAGGTGTCGAGCCGCCAGTTACCCTAACACTAACACTGACATTCCCAAACCGCAAAGAGGGGTCAGGGGTATCTGCCGTAATCGCAGTAGTGGTAGTGACAGGGTTTAGACGAGCCGTTCCGCATAAACTTAATGGGTATGAGTAATTCTGAGGGTTACTTGGGTCAGCGGGAGGAAGCAAATGTGAAAAGTCGTCCCTATTATTATTCGTATCCTGGCAAGCATCAGAGGAACCACCAAGTTTACGTTCATAACTTTGATTCAAATTTCCGGATAACGGCGCCAGGGGTGTCCCTTCCTTATAAGCAGAAGCAGTGCTCATACCCACCCGGTCAACTACTGTGTTGTTGGATCTCAAAAGTGCAATTCCACCGCTGTCTGTAATCCCACTGCCATAATTCAGATTGGCTGATACATTGCCACTGTAACCACCCGAGCCACTTTTGGCTATTAAATAATATTGACCGGAACGAAGAATTGTTAAGTTCGGGATGGTCGCTCGAGTGCCTACACCTCCCGTGTCATTGGAAGCATTAATTTTCCAGCCGCTGATATCAACCCAATTGGAGGTTGGGTTATAGAGTTCAATAAACTCATCGTCCGCTCCATTTGGACCTCTTGTGCGAAACTCACTGATGACGATGATCGCGGAATTACTGCTGCCATACGTAACGCTATTGTCCGTGCTCGTACTGGCAAGGTTATTATTCCCTGCCAGGTCTCTCACTCGATTGGCAGGAATCGTTGGGACGAGTGTCCCTACGCCGGTCACTGCGGTAGCGGACAAGGTAAAGGTCGTATGGTTCCCTGGAGGAGAAACTTCTGCAATGCTCCAGGTGATCCCTGTGGCGGTTCCGATTTGACGGATATCAGCTGGCACGAACTGATTGGTATCGATTGGTTCGGAGAACACGATCCTAAATCTGATCGGGAGTGTGCCTGTCGGATCGAGTTGTCCCGAAGTCTGGTTTATCGTTACAGTCGGGCGGGTAATATCACTGAAAGTGACTGTGGCGCCTGTCACCGCACTATTGCCATTCCCCGCGGGATCTGTGACTCGATTTGCTGCAATGGATGGGATTAGAGTTCCGTTTACAGCCAATGAGGTGGCAGATAAGGTAAAGGTTGTAGAATCTACCTGTGCAATGTTCCATGTGACTGAACCTGCTGTTCCAGCCTGTGTTATATCGCTTACTGTAAAGCTGCTGGCATTGATCGCTTCGGAGAACACAACTGTAAATCTTACTGGCAGCACATCTGTAGAAGCAGCTTGTCCTGATGCCAGTGCAATAGTTACAGTCGGGTCAGTATTATCCAGTGTATATGTCTCATCATTTGCAGCTGGTGGTTCCGTTGCAGCCAAAGGATTTCCGTCTCGACCTGTGATAGTTGGAGAGTTCAAATTCAATCCAACAGAACCATTGAAATTGATAAGCGCTCCTCCAGAAAATGTTACATCATATATACTGTCATTTACCCGAACTACAGATGCAGGGTCACCAATTGCACTTGTTGCAACAAAGTCATTTGTATTAACTGTTGCCGGATCAACATCTTCACTAAACGTGACACGGAAAGTGAGGCTATTAGCATTTGTTAGAGTGGCAGTTGGGTCTCGGCGCACAAAAGAGATAACTGTCGGGTCGGCACCATTATCGATCACAATATTGTTATTTGCTCCAAGTGACCCTGCTGCCCCCGGACTTGGCAACGTCAAAATAGCGTTTCCAGCCACACCAACAATTGAGCCACCATTCAACGTCAGAGCATTCGTTGAGACATAGTCCAGATCGGTGGATGTATCTACGGCTGCAACCGTGTATCTGAAGGTCAAAGTGTTCGAATCGGTACCGGATAGATACTCCGCAGTTCCATCTGTTACCCCGGTTTCGAGCAATAATCTCGGTGAACCGGTGACATCCACAATTCCACTAAAGGTTACTGTAATGTCTATGGTTTCCGGAGCACTATATGTCCCATCTGTCGATGACACACTGGTTACCATCGGAACTGCCAAACAAGAAGCCAGCGGAGTGCTGGATGTGTTCTGTGGGTTGCTTGATGACGAATTCAACGCAAAATCAGCCGCGTTGTTATCCGTGTCATAACAATTTCCTGCGCCTCCCCCGGGCTCGCGTTCATAGCTCTGATTATTATCTGCGGTTAACGCACTTAAAATTCCGGACCCATCGGTAGGCTCTTTATACGCCGACCCAGTGCTCATGCCAACTTGATCTATAACTGCACTTAATGCATCAATCACCGCAATTCCACCATCATTTGCAAGCGATGAAGTATACGTCGCGTCAGGAGTTGTTGCCCCTGAATAGCCGTCGCTATTGGCAAGCAAAAAATATTGACCTGGCGTCAGGATAGTGCCCAGCGGGAAGATGTATCTATCGCTGGGCGGGTCTCCTGCACTATTTGAATAGCTGACCCGCCAATTTTCGATATTTACCGAACTCGAACTTAAATTATAAAGTTCAATAAATTCATCATTCCCACCATTTGGACCCCTCGTGCGAAACTCACTGATGACGATGTTCGTTGACACGCGTTCCTGTGGTGCAGCGCGTGCGGGAGCACGCTCGGCAGTGGGCAACGCCATACCTCCGCACAGAGCGGCGATCAAAAGGAGGAAAAAGAGCCCGCGCCAGAAACGTTGTGAGTTGTGCATAGAAAATGCCGTAGGGATGTGAACTCTATCCCTACGGCATTATAAACCTCCCTGGTCGATTTCGATATAGCTTACTTGCGCGGCTCGATTACAAGTTTGATGGCGGTGCGCACCTTGTCGTCGATGGCCACGTCTGCGAACTCGGGCACACAGGCCACGTCGATGCCGTCGTTCCTGAGGTAGCCGGTCGCCAGTACCAGAGCCTTGATCGCCTGATTGACGGCTCCCGCTCCGATCGCCTGAACCTCCGCCCGTTTGTGTTCACGGACCACGCCTGCGATGGCGCCAGCCACAGCAGACGTACGGGAGTTTGCAGATACTTTGATAATGTCCATAACGATCCTCCCAAAGCATTAGAGTAGGCTTTTATGAACGCATTGTACAAGATTACGGTCTTAGTTTCAAGCACTTAATTAAGTAGTGTATTAGAGTCGTATTCGTAGTAGGGGGTGTGGAGAATGTGGATAGAATCCAAAAAACCTCATATGTGGGAGCAGAGCCGCGCGGCGGCCCGGATGTTCGGTCGGTTCCCGTTAGCGGAACCAGCTCTCCCTGTGGAGAGATTCGGCACTTCTCATCCCAGGCTTATCCACAGCCAAAGCAGGACTTCCGTCCCATCTGTATTTTGGAGGTCCTCCGAACGATTGCCCATATATGGGGGTACGGATTTCCGGAGGTTTTTCATCCTGTTAGGACTTGTCCACAGCCAGAGGCATTTATCCACAGATAATCGCGGGTTATCCACAGTTTTGCTGTCTAGACAGGCAAGGCGGAGATCCCGAGTCCCCTAAATATGGCCGGCTCTGGCGGTTTCGACATTACAAAAAAGAAAGATTTACTCCACTTTTATATTTTGTAAAATAAAAAGTACGGTGATAGAATGAAATTATGATTTCTACCTTTTTTCCCCCTCGTTTTTTTAGAAAGGAATTCATCCATGTTATTCGCACCCAAAGAAAGAGGCCAAGGGCTCGTTGAGTATGCCATCATCCTCTCCCTGGTGGCCCTGATCGTCATTGCGGTCGTGCGTCTGCTCGGTCCCAAGGTTGGCAACACATTCAGCACCATCAGCCAGTCAATGCCGTAACCCGCTCGCAGGAACACTGCCCAAAAGCCCCGTCCCAACGGGGCTTTTGTGTTTAAATGCCGGATGTACGTTTGACACAGCCGCGAGTCAACAGTGAGAGAACTTGTGCAAAACCAGGCTGCCATTCCCCGCAAATCGCTTTTCCGCCTGGCTGACTTAAGGAGTCAGAAATCAGGATGCCGATCGCGATAGGAAATAAGGGGGAAAACCCTGCTCTAAATGTTAACAATCTTGTAAATGGTACCCCTTAACAGAGGATTGAATTTTTGATCAAAATGGATATACTGTAAACAATCTGAGAGTGCTCCTCAGGGATAATTTCAATCAGAAAGGAATTTAACATGTTATTTGCACCCAAAGAAAAAGGCCAGGGCCTTGTCGAATACGCGATCATCCTCGCCCTCGTCGCGATCGTGGTTATTGCTGTCATGCGCTTGCTGGGACCCAAAATCGGCAACACATTCAGCACCATCAGCCAGTCCCTGCCGTAACCTGCTCGTATGAGCACCCCATAAAAGGCCCCGTCGTGAGACGGGGCCTTTTGTGTTTAAAGATCAAGGGTTAGACGTACTTTTCACGCAGGACCGAGGAGACATAGTCCATGCTTGCCACGACGATCGCGATAGCGAGCATCTGTGCGCTGGCGGCGCGGTAGTTCAGGAGGTTGATGTTTTGCTGGAGCAGGAACCCGATCCCGCCGCCGCCCACGAAGCCGATGATCGTGGACATGCGCACGTTGATATCCCAGCGATACATGGTGTATGAAATGTAGGGCGGCACGATCTGCGGAATGACGGCATAGATGATCGTCTGCAACCGGTTTGCGCCCGTGGCTGTCACCGCTTCCAGTGGACCGGAAGAGATGCTTTCCACCTGTTCGGAATAAAGTTTGCCGAGGCTGACGATAGTGTGCAAGCCAAGTGCCATGACCCCTGCAAATGGCCCGATGCCCACTGCGATCACGAACACGATCGCCATGACCAGCGCTTCCACCGAGCGCAGCCCATTCAGAATGGTGCGCGTGACCGTGTAAATCACCAGACCGGTTGGCAGCGTGGTTTTTGCTTTGGTAAATAGAGCCAGCAGGAATCCCAGAACTGCGCCTGTGATGATCGGTCCCCAGAACGTGTACTCAGGACGACCGACCTGGTAGAGCCATTCGATCAGCGCGCCGACCAAACCAAAAACGGTCGCACCGGCTATGGCAGTTAAGATCAGGTTCAGGGTTTTGACGCTGCTCGCGGAAGCTCTCTCTGCCGTGCGCTGACCCATCCGTCCCAATGTGCCGCCTACCACAGCTCCTGCTGCCAGGGCACCCGCAGCCGGGGTGATGATGCGCAAAATATCACTGACCTGGAACAGGAAGTTTGCCAAAAAGCCCGCCGCGCCGAGTCGGGGTCGGAGTGCCAGGCTGATCGTTGTGGTCAGTTCGGCTAGCTGGAACAACGCGAAGAAAGCCAGCAGCACGCCTATAAATATGACGAACAGGCGCGCCAGCCGTAAAGCCGGACTTGGGATCTTTATCTCCTCCTGCGGCATTGCCCAGCGGAAAGCGACCCAGAAGAGAGACGGCGCAATGACGACGCTGAGCAGATTTGCCGCGATGCTATCGGCGATCAAGGCAGACATGGCTCCGATCTGGTTGACGATCAGAAAGCCAAGCCCTATCCCAATGGGCCATCCCAGGAGCGAGAGCGAGACACTTGTCAGCGGACTGCGCACCGGTTTCATCAGGTTGCGCGCAGCAATGAAGCTCAGTGGGATCGCGAGCAGCGTGCCAAGCGTGGTTGCAAGCAATGCAAGAAAGACCGTCTCGATGATCTTTTCCCAGGTTACCTTGGCAGTTTCCGTGAAGCGCGGGGCGCCGATGTTGTGACGCATCGTAGCACGAATGTACTGCACATCTTCACTCTCGCGCCCGGGGAGTCTCACCTGAGCGACAAAGTGTCCGTCTGCATCGGCTGTCGCAGTGTCGTTGCCAAGCTCAACCACGTTTGCGGGGTCACTGCCGGGCACGAAACGCACCGGTCCGGTTGAATTAGGGGAAAAGTTAAAACCCTCCACAGTTACGGATTCACTGGGCGCGGCGCAGGCCGGGCTGGCTACAATATAGGGTCCGGATGTATCCGGCTCGGGAAGCTCGGGAATGGTGCCGTCCTCAGGACATGGAACATAAACCGGAGCGTTGGCCCGTTCTTCTTCCTTCTCGAACTCGACAATATCGGGCCGGACCAGGGCGCGCGTCACGCGCTGGAGGCTGGTCTGGCGCTGCGGACTCCGCAATTCCTCGAGGTCGATATTGGTGATCTCGAAGCCATAGGCAAAGACGATCATAACCAGCAGGACCGCCAGCCCGGTTTGAATGGATTTCCAGGGAGATGCTTTTTTGTTTTTCATGGCTCAACCCACCCGCTCGGCATCGCGGCCATAGATGTCTTTGAACTTCTGGTCGTCGATCTCTTTCGGCAAACCTTCGAAGACCAGTTTGCCTTCATTCAGTGCCACCACACGGTCGGCATAACGATGGACAAGGTCAAGGAAGTGCAGGCTGCATAACACGGTCACGCCATCGTTCTTGTTGATCTCTTCGAGATGTTTCATGATGCTGTGCGCCAGAACGGGGTCGAGAGAGGCAACCGGTTCATCGGCCAGGATCATATTCGGGTCCTGCATGAGAGCGCGGGCAATTCCCACGCGCTGCTGCTGACCGCCGCTCAACTCGTCCGCGCGGCTATCGGCCTTGTCGGCGATCCCCACGCGCTCGAGTTGTTTAAGGGCTTTGACCATGTCCTCTTTTGGGAAACGATTGAGCAGACTCCAAGCCGGGTTCACATAGCCCAACCTGCCTGCCAGTACATTCGTGATCACTTTGGAGCGATGCACGAGGTTGAAATGCTGGAACACCATGCCAATCCGCCGGCGGATGCGGCGCATTTCATCCGGGGTCGCGGCCGTGATATCCTCGCCATCCCAAAGGATCTGCCCCTCGGTGGGGTCGATCAGGCGGTTGATACAGCGCAGCAGAGTGGACTTGCCGGAGCCGCTCAGGCCGATGACAGCCAGGAACTGCCCTTTGGGGATCTCAAAGGACACATTGTCCAGGGCTTTCACATTGCCCTCATAAATTTTGGTCAGGTTTTTTACTTGGAGCATAGTCTGTTCTCGTTGTTGTGTGCAGGATATGGTACGCCGCTGTTTTATGCTTGCCCCTCGATTATAAACTGATGTTTCACTCTGCGGATTCCAAAAGAAAATGAATTCGGATAGAGACAGTTTCGGGCAGAGAGAATTCTCTCTGCCCGAATTTTATGGCTTGAAAACTGATTTACTTCAGCGATTCGATGGTCGTTCCGGATTCGGCAACCAGCTTGCGGACGAAATCGTAATCCGCATCGGTGGCCGGATCGATACCGGACCAGCCGTAGAAATCTTCGGCGCCGATGGACTGGCCCCAGGCTTCGGTCTCAGCGAAGGCGGTGAGCGCCTCTTCGATCTGCGTGCGCACGTCAGCCGGGAACTCAGGTGAGAAGGACAGCGTGTCGTTCGGGATCTCCGGCGAGAGGGTCAGAATGCGAACCTTCTGGACCACATCGGGGAACTCTTCACGGATGTTAGCGCGGGCGTCGAGCACGCGGTGGCCTTCGCACAACAGCTGGCTCCCGTCTTCATTAAGGGCACAGCTCTCGACATCGACCGGAACTTCGGGGTCCATGCCAATATCCCATGCTTCGGCGCCCTCAGGAACAGCGTAGGGGCTGTAGAAAGCCGTCCCGAAATCAGCTTCGCCGTTGTAGACAGCACGCACAGCCTCAGGGTGGCCGCCGGCTTCGAGGGTTTCACCGGGGGTAATTCCGGCGTCCTTGAGCATCACAGCGGGGACAAGATAACCGGAAGTCGAACCGGCATCCGGATATGCCCACTTCTTGCCTTCGAGATCTTCGAGGGTCTGGATGTCGCTGTCGCGAGCCACAACGATCATTGTCCAGTACACACTCCAGCCGCGGCGAACGGCTTTGAAGGCAACATCGACACCACACAGATCATTGGCGAGCACATACCCGAAGGCCGGGATGAAGGCCATGGTGTCTGTGGGGGAAGCGCACATCTCTTCGATGGTGGCTGCATAGGAGGTCGGCACACTGACTTCGAAGAACAAGCCGGTGGCTTCATTGAGTGCATCTGCCATGACCTCACCGCCGGTGACGATCATATTGGCATCAACGGAGGGGACGAACAACACCTTGATCGGATGTCCCTCCGAGCCAATCTTTGGAGCGAAGAGGCCGCCGCCTGAACCGCAGGCAGAGAGGATCAACGCGCCAACTGTCATCACGACGAAAAGCAGATTCAGTGACTTCTTCATTTTCTTCTCCTCTTGAAAGATTTGGATTTGGGAAATTCCCTGACTCTTAAGATAATACAGTGTATTGAGAAATTAGACAAGTGACTTTTGATTAGAAAAAACATGAGGTGCTTTCACATCATTTGACAAGCGTTGTAAGGTCAACCCCCGACTCGTCCACATAGATTCGGAACTCTTCATAATACCCATCATTGACGGGCTCGATCTCCTCGATGTCATAAACAGTTTTGAAGGCAGCCTTGCCGGCCTCCGTTTGCAGGATGGCAGGGATCTGGCTCGCAAAAAGATTCCGCATTTCCGGCGGCATGGTTGTGGAGAATGCCAGTACGTTGTATGGAATGATGGCCGGCACTTGCCAGACGACGATGACCTGTTCGACCAGGTCCGGGAACTCATCTTCGAGTGACGGGAACTTGCGCGCATCGATGTAGGTCGCGCCGAAATCGCAGATGCCGCTGGCATATAACGAACGCACCACCGTTGGATGTCCCTCCACAAAGGCGGGCGGCCTGGTGAGGATCTGATTCTCGTTGAGATAACCCAGCGGCACGACATACCCGGATGCCGAGATCTCATCGCTCCAACAGGGTTTTTTATCCGCGAACTGTGCCAGGGCGAGGGCGGCCTCGTCGATGGTGTTCTCCTTTGTCCATTCATCGAAATAGGAGGTGAAACCACCCCTGCGCGTTGCCAGGAATTGCGCGCCATATTTCCCTTCGCCGTCCTCCAGGACCGCAAAGGAGGCACGTACCAGATCTCTTTGAAAAGCCAGTTCGTAGGCATATGGATCGAGTACGACAATATGGGCGTTGCCTTTTCCCAGG
>Ga0105098_10000442_pt1 | contig 14123 bp, 10 predicted proteins | sample PPLLak21cMay2015_FD_79137 | JGI IMG/M metagenome (GOLD analysis project Ga0105098, IMG submission 79137) | Freshwater sediment microbial communities from Prairie Pothole Lake near Jamestown, North Dakota, USA - PPLs Lake P7 Core (1) Depth... | ecosystem: Environmental > Aquatic > Freshwater >... | reverse complement strand
GAGACCATAACGCGGTTTCCTTCCGGGGAAGAATCTGATAGACTTCATTCACATTGGTTACCTACACATTGGTTATCTATAGTTTACCAAGCTTTCCCGTGGCGGTCAAATTTTCAACCAGGGGGAGTATATGCAAGCCCTGCAACGGCGTTTCCTGACGCGCAACGACATGGCCGATTCCATGGTTCTGACTGCCATCTTCCTGGCGGCGGCCTACTGGGGCCTCGAGGCGCTGATCAACCTGTTTTCGCCGGGGGAGATCAGTTTCTACCGCGAGATTTTCGGCCCCAACGTCGGCGTGATGGGCATGCGCGTCATCGTGCTGTGCCTGTTTCTGATTTTCGGCTCCCACGTCCAGTTCACCATCAACAACCGCAAGCGCGCGGAGCAGGCGCTTAAGGAGAGCGAGGAGAAGTACCGCCGCATCCTGGAGAGCATCGAGGAAGGCTATTACGAGGTCGACCCGGACGGCAACTTCACCTTCATGAACGATGCCACTTGCCAGATCCTTGGCGTTTCAAAGGCGGAACTGTCCGGCCGGAACATGCGGCAATTCCTGACCGCGGAAAGCGACCGCAAACTGTTCGACACATTCCAGCAGTGCCTGCGCGCCGGCCGGTCCGTCAAGGCGTTCGACATCGAGTTGCAGCGCGGGGACGCCGTGCTCTTCATCGAGGCTTCGGCGGGCCAGCGCAGAAACCAGGCCGGGGAGGCGATCGGCTTCCGCGGCATGCTCCGGGACCGGACCGAGAAAAAGAAGCTCGAGATGGATCTGCTGGAGTCCTACCGCAAGGTCCAGAACGCCCGGGTGGCCACGATCCTGGGGCTCGCCAAGCTCGCCGAATACCGCGATGAGGGCACCGGCACCCATCTGGAACGGATTCGGGAGTATGCCCGGCTGCTGACCGGCGAAATGGCCCGCATGCCCGGCCACCCGGAGTCCATTGACCAGCGTTATATCGACGACATCTACAACTCCTCGATCCTGCATGACATCGGCAAGGTGGGCATTCCGGACGCCGTGCTGCTCAAGCCGGGTGAGCTCACCCATGAGGAGTTCGAAGTGATCAAGTGCCACACCCGCTTCGGGGGGGACGCCCTCGCCGCCATTGAAACCCAGATCGAGGGCAGCTCGTTTTTGCACATCGGCAAGGAAATCGCCTACAACCACCACGAGAAATGGGACGGGTCCGGCTACCCGGCCGGCCTCAAGGGGCAGGCCATCCCACTGGCGGCGCGAATTGTGGCGGTGGCCGATGTCTACGATGCCCTCACCACCAAGCGGTTTTACAAGGAGGCCTTTTCCCACGCCAAGGCCCGGCAGATCATCCTGGAGCTGAGGGGCAGTCATTTCGATCCGGCGGTGGTGGATGCGTTTGCCGCTATCGAGGGCGAGCTTGACCGTATCCGCCAAGAGAAGCTAAACCAGGAGCGGGAAACCGTCATGCCCGTCGATGAGTGCTACCCCGGGTCGGCCATGCTCGCCGCAGCGGCGTCCTGACGCGTGAGCCTCGTCTTGGGGCGGGGCGGGGTTCAGGGTTCAGGCAGACAAAGAGGGGGGGGCGCCATCGTTCTTGCCTTTCTCCCACATGGACGATTGGGACCGGCGGCGATCAGACCGCGGCAACACCTTCTTTCCTGAACCCTGAACTCTCGTTACCTGAGTCGTTACTGAAAAAGAAACTCATTTTCGTCCTTAATGCGGTGACCACGCCGGGCATGCGGGCTATCCCGACTGAAGGTCTGCCGACCTCAGCGCCAGCAGGACCAGGCCGTTCTCCGGAATGATGCCCGGGACCTTTTCGAAATCAACCGGCCGGCCATCGATGTCGGCCGCCCGGCCGATTTTCCAGAACCCCCGGTCCTGCCGCCGGAAATAATCCTGCAGGTCTGCCCCGCCGATCAGCACCCCCTGCGCCAGAAAGCCCGGACCGAGTTCGCTGGCCACGAGGTTGAAGAGCTTGATGCTGACGCGGACGGGTCCGCTTGCACGGGACTCGCCCGGGCTGGCGTGGGATATCTGCCGGTGCATGGCGGCATACGCCCCGCCCTTGCGCAGCACCGCGCCCGCCAGCCCGGGCATGGCGGCCGACAGGGCGATCGTCGAACCGTCGCTGACCACGGCGGCGGCGAGGTCGTCGATCGCTTTGCCGTTCAGAAACACGGTCTGGACCCGGTCCCGCAGGTAATCCGGGGCAATGCCGCATCCCCGGCAGAGGAACTCTTCAACCGATGCCCCGGCCGGCCGCTTGACCGTGAAGCCTTGACCCAGCAGCGGCAGAAATCGCGATATGCCGCCCGGCGTGACTGTCAGGGTCAGCCGGGGAGTTCTTTCAGCGTCCATCGATACAACCCTCGAAAAAAAATCGGGGAGGCGGCACGCCTCCCCGATGGTCATCATGTAAACCGTTGCGAGGCTACCAGTTGTAAACCTGGTCCAGCTCCGAATCCGTCACCTTGAAGGTGACGTTGTGGGGCGCCAGTTTCTCCTTTTTGAAGTAGTCCGGCAGCCGGTCCATCTCTTTCGTGAAGCCCGCTTTCGTATTGAATTCGCGCTCCATTTTCAGGATGGATTTGCCCAACCCGACAACATCGTCGCCGGTCAGTTTCTGGCCGCCGAAGCTGCCGAGGAGATCCAACAGCGCCTGGAAGGTCTCCGGCTGGTCCAGGATCGCGAAGGCGATGAAGAGGCACATGCCGGTCGAGTCGATGGCGGCAGTGGCAATCTGCAGGTTGCGGGACAGCTCGACCTGCCCCTCAGGCTTCAGCGCGTCCACTTTGCCGCCGACCCCCAGGATGTTGGCGGTCACCGCGTAGCCGGCGGTGTGGTCCGCGCCCTGGGTGGTGGTGGCATAGGTGACGCCGATGCCCTGGACCCCGCGCGGGTCGTAGGCCGGCATGGCCTGGTTCTTGACGACCGGCACGCGTTCGACGCCGAAGACTTTGCCGGTCAGGCCGGCGCCGCTGCCCAGGATGCGGCCGAGCGGGGTGCCCTTGCCGACTTCCTTGACCAGGTTGATGGCCGCCTGGGCGTCGCCGAACTTCGCGACCCCGGCTTCCATGGCGACCGCGATGGCAGCCCCCATTTCGATCGTGTCCAGGCCGAAGTCGTCGTCCAGGCGGTCCATCATGGCGATGGCGTCGAGGTCGTCGATGCCGCAGTTGCCGCCGTGGGCCCAGACCGTTTCGTACTCCGGCTGCTTGGTCAGATAGTGGCCGTCCTTGTCGTAGTAGGTCCCCGAGCAGCGGATGACGCAGCCGCGATGGCAGCCGTGGGTGGCGGAGCCTTCGCCGCCGCGGGCGTTTTCGGTCTCGGCCTGGGTCTCGCCGCTGATCTTGGAGCAGCCGTCGAAACGGCCCCACATGAAGTTCTTCGTCGGGTAGGCGCCGGCCTCGTTGATGACGTTGGTGAGCACGTTGGTGCCGTAGGTCGGCAGGCCCTGGCCGGTGACGGCGTGCTTGCGCAGGCCGGCGACCCAGCTCTTGTTGGCTTCCTTGAACTTGTCCGGCTCCTTGGGACTGCGGACCGCGCAGCCGGTGTCGTCCACCACGATCACCTTGACCCCCTTGGAACCCATGACGGCGCCGACCCCGCCGCGGCCGGCGTGCCGGGTGGGACGGAACTCCATGTCGGTGAAGGCGATGGAGGCGCCGGCGAGCTTCATTTCACCGGCCTGCCCGATCGAAATGCAGCTGACCTTGTCGCCGTGTGCGGCCTTCATCTTTTCCGTAACCGCGTAGTTGCCGAGCATCTTCAGGCTGTTGTCGGGTTTGATGTCGACCTTGTCCTTGCTGATGCTGAGCTTGTAGAGAGTGCCGTCCTTGGGCTTGCCCTCCAGCACGATGGCGGCAATGCCGAGGCGGCCGAGCATCTGCGAGGCCATTCCGCCCGCGTTGGCTTCCTTGATGCCGCCGGTGAGCGGGCTTTTGCAGCCCACCGAAATCCGGCCGGACATCGCCGCCGCGGACCCGCTGAGAAGCCCCGGTGCGATGACGAGCTTGTTATCCTCGCCCAACGGATGGCAGAGCGGCGGGACCTCCTTGGCGATGATGGTCGAGGTCAGACCGCGCCCGCCCAGGCCGGCATAGCTTCCGATCGGCTCCGATTTGACCTGGGGGCCGCCGGCTGCGCCCATGTTGATCCTCAGAATTTTGTCCATGGCTTCCTCCTGATGTCTAAAGGTTTTCAGCGATTCGCTCTAACCCGTTCACCCCGCGACAGGAGTTTGTTGCAACCCAAATCCATGGACGGTAATTACGCGTATTCCCCGGTCAAGTCAAGTTTAACCAAAAATAACAGCGGTGTTATCCGTTTTTACGTGCGAAGGTTTGCATGAAGCCCGCCAAGGCGTCGACCGCTTCCATGGTCACGGCATTGTAAAGGGATGCGCGGCAGCCGCCCACCGAACGATGGCCCTTGAGGCCGCCGAGCCCGGCTTTCAGCGCCTCCTCGAGGAAGCGTTTCTCCAGCTCTTCGCTCGGCAGCCGGAAGGTCAGGTTCATCAGGGAGCGGCTCGCGGGTTCGGCCGTGCCGCGGTAGAAGCCGCCGCTGTCGTCGATGCCGCGGTAGACCACCGCCGCCTTCTGGCGGTTCAATGCCTCCATCCGGCCGAGCCCGCCCACGGTCTCCTCGAGCCATTTGAGAACGAGCTGAACGGTGTAGATGGCGAAGCTCGGCGGCGTGTTGTAGAGGGAATTCTTGGATGTGTAGGTGGTGTACTTCAGCATGGCGGGAAGGTTCGCGGGCACGCGCTTGAGCATGTCGTCGCGGATGATGACCATGCAGACGCCGGCCGGGCCGATGTTTTTCTGGGCCCCGGCATAGATGAGGCCGAAGCGGCCGGCGTCGAACGGCCGGCTCATGATGTCCGAGGACATGTCGGCCACGATCGGGACGCCCTGTGTCTCGGGGAAGGCGGCCCACTGGGTCCCGCGGATGGTGTTGTTGGAGGTGAGATGGACGTAGACCGCATCCGGGTTAAAGGCGATGTCGCGGGGGATGTAGGTGAACTGCCGGTCCTCGGAGGAGGCCACCACGTTGACCGTTTTGTTGAGTACCCGGGCCTCCTTAATGGCGTTTGCGGCCCACGTGCCCGTGTTCACGTAGTCGGCGGATCGGCCGTCCGCCAGAAGATTCATCGGGATCATGCTGAACTGCAGGCTGGCACCGCCCTGCACGAAGATGACGTGAAAGCGCTCGTCCAGTTGGAGGAGCCGCCGGGTGCGGGCGATGGCGTCGTTCAGGATGGCGTCGAATTCCTTGGAGCGGTGGCTCATCTCCATGACCGACATGCCGGAGCCCTTGTAGTTCAGCAGGGATTCCTGGATTTCTTCCAGCACCGCCAGGGGCAGGGCGGCCGGCCCCGGGTTGAAGTTGCAGATCCGGTTGGCTTTCATGAATTTCACCTCCACGAGTGAGTGCACGATTCGTGCTGCGGCCCGCCGCTTTCGAGCCGCAGCGCCGGCGATATTTCTACAGATCCGCACCGATAAGTCAATTCAATTTGTAACGACTCAGGTTTTTAGGCTGAAGGCTAAAGGCTGAAGGCTATAAAACATCTCGCAAAGCACGAATCAGGGTCTTCTCGGTTTCTACGACCATTGGTTCAATAGCCGACTCAAATGCCCGACGTCTTGTGTGAGCACGTATCGTTTGCTCCTGAAAGCCTTCGGCCTTCAGCCTTCAGACTATCTGCCTGAGCAGTTACCATTGACAAAGGCTTGCGCTTGACCGTAATACACAAGCAGTATAGTCCCATACAAATCTATTTTGTAACTGCTCAGCTGTTTAGGCTGAAGGCTGAAGACTGAAGGGGAATAATGATCGCGCAGGTCTTTTCCTTTAGTCTATCTACCTTCAGCCTATCTACCTGAGTAGTTACTGGCAGTTTAAATCTGTTTCGAATTTCGTGCTTAGAGTTTCGAATGTGGTTCCGGTTTGTCCGGGTTGGGAGAGTCTTGTCATGAAGATACTGAACTATCCGTCGGCTGCCGCCGAGAGCGTCGTCGCACGCATCGTATCGCGCGGGCTTTCGTTTTCCAAAAAAGATCAGGTCTCGGTCAGCCGCATCCTGGCCGACGTGCGTCGGCGGGGCGACCAGGCCCTCGTGGAGTACAGTCGGCGCTTCGATGCGCCCGGTTTCACTCTGCGGGATTTGCGGGTGGGCCCCGTGGAATTCCGGCAAGCGGCTGCCGCCGTGGATCGCGGCTTCACCCGGGCGCTCAACCGGGCGGCGACGCAGATCGAGGCGTTTCACCGCCGGCAGGTGCGGAGCTCCTTCATCAGCCTCGACCGGGCGGGGACGATGCTCGGGCAGCTCGTCCGGCCGGTCGAGCGCGTGGGCGTCTACGTGCCGGGCGGCCAGGGCGGTAAGACGCCGCTGGTCTCCTCGGTGCTCATGGGCGCGATCCCGGCGCGGGTGGCCGGAGTGGCGCAGGTCGTCATGGTGACCCCGCCGACGGCGGACGGGCGGGTCAACCCCCACCTGCTCGTCGCGGCCCGCAAGGCCGGGGTGGACGAGGTCTACAAGGCGGGCAGCGCCTGGGCCGTGGCGGCACTGGCCTACGGTACCGAGACGATCCCGCGGGTCGACGTGATCGTCGGGCCGGGCAACCGTTACGTGACCCTGGCGAAGCAGATCGTGGCCGGCACGGTGGGCATCGACATCCTTGCCGGCCCGAGTGAGATCCTGATCATCGCCGACGAATCGGCCGACCCCGAGTTCATCGCCGCCGATCTCCTCTCCCAGGCCGAGCACGACCCCATGGCGTCGGCGGTGCTGGTGACGACCCGCCGGGAACTGGCGCAGGCGGTGCAGGAAGCCCTCGGGCGGCAGCTCGCGCAGCTTGCGCGCGCCGAGATCGCCGGGGCATCGCTCCGCCGCTTCGGGGCGCTGATCGTGGTGCGGGACGTGGCCGCGGCCATCGAGCTCGCCAACCGCATGGCCCCCGAGCATCTCGAGCTGCAGCTGCGCGATCCCTTTGCCCACCTGGGCGCGATCCGCAACGCCGGCGCCGTCTTCCTCGGGGAGTACACCCCCGAGCCGGTCGGGGACTACGTGGCGGGGCCCAACCACGTGCTGCCGACCGCCGGGACCGCCCGTTTCGCCTCGGCCCTTTCGGTCGACAACTTCGTCAAGCGCATAAGCCTGATCCACTACTCCGCCGACGCCTTGCGCCGCGAAGCCGCGGACATCCTGCGCCTGGCGGAGGTCGAGGGCCTGGGCGCCCACGCCAATTCGATCCGGGTCCGATTGAGCCGTCGACCCGGCAGCCGGCGTTCCGGGAAGAAGGCGGATCGGGCCATCGAACAGGGGAAATGATCTTCGCACCTGAGCGTTGATTGCTGCTCAGCTGTCTGAAATTACTATTCAACTACGAAATGCGCGAAACTCGCGAAAGTTAAGCTTTCATCTTTAAACAGAAGCGTGGCTCCCCTTTTTTAGCGCCTTTCGCGTGTTTCGTAGTTCCCTCTTCCCCATCCAACATGGCAATGCAATGAAGTTGACTATTTTTTGTGGGAGCGGCATCTTGCCGCGATGATCGTGGCTGGAAGCCACTCCCACAAGAGCGACACTGCATTGCCGACAGGATGGCGCAGCGCACCACAACCTGCTTCTGTGTAATCACGAGCGCTTTTTCGAAACTTTTTTGGGGGGGACATTGGCGGGCGTTGTCGGATGTCTAATCAATGATGAACTCGTAGAACGTCATCCGACGCGATGGCTTTGTAAAGAGGCGAAGTTCAAGGCGCGCGAGGCGCGTGGAGTGAGGCGTACTTCATGTACGCCGCAGCGACAGCGCGCTGAAGCGCAACGCCGAAATTGGACTATTTACAAAGCCATCAATCGATGGCGGCCAGCACGTCGAACCCGCCCTTGGCCAGGGCTTTCTTGATCAGCCCTGTTTTGCAGGCGGCGAGGCGGAAATGGTACACCCGCTTGCGGGACTTCTGCAGCGTCATGCTGACGTTGATGACGTCTCCGCCGGCGTCGTTGATGATCTGCAGGGCCTTCTTCAGGAGTTCCGGCTTGTTGCCGGCGGCGACATCCATGCGCGATGTGGAGGAGAGGATGCCCATCATGTCGATGAAGGCGCGCAGGAGGTCGGTCTCGGTGATGATGCCGACCAGCCGGCCGCTCTTCGTCACCGGCAGTCCGCCGATCTTGTGATTGTAGATGATCTGGGCGGCGGTTTCGATGTCGTCCTCCGGGCCGACGGTGATCGGGTCCTTGATCATGAGGTCCTTCAGCGACACGTCGCCCAGCATGGAGGGGATGAGCCCCTGCTTCAGGTCCGCCAGCGTCACCAACCCTTCCAGCATTTTCCCTTTGGAAACCACCGGCAGGTGGCGGATGTGGTTGACTTTCATCAGCTCAATCGCGCGGCTGATGGGCGCGTTGGCGGTGATGGTGATGGGGGCGGAAATCATCAGGTCTCGGATTTGCATGGTCGTACCCTCGCACGCCAAGAATGAGACTTCGGGAAGCGGGCAGCCCGGAGCTGCCGAACCGACTGGACGGCTTTCATCTTAGCGGGTTTGCTGCTCCGGTGCAATAAAAAAGAGCGGTGCGATCAGCAGGGTGAATGCGGCAGATAGCTGCAGAGGGGCTCCTCGGCGAGAAAGTTCCCGGTGGCCTCGAAGGCCCGCGCCCGGCAGCCGCCGCAGACCCGCTTGAACTCGCAGCCGCCGCACTTGCCTTCCAGACGGCTGTAATCGCGCAGGGCCGTGAAGATCTCCGAATGCTTCCAGATCTCGGTAAACGAGGCCTGGCGGACATTTCCGCAGATGGTGCCCAGGAAACCGCAGGGCTGGACGTCGCCCGTGTGGGAGACGAAGCAGAAGCCGATGCCGCCCAGGCAGCCGCGCGTGACGGCGTCCAGGCCGTGGGTCTGGAACGACACCGACGTGCCTTCCTTGGCGGAGCGCTGGCGCAGGATGCGGTAATAGTGCGGCGCGCAGGTCGCCTTGAGCTCGAGCGGGGTTTTGCCGCGCTGCTCGTAAAACCAGTTCAGGGTGCGCTCATACTCATCGGCGTCGATGGCCTGGTCGACGATGTACTTGCCGCGGCCGGTGGGGACCAGCAGAAAGATGTGGTGGGCCACGGCGCCCAGCTCGACCGCCAGCTGCTGAATCTTGGGGATCTGGGCCAGGTTGAGCTGGGTCACGGTGGTGTTGATCTGGAAGGCAATGCCGGCGCGTTTGATGCGCTCGACGCCGCGCAGGGCGCCGGCGAAGGCCCCCGGCACTTGGCGGAACGCGTCGTGGGTCTCGGCGCTGGCGCCGTCCAGGCTGATGCTCAGGCGCTTGATGCCGACGGCGGCGAGCTTTTGCGCGATCTCGTCGGTGATGAGGGTGCCGTTGGGTGCCATCACCATGCGCAGCCCCAGCCGGTTGCCGTAGGCCGCGACATCGAAGATATCCGCTCGCAGCAGCGGCTCGCCGCCGGTGAGGATCACGATCGGCTTGGCCACCTCGGCGATCTGATCGAGCAGGCGAAAGGCCTCCGATGTGTCGAGCTCGCCGGTGTAGGGGCCCTGCGTGGCCGACGCCCGGCAGTGGACGCAGGAGAGGTTGCAGTTGCGCGTGGTCTCCCAGGCCACCAGGCGCAGGGAGTCTTGCGCGGCCGAGGGCGGCCCGGAAGGGTGCGGATGCGGGTGGTGCGCGGCGTGATCGGTCATGGATTGCTCAAATCAGTTACGTGCGTTTCAGCAGCCGGGCGGCATCCATCGCGAAGTACGTGATGATGAGGTCGGCACCGGCGCGTTTGATGGCCGTGAGGGTTTCCATCATCACCCGCGGGCCGTCGAGCCAGCCCATCTGTTCGGCCGCCTTGATCATCGAGTACTCGCCGCTGACGTTGTAGGCGGCGACCGGCAGGTCGAACTCCTGCCGCACCCGGTAGATGACGTCGAGATAGGCGAGCGCCGGTTTCACCATCACGATATCCGCCCCTTCCTCCACGTCCATCGACACTTCGCGGATGGCCTCCAGGGCGTTGGCGGGGTCCATCTGATACGTTCGCCGGTCCCCGAACTTGGGGGCGGAGTCGGCCGCGGCGCGGAAGGGTCCATAATAGGACGAGCAGTATTTGGCCGAATAGGCCATGATCGGGACGCGGCTGAAGTTGTTTTCGTCCAGGGTCTCGCGGATCTCCGCCACCCGGCCGTCCATCATGTCCGATGGGGCGACCATGTCGGCACCGGCCTTGGCGTGGGACAGGGCCGTGCGCGCGATCAGATCCAGGGAGGCGTCGTTGTCGATGCACTCGCCCTCCACGCAGCCGCAGTGCCCGTGGTCGGTGTACTGGCAGAGGCAGACGTCGGTGATGACCGCCAGCTCCGGCACGGCATCCTTGACCGCCCGGGTGGCTCGCTGCACGATCCCGTCCTTCGCGTAGGCGGCCGTTCCCAGCGCGTCCTTGCGGTCCGGCACGCCGAAGAGCAAGACGGCGGGAATGCCGAGTGCATGAGCCTCCCGGGCCGTCTGCACCAGGTTGTCAACCGAGAGCTGGTAGTGGCCGGGCATGGAGGCAATGGGGTTCTGCACCTTCTTGCCGCCGATCGCGAACAGCGGCAGGATCAAGTCGTCGACGGACAGGGCCGTCTCGCGGATCATGCGGCGGAAGGCCTCGGACTGGCGCATGCGGCGCGGACGGTAGTCGGGGAACAACATTTTTTTTACTCCCGATGTTTTTTCCGTTGGAAAAAACATTCCATAGATTTAAACAAACAGCGCAACGCGGAAATTGGGTTTTTTACGAAGCCATCAGCTTTGCTCGCAATTCGGTTGCGTGTGCGTCAGCGCGATCTCCTCGTCGGTCAGGTAGCAGGCCGGGTCCGGCGCCCAGATGTCGCCGGTGACGGCTTCCGAGCGCACCCGGAAGTTGCCGGCGCACACGTCCAGCCAGCGGCACTCGGCACAGCGGCCCTTCACGTGCTGCTTCTTCTCCTTGAGCTGCGCCATGAGCGGGTTGGAGGTGTCCATCCAGATTTCGGAAAACGGCCGCTCTCTCACGTTGCCGAAGCTGTAGTGGCGCCAGAACTGGTCGGCGTGCACGGCACCGTCCCAGCTCACGCAGCCGATCCCGCGGCCGGAGCTGTTGCCCTCGTTCCACTGGAGAAGCTCCATGACCTCCTTGGCCCGCGCGGGGTTTTCCTTCAGCATGCGCAGGTAGAGGTAGGGGCCGTCGGCGTGGTTGTCGACGGTGAGCACCTCTTTGGGTTTGCCCTGGTCGTGCAGCCGCCGGGTGTGATCGATGATCAGGTCCACCGCCCGGCGCGTCTGCTCGGCGCCGAGATCTTCCTTGACCAGCTCGGAGCCCCGGCCCGCGTACACGAGGTGGTAGAAGCACACGCGCGGGATGTCCATCTCTTCGATCAGCTGGAAGATGCTGGGGATTTCCTGAACATTGAAGCGGTTGATGGTGAAGCGCAGGCCCACCTTGATACCCGCCGTCTGGCAGTTGCGGATGCCGTCCAGTGCCGCGCGGAAGGCGCCCGGCACCGCGCGGAAGCGGTCGTTGACGGCTTCCATCCCGTCGATGCTGATGCCGACGTAGGACAGGCCGATTTCCTTCAGGGTGTGCGCCATCTTGGCGGTGATCAGGGTGCCGTTGGTGGAGATCACGGCGCGCATGCCCTTGGACACGGCGTAGGCGGCCAGGTCGGGCAGGTCCTTGCGCACGAGGGGCTCTCCGCCCGAAAACAGCACGACCGGCACGCCGAACCCGGCCAGGTCGTCGATCAGCGCCTGGCCCTGCGCAAACGTCAACTCGTTCGCCTCGGCCTGCTCTTGCGCGTGGGCATAGCAGTGCACGCACCTCAGGTTGCACCGGCGGGTCACGTTCCAGACGACGACCGGCTTCTTGTCCGCCGAGAACTGCAGCAGGTGCGAGGGCAGCCGGGAGGAGTCGCGCCCGTAGCGCAGGGCGTCCGAAGGCTCGACGGTGCCGCAGTAGAGTTTCGATATTCCGATCATGGCTCGATGATTCCTGCTTGAAAGTTATTCCGGCTGTGCGGCCGTGATCAAGTCGCGAACGTAGCCCTCGGGGTCGATCAGGGCAGCGCGGGTGATCAGGAAGCGGCTGCGGCCGGTCTTTTCCCGCACGAGTTTCAGCCCGTGTTCGAAATGGCCGTTGAGCTTCGGGTAGACATCCCGCGGTGTGAGGGCGGATTCCACCAGCATCTCCATGATGAAATCGATGGCGTCCTCATCGAGCACGATATTGATGTCGTGGTTCTTGAAGAAGTGGAGCTCGACGCTCTTGATGTCGTCGTGGTAGGACTTGATCTGTCGCACGGCGTTGCCGCTGTCCATGACGTTCTTTGCGTAGCAGCCCGCCGCGAGGTCGATGCGCGCCGGCGTCATGGTCAGGCTGTATTTCTCGGTGAACTGTTTGCGGTTGGCCTGCAGATAGTCCCGCACCGCCGCCCGCTCCGCATCCGCCAGCCGCTCGAAGCTCACCCGGGTCTGCGGGTCCTGGGGGGTTGCCAGAAGCCGCGCGAGCGCCGGCTGCGGGGATGTCACGACGTCTATCGTCACCGGGAACTGGGTGGCGGCCGAGGAGGGCAGGGCTTTTTCGAAGTCGAGCAGGGCCTTTTCGATGACACTGACGAGCCCGCGCGCGCCGGTGCCCTCCGCAAAGGCGAGCTCCGCCATCCGCCGCAGGAACGCGTCCTCGAACTTGACCGCGATGCCGTACGCGGCGAAGTCGAGTTTCTTGCCGAGCATGATCGGGTTGTTCGGGTTCTTGAGGATCTGGTAGAGGTCCTCCTCGGTCAGGTGCTCGAAGACGGCCTTGACCGGCAGGCGGCCGACGAACTCGCTCTCGAAGCCGAATTCGATCAGGTCTTGGGCCTTCACGTGCGCGAGGGTGTCGAGCTGCTCCTGCGCGCTGACGATCCGCGCTCCGAAGCCGATGCCCTGCCGGGTCAGCCGCCGCTGGATGATCGGCACCATTTCGGTGAACGCCCCGCTCATGATGAACAGCACGTTCTTGGTGTTGATGGACTGTTTCTCGCGCTTGCCGGTTTTGCGGAAGCGTTCGATCTCCTGCATCATCGCGATCGGATCGTGGGGCACCTTCAGGTCGACGTCGGTCTCCTCCATGGGTTTGAGCAGCGCCCGCTGCACGCCGGTGCGCGAGACATCGGCGCCGATGAGGTTTCGCGCGGAGGCGATCTTGTCGATCTCGTCGATGTAGATGATGCCGTGCTGCGCAAGCTCGATGTCGTCGTCGGCCTCCCGGACCAGGTCGCGCACCAGGTCCTCCACGTCGCCGCCGACGTAGCCGGTCTCGCTGAACTTGGTGGCGTCGCCCTTGACGAAGGGCACCCCGAGCTTGGCGGCGATGAGCTTGATGATGTAGGTCTTGCCGACACCCGTCGGGCCGATCATCAGCACGTTGTTCTTGATGCCGCCCGCCAGGCTCTCCACCGCGTCCGGGGATTCCTGCGCGCGGCGGATGCGGTTGAAGTGGGTGCAGATCTTGGTGGCAAGGATCGCTTTGGCCTGGTCCTGTTTGACCACGTACTGGTCCAGGTAGGCGATCAACTCCTCGGGCTTGAGGTTGAAGGTGACCGGTTTCTTTTCCCGGGCAGGCGCCTTGGCCTTCTCCTCCACGACTTCCTGGGGCAGGAGCATGGGCGAGATGAGCTTGACGTGGCTGCCGAACTTCTTGGCCAGCACGTCGCTGATCTCTTTTTCGATCTCTTTGAGGTCGGGTATTTTTTCGCTGCGTTCACTCATAGTTGGAAATTATAACCACACCCCCCTTGAATTGCAACCACGGGCCGTTCCGGGGCCAGCGCGGCCCCAACAATGCTCCCCTCCATCGAGTACTTTTGGTTTGATTACCTTGGGTGTCCATGATAGCGTAATTAAATCATCACGTTATTTCCTTCCTGATTTTGCCCTCATGTTGGAGGATGTTTTTTGATGATCCTCGAACAAAACGCGACACAACCAGAAATTGACAATAGCGGCGCAAGGGGATAGGTGCCAATGTTTGAACAAGCCTTCAAGAACATCGACGACATCCTCTGGAAAGAGGCGGGTTGCACGACCGAGCTCGATTACACCGAGCAGACCTCCTGGCTGCTCTTTCTGAAATACCTCGACG
>Ga0105098_10000441_pt1 | contig 14128 bp, 19 predicted proteins | sample PPLLak21cMay2015_FD_79137 | JGI IMG/M metagenome (GOLD analysis project Ga0105098, IMG submission 79137) | Freshwater sediment microbial communities from Prairie Pothole Lake near Jamestown, North Dakota, USA - PPLs Lake P7 Core (1) Depth... | ecosystem: Environmental > Aquatic > Freshwater >... | reverse complement strand
CGTCACGCTTAAGAATCCTTTGCCTAATTTTTGACCATTGACTACTGGTTCCATTATCCACAGCTGACTTCATTAGTGCCACCCCTTGTCTTTGAAGTGTTTCCATGCTAAGCAATAGTCGCCCTTATATCTATGAGCGATATACCTGATACCCCAATCTATTTGAGTATATCCGTCTAAGTTCTTTAGCTTCTTGTTACGCATTTGAGGAATACCGTAATGACTACCGTTAACGGCTCGACTATCAAACCTAGACTCTTTCATGTATAGCTCGTATGCGCATTGGTATTGCTTATCACTAACTACTCGACTATGTAAGTAAAGCTTGTAGTTATCTTTAGATGTTATAGAACTAGCCCATGTTGGACTCGGTAGCGCCACCGCAATACAGAGTGCGCCCGATAGTAAGGCTCGCCGCGAGCTAGCCCCCTGTGGGGCTCTCGTCGAGAGAGTGGAGCGTACCGAACCAGTCAAATAGGTTGCAAGCATGAGCGTATTCTTGGGCGTTTCCAACAGGGTGTGGATAACTTTCCTAATCTGTGGATAACTATTCATCGCACTCATGAGCTTTGTTATAGTCAAATGAACAGTAATAGCAGCCCATGTCGTTACCGCATATTCGACAGGTGTATTTGAACATAATCTCATTACAGCAAAGGGTTATCTGAGTTCGGAAGCTGACTCGGTAGAACTGATTAGCGAACGGCATTACTTATCACCGCCCCAACCAGTACCGCGAAAGATAACCGCTGGAGCTGTAAAGACTCGGTTCATTGGATAGCTGCAACATAGTGGCGATAGATCGCTATTACTTGGTATCGAGTGGCTCATTTCAAGCTCACCGCCGCATTGGTCGCACCGGTAAAGGTAACTAGGCATTATCGCTACCCACTAGGCAGACGCCCATAACGCCGCAGACCGTACACTCGAGCGTTTTAACGCCCGGCGGAAGTAAATCGGTCACAATTCGCTCGACCTGTAACGTTTCGCGCTTACAGCGCCGACACTCAAATTTCAATTTGTCCATAGTTAGACTCCCTCAGATTCTCCATAGAATTTAGATTATGTTGGCTGACCCACCATGACTCAGATTTGTCATGTTTAAAGCGACTTGTCTTAGCTGCCCGAATCGGTATCCAGCCTTTAACGTAATAGGTTGGCGATTCTCCTACCACTAGAACGGCTAAATCGTCGGCTCGATCTCTAGGCTGCAAAATCAAATGACCGTCTAGCCAGCGCGTATGCTTAATTTCGATTCGGTTGCCGATGTCTGCTCGAATTTTGAACTTGTCAAGCTCGATCTTAAAGTCCTTAATTCCAAAGAACTTAGCCGCTGCTATCTCAGCTCCAAACGCCTCAGCTGTACGCTTGATCGAGTCATGTATGTTGCCCCTCATAGCTTGGTCATGGAAATAGAAATTTTCCTCACCACGAAACTCACAGGTAAACGCGGCGGCTGCCGCTTGAACTTCCTCGTCCCGAGTAAGCGTGATTTTGTTTACTCCCATGTCGCACACGTCCGGTTATTGTCTGGACAAACCCAGCCCTTATAAGGCTTTCCAGTTTTTCCGACTCCTTCTTTGCGAATCATTACCCCATGAGCGCATGATCGACCAGTAAGTATTCCGCCGATTTCGGCAACAGCTTTAGTCATGTCCCAAGGATCATAAGAGCCGTTAGGTAGCGCTTCACTAGCTGCTGCTGGCGTAGCGATTGGGCGTTCGACTCGCTTCATTTCCTCAAACGACGGGCGATTTTGATTCTCGCTGAACTTTGATAATCCGCCGGTGTGTAAACTTCTACCTATGCTTGAGGTGCTGCAATTTTCAAGCGGAAAACGATTGGCGCTTGATCTAATTTCCTCGGCAAAATCTGTTGCAAAAGGTAATGAGTCGGTAATGTCTTTGTAAATGTCCGTCTGGACGATGTATCGAGTCCCGTCCTGAAAGACGATATTGACGTCGATTCGACCATTTGGATACTTGATCCAGAATTTCTCGATCCGCTCAGCTACGGATTCGTAGCCCTCTAGTGGAATCGCCATTACAAGCTCTTAACGTAATTTGTAGCAGCTCTCATACCAGCTGCTCGACCGCGGTTAAATCCGTCTTTCACGCCCTCTTTGTAACCAATAGTCCAGCCGACTAAAAACCAGCCGACAGACGTAGCGACAACTACTACCGCTAATTCCAATATAGTAAACATGTTAGCTCCCGATTCTGGGAACGACTTATTCGCTCCCTAGTTATAGGGTGAACTAAATGTCTGACAATTTCAAGCCTTACGCTTATTTAACGGCGTGTCGAATTGCTTATGAGCAAGCTGTATATTTCATCGACCCGAGCTTCGAGGCGCGAAACCTGATCCTTGACACTTGACCCAGAATTGGGCTTAAGCTCGCTTAGGTAGTATTTGACTAAGTGTCTAATACCGGTCATAAATGCCACTAAGAGCGTGACCATAGCCACGCCCATAGCAGCCCAATCGTTACTGTTCACCTGTTTTAGCGCCAAAAGTAACGTCTTTAGGATTCAGGTAACGCATTATAAGCGGAACGACGCCAGCGAGAAAACCATAAGCCAATTTCTTGGGATCGGTTTCGCCTGTCATGTAAACGGCTAACGCTCCCGCGAGCGCTGATCGTCCATAACTAGCAGCCATAGCCTTTAGCTCTTTCATTACTTTTCTCCTAACCCCAGAGCCTTGATTAGCTCTCGGACTCCTGTGGTCGAGCAACCGCCATGATAGTCGAATACGTTCTTTTTTTAAGATAAAAGCCGTCACCATTTGATTGGCTGCCAGCCTTACCGGAACTTGTGTTTCCTTCATAAACTTTAATTGTTTTTAATTTGGTGTTATGACTTTTTACAATGCCAACGTGATCGGGCTGTGCGTCATCATCAAATTGAAAGAACACTAAATCGCCACGTTTTGCCTGTCCTATTGGCACTATTTGATTGTTCTTGGTTAAGTATTTAAGCCAAGCGTCACAACTAGCAAATCCTTTTTTAGTGTTAGCAACTGACGCAATAATGCCAGCGTCAAAAAACATTTTAGACGCAGACATCGCGCACCAAGGTTGATTGTTTAGCCCATACCATTTGCCAAAGGTAGTTTGGTTATTTGCGCCTTCTGTATAGCCGACAGAAGCCTCGCAAAGTTCTATTAGTGTTTCCAAGTTCATTGTCCAGCCGTTATGGCTTGTTAGCTTCATGACAGCAATAAAGCCGCTTCGTCGGCTGTAATACCGAGTTTAGTAAGTAGCGCTTCCTTAACCGCTGCTGCTGCTGCCAATTCCTTTTTCGTTTTTGCTGATTCCAGCAAGTCGAGTTCATATTGCTTTAATTCGTCCGCGTTCATTTCGCGGTCGATGATTTCATTGGTTTCCATATTGTGAATTCGGATCATTGGATTACTCATTATTTCACTCCATAAACTAGAACTGTACCAGCACTAAAATCGCCACCAGTATTTGAAAATTTAAGTGATGTGACCGCACCACCGGGAGCCGTAGAACCATTTATCATAGTGCTTGAATAAGCAGTCGAAGTAAGTTGTGCAGTTCCCATAAAAGAAATTGGCAAAAAAGTGTTGCTTGTCGAATTAGTGTAATTAGTAATTAGCAAATTGTATGCGTTTTGATTGACAGCTCGAGCTAACGTGCCAGCTGATTCTAAAGTTCCTGCACCTATTTGACCAGCAGTACCAGCCTGAATTCTAGCGGCATAAATTGTAGTCGAGGTACCATTTATATCGAGCTTGAATGTTCCGTCCGCTGTTGCGTTTGTCATATTGTAAACTTGGACGAAAAGATTTGTGTATGATTGAGAAATACTAGAGATAGTTGTGCTTGCTCCCGAAAGTGTCGTTGTGCTTAACAACGTCATGCCGCCAGTTATCGGACTTGCCCATTCTGGAGCTGTTGCGCCGCTGTTGACTGTCAACACTTGTCCAGCTGTGCCAATTCCTAAACGTGTTGGAACTGTTGCGTTTCTGAATATAACGTCGCCCGCTGTTGTAACTGTTGATTTAGGAATAGCCGCGTCCGCTAGATCGTAAGCTGATTTAGTAGCTGTTGGAGTTGAAGCTAAAACGCTTGAAGTGGTCGAAGTTGAATCCGATAGCTGGACAATTCCAGCGACCGAAGTCGTCGCAGCTGTTGAAGCTTTATCGTAAGCCGCTTTAACCGCTGTGGGTGTAGCTGCTAAAACGCTTGAAGTCGTTGAAGTTGAATCGCTAAGCTGTACGACGCCCGCCGCAGCTGTTGAAGCTGCACTTACGCCAATAGTTACAGCGCCCGAGCTGCCGCCACCGGTAATTGGTGCGGTTACGTTAACGGCTGTAATGTCGCCCACGTCATTAGTTATCCATGCAAAATCCATGTTGCTATTTGACGCTTTAGCCAAAATTTGTCCAGTAGTGCCGCCTAGTAAATCAGCCATTGACGTATCGACCGCCTGACCAAATACCTCAAAATCAGCTGGTAAATCGGTAACTAAGTCCGTCGGCGTTGGCATTTGCCAGTTAAAGTTACTCGTTGGATTTGTCATTTATTCTCCTTATGCCACGACCAACGCGGTTTCCCACGTCAGAGTTCCGGTTATAGTATTCCACGATTCTGCCGCTGAAACTTGCTCCCACTTCAAAGCTTGGAGCGAATAACTTAGCGGCGAAAGATTTAGAGTAATAGCGATTTCATTATAGGCAGCCTTAAACGTCCAGCCCTCAACGAATCCTAGAAACGTACCCGAAGCCATGTTTGGCGGTAAGTCGCTAATTCGCAGCGGTAAGCCCATAAATACGTTTATCAGCGAATCGCGATCTTGGTCGTCCAGCTCTGGATTTGTAAGCTGGTAAGTGATCGACGTAAAGTTCGCTTGAGGCGTAGCTCTTAGGGTTAAATAAAAATCGGCTTGATCTTGAGCGTCCACCGTTTTATCTAGAGTGGTAGTAATGATCTGGGCTAAGCGACCAAATTGCTCGACCGATCCAATATCCTCGGCGCTTACTTCACTAGAGCCGTTAGCCTTGTATTTAATCGTTATGTCATTACGAACGTCGCCAGCTCTAGTCTGGATTTTAAGCCCGTTAAATAGTGCATGGTTAGCCGTTAAATCGGTGTAGCCATTAGTGGCTAACTCGATCGACCTATGAGTCGAATCCGCGTAACTAATAAGCCCGCTCGCGTCCTCGTATATGTAACCTAGTCCGCTAGTGGCAAGCGCTGAAACCAGCGAATAAACGTCGGTGCGATCCGACGATCTAGCGTCTAGTTCATAATTGCCTGGACGGTCAATTTGACCTAATCCGACGTTAGCAGCTGTTGCCCATGTTTCGGTCGGATTGTAGTCCTGCCATTGTTCGGCTGCTGGAACTTCGCCCCAGTTATTTAAAAGTAAATCTTGCAAAATTTCCCAGATTTGATCGCCGTCAAAATCCTTAGCCAGAATTCCGTCGGTTAATGCTTTAGGTAAGCGGCTTAGGGCTCCTAGAGCTGTTATGTTTAAAGTTTGGTTTATTGCGACATTACCAGCTGTCGAAACTTCGATTCCAAAATCGACGACTGTACCGCCAAAAATTGGCACGAACGTATTAGTCGAATCCTTTAGCTCGATCGAAACTGAGTCGTTTATGTTTATGTTTACGATTGCCTGATTTAAATTTATCAGCTGTAAATTACAATAACCCGCTTGCGCTTGCTGATAGATGTTATCTCGACCGCTGGCGATAGTTAGATTAGCCAGAACGTAAGTCGTATATTCGATACCCTGAATTCTTACGCGCCAAATGGGATTGAATACTGTCATTAGATCGCCAAGGCTCTAGCGCCGTTAGTACCACGATAAAAACTGTCATTTAGAGTGTTAACGATTGTCCGGGCTGTTCCCTCTTGATCGATAGCGCCTGAAACGTTGACGTTAATAGTTGTCGGCGGTGTAAGTCCCGCTTCACGCTGACGGATTGCGAACATGCGCTCGCCGACGTCTGTTCCGACTGGGACGACTGGCGGAATAAATCCGGCTTCGGCTTGACGGATTGCGAACATGGCTTCGCCGATGTTGCCAGTAGTTCCACCTAAGCCCGCTGCCAATTCGTCAACGGCGGCGGTCGTAACAGTTTTCGCAGCTGCTTTAGTGGCTTCGGCTGTAATTGCTGCCGTTTCTTTTGCTACTTGCTTGGCTACGTCGCCCACTTCTTTTTTGATTTCATCTTGAACCGCTTTAGCTGCTGCTGGAGTAACAGTCTCAGTTTTCGCGCCTTTAGTTAAAACTATGGTCGGAATTAGTGAAATATCTTTTCCGCCGAATAAATTGTTTACAGCGTTATAGCCTTTTATCAGTAAGTTAATGGTTGCGATCGCTAAGTTAATTCCAGCGACGACCCCTGAAATTGCAAGGCTCACGCCGTCAATAATTAGTCCGACGCCCTTAAACGCAAGCCCTAAAGTCGTGCCAATAATCGGCGCTAGGATTTTTGCAGCTCCGCCAATTACTCCGATGACCGCGCCTAAAAACGTAAATACGGCGTTATTGTCCTCGACGAAACCTTTTAGCTTTTTAAATACAGTATTTAATCCTTCAATAACTGGAGTTAAAGTAGCTTTAAAAATTGGAACTAAATAATCTTGAACGAATCCCCAGAGTGCCTTAATCGCTGGAAGTAAAGTCACGCTTAATAGATCGGCGTAGCTTTTAAATAGCGGGACGATGTTTTTTGTGAAGTAATCCCAAAGATCGGTGAATACCGGAATAACTGAATCTGTTACGAAGTCTGAGATATTCTTAAAAATTGGTTGAAGTGTTTTTCCTATGTTGTCGCCTAAAGTTGTTAGGACTGGAATAACCTTACTAACTAACAAGGTAACTAGCGGCGTAAGTGCGTCGAGAATAAATGATCCCGCGGTTTCTTTTCCTTCGTCGAACGCCAGTTTTAAACGATCCATTTTGCCCGCGAACGTTTCGGCTTTGTCTGTGGCTTGTCCGCCAAAAGTTTCAGCCAGCTTTGCGGTGATTTCCTCAAGGCTCATAGATTTAAGATCAGCCGCAGCAATTCCGATTCCCAGTTTTCCGAGAGATGTCGTATTGCCCTCGACGGCTTTGCCCAGCGCATTAGATACGGCTTCAAGTGACTTACCCGTACCCGCGCTAATATCAAAGGCTAAACTAGCTAGTTTTTGAGCTTCTCCGACGTCGCCAGTTGCTCGGGTTAATCGTTCTAGGGCTGGACGTAATTCGTCGTCTGTAATGCCGAGAGATAGTCCCTGAGTGGTAATCCATGACTCGGTTGCGGCTATCTGTGCGTCGGTTGCGCCTGTTACGTTTTCTAAAGTGGTTGCGAGTTTTGCCTGAGCTGCTTCGTCGGCGATTGCTGATTTAACGCCGTCCACTAATAGAACGCCAGCATAAGCAAGCGCCGCAGCGCCAGCCGCAGCGAACGCCGCTCCCGCTTTAGCGCCGAAGCTGCCTAACTTTGTACCGAACGAATCGGTGTCCGTCCCAGCTTGAGTCAGTCCTTTTTTAAGGTTATCGACGTCCGCAAGGATCGAGAGCTTGAGCGTTCTTGATCCGGTAGCCATTAGTCGAACCTCTTAACTATGTCAGTAAATGCTTTTTCCCACTCAGTTATTAAGTAGCTTTGCTCAGCTATTAAAGTTGGATAAATAAAATAGCCCGTCGATCCTCGCCCGGTTGATCCCGACCAGATTGGGAATTGCTTAAATTTATTTGATCCGAATTCTGAGCCGCCCCATAATTGCTGAGTAGTAGCGCCGCCGCTAAATTTCTGAGCTGCAAAACCGAAACTGATCTCGCCAATTTTGGACGACTTACTTACTCGAGAGCCTTCAGCAATTCGACTAGCTACTGGAGCCGAATTTAATTGACCAGCTGCCGAGATAACTTTGCCCTGTAAATAACTGGCAAGCGCTCCCGATTGAGTTTTAGCTTGATCGAGAGCTTCCGCGTCCATGGCTTTAAACGCCCCAGTAATGGCGCGAAGTTCGGCTTTGTCGTATTGAACGACTTCCTTACTTTCCGCCATTTCGCTTCTCCATTATCTCGAGCGCTGTCAATATATCCGCCGCGTCCACCCACTCACTCATTGGAATTCCCGTTGCGATCGAGAGTTCTACAATTAAGTAGCTTAGGCTTCCTCGGCTGTGGCTTTTGGGGCTTCGTCGTTTCCGACCGTAATATCAATTACCATTTCGCACCATACCTCGTAAGGTTTGACTGGCTTACCAGCTGCCTCACGCTTTAGAGCGTTCCATGCTAAAAACATTAGATCGGATATACCGATTTTTTCCTGAGCCTGTTGAATTGTGTAACCTGTTTTCTGTTCCCATTTAGCGAACTCTGGTGGTTGCGCTGTCGTGGTTACAGTATTTCCGTCACTCGTTTCGATATGTATTTGTAGTTTCATGTGCTCCCGATTTCTTTTCTTATAGTGTTGGTGTGGTTACGCAAGTAAAGCTAAGCGATACAGTCTGAGCGTCTGGAGCTGTGCCGCCAGCGCTTGGGAAAATTGGCTGTACGTCGAAGTTAAATACTGATCCGCTTGCAGCTGTGAAAACGACTGAAAGAGGTGTATTTGGAGCGCTGTCTGCCGCGTTCCATAGTGAAGCGCAAAGAGAGCCGCCAGCTGGCCAATCGGCAAGCATTTCGACGTCGAAAGTTCCTTGAGTATCGGTAGTAAAGTAAGCCTTACCGTCTAGTGTCTGGTAAGTGTTAATCGTTGACTCAATAGTTAGAGTCGCGCTTGTTGCTTGAGCGTCGTATGTATCACCGTCAATAGTGAAAGTAATATCGCGCCCCGTTACGATTGTTGTTGGCATTTTTTTCTCCTAGTTTTCTTGTTTGTAGTAAGTGCTAACGTCAATATCCGAAATAAGTAAATTACTCGAACCTAACGTAACAATCGACGGACGCGATACGTCGCCGACTATGTATCCCGACGGAATAGCCGCGAGAATTTCTATGACTAGCTTCTCGAGATTATCGAGAGCGCCCGCGTTATTGTTATATGCGACGGCGGCTGAGATTGTAAAATTAACTTTTAATTGAATCGAGCTGCTAATTAGCGTCGTCTCCAAATACGGAGTACCCGGCACGATTATCGCAGCGGGCGGGATTACCGCCTCAGGTACTGATTCATAGACCGAAGCCGTTACTCCAGCGAGAGCGGTCGCTAGTGGCGCACGAACGTTAGCCTGAATACTTGTTGGAGTCGGCATTTATTGACCCATAGTTTCGACGTCAATAAACGGAGCTAATAATCCGATTACACGATTTTGAAGTGAGCGCCCTAATACGAACGGGCTTGGTTGAAAATCAACCTGAGCCGAAGTATTGCCCGGAGCTGTGATCGATTGGAAAACTTCTACTGATACGACTAGCAGCGCCGACTTTACAGGCGCTACGCCTGAATATAAGTCCTCAGCTGTTGAACCGTCCAGTACGGCTAAACCAGCGGGAATCTTAGGTATAAAAATTTGATCCGGTGCTGCTGTTGCTGTTGTGAATATGTATGGCGCAATTCTGTGATCGTTAACGGTAACGGTTAAATCAAACGCATTTCCGCAGCCTGAAATCGTTACAGCTTGACCCGGTACGAAATAATTTATGCGCTGAGTTGTATAGAACGCCATGCCATCTTTGACTTCGATCCCTGTAATCGCTGACTGATAACCAGTAAGCAACGGCAAGATCGCACCCTCAGCACTAGCAATCATTAAATTTAGATATGAATCAGGGTAAAGAGAATCGCTAACGCCTAGCACGTCACGAAGTTCCGTAGCTGTGATAATTGGCATTAGCGATCCTCTCTTAGTTCTGCTCGGTCGCCTCGGGAGCGAAACGACCGATGATTATTTATTTACGCGAGATTGTTCCAACGTGCGCCTAGTGGCACCTTTGGAGCTAGTGCGCCGTAACCATAGTAAAGAATGTCAATGGTTCCGTCGGAATTGATGTTAGTGCGAAGCTCGAAACGTGGGCTTTCGTACCATGTGTATGAATCTGGGTTAATAACAACCATTGAAAGAGCGTCGTCAGCTGTTGTTAATCCAACGTTTCCGATTGAACGTGAAACGAACAGATTTAGACCCGGTGAAACTACTCCGCGAAGTGAATCGCCGCGAACAGATCCGCCCTGATTGCTCGGTTGCGCCGCATTATATAGAGGGGCGCCATTATCGTTGTATCCCATGATGTTGCCCCATTGTGTTGGTGAAACAACCAATGAGCGAGCAAATCCGAGTGATGAGCCATAAACAGCAGCGCAAGCCTGTGATGTATAGCCTAAGAATCCTTCGGCATCATTAGCAGTTTGCGCTACTGAGCTTCCGTCGTTGTAAATTCCAAGCGTAACGAAATCCTCAGTTGCCTTTGCGTAAGCAAATTCCAAATTCTGAAGCAACGCTGTTAGGTAACTTGGGTCTGAACGGTCGATAAGTTCGACTGTTGAAATTGCGCGACCTTTGAAGCTGTTTACTGGAACTGAAATATAAGTCGCGCTTAGGCTTGACTCTGTAACAGTAGTATTTTCAGCAATATCTGAAACGGTTGGAACCGCTGTAACTTTTGGCAATTCAAAAGTCATGCCAGTAGCAGTAAGAGCTTCACGACTGATTGCGTCGATCATTCCGCGATCAGCATTAGCTAATGCGTTGATTACTGTGCGGCTTTGTGGTGTTGGAACCATACCCGGTGCTGTTGATGTTGTGTTATCGGCAGCCTTGACATATTGGCGAGCGTCCTCATCATGTAAAACTGACGCCTTGAGTGAATACTGTAAATAAGAAACCTTATCGACAATAGGTGAACGTGGCGCGGTGTACGCCATTGGGACATGCTTAGACGCTTCTACCGTTTCGGCAGCGGCGCTCTCTGGAACGGTAGTGTCTGACACTTGTTCTCCTTCGGTTGTTGGATTTGTTTCTTCTGTTTCCTCATCTAGGGGATCAGAATTCTCATCGGTTGATTCGACTTCCTCTTCGGTTTCTGTTTCGCTCGCAGCTACGGAACTGACTCTGGCGCTGTCGATTGCTGGCTCTGAAACCAAAGACACTTCGTCGAGTGATCCTTTAGCAACGACCAGCACTCCGTCAACGAAATCGTGTGCGTTTACTTTAACTCCTACACTAAAACCATCGCGCAAACCCGTCGCAGCTTCTACTAATGCGTCGTTGCCGGCTGTTGTTTCCGCGATCTTAAATGTCGCGTCGATTCCCTGTTCGGTTGCGGTCATAGATAAAACCTTTCCGATAGGTCGAGTGCGATCGTGTTCTAGCAATAGCTTCACGTTTTTAGTTGCGATAGATTCTGGCTTAAAGGTCGTAAGTCCGGCGGACGTTGATCCAGTTTCGTTCCATGTTACAACGCGTCCGGTAATTGTGCGAGATTCGCTATCGGCTGACGTAATTGTTAGCGGCATGTTTAGCTTCATTTAATCATTTCCTCAGCTTGTCGGATTTCCTCGACGCTGATTGCGCCGATTTCAAATAATGTTTTGTAAATTGCTACTCGTTCGGCTTCACTTCCGCGTAAGTAATCCTCTAATTTAAAATGAACTGATTGTGTTGACGGAACGAAGTCCGGCATAGATAAACGAGTGGAAATCGAAGTCATTAGCGGAATCAAACTGAAGTCCAGCAAAGTTTTGCGTGTGACATTGGCGTTGGAGTACGTCATGCTCGATCCAGTTTCAGCGTCAACGTAGAAGGCTGGAATTCCGATCGCCCTCGCCAGTTCGGTCGCTATGTAAGAACGGGCTGAAGCGAGCTGTAACTTTTCAGGATCGAAGCCGACTGTTTGTAATTCTACGTCCGCATTTAAAAACGCGGTCGAACGATTACGTCGAGCGACGCCCCATGATTCTAAAAGTTTTGCAATTCGATCAGCTGGTAACGCTGTTCCGTTTGATTTTAATACCATAGACGGGACAGGTTCGCGAGCATAATTAGCAGCTGCTCGCTCTAGTTCTGCACCTGTACGAATTGTCCGACCAGCGCGATTTAATAATCCTTCGTCGTTACCATAGAAAACAATTAGTGAGCCGATTCCCGATTCCGGAATTTGTTTTCCGTCAATGGTGTAATAAAGAACTTCCGTTCCGTTATTGTTTAAGAAAACGCCGACGCGTGTAGGAACGATTCGTTGAACGGAACGAATTCGCATAGTGTCGGCAAAGAGTTCGGTGATTTGCCAATAGGCGTAACCGTAAAATAATAAATCCTCAGCTGTCCAGACATAAGTCGCACTACCCGGGACGCGTGGATCGGGATCACGAATTACGCGGGGCGCTGGCACTTCGAGCCCTGTCGTATTGTCCCGGAGCTGTAATCCGATCGAAGCGATTGACTGACAGATGATCCCGCGAGCACGTGCGATCGTAGGAACACTCATAGCTTCTTCGCGCGTCGCCTGAGTAGCGCCACCGTTAAAGGTATAGATCGAATCTAACGCGAATACAGGTGAAACCGAAGCCTCGATGTCGCTATTTTGGAGCGGCGTTACAGCTTCGACCTTTGACGCAAATAGATCACGAATACCCATGAGAGAATTGTGTCAGGCTTATAACACTAAGCCGTCATAATATCGAAGTCCATTTCTGGGCGTGTCGCAAAGTGTGTAACTAGCGCCGTCGCTACCGCAGCGCAAACCGCAGCTTGAGAAGCTCGACGTCCGATAACCCAGCCACCGTCACCGCGCTTTAGCTGTACGGCCGACAGGATTTGCTTAGTTAAATCGCTCTGGCCACGATGTCGCAATCGACCCGAGTTAATCGCGCCTAGTAATTCGTCGCAGCTCTGAGGGTAAACCGAGTCCATGTCAAAGATCGGAATACCGGCGGGCTGGAATCTGGCGGCTACCGCGCCGCTAGTTCGACGGCTGTAAAGCAAATATTCGAGCGGATATTTACGGCAATATTTGGCAGCTTCATTAGCGATTTCTCGATCGTCCAGCTGAACCGAGTTTTCCCATGTATGGAGCAACTTTACGACGAAACGTTCGTCGCCCAATTTTTGGGCTCCGACTAACGCGCAAAATTTGCGATCCGGTGAAATGTCAATAGCCAGCCACGTTAATTTTTCAGGGTCGAGATCGACGGATTCGTCGTGGCAATTATTCCACTCATTAGCTCCGATAATGCTTGAGATAGTCTGAACCCAGCGGCAAAGGACTTCAGTTTGTACGACTTCCGGCGGATCATTTAAAACCGCCTGTATGTTGTCGATGTTAATTGTGTGACCGATCGCTGGATTAGCAGCAAGCCAATTAGATTCGAGCTGAATATCGTCGGTCGGTGCGCTCCACTCAAAATAGCCGATGTCGTCGTCTGCTCCAGCTGCCGCAGCTAGTCCACGCTCTCGAAACGCATTAAGAACGACCGAGTGCGAATCGCCCGCGTTTGTGTAGCTCATAATCATAGGATTCTTAGCAGCCATAAGGGTATATCTCAAAGAAGCGTAAGATTCTAAGTCTTTCATCTCTCGAAGTTCGTCTAAGTGAATAGCCGACGGTGCGGAAACGCCTCGAGCAGCTGAACCGCCAGCCTTTACGATAAATCGGTTGATTTGTCCGGTCGTACCCTTGACTTCGATTTCCTCGGAGCCATGACTCCAGCGAATACGCTGTACGCGCTTAGATAGCATTTCCGAGCTCTCGATTAGGTTAACCAGCTGTCTAAATTGCTCTAGCGATGTGGCTAATCTATGAGCTGATCCAATTTGAAGCGGTTCGTCCCATAAGAATAAGCCGCCTAAGATTCTGATTTGCTGGAGAAACGACTTACCATTTTGACGGGCAACGACTATGCAATTAGTCGGTGTAGCCCAGCGTCCGTCTGGTTTATATTTGTGCGTATGCTCCAGCGCAAACTTTTGCCATGGCATAAGCCCGTCTGGAAGTATGTCAGCTGCTAAATCTATGAGATCAAAGCCCCTAGACGGTAAATCATTAAGCTGAGTGTGAATTCTAGGCGTCGGTGAGCCATAAGTGGCAGCTGTTGACGGCGGTAAAACCGATACAAGCCGATTAGAGCCTAGTTCGTCGGGTAGTTGACCGATTATGACCTGATCGCCTTTAGTCATGACTTACGCTGACGTTTTCAGGGATATTTAGATCAT
>Ga0105098_10000440_pt1 | contig 14131 bp, 10 predicted proteins | sample PPLLak21cMay2015_FD_79137 | JGI IMG/M metagenome (GOLD analysis project Ga0105098, IMG submission 79137) | Freshwater sediment microbial communities from Prairie Pothole Lake near Jamestown, North Dakota, USA - PPLs Lake P7 Core (1) Depth... | ecosystem: Environmental > Aquatic > Freshwater >... | reverse complement strand
AGTGGATCTTCAGGGACATCAGGATCAAGTGGTACATCAGGCTCTTCAGGGTCTAGCGGAACATCAGGAAGTAGTGGAACATCAGGTAAAAGTGGATCTTCAGGGACATCAGGATCAAGTGGTACATCAGGTTCTTCAGGATCTAGTGGAACTTCAGGAAGTAGTGGATCTTCAGGGACATCAGGATCAAGTGGAACTTCAGGAAGTAGTGGATCTTCAGGAACATCAGGATCAAGTGGATCTTCAGGAACAAGTGGTTCATCAGGAACAAGTGGTTCATCAGGAACGAGCGGAACTGCAACAATCACAAATTTAGGTGATAATAGAGTACTTACTTCAACAGGAACACAAGGTCAAGCCAATGCCGAGGCTAATTTATTATTTGACTCAATTACTTCAACATTAGAATTAACTGGAATCTTTAACTTATTTGGTTATGAATCATTTATACCTTCAACAGATAGTTCAATAAGAGGACTTTATACTGATTTAGAAGATGTGATTTGGGACAGTACTACAATAGTACACGTAGGTGGACAATATATAAAATTAGGTACATCAATTAGTGCAACTGAAGGTAATATATATAATTTAAGAAATACAGGATGGGTCGCAGCGGATGCGGATTTAGCATCAACCTCAACAGGTCCGATGGTTTTTAGTTTTAAAACGGGTACAATTAACGACTTTTTAGTAAATGGTTTTATTTTGATAAATGACACTCTAATAGGTGGTACTTCAGTAATTGGTGCACCTTGTTATGTTAGTACTACTGCAGGTCAAATAACCTTTACGCAACCATCAGGTAATGGCGATATAGTAAGAATTGTTGGTCATTGTTTAGATAAGTACTCTGATGGTAGAGGAGGTAATTCTACTCTTATTAGATTTAACCCATCCAATGATTGGATAGAACTTTAATGAAAAATGAAGTTTTAATTTTTAGTGAAAGTTCTATTAAAACCGCAGATAACAAAACTGTGATGCATAGATGGGAAGATCCAATTATGAAAAGAAAATCAGAATGGTTATGTGAACAAGGTGGTAATATACTTGAATTAGGTTTTGGCATGGGAATTTCGGCAAACTATATTCAGAGTCATAATATTAAATCACATACTATTTGTGAAATAAATCCATATGTTTTAGAAAAATTATATATTTGGGCAGAAAACAAACCGAATGTAATAGTATTAGAAGGAGATTGGTTTGACCGAATAAATGATATGGAAATTTATGATGGTATACTTTTTGATACTCACAATGATAAAAATATTACATTTTTTTTCACTGAGTTAATTTATAAAATATCAAGAAAAAATACTAGATTAACTTGGTGGAATAATTCACCACAAGCCTACGGTAGAAAAAAACCAGTTGGTACTGAATATGAAATTATTGAAGTTGATCCACCACAAAATGATTACTTCAATAGTAAACAATATTTTTTTCCGAAATATATCTTTAGTTAAAACTTAATTTGACTCAACACATCTATAGGTTTTATAGATTTTTGACAAATATGTTGTTTTTTTGTTCCTTTATATACAGGACACCAATCCCAATCTCCGGGATCAAAGATATGTACTTCGTCATTCCAACACTTTATACACACATTTTTTGTGATACGGGTCATATTACGAGTAAATTCGTGTCCATCTTCCGCAAAACCATTGATCATATAAGTGTGTTTTCCAAGAGCCCAATTTAACCAAGAAAGTCCTGACCCTAGTCCGATAAAGAATTCAGAGTATAAGAGATAATTCATAACGGTATTAAGGTCTCTGTTTACAATATTGATTGTGTTTTGGATCAGATAAGGTTTTTGAGAAAGTATAACGATTTTATATCCCATCTTATGAAGAGTTTGTGCAAGCTGATCCCAATATTCAAAAACCCATTCTTTACAACCCGAAGTGGCTTGTGGTCCGAACACAATATATTTTTCTTTGATTGGTCTTGATTGAATTTTGTAATTTAATCCGTAATTTACCTCTTTGAACTCAAGACCGAGTATATCTGTTGCGGTTTGTTGGAGGGGTATTAGGTTAACTGATGTTGGATAATAGTCAAACTTTTCCCACCTTTGATTTTCATCTTTAAACCATCCGATATTGTAAACGGCATCACAAATTGTTGATTTCCCTGGTTTAACAAATTCAATATTTTTATAATTTTCATTTCCTTCAAACCATTCGTTATGAAATGTGGATAAGATTACTTTACAGTTGTGTTTTTTTGCGAATTCTACTGCATATGGTGACCAAGCCAAGGTGTCACCCATAGATGATGAATGGAGGGAAATTAAAACTCTTTTGTTTTCAAGATTAAGTTCTTCAACAATTTGTCCGTTAATTCTTATCTTCCATTTTGTATAATATTTTCTTCCACAGTTTGTCCACATATTGTTTGTTATGGTGGAAGAATGAATTACATTGTCTGATTCGTCCAAAAACTCAACAAAATATTCTTTTTGAATATCTCCCAAAACTTCAACCTTTGGGCCGTCAAGATATGATATTTTAATCTTGTTATTATCTTGTATTGAAGGAATTCTATTTTTAAAATCAACGCATAGATCATAACCCATCTTCCCAATTCTCCCCCAAGAAAAGTTTGTTCTTATTTCTTCGGATTCAATAATCGCTTTTTTCTTATGTGAAGCATAATTTTCATATGCGTCACGCATCTTTTTGGATAAATCATCAAAATTTGGTTCATAATAATTTCCTGATTGAGAATTAAAATGGTTATATGAACTATCTTTCGCTGGTTTTTCACCGATGATATTCACGGGTATCCCTTTTCCTTCGGCAAACTCAAGTTGACCCGAACAATTTGAATAAATGGAAACTGTTCCACAAGCCATTGATTCAATAAGGGGTAGATTCCATCCTTCAGATCTTGCGCAAGATAAAAATACGTGACCTGACTTTAATATATTGATATAGTCTTTTCTTTCGGGAAAATGTAATACCTTAATTCTTGGGTCATTTATTCCGTAGTGTACCAACCTTTCTTCTGTGGATTTTAATCCGTCTCCCGAAAATGGATTGTCCACAGAAACAATTAAATCCACAGGTTCATCTTGGTCAAATGTTTTGATAAAAGTTTCAATCAATTCTTTTGTTGATTTTCTATAATCCCACCTTCCAAAGATCATAAATTTAAACCTTCCATCGGAAGTTAACTCATGGGTTACCGTTGGGTCGGGATAAAATGTTTTTTCATCCACACCTTCGGGAAGAACTTTTATCTTTTGTGGGTCATATCCTTGTTTGATTGTACAATCTCTTTGCCATTTTGATGGAACCCAAAGTTCATCAAACTTCAAAAGTTGTTCAAAAAATTGATCGGGTTGAAGGGTTGTTTCCCAAACATTATAAGCGATCTTGGGACCGAAATATTTGTCATAAAAATAGTAATGATCGGTTTCGTTGAGAACTATGTTGAAATCGTGATTGAATTCTTTTTGCGGACTTTTATAAATTTTAAAATTATCTCTGTTACCATTTGAAGTCCAAAGGGTTTGTTCATATAGAATCTTCTCATCAACATCATTAAAATAAGGTTCATTGGAGTGGGATTTATCTGAGAGTCCCGACCAAGTTGATCCAACCGTAAAGTTTCTAAATTTAAGATCTGAATATTTTGAAAGTTCTCTGAAGAAATCTCTTGTATGGTGATTATAACCTGTTGTTCCAATATACGAACCATGACCAAATATTTTTAAATCTGACATACTTTTTTATTTAATTTTAGTTGAATTGGAACTAATTTTAAAGTATGACAGATATTAGTAATCAAAAAAAAATAAATAAAACATTATTAAGTGATTTCTACTGGGTTACCTATTTTTCTGAAAACTATGAATTTTTAGTTGAGAATTTATTAGAATCTTTGAGAAAATATTCAAACAGAAAATTAATTGCTTATACTATAAATTATAACATAACAGATGAATTTCTTGAAAAATGGGGGGACGAGCAATTCATCTTTATAAGATATGATATTGAGAAAGGGATCAAAGATGATATAGGAAGGGATTTTAATATTATAACTTTGAAACCCAAAATTTGTTTGGAAAGTTTAAAAAATTATAAAGGTTGTAAATTTGTTTACTTGGATACAGATGTATATGTCACTGTTAACACTGACAACGTAAGGTATTATTTTAAAAGTTTAGAAGATTATCCACTTTTTAATTCACATATTCATGATTCAATAATGGTGTCTAATGAAAAGACGGGGTGGGAATGGAAAAATTCATTAACACCTTTACTACAGGAATTAGAAATTGAAGACAATCCTATCTTTCCAAGGAAAAAGACTAACGTGTTTATTTACGATAAAAATTCAGAATGGTTTTTTCAAGAACAGGTTGAAATTTTTTATAATTTAAAAACAAAAAATAATTTAGATATTCTTTTTATATTTGATGAGGATATTGCAAATGCATTAGTTTACAAATATCAAAAACAGAATTCACTACCTTTAATTGATATGGAGGAGTATCACGACCTAAATTTTGAAAATTTAAATAAATACAGTTATCATATATCAAACATTTCAAATCATGTTGTTTTACCAAAATCGGTAAATGATTTTTTAATTTTTCATGGGTATAAAAAACAAGAAGATTATAATAAGATAAGAGAAAATTACGGTAGTACGGTATTAAGTATTACTGACTTCATATTAGAATACAAAGACAATACTTTGTTATTTAAAAAAAACAATTTTTTAAATGAAAAACAAATTAAAAGTATTGTTAATTTCAATGTGTATGATGAAAACGATAACATTATTTTTTCATTAAAAGATCAGGAAATTTATAATTATATGGTTTTTTACATATCACACTTTCAAATTAATCATAATACAGTTAAAGTTAGTATTGAGGAGGTTGAGACTAAAAAAATTATCTACAATAATGTAATTGAAGTATGAAAAAAATATTAATTTCAGTACCGACTTGTTTTATACCACCACATGATAAAAATTGGATAGAATCAAAAGAAACGTGGGTACCACTGTTGAAAAATATGGATTATGATTTCATTTTTACAGCTTCAGATATGAGTATTAATTCAGATTATGAAATTAGGGATGAAATGTTTTATAGTAGATGTTCTGATGAATGGGATGAATTATTCATTAAAAAAATATACTTTTTATCTAAATGGTTTATAAATCAGAATAAATATTCACACATTTTTTTTATTGATTCCGACTCTTTCGTACATCCTGATAGATTTAATAAAGAAATAGAAAAAATTTTTGAGAATTTTGAAACTATTGATTATATGGGTTGTACTGCACCATACAATCACTGGAATCCACATGTTCCTAATTTAATGTTCATTGAAGAGAAAGGGTATTTTGCGGCAGGTGCGGGATTCATGTTATCAAAAAAATCTTTAGATCTAATTGCTAATAATTTTAATTTTGAAGAATATCAAACAATAACAAAAGGTGCGGATGATTGGATAATCGGTGATTTTCTATATAAACAAGGAATTAAATTATTACATAATAATTCCATTTCATTTGAGTCAAAATGGAGAAAAGTAATAGTTGATCCTAACGGGTATGGAGTTTCAGATATAAGTGATGATAACAGTCACCTATTTATCCAACATTATTGTGATGGACATATGCGAGAAATATTAAATAAATTAGATTTAAAAACAAATAATAATTTATAGATTTAAAAATCTACTAAAATGGCAAATGGAGTATACAAAATAACCGAAGAATTTGAAAAACAACTTTCAGATTATACCGGAGCCCCATATGTGGTAACAGTAGACAATATGTCAAACGCATTGTTTTTGGCTTTGTACTATGAAAACCACATCAAAAAAAGTATTAATGGTAAAATAAGCATTCCATGTAGAACTTACCCATCAGTACCTTGTGAAATTATTCATGCGGGACTCAAAGTTGAGTTTGAACCGGTTGAAGGAAATACGATCAAAGGAATGTATCAATTAAAAGGTAGTAATGTATGGGATTCAGCATTAACCTTTACCGCTGATATGTACAAAAAAGGTCAACATATTTGTGTTTCATTTACAGGTCCATACAAACACTTTAAATTAAGTAAGGGTGGTGCAATTTTAACAGACGATTATCACGCACATTTATGGTTCAAAAGGGTTAGATATAGTGGAAGAAGAGAATGTTCATATCATGATGATAATTTGGATATGTTGGGTTGGAATTTTTATATGATGCCTGAATTAGCGGCCAGAGGGTCACTATTGATGAATCAATTTTATAATGTAGACGGGTCAAAAAAACATAATCAAGATTTAGAATTACCATATCCTGATCTTTCAAAATTCAAAATTTATAAAACATGAAACTCGCTATTTTTGGATACGGAGGGATGGCTAGAGAAATCCAACAACATATGAAAGAAGATGTGACTTTTTTTGTTGATGACAAATATACAAATGAGAAGACAAAACCAATATCTGAATTTGATCCTAAAATCTATAAAATTATAATAGGTATTTCGGATTGTAATGACAGAAAAAAAATAGTAGAAAGTTTACCCGATACTACGGAATTTTTTTCTTTTGTACACCCAACCGCAATCATTATGGGTGATAATGTCAAAGTAGGGGAAGGATCTTTCATTGGTGCTTATTCCATATTAACAACTAACATTGAATTGGGTAAACATTCTATTTTGAACAGGTTGTGTCAAATTGGTCACGATACAAATACAGGTGATTTCTTAAGTATGATGCCAGGATCAATAATTTCTGGTAATTGTAAAATTGGTAACAATGTTTATTTAGGTAGTAACTCATCAGTTAGAGAAAAAATAAATATATGTGATAATGTTACAATTGGATTGAATAGTGGTGTTGTAAAAAATATAAATGAGGAGGGTGTGTATGTGGGATTACCTGTAAAAAAAATAAAATGATACATTTAAAAAATAACGGTAAAATAAATTTTATTTTAGATTTACACACCACATTTGGTGATGCGTTAACTGGTGGATTGATGTCTATGCATTATTTAGCAAACCAAATTGCTCAAAAAGGACACAATGTTTATATGTTTTGTAAACCAGAATATCCTCACGAAAATATTCACACATTGAATAGTGTAAGAACACAAATTAATGACTTGGTAACTTTTCAATGGGAGGAATTTACATTTTTTTTACAAAATACAGTTTCTATATATCCACAAATTACAAAAGGCAATCCATTTAATACTAAACATGTTAGTAGATGGATTTTGTATGATACTGAAAAAGAAACTGAAGAGACATATGGTGAAAGTGATTACTACTTTAACTATGGTAGTTTTAAAACACATAAAAACACAGATAATAAATTATTAACTGTAAATGATTTTAGTTTTGATAAATTAATTAACAAAAAATTAGATAACCGAAAAGGATTCTGTCATATTTTACATAAAAATAACAATCAAAATTCAAATATTTTAGTAGAAGAAATAGAATCAAAAGATATTGGTGATTGGAAAACTAAAGGAGGGATTGATTATTTATCAGAACAATTTAACAAACATGAATATTTTATAACTTACGATGAAAAAAGTTTTTTTACTGTGGCGGCGGCGCTATGTGGTTGTAAATCAATAATATGTAATCCAAAAAATAAATCCGATATTTTTGAACATAATCATAATAAAAATATTTTAACACCATTACAATATAGGATGATTAATCCTCTACAGATGTTTGGTGTTGCATATGGATTTAGTGATTTAAGTTGGGCGGAAAAAACTATACATTTAGTTAGAGAACATTTGATGAATATTGAAAAAATAAACAATAATACTGTTGATAACTTTATTGATTTTTGGAATCAAAAATGTTATGGATAAAATAAGTTAAAAGAAATGATAAAAATAGAGATAAGTAAAAACGAAGAGGGTGGAAAAAATTTCAAGGTTGAACTAGATCCACTTATAAAATTTATATTTAAAGAAAATGCTAATTTGAAAGTTAGATTTAGTAGGATAGATCCCTATGATTTTTGGGAACATAACATATCACATGGTATGTGGGTAACATTCAATTCAGGTGATAATGACATTGTTAATATACAACTAATTCAAGATGAAAATTTAATTTATGAACATAGATATGATTTTTTACTCTATGGTACCGAATTAGAAAAGTGTTTCAACTTATTCTGTAAATTTAATCAAAATACTAAGGGAATAGTTGTTGGATCTCATGACGGGACATTTGGTCATTGGATTTTTTCTATATTAGATAAAGAAACATCGGCAATTATTATAGAAGGTTCTGAACATCAGTTTTTAAAATTAAAAAAGAATTATGGTCACCTTGATAACTGTATTTTACTTAATCAAATTGTTTCAAAGGATGGTAAAGACGTTATTTGGTATAAAGGAGGTAAAGGATTTACTGATTCTATAATTTCTGAAGTTCCTCATAAATTTATGAATTCAGATCAAATTTCTTCAGAAGTTAAACAGACAAAAACATTAAATGAGATAATTGAACAAAATAATTATGAAGATTTTGATTGGTTACATACTGATGTTGAAGGTTATGATGCACAACTAATTATGTCCTTAAAATATTTTCCAAAATTAATAATATTTGAAAATATGCACATCAAAGAAAATAATGATTATGAATTACTTTCTAATTTTTTGAAAGAAAAGGGGTATTCCATAACTGACTTTGATTTGGATACTTTAGCAATAAGAAATTGAAATTTTTATCAGCCCAACCCGACGTTCCGTACTTTCATTGGCAATGTGAAATCTACGGATATAATTTTCAAAGATTAGGTATTGATCCGAATGATATTGTGATGTTATTCGGATTGCAAGGTGAGGAACCTTCTGATGGTTTAAAAAAACTTTCCAAAAAATACAACGTTCACTTTTACAAGGACACAAGAAATAGGAAATACTATCCACCCTCTCTGAAACCCCATCTTATATGGAAATATCTAAAGAATAATCCAACGGATAAGTTTTTTCTTCATGACTCTGACATACTTTTTAGAAAACTTCCCGATTTTACAAGATTCAGTGATGATAAAATTTACTTAAGTGATACCAAGAGTTATATAGGGTATCAATATCTTTTGGACTGTTGTCAGAGATATAAAGAAAAATTCCCTCAGACTCAAGACAGGGAATTGATCAGATGGATGATGGATGAGGTTGGAATTCCGATTGATTTGATTGAAAAAATGGATGAAAATGCGGGAGGTGCTCAATATATTTTTTCAAGTCAAGATTGGAGAGTATGGAAGAAAATTGAAAGGGATTCTCAGGCGATTTATGATAAAATGACGATGTATCAAAAGGTATATCCACTATCAAATAATCCTGTTCAGTTTTGGACTGCCGAGATGTGGGCGGTTCTTTGGAACTTGTGGTTCTTTGAATATGAAACCAAAATCACCAAAGAACTTGATTTTTCTTGGGCTTCTGATAATAAACAGTTATTGATGACCAAGAATATTTTTCATTGTGCAGGTGTTACCAAAGACACCAAAGAAGGTAAATTTTATAAAGGTGATTTTATTGAAAAAAACCCGATTGATTTACTAAAAAACGATCCCGCTTATTTTGACTATGTGTCAACAAACTCTGCAAGTTTTTTTTATATTCAAGAAATGAAAGATTTTGTTCGGAAAATGGAATAAAAAAATACTTATTAAGAAAACAATTCAATCTGAATGGCATTAGTCAATTGTTATAAGTGGGAAAAGTGTACTGACTCGTCGTCGTTCATTTGGGTTTCTACTGCTTTCACTAATCCTGATTCAGTTGTTTATTATGGTGGTGATTGTTATTTGATAAGACCATCAGTTGTTTCTTTACAAAATAATGTTGATATATCTTCAGGTACTTTTTATAATAAATGTTCGGAATGTTTGGCGGCGAATCCAACACAAACTCCCACACCTACTCAAACCGCAACTCCAACACAAACCCCAACAAATACACCTACAAAAACTACAACTCCAACTAAAACACCCACTAATACTATAACCCCAACTCAAACAAAAACACCAACCCCAACGGGAACTTCAACACAAACACCAACACCTACAAATACAGTAAGCCCAACATCCACTGCATCTGAAACACCAACTCAGACACCTACAAATACAATTACATCAACAAACACACCCACAAATACAGTTACACCTACAATTCCTCCTACAAATACGGTAACACCTACTAATACAGCAACCCCAACCCCAACTAATACAGTAACTCCTACTCCGTCATTAACACCAATTAGTGGATTAACTTCGGCTATTTTTTCTAATTGTTGTAATGGTGAACTTATTTATGCCAAAACTTATCCCTGGATTGAATTTGGATCTCAAATTACTGTTGTAAGTGGAGGTACTTGTTTTCAATTTATAGAATATGATGGTAGTAATCAGGGTGTTGAGTATTTGATTGATTTTCAATACGCAAACTGTCCTTCCTGTCTTAATGTAAATCCTTGTGTTGCGACTCCAACACCAAGTGCGTCTCCAACCGTTACTCCAACTCCAATAAATTGTGATGATACTTCATTTGTTTCAACAATCAAAGATTGTTATGACGAATTTTGTATTCTAAATTTGGAAGGATCTTTTTCAGTATATAACGGAACTTATAATCTTGTAACAGGTAGTGAATTATATAATTTACCTTACTATGAAAATACAGGTGGAGTAGGATACGTATATTTCCAAATAAATAAGTGGTGTTTATCTAATACACCTGGTGGATCCTGTGTAATTCAAGGACAAAATAATCCACTTGACCCTTGTCCTTCGTTCCATGAAAGCGTTTTTTATTCAGGTGAATGTATTACAACCACAACAACTACCGATCCTTGTAATGTTATAGATTTCAATGCTGTTTTCAATTGTGAAACACCTGTAATTACCGCAACACTAACACCAAGTCCAACACCAACCCCAAGTTTAACACCCTATGTGGATCCTTGTTTGGGTGTTGGATTAACGGCTATTACATATGTTACAACTACAACTACACTTCCTGTTACTTCACCAACTCCAACACCAAGCCCACAACCACAAATTACAATAAGTGGAACTGTAGATTTTGAAATTTGTTGTTCTGATTTTATATGTCCTGAGGTTTACAAATTAAGAAATTGTTTCACAAATATTAACTTCTACGCATCTCAAAGACTGGTAGATTCAAACGGAACTTATGTCCAAACGGGTCAAACTTTTGATGCGATGGTCAATGGTGATAGAGTTTGTTATGAGTATTTGGGAAGAGAACTCGGATCTCCAAATGTTTATTTGGATTCAATTCTGAGAATTTACGATGAATGTGAACAATGTATTGTCACACCAACACCAACACCAACGAAGACGACAACTCCAACACCAACACCATCTACAACCCCGAGTTATCTTCAAAGATTTTGTGCGTGTGATGATTCGGTCTTGAATTCAAACTTCTATGTTTTTTATGTAAGTGATGATATAATGGAACCTAGCTTCATTCAAGATGCATCAGAAAGTGTAAGAGATTGGTTCTTAACGGGTGTAATTGAAAGTGGTTTTACCGGAAATCTATATGAGACAGCATTAATTGGGTCATCGTATTTACCTTTAGCATCTTATCCTTATTTGGGATCTTTTACTGGTGGAACATTAAGTGATACCACTTTGATTGATTTTGATCAATCAACGGTTCCTAATGTGACAGATACAGGTTCATTTGGTAGTACACCATCTGAAAATTATATCATCAAAGCAGTAAATAGAGGATGGAGATTTGATGGGTCAAGTGGTGCGACAGTTTCTAGTGGTGTTCCATTTGATTATAATGATCTTAATGGCACAACTGATAGTGGATTTGGTAATTTCTCAGGTGGAGATTTGAACTATGTGACAATACTGATATCAAATAGACCAAATACATATTACGATAATGGTCAACCACAAGCTAGTTCACCCACTACACTAACACCAAACCCAACAGGTTTTACGTTTGATGTTTTTTCTGCGACAGAATGTTTTACATCGGGAACTACTTTAGTTTTTGCAAATAATTCACAGTTTTTACCTAACGATCAAATTGTTGCAAACAATGGATATTGTTATACTTTAAATGTTAAGTTATTTTCATCTTTCCCCGTTTCAGGATCTCCATTTGTGATTAGTGCTAAAACTTGTGATGATACTTGTTATGAATCACAAACTGCTAGAGAAGTTTGGATTGATTATAATAATGAAAATAGCGTTTTACAATATAACGGAGCAGTTAAGTCAGTGTATGAATCACATTATGAATCTTATTTAAATGTTTGGTTAGATGTAGTTCAAAATAGTGGTAGAATAAATAATTTCTTATATACCGCTATGGATGGTGAATTTAGTGTTGTTGCGGGTAATAAAGCCGAACCATTTGCTGCACTTATGGCTCAGATGGGTGCAGTTGAGGGAGAAATACAAACATCCACTTATTTTAATACTTTATATAGTTACGCCGGTGTTACTTTCCCGTATTTAAATAATGCATTAATTAACGACACCGACGGAGGTCCATCACATTCATGGTCATTTGAGGTTTTAAGTTTACAGAATCCATACTCGGCACTTAGTTCAAATTCTGTATATCAAAATTTACCAACACAATATAAGGTTGGATCTGGTTTAAAACACTTTGGGTATTCAATCGATCCAACAGTTGTTGACTTTAGTACCACAACAGTAGCTAACGCTTTGAATAATTATTTCTTAAATATTCAATACAATCCAAACGATTGTATCTTTACAGATCCTACTGTTGGAGGTAACCAACATTCAACATATTACTTGGCGGTTGATACTACAAAGTGTTATTATTTGGTTGATAAAATTTCTTCACCTCAAAATTCAATCACAGATACATACATTTATGGTGGACCATTTGATGATTGTTTTTCTTGTGGAATTTTACCAGACCCAACACCACCTCCTACTCCTTCTGTGACCCCAACTATGACGGTAACACCGACAATAACACCCACCCCGTCAAAAACTCCAACAAAAACGCCGACACCAACACCTACGGTAACTCCAACACCACCTCAAAAGGTTTATGTGTATCAAGCCTGTTCACCTGTTACTACAGCATATGATATTGTTATTCAAACAATAAGGGTAACAGGTGTAACTCAAAATCAAACATTTAGAACAGGATATAATCAACCTTGTTTCCAATATCTTGGTGAATATAATTTAGGTGAATATTTCGTAAGTCCTGAATTAAACGCTTTGGAGTATACAGGAAATTATTTTGGAAATATCAATCCATATTATCTTTTTGATAGTTGCGTACAATGTCAAAATCCTTTTCAATTTTCAATAAGAAAAGGAAATACAAATAATAATTCAATTTATTCTTATCAATTACAACAATCTTATGACCAAGAAACATATACATTTGTTAATTTAGGGTTTTTCTTTGAGGGTCCGATGTATATTAAGTTACAGAATCCGTCTTCAACACTAGCTGGTCCACCTGCTAAATTTACAACGATCAGGGTCTATGATGATAACACAAATGAATTATTGAATACATATAATGTGAGTAATGTATCTTCTTATGAATTCCCTTATACTTTATTAAGGAATATAAGAATTGAAGTTACAATAAATCAACCAACGTCGGGAGCTTAATGTCATTATTTTTGAACATATCACAAATATTGGGGACACCACCGTTCAACATTTATGCTTGCGATGAATTTGGTCAAAATTGTGAATTTATTTCAACAATAAATGATTCAGATCTTCCATTCTCATTTCAATTACCATCTGCCTTTACAGAATCATCATATTGTGTTTCAATTATTGATGATGAAGGTTGTGATATAAATAATTGTATTCCTGTAACACCAACCAATACACCAACAAATACAGTCACACCATCTATCACACCAACAATGACTGTAACCCCAAGTCAAACAAGACCAATTGTTTATTATGCCGGTGTTGAGTGTTGTGACGGAACCATAATTCAATTATATGATATTGGTGGTGATGACACAGTAAATGATGGTGATTTATTTTATTTATCAGGATTTTCAGTCTCAGATCCTAGCCAAATTATTACAGGT
>Ga0105098_10000438_pt1 | contig 14138 bp, 13 predicted proteins | sample PPLLak21cMay2015_FD_79137 | JGI IMG/M metagenome (GOLD analysis project Ga0105098, IMG submission 79137) | Freshwater sediment microbial communities from Prairie Pothole Lake near Jamestown, North Dakota, USA - PPLs Lake P7 Core (1) Depth... | ecosystem: Environmental > Aquatic > Freshwater >... | reverse complement strand
TTGAACATTCAATTCTTGTCGGGAATCCCTATATCATTACTAGTAACAGAAAATGAAAATGGGTCATGAGCAAATGCCAATATCTTTGGAAAAAGGCCGTACAATAGTATGGGTCATAAATTTTTAAGTCTATCATTTACGGCTGCGATAACACTTTGTAACATTGTTTTATATCCAAGCAATACTGGCTTTTGATGTCGTTTAGGAATATCATTTATTATATACAACATAATATCAGCTTCTTGAGATAATTTGTTTATCATGTCCTCCAATACGACTTTATCCTCCACGCTCATGGGAATAGAATAAACCAATTTTTTTAGAGGATTAGCTGCTACTTTTTCCTTCCCTTCCTCGGCTGGTTGATTTAGGTCTTCCATATTAATTGAATAATACGAAACAGGATAGGATTTATCTATTTTCTATGGTTACGAATAGGTTATCATGCTATGTATTAAGATTGGCATTTTTGTGGCAGACTCTTAAAATATTGGTCACCATTACCGAATATGTCAATGATGAATAAGGTTACTGAGTCCGTCTCTGTTTTTTCACAAATCAAGGACAATTGCGTGATTGCAATTTCTGGCTTTAACTTGGCCACCACTCCAGAATATCTTATTCTTGAACTATACAGACACTACAATGAATTTGGACATCCAAAGAATATGTTTATTGTGTCAGATGCACTTCCTGCAGTACCTAACAGGGCTCTTGACTCAATTGCTGAAACCATATACAAAGATGAAAATCAAGAATTTCTACGGGGTATGTTGATGCCTTTTCTGGGATTTTCACCATGGCTTCAAAGGCTTGTGATTGATGATAGAATTGAGTTCTATGGATGGCCGATTGGCATAACTGCGTACTGGTTTAGAGAAGTGGCGTCAGGGCGACCAGGATTAATAACAAAAATAGGCATCGGTACATTCTTGGATCCAAGAAAAGAGGGCGGAGCCTTAAATGAAATGGCAAGCAGAAAGATGTCCTGCAAAATTAACATAATAAACATTGAGAGCGAGGATTACCTACTCTATCGGGCCCCTAAACCTGATTATGCCTTAATTAGGGCAACAACAGCCGATGAAAGTGGTAACTTATCAATGGAGGATGAAGGTATCAGAGGAACAGTACTTGCTATAGCTCAAGCAACAAAGGCCAGACCAAATCAAGGTACTGTTTTCGCTCAAACAAGATGGTTAACTAAGATGTCCACTATTAACCCTCGAGATGTAGATATTCCGAGTCCTCTCGTGGATTATATTATTATTTCACCACAAAAGTATCACTGGCAATCTGGAACCATAGAATACGATCCTCGTATCTCTTACCGAACGATACCACCTATAACAGAAAAACTAGTCGCAGAAACCATTACAAAACCAATTGCTCAGTATGAAAGGATAATAGCCAGGAGAATTCTCATCGAACTAATAAAGCTATTCAAAGTTAAAGGTTCTCCTGTGCTAGTAAACTTGGGAATTGGCATCCCGGCCTTAGTATCATCAGTTGCCGCAGAGGAGAATTTGGCGGATTTCATTGTAACAGTAATTGAATCTGGTCCTTGGGGCGGTATCGCATTGTCAGGAACTAATTTTGGTCAGGCCATAAGCCCTTTTGCTCTTTCGACCATCCCCGATATGTTCTCTAATTTTGAAGGAGGGATAATTGACGTGGCCTCCCTGGGTTTTCTTCAAGTTGATAAATATGGAAACGTTAATCCTTCAATATTATCAGATAGAATCTTCGGTCCAGGAGGATTTCCGGTAATCGCCGGTGGAGCTCCAAAAAACTATTTCGCAGGGGCATTTACAGCTGGACCAAAAGTAATTGATATTGTAAATAACAGATTATCTATTGTCCATGACGGTTCTCCGAAATTCGTTGATAACGTCTATAAGATTATTTTTAGCGGAGACGAGGCTATGAAATACGAAAAAGAAATTCTATACGTAACAGAAAGAGCTGTTTTTAGGTTGACCGAAAAAGGGCTGACTCTCGAAGAAGTTTCACCAGGCGTTGATATTGACAGAGATATACTGTCTAAAATGGAATTTAGGCCTATCATAGCTACTCCATTAAAGCAAATGGACGAGAGACTTTTCGGTGTTGGTAAATTAGGTCTGAGAGAGGAGATTTTTTAGTTTTAGAATTGGATTCTTGTTTCGGATGTTCTCATCCCTCGAACACTTACATGTATAGACAAAGTCAAATCAGACGAATCAAGTCAATTGCTAATCTGCAAGTTGCCTGCCAGATTAGGATTTAATGTCCTTGAGATGTTGAATAGATCGTACTTATTTACATTTTCTTAGATTTCCTTCTAATAGACTACTTCCCAAATGGATTGTGACTATATGTTCTCACAATTCCATTTTATCGACAAATTTAGATTCGCAATATGGACAATTTAAAACTAGACTTTGCAAGGTCTGATTTTTCTAATTTGATTTATTCAAATTGATTATCCTATCTAACGCAATAGATTATTATTTTATCACTTAGAATGGGCATTCGGCGCTTGCCTTGGCTTGAAAGTCATCAAAAAACCTTTTAGTGCTCAAGATTAATTCTGGAACAATGAATTCTGAACTTGACAGTAAAAGAAAGGTGCATCATTTAGGAGGAGGCAAAGAAAAACAGGATCAGCAACGGAAAAAGGGCAAGCTCAATGCTTTTGAAAGGACCGATGCGATTTTCGATCCAGGAACTTTCGTTGAGCTTGATCCGTTCGTACTTCACGATTGCGATGAATTTGGACTGGAAGATAAAAAAATTCTAGGAGATGGAGTACTAACTGGCTACGGTTTGATTGATGGCCGTTTGGTCTACTCATTCCTACATGACTTTACTGTACTAGGAGGATCTTTAGGTCTCGCATTTTCTTCAAAGGTCTGCAAGATAATGGATCTTGCAATGAAACAGGGCGCACCCATTATAGGGATCAATGATTCTGGAGGAGCCCGTATTCAGGAGGGAGTAAGAAGTCTTGCAGGTTACGCTGAAATTTTCCACAGGAACGTTCAAGCATCGGGAGTAGTACCTCAAATTTCAGTTATAGTAGGCCCTTGTGCAGGAGGAGCAGTCTACTCTCCTGCGATAACAGATTTTATAATCATGACCAAGTCGGCATACATGTTTGTCACAGGACCGGAGGTAGTAAAGGAGGTGACAAAAGAAAATGTAAACTTTAATGATCTGGGGGGTGCTTCAGTCCATAACGAAAAAAGTGGTGTTGCACATTTTGTTGCGGAGGATGAGCTGGATTGCTTTACACTTCTTCGAAGAATACTTTCTTTTTTTCCTTCAAATAATCTTGAAAACCCACCACGGATAGAACCTCAAGACGACCCTAAGCGACAGAATGAAGAATTAAATTCAGTCCTTCCTTCCAGCTCACACGAGCCATATGATATGCACGAAATTATTAGGAAAATCGTTGATAATTACGATTTTCTCGAGGTCCAGAGACACTGGGCAAAGAACATCATAATAGGATTAGCAAGACTTGATGGCAATACTGTTGGCATAGTAGCTAACAATCCTCAGGTTCTTGCAGGGGTACTTGATATTGACTCTTGCGATAAAGCTGCGCGGTTTGTTAGATTCTGTGACTGTTTTAATATCCCTCTAATCGCATTTGTTGATGTCCCTGGTTTTCTACCTGGAACCTCTCAGGAGTGGGGAGGGATAATAAGGCACGGAGCAAAGCTTCTGTACGCTTTTTCGGAAGCTACCGTTCCGAAATTTAGTATCATAACGCGTAAAGCTTACGGTGGAGCTTATTGTGTATTAAACAGCAAGCACATAGGCGCAGATTATAACTTTGCATGGCCTAGCGCCGAAATTGCGGTTATGGGTCCAGAAGGGGCTTGTAACATAATCTTCAAGAAAGAAATATCTGAATCACCAACACCGGATCAAAGAAGAAAGGAGTTTGCTGAAGACTATAGGATTAAATTCTCAAATCCATACGTAGCTGCATCCCGTGGATACATTGATGATGTAATAGAACCGGAACAAACACGTTCTAGATTGATATCTTCTCTCAAGTCAATTTATAAAAAAAGGATCGGCAGGCCCCTCAGAAAACATGGTAATATTCCTGTTTAGGTCTATTTATTTTGTTCCTTTGAAGAGTAGCCAAACCCGTACAACATAATTTAAATCTGGAATTCCATTACTGCTACTTCTAAATTACTTATGAAATCTGCAAATGATGTAATTAAGAAACTATTTTTTAAGGGCTTTGACTGAAAATATTAAGACATGAAGCTACTTATCGCAAACAGGGGAGAAATCGTATCAAGAATAGTCAAGAGCTGTAGGAAACTTGACATAATTCCTTGCGGGGTATATTCTGAGGCAGACAAAAATTCTATTTATGTGAAATTCCTTTACGAAGCCCAGAACATAGGAGGATTGGCTGCAAGTGATAGCTATCTGAGAATGGACAAGATGGTAGGCGCCGCCTTGCAATTGGGGTGTGATATGATTCATCCAGGCTATGGATTTCTTGCTGAAAATCCAGAGTTCTCTGAAGTTTGCAAAAGAAACGGCATCATTTTTGTCGGCCCCTCTCCACAAGTTTTGAAAATTTCTGGTGATAAATTGAGAGCTAAACAAGTTGTTTCCAGAATAGCGCCTGTCTTAGAGGCAAAAGAAGTTTCCACGCAAGAGGAGGCATTGAAGGTAGCCAAGGAAATTGGATATCCCGTTATATTAAAGGCCGCAAGGGGCGGAGGTGGGAGAGGGCTTAGAATTGCTAGCTCGCAAGAGGACATAAGTAAGGTCTTTGAATCATCTAGAAAAGAATCGATGATTAGCTTTGCATCAGACCGCCTGTTTATTGAAAAATATTTGGAACGTCCTAGACACATAGAAGTCCAGATTCTTGGAGACGGTCAAAATATAATCAATCTTGGAGAGAGGGAATGCTCTATTCAACGGCGCCATCAAAAGCTGATAGAGGAAACACCGTCGCCGGCCCTGACAAAAGAGATGAGACAGAGAATCACTGACACCGCAACTGACATAATGAAAGAAATGAAATATGATAATGCAGGAACTGTCGAATTTCTGTTTAAGGATGAGCAGTTTTATTTTATGGAGATTAACTCTAGGATTCAGGTAGAGCATCCCATTACCGAGCAGGTTACAGGTATCGATCTAATTGAGCAACAGCTAAATATTGCCTCGGGAACTGGTCTGACAATAAAACAAGAAGATGTAAGGCCAAGAGGGCATGCCATAGAGTGTCGAATTAACGCAGAACATCCCTTAACGTTTATACCTTTTGGAGGTACAATAAAATCTTTTGTTCCTCCCTACGATACAAAAAATGTAAGAATTGACACTGCATTGTCCTCAGGTAGCATAGTACCACCATTTTACGATTCGTTAATAGCAAAACTCATATGTTTTGAAGATAGCAGAATCGGAACAATTGAAACGATGAAGCGTTCTCTCTCTATGTTTAGGATTTCAGGAATTCCGACCACAATACCTTTTCATATCTCCGCGCTAAATGATACAAGATTTATGGAAGGAATGTATGACACGTCTTTTGTTGATGAATTAACTCCATTTTCATTGAAGGATGGAGAAGTGGCGTCTGCCATTCTATGTCAGTTGCCCAGAAAAGTCAAGTTTTTGGAGAAAAAAGGAAATTCAAATGCGGATATCTGGATTAAAAGTAGATATAGTGACTCAAATTTTGATCAATACCTTTCAAATTCAAGGTGGTTACATGAGAGTTAAGGTTAATGGCAATGACTATGACATAAAGATAATCGGACAGAATGTTATAGTTAATGGAAAGCAAATAACTGCCAAATTCGATGAAGACCAAATTACAATAGAAGGAAAAAAATTTTATTTAGACTACATAGAGGATAGTGATCCTTCTCTGGTGATCGTAAATGGCATGGCATATATCGTTTCAAAGAATTCAGACCTTACAATATCCATGAAAGAACTTAGGGCACCTATAAGCGGTAGGATAATCGAAGTTATGGTTAAAGCCGGAGACGACATAATAAAGGGCCAACAGATCGTGGTTCTTGAAGCCATGAAAATGCAGAATCACATTTATTCACCTACCACAGCCAAAATATCAGAGTTAAGGGTGAAAGAAGGTCAAACTGTTAAGACGGGAGAGATTCTTGCTACATTTCAATAAATTCAATTATCGTTCTGGAGATGTAAAGGCGCTGGTTGTCACTTCCATTTTCTTAGGTCTCCTTCTAATAAGCCGCTTCCCAAATGTATTCTGTCTATATGTTTCGACAATTCCATTTTATCAACAAATTTTGATTCGCAATATGGACAATTTAAAACTGGACTTTGTGAAGTCTGTGGCTTTTCTAATTCGATAAGTTCTACATTCCTTGTTGGCATATTTCCAACAATCGACATTAATGTTGCGACGCCTAATATACTTCCGTGATCCAATATGGGGAGACGTCGCAATTGTTTTTCTCGCATTATTTTGATAGCTTCAATACATGGGGTGTCTTTATCAACTGTAATGAGTGGAGTGGTCATAATTTTTCCGATATTGACCTTGAACATCCCAAGATTCCTGGCAACAGCTCGATAGATAATATCCCTTTCCGTAACAATTCCAACCAACTCACCGGTCTTTGAATTTCTGACAAGGACGCTTGACACTCCTTTGCGTTGCATCTCCTTTGCGGCCTCATTGATACAAGCAGAATCGTCAAGAATGGCGAGATTTTGTTCTAATACTTGAGTAACAGGAGCCGTTAGATCTATATCTTCAGCTAATTTCAAACTAACATGTTAGAGAACACATATTTATTAAAAGTATTGTATATTTGAGAAGTCTCGCCAGTAAGTAATAATTAGTTCCTTTGGCTTTTTCAAAATGAAAGCATATACAAGAAAACTCGACACGGTTGATTCTGTGTCTAAAGTTTGTTCGTTACCTTTGTTTCTAAGATTAATATTCTTTGGGTCTTCACATTTTATTAGAGATAAATTTTACCAGATCGATTAGTCTGCAAGCAAAACTCCACTCATTATCATACCAAGACATAATCTTAACAAGGTTGTTTTTTGTACCCAGAACCATTGTGCTTAAGCCATCAACTATTGAGGAGTGCGAATCTCCTATAATATCTGAGGACACTAGCGGCTCCTCAGTATATGCCATAATCCCCTCCAATTCACTCTCTGATGAATCTTTTAGAGCCTGATTTACTTCTTCTTTTGTAACTTCCTTTTGCAATGTCAATACTACATCTACTATAGATCCGTTACTAACCGGAACACGTAGGGCCATTCCGTCCATTTTGCCATTTAATTCAGGTATGACTGCTCCTATAGCTTTTGCAGCTCCGGTACTTGTTGGAATGATAGATATCATTGCTGCGCGTGCTCTTCTCAGATCCTTGTGTGGTAGATCGAGAATTCTCTGATCGTTGGTATATGCGTGACAAGTTGTCATATATCCTTTTTCTATCCCAAACTTGTCATTAATGGTCTTAAGAAGTGGAGCAAGACAGTTGGTCGTACATGAAGCCATGGAAATAACATCATGTTTTGTATTATCGTATAGATTGTCATTGATTCCAATTAAAACCGTTGCGTCGGGACTTTTTGCCGGAGCTGAGATTATTACCTTCTTGGATCCCGCGGTTATGTGTTTTTTTGCCTCCTTGGCATCATTGAATTTGCCTGTGGATTCAATAACAATATCGATTTTCAAATCTTTCCACGGTAGCTTCAAAGGATCTTTTTCTGCAAGCACTTTTAAGCTGTGTTCGTCCACGAGTATCTCATCATCCCTAGCTTCAACTATACCTTCATACTTTCCGAATGTCGAGTCATATTTGAATAAATGAGCGAGTGTCTTTGCATCTGTTAGATCGTTTATAGCAACTATATTCGCAATATTACCAAATTCCTTATCGGCCATAGCCGCTCTTAAGAAACATCTTCCAATTCTACCGAAACCATTGATTGCTATCCTTACTACCACGAATATTATTGAACGTTCAGTATTATATGTAGTAATAGCAATACACTGCATTAAAATCGCATATTGAACAACCGGTTGATAGAAAATGTCTAGCTAGCTGAAATGGTGAATATGATATTCTTACTGTGGATGTATTTCCGATAAATGCTTATAGTAATAATCTTTTATCATCTGCTCGCCACAAAATCTACATTTGATTTTGAGTAAAGGTTCTGATAGCATTTCTTACAATATTTATTCTTTGTTTTTTCTCCAATGGTGATTTCTACCATAATCGTTTTTGTTGTCCGCAGCCACTGCACTTTCCTACCCCCATCATCATATATTCATAATTAGCGTATAAATAAAAGGTTTCACTGTCAACTATCAAAAACTCTTTGGATTTAACTTAGCGATCTCCTTAAATGGTAATTTTATGCATGTGTATGATCGGTTAATTATAGATTTATTTATTTAACAACTAATACTGGACAAGGAGCATTCACTACAACTCCAGAGGCAGTACTACCGAGCATAAATCGGAATTCTGAGACACTCCTTATACCGATGATAATAAGATCTATATTTTTTTTATCCGCATACTCTGTTATTTCATTTACAACCGAAGATTGCGCCCGTATTATCTCTATTTCAAGGTCAACTCCGGCCGAAACGGATTGTTCCGCAATCTTATCAAGATAGGCGTAATCATGTTTTGTTCCCTTCTCGAGATTTTCTTCGGGAAAATGTTTACTAGCGGGTACAACGTGCAGTGCCATGACGTCCGCATGAAGTTCTAGACCCAATTTAATTGCATAATCTCCGGCTCTTTTTGAATTTTCTGAACCGTCAACAGCGACCAGTATACTATTTATTTTGAGGTCTTTGTACATGTATCTTTCTTGAATTGATGCTGCAAAGGACTTTAATTTCTTTATGGATAAAGTATATAACCGCATCATATCTTAATTTGAAAATCACCTTAACACATTGGTATCAAAAATTGACAGATATCGTCTCGAAAAAGAACAACACTTCATTAAATTGATCATTTTAAATAAGATAACAATATCAGCAGAAGAAATTTAAGGGATATGACGTGCGTAGTGATATGAATAAGCAAATTTCTTCCCAAAAAATTGTTGTAATATTTCCGGCGAAAAATGAAGAAGATACTATCGAACATGTGATAACAACTGCTAAGAAGAGCCGATACAATCCAGAAGTAATAGTTGTCGATGCTTATTCGTCAGATGCAACAGTCGAAAAAGCCAAGAAAGTTGGAGCGAGGGTTGTTCAGCAAGATGATAGACTGTTTCCCGCAAAAGGGATCGCCATGAAAAAAGGACTAAATGAAGCTATAAGTATTAATGCAGATATTATAGTATTTCTCGATGCGGATATAAAGAATCTAACTCCAGAGTGGATAGATAAACTAGTAGATGGCTGTACTAATTGCGACATGGCAAGAGGTTATTACCAACGACATACTCGAGATGCCGCGGTAACAAAGCTTATTGCAAAACCAATGATGCACATCTTTTTTCCCGAGCTTTCAAATATTGAACAACCGTTAAGTGGTGAAGTGTGTGCAAGAACAGAAGTATGGAAAAATCTATTGGAAAAAAATCCCCCTGACGGATGGGGAATTGATATTTGGTTCCTGATCGAAGCTGCGATGTCTGGTTACCAAATTAAAGAAATATTTCTGGGCAATAAGGAACACACCTCTTTTGCGGACTACCGGGAAGACGTAGGCAAATTGGCTAAAATGGCTGAACAAGTCGAATTCGCAATCATAAAGGAAGCATCTAGACATGGTAGAATTAATTTACATAAAGATGTTAAAATTTAGTTATGACATATCTTCTAAATAATTCTGTTATCTTTTATACTAAAATTTTCATTAATAACTATCATATTAATGTTAGAAAAATATATTATAGTAATAATACTAACGCACATTAATTGACTATTCGAAGAATACTTGTAGCGGTTGATGGTTCCAAGCCTTCCATGGATGCTAGCATTCAGGCTATTGACATAGCTAAAAGATATGATGCGGAATTGATCGCACTATATGTTGTCTCTCCGGACATCAGATACAATTATCTGGAGGATGTTATAACGCCGAGATTACCTAGAGCTCTGAAAGATGTAATGATGATTGCAATGCAAAAAGGTGAAAGACATGTGGACAAGGTAAAACAAAAGGCATCAGAAAAAAATGTCAAGGTTAAAACCGATATAGTTATTGGTATCTCATCCGTCGTAAAAGAGATCATAGAATATGCTGAGAAAAATAGAGTAGATATGATCGTTATTGGGAGTAGAGGTCTTTCTGGGATTAAAAAAATGCTGTTGGGCAGCGTAGCCAGTGGAGTACTGATATATTCACATTGTCCTGTACTAATAACCAAATGAGTTTTTGTCAAATTAATTCTTAATCTTAACCTAACCATTAAAATAATCTGACTAATTACAAAACAATCTCGGCCTTGACAATACCGCTTTTTTCTTTTTAAAAAATGTAAGGAATGTTAGCATTAACAATGCCTTCACATAACTTGTTTGAATCACTTCTAAAGAAGCGATAATTAAAGAATATCAATATCAATGACTAAATGATAAATGACAAAAACATCACAATTACAGAAACCGTCATAATTGCAAAAGTAAGCCAGCCAATTATATTTGAAATGCGGCTATTGATTTTATCTTCAAGTATTTTTCTATCATTGGCAAGCCTCATGACTATAAAAAGAATGGGAACTGTGACAACTGCATTAATTACCGCTGCGAGTATCAATGCTTGTATTGGGCTAATATGTGAAAACGTTATCCAGACTCCAATCAAAGTTGAAGCTATTATTACTGAGTAGAATGATTTAGCTTGACTAAACTTTTTTTCCAGGCCCTCTTTCCAACCAAAAGTATCCGATAATGCAAACGCTGAGGATGCAGAGAGGACAGGTATGGCGAGTAATCCTGTTCCAATAATACCAAACGCGAAGATCACTTTTGCTATCTGACCTGAATTAGGGAAACTTTTAACTAGCGGTTCTAAAGAACTTGCTGCCTGATCTGCCGTTTGAATATCAGTTATTCCGGCAAAATAGAGACTACCAGCGCTAGTTATGATTATACTCCACATAATGAACTGAGAAAAAAACATACCTATACCGATGTCCTCTTTCATTAACATTATTTCTTTCGGTGATACCTTGGGTTTGCCTTTTCCGATCTCTTTTATCTTATGTTTTGCTACATCCTCTTCAGCTTCTTCAGATGTTTGCCAGAAAAGAAGGTAAGGTGATATTGTTGTACCGATAACCGCTACAAACATAATGGCATAGTCAGAACTAAAACTTATGGAAGGAATTATCGTAAAAATTATCTGGTTTATGTTCCCTCCCACAATTACTGCAGTTATGACGTATGCGAAAAGTGAAAGTACCAAGTACTTAAGTACTCTGACATACTTGTGATAAGGAATAAAAATTTCTGCAATAATTATAAAAGCTGAAAATAACACTGACGTTACCACCAACGGAACATCTGGGAATATGATTCTGACTGAAGCAGACATAGCTCCCAAGTCAGCTCCGATATTTATTGTGTTAGCAATTAATAGAAGGCTTGATATGGGATATACAATTTTAGTAGAGTATTTTTTCTTTATCAGTGCTGCCAAACCATTTCCACTTAGAAGACCGATCCTTGCACACATTTCTTGTATAGCAATCATGGTAGGTAATAGGAACAGAGTCATCCATAACATCCCGAGACCAAATTTTGCACCTGCTTGAGAGTAGGTCGCAATACCTGATGGATCATCATCTGCTGCTCCAGTTATTACGCCGGGCCCCAACGCCTTTAGAAGCTGTGATATGGATCCTAAACGTAATTTATTGAATGGAGATAAGTTTGAGTTTGGATTTGAGTTATTCTTCTTTTTCCGACGCAATTGCTGAGCGATTTACTATATGCCTACATGTATTTAGTATTTTAATTGAAGATCATTAATCTTAATCAATGGTTCTTAGGCCTCATGATGACCGTAGTGACTTACATTTTAATATACTGAGAGTATCAGTGTGTAATGGTATAATAAGTACTAATGGATTACTGAAATTCAATGTTTTCAAGAATACTGGTACCTGTTGATGGTTCCGATAATTCTTACAGAGCATTAGATGCAGCACTGCTCCTTTCTGAAAAACTAGATGCAAAGGTCACTGCAATTTACGTTATGGAAGATATACCGGTTTCATATGTTGTATCAGAAAAACTGCTAAGAGAGATACGGGACGCCTACAAAAGAGAAAATCAACTTATACTTTCGAAATGTTCAGAAATTGCCACAAAAAAAGGATTAGTCATACAAACTAAACTACTTCAGGGAAATCCCGGCTCAATAATTCTAGATTTTTGTGAAAAGGAGAAATATGATATCATAATCATGGGCAGTCGAGGAATGGGGAAGTTCAAAGAATTAGTCCTAGGTAGCGTATCAAGCAGGGTCCTGCATCATTCATCATGTCCTGTTATGATAATAAGATAGTATGATTACCTAATCAATTAAAATTTTTTAGAGTGGATTCGATTTGGAGGGGTAAATTTGGAGGCCGATTCATATCTGCTTGGTCCAATGTGATATATGATTTCATTTTATTATTTAAATCGTTTTACTAAATAGATAGGTATTCAAGAAAAGCACATTTCACATTTTGCTCTGCAGTGACTCTAATAAAATGACCCATCATAAAGATAGAAATTGAATATAAATTTGAAGCAGTTATTTCCAAATTCTTTTCCAAGCAATGGTAAATTAAAATAAATATCGTAAATCATATGAGGACATTCAATCCCAATCTACGTGCGTTTCTCTGGCCTTAAGCAAGCCTTTTGATGTTGGCGTAACAGTATCATCCCGTATACTTATATATCCCCTGGCTTTTTCGTACTCTCTTAGCGTCTCAAATACGTCCCTTTCGGCGAGCAGGAAGATTGGCAGTTTCGTTGACTTGAAATCTCGTATCTTAAATACTGTGGGAGAGCCTTTTCTGCGTGCTTGATCATACATATCAAATAATTCCTTCATGAAATTCCATATGAGAAACTTCCTGTCCCTAACTGAGCTAGCTCGGGAAATCGCATGCAAACGAGGATCTTTACTGTTTTCTTCGTACAATCTACGTGCTAAATCCGTTGCAGTTACTATTCCTAGTAATACATTATCTTTTATTATAGGAAGTCGCCGAATTGAGTACTTAGCCATGATCAATGCCGCGTCGTAAATAAAGGCATCGTCGTTAAGCGAAATCAAAGGAGAAGACATTATCTCTGAGGCATTGGTATGTTTCGCATCCTTAGACTCAAAAAGTAACCTTCTTACAATATCTCTCTCAGTGATAATTCCTTCCGGATGTTTAAGTTCATTCAAAATAACTACCGAACTCTTATTTTTCACTGTCATAATCCTTATAATAGTATCAACATTATCAGAACGGTTAGCAGTTTCGAGTGGAGCAGGTGTCATTATAGATGTAATTCTATTACTCTAGTCTTCATGCATGACTCTGATTAACCTCCTCTTGTAAATTATTCAATCTCATAACCACAAAGATCATTCAATCAATTCCCATATTTCAGGATTCCGTATGCATAATCCCAGAGTTATACATTCATTTGCAACTGAATTGCAATTTCTATCTGACACAGTTACGCACTCGGATTTTATGTAAAATGTATTAGCTGCGCGAAATTACTATACAACTTAGTCGAGAAATTACTATTGTTCACATACCAAAAAAAGTAACAATATGATTTGAATAAGACTGGTAGGTGAACTTGGAATTTAGCTTCTTATTCTGTCAAGAATCAAATTATTATCCTCATTGGCCGTTCGAAGAATTCCTTAACTCATATTTTTCAATCGCAGGTTGCTTGGACTTATAGGTTACCGACAAGTTATCTCCAACTGCATAATTGCAATTTGAGATTACCCTAGGTATACCATCTGATGGTTCCACAACACAATCCATATCTTTTTTGAGCTTAACGGCCACATCCTCAGTTATAGATGCACTAAACAAATTTTTTGCAGACGAACCTAATAACGCTAATATTATAACTACGCCTGCAACTATGA
>Ga0105098_10000437_pt1 | contig 14140 bp, 11 predicted proteins | sample PPLLak21cMay2015_FD_79137 | JGI IMG/M metagenome (GOLD analysis project Ga0105098, IMG submission 79137) | Freshwater sediment microbial communities from Prairie Pothole Lake near Jamestown, North Dakota, USA - PPLs Lake P7 Core (1) Depth... | ecosystem: Environmental > Aquatic > Freshwater >... | reverse complement strand
TATCAACGTGATCGAAGCAATCCTGGAGGAAACGTATGAAAGCAATTGTTTATCACGAATACGGTTCACCGGATGTTCTTAAACTTGAAGAGGTCGATATGCCGACCCCTGCGGACGATGAAGCGCTGATCAAGGTTCATGCGGTATCCATAAATGGATCTGACAGGGAAGGACTAATAGGTAAACCGTTGTATGCCCGCCTGGGAGGGCTTCGAAAACCCGGTCACCCGATCCTCGGGTCGGATATAGCTGGTCGGGTTGAAAAAGCGGGCAAGAACATCAGGCAATTTCAATCAGGGGATGACGTGTTCGGGGAAATCCCGGGGTATCACGGTGGTTTTGCCGAGTATGTCTGCGTTCCTGAAAGGACCCTGGCACGGAAACCAGCCAATATGTCATTCGAGTCAGCAGCGGCTATCCCGCAAGCAGGAGTGATCGCCCTGCAGGGGATTCGCGAGAAAGGACAGGTACAGCCTGGGCAAAACGTTTTAATCAATGGCGCGGGCGGCAGTGCCGGTACGTTTGCCGTGCAGCTTGCCAAGCTCTACGGGGCTGAAGTGACCGGGGTGGATAACACAGGCAAGCTTGACTTTTTGCGCTCGCTTGGCGCAGACCATGTCATTGATTACACCCGGGAGGACTTCACCAGAACTGGAAAACAGTATGACCTGATCCTTGATGTGATCGCCCATCGTTCGGTTTTCGCTTATCGGCGGGCGCTAAAGCCCAATGGAACGTATTTCGTCGTCGGAGGTTCTGTCGCGACACTTTTTCAGATTCTGCTCCTGGGACCATGGATTAGAAGAACCACGAGCAAAAATATGCGCATCCTGGTGGTTCCGCAGAACAAAAAGGATTTGATCTCTATCACGGAGCTTTGTGAAGCTGGCAAAATCACCCCTGTGATCGACAGACGCTATCCGTTAAGTGAGGTCCCTGAAGCGCTCCGGTATGTGGGAGAAGGGCACGCCAAAGGAAAAGTTGTCATCACTGTGGAATAGAGTCCCGTCATTGCGAGCCCCGAGCCTCAAACGGCGAGTGGGCGAAGCAATCTCACCTCACGTCAGCAGAAATTGTTTCATCGGACTAACGCCCTCCTCGCAATGATGGGTCATCTCATGGATGCGCAGGGATATTTCAGCAAGTCCTACTCAACCACCGACTTTTTCACCAACTCCCATAATCTATTCGAATTCAGCGGGATTTCCAATATCTCAAAATCCACATCATATAACGCGTCTTCCAGTGCCTGTGCAAACAGCGGACCGACCGGGATCGCGCCCGCCTCCCCCGCCCCCTTCACACCCATCGGGTTGAGCGGCGAAAGCGTTTCGCCATGTCCCGTTTCGATGCGCGGCACATCCAGGCTTGTGGGCAGGTGATAGTCCATGAACGTGCCGTTGAGCAGCTGCCCGTTCTCGTCGTATGCCAGCCGCTCGTAAAACGCGTTGCCGATGCCCTGCGCCACGCCGCCGTGGATCTGTCCATCCAGGATCAGCGGATTGATGACCCGACCGCAATCGTGCACGACCAGATATTTTTGGATCTTGATCTGCATCGTCGCGGGATCGACTTCGAGAATCATCGCGTGGATGCCGCTTGCTGTCGCGCCTCGCTCCGGACCGAAATAGCTGGTCGCTTCCAACCCGGGCTCCGTACCAGGCTTGACCGCGCCGCGCGAAGGATTCGCTTTTTTCGCCAACTCACCCAGCGAAACAGACATGCGCGGCACATCCTGCACGCGCACCATGCCATCAGAGAGTTCGAGTTCCTCTTCGGGGGCATGGAAGTGTTCAGAGGCAAGCTTGAGGATTTTCCTGCGCACGACTTTCGCGGCTTCATTGATCGCATTGCCCGCGACGACCGCGCCGCGGCTGGCGAACGTCCCCGCGCCCCAGTAGAACTGGTCGGTATCGCCTGTGACAACATCGATCCTGTCCACGCTGACGCCGAGCTGCTCCGCCACGATCTGCGCGAAACTCGTGAAGTGACCCTGTCCCTGTGTGCCCACACCTGTGACCACCGAGACCCGTCCGCTGCTCATCACCTGCACCTTCCCGCCTTCGTACGGTCCGATGCCGGTTCCTTCCACATACGCGACCACGCCGATGCCAACGTGTTTGCCTTCAGCCCGCAGCTTCGGCTGGATTTCGTTGATGAATTTGTGATAGCCGATCTTTTCCAGGGCATCATCCAACAACGGCTCATAGTCCCCGCTGTCGTACACAAGCGGCGCGAAATCCTGATAGATGATTTTGTTGTCGTATGGAAACTTGTCAGGCGGAATGAAATTGCGCCGGCGGATCTCGGCGCGGTCTATCTTCAGTTCCTTTGCGGCAAGATCCAGGGCGCGCTCGATGACGAACACGCCATGCTGTCGTCCCGCCCCGCGATAGGGCGTCACAATGGTCTTGTTAGTGAAGACCGCCGTGAACTCGCTGTAATAGTTTTGAATATCATAGGGTCCGAGCAGGGTGCATTGCGCGTTGAGTGGGACGGTCAACCCGTACGGCGCATACGCGCCAGTGTCATGCAGAAAGACATCCTGCACGCCGAGGATGCGACCTTCCCTGTCGAAGGCGATCTCCGCGTCGTGGATCTGCCCGCGCTCGTGCGTGGTGGCGACAAAGTTTTCGGCGCGGTCTTCGATCCATTTGACGGGACGATTCAACTTCATCGCCGCCCACGGGACGAGCACTTCCTCCTGGTAGAACATCATAATCTTCGGCCCGAACCCCCCGCCGATGAAGGGCGCGATGACGCGCACCTGCCGTTCCGACAATCCAAGCATATCCGCCAACCCGTTCCGGATCACGACCGGTGCCTGGGTTGTGTCCCAGACCGTCAGCCGGCCCGCGCGCCCGTCCCACTCCGCGACGATGCCGCGGTTCTCGATGGCTGCCGCGCATCCGTGCTCATAACGAAAACGACGCCTGACGACCAGCGCCGCGTCCTTCTTCGCCGATCCGTAATCGCCTTTTGTCTGAACCACATGCGCCGCCACGTTCGACCCGATCTCCTCATGAATGATGGGGCTCTCGGCTCCCAAAGCCTTTTCTACATCAACAACAGCTTCCAGAGGTTCGTAGTCAATTTGGATATCCGCCAGGGCATCTTCGGCAATGTAACGACTCTCCGCAAGGACCATCACTATAGGTTCGCCCGCAAACTTGACTTTATCCTTTGCCAGGGGAACCTGCGTGCGCTCGTTGAATATGATGCCCTCCACAGGCGGCGGCGAGACGAGGAGCGGACCTGGCTTCCAGTAGTCGCCTAAATCCTCCGCAGTGTAGATCGCAATCACACCCGCGCGTTGCAGCGCCTGTGAAACGTCGATGCGATTGATCCTGGCATGAGCATACGGACTGCGCACAAAGGCGGCGTGGAGCATGTTCGGCAGATCCACATCATCCACGTACAATCCCTGCCCCATCAGCAACCGCGGGTCTTCATTGCGCTTGATCCGTTCGCCAAAATATCGAGTTGCCATTTCATTCATCCTCGGTGGTCGAGTAGTGGCGCCTCGCGCCACATATCGAGACCACCATGTTACAAGTAATATCTTGTTTGCAGGTTACCTGTTGGTCTCGACGGAACGTCTCGACCAACAATATGCTATCGCAGCCTCTCTGCCGCGAGCCTGACCGCGTCCACGATATGCTGATAGCCCGTGCAGCGACATAGATTCCCGGAAAGCGCGTGGCGGATGTCATCTTCGGTGGGATTCGGATTTTGTTTTAGGAACGGGATCAATGTCATCAAAATGCCCGGGGTACAGTAACCGCACTGCAAACCATGCGCGTCCCAAAATGACTGCTGCAGAGGGTGCAGGTCATCCTTATCTTTGGCTAAGCCCTCCACCGTTGTGATTTGATGACCATCCGCCTGGACGGCAAACAGCAGGCACGCTCGCACCGACTCGCCCTCCAAAAGGATCGTGCAGGCTCCACAAACACCATGCTCGCAGCCGACGTGCGTACCGGTCAGCCCCAGTTCGTGACGCAGGAAATCGCTGAGCAGCAGGCGCGGCTCCACCTCACGTTTGTATTCCTTTTCATTGACCGTGATCGTAATGGAGATGGATTGGGTCATGGCCGTTCTCCCGCGCGTTGTATGGCTTGCTTCAATGCTTTCCCGGTCAGCACGTTTGCCAGATGACGTTGAAACTCCGGCGACGTGTGAACGTTTCCAAAGGGAGTGATCTCCTTCTCACTCGCGACGGCCGCGGCGGATTCGATCGACGTATCGTTCAACATCTCACCCGCCAACATCCCGGCGGCTTCTTTGGCATCCACAGGACCATCACCAGCGTTCAGGTAAACCAACTTTGCTGTTTGGCATTTCCCGTTTTCATCAAATGTTACGAGAGCAGCAACGCCCATCAGCGCGTAATCGCCGGCCCGCGGCGCAACCTCCATGAACGACCAACCCGTACGCGGCGCCATAAACGGCAATTCAATCTCGACCAGAATTTCATCCGGCGCCAGCGCTGTGGTAAACATGCCTGCAAAAAAATCCTGGGCGTCGATCCAGCGTTCGCCCGAAGCACTTTTCGCTTTCAGCCGCGCGGACAATGCCAGCATCAAAACCGGAAGTTCCGCAGCCGGATCGGCGTTCACGAGGCTGCCCCCGATCGTGCCGCGATTGCGGATCTGCGGATGCGCGATGAAAGGCATAGCTTCGGCCAGCAGCGGAGTACGATCGGCAATCGCAGAGTCGAATTCCAAATCCCGTTCGCGCGCCATGGCGCCGACTCGCATCACATTGCCCTCCTGGCGGATGTAACTCAACTCCTGCACGCGATTCAGATCGATCAACACACCGGGCTGGACAATACGAAAATTCATGGCAGGCACCAGGCTCTGTCCACCCGCCAGGATCTTCGCTTCCCCGGCATATTCATTCATCAAGCCCAACGCCTGTTCGAGCGAATCGGGAGCGTGATATTCAAAGGGCGCCGGTTTCATGGATCGGCCTCACGCCCCGCCGGTTGTTGATCCCGTTTTCGAGACGGGACCACGATATTTTTTCAGTACTGCAACGGTTTCGATCTTATTCACCCCCGGTGCACGGATTATGACATCACCTTTTAATAACATTAATCTCTCCTCTACCCGGTAACAACAAAAACACGACCCTGGAACAATGGCTCTGATTTCGATAAATTCAGTTTTCTTTCAGGACATTATATCCTATTGATATTTTAACAAGAGATACTTCATAAAGTGAGAGTGGCTAAAAGAATGGGCTACATCTGTCTTTACCACAGAGATCGCAGAGGTCTCTGAGAAAAACTCTCTAAATCTCTGTGTGCTCCCCTGGCACCGCCCGCCAGGGCAGGTGTGTGGCTAGCCCACTACATTATCCACTGCCCATAAAGTATGGCGACCACAGGGTTTTAGCCCCTAGCCTGCAGGGGATGAGTCCTAAGCTCGCTGACTCTTAACGAAAAAAGGCACTCTTTATGTGCCTTTTCATATAACGGGGGCAGGGCTTGCGTGAAACCTGCACTGAGCAGGCTTTCGACTTCGGCGCTGTTACTTATCCATGTTATGAGCCTGCATCAGCAGTCCATTGACCATTTCGTCGACGGGCATGGTCAACGCGGCCTGCTGGAACATTAGCACGCTCACCAGTGGCATATCGTTCATCATGTCCATGATGTCCATGCCGATGGCACTTTCATTACCATAGCGTTCATCGCCGCCGCCAAACATTTTGCGGCTCTGGGCCTCAATCTGGGTGTAAAACGGGCCAAACACGGCTTTCCCGCGCGGGTCAGCCATCCATTCACGGATGGTGGATTCCTTGTCGAGGATGCAGTGCAGCCGCGAGGTGGATTCGAGCGTCACCTTCAGGGTGTGGCGAATATCGGCTGCGGAAGCCGCGATCAGGATGTCGAAGTCCCCGTCCTCGGTAATCCATTGCTTGTATTCAGGATGATAGTAGGCGAAGGCGCGGAAATCCAGTCGGATGGAAACAGACTTGGTCTCACCTGGCTGGAGTTCCACTTTCGCGAAACCCTTCAACTCCTTGGGAGGTCGTACCAACCCGGATTTTTGGTCGTGGACGTACACCTGAACAATTTCCTTGCCTGCGAATTTGCCCGTGTTTGTAACATCCACCGTTACCGCCAGGCCATCCACATCTTTGAAGGTATGCGCGGAGACACTCGGGTTGCCATACTCAAATTTGGTGTAGCTCAACCCGTAGCCGAAGGGAAACAATACCGGCACCTCTCTGGCATCGTAATAGCGATAACCAATAAACAGGTTTTCGCCATAACGCACTTCTCCCGCTCCGCCCGGCCAGTTGAGGTGCGCGGGTGTATCGAAGAGTTTGAGCGGGAAGGTCTCAGCCAGCTTGCCGCACGGGTTGACCCTGCCAAACAAAACATCGGCAATTGCCGCGCCACCTGCCTGTCCCATCATGAAAGCTTCGAGCACGGCAGCCACGTCATCCATCCAGGCGCGCATTGCGATCGGTGCACCGTTATTCAGCACGACCACCGTATTTGGCTGGACTTTGGCAACAGCTTTGATCAACGCGACCTGCTGTTCGGTCAGGTCAAGGTCGGGACGATCGTAGCCCTCGGATTCTTTGAAGGCCGGCAGGGCGATGTAAAGCACGGCAACATCGGCAGATTGCGCGAGATCCACGGCCTGGTCAATCAACTCCTGACAGAAGGAGTTATCGGTGGGATAACCTTCAGCGTAGGTCAGTTCGACATCTCCAGCCCGGGCCTTCAATTCCTTGAACGGGACCGCCACTTTTGTCGGGTTGATATGTGAACTGCCACCACCCTGGAAGTGTGCATTTTCCGCTGCCCGGCCGATCGCTGCGATATGCTGCTGGCCCTTGAGTGGCAGGATGCCATTATTTTTCAGCAGCACTATGCCTTCCGTGGCAATCTGGTGCGCCAGTTTGTGATGTGTATCTACATCGAATGTGCCGTTTTTGGGTGTTTCTTTGGCCTTGAAAACGACGCTCAGAATCCGATGGACGGATTCGTCGAGAAGCGCTTCATCCAGGTTCCCCGAGCGGACAGCTTCCACGACAGCCTTGACGCGCCTGTCCTGTGGGCCGGGCATCTCCAGGTCGAGTCCGCCCTGGAGTGAAGCGACGCGGTCATGCACCGCGCCCCAATCCGAGACAACCAGACCCTCGAAGCCCCACTCGTTTTTGAGAATATCGGTCAGCAGGTAGTGGTTTTCCGAGCAGTATTCGCCATTGAGTTTGTTGTAGGCACACATGACTGTCCAGGGTTTGCCTTGTTTGACGGCTTTCTCGAACGCCGGCAGATAGATTTCGCGCAGGGTGCGCTCATCCACCTCGGCGCTGATGCTGAAGCGTTGGAATTCCTGGTTGTTCGCAGCATAATGCTTGAGTGACGTACCTACGCCCCGACTCTGGACACCATTTATAAAGCTGGCAGCCAGCTCTCCCGCCAGGTAGGGGTCCTCGGAAAAATATTCGAAGTTGCGGCCACCCAATGGAGAGCGTTTCATGTTCGCGCCGGGACCGAGCAAAACGTCCACATTCAGCGCGATACACTCCTCAGCCAGTGCCTCACCCATTTTGTGGAGCAGGTCCACATCCCAGGTAGACGCGAGACAGGATGCCGTTGGGAAACAGGTGGCGGGCAGGCTTTGAATCGCCATGGAATGGACATCGGGCACGCGGCGGACACCGTGTGGGCCATCAGACATGATCAACTCAGGCACACCCAGCCGTTCAACCGGAGTCGTTGTCCATGGGCTGGCGCCGGTACAAATGGCAGCTTTTTCTTCAAGGGTCATTTGGGAAATAATGGATTGAATGTTTTTCATAATTTTTTCTGGTTCTTTTACCCTGTCAGGCTCTCACGTCCATATAACAATGGAATGGAGGCCATCAGAATTGAAGAATGTCCCGGCATAACATTTCCCTTGATGAGCCCCTGGATCTTTTTTAATTTCGCTTGCATCCACCCCGAGAGAAATATTACACAGTGGAGAGATCCCATTCTTCATAGATCTTTGGAACATCATTGATCAAGCGTTGGGTGTAAGGCTCTCTTGGAGACAGGATGACCTCATCAGCAGATCCGCTTTCAACAAATTTTCCATGCTCCATGATATATACTTTGTCAGAAACATAATACGCCAGGCCAATATCATGGGTGATGAAAATAATCGTCATCCCGTTTTCGTTGCGCAATTGCATCAGCTCATCCAGGATGGTCGCGCGTGAACAGGCATCGATCATCGAGGTAGGTTCGTCAGCCAGCAGGATTTTCGGCTTCAGCAGGAAGATACGGGCGATCATCAAGCGCTGCATCTGTCCGCCGGAGAGCTCAAAAGGATATTTGTTGGTCAATTCCTCGAACTTCAGGTTGACAAAGCTGCACGCCTCTGTCATCAACTCCACTTTTTTTGCATATGGAAGTCTTCGACCACCGCGCATGGCAATACAATCCAGAAGCACGGTATCGATCTTATTGAATATGTTGTATGAAGAGAACGGGTCCTGAAAGATCGCCTGAATATTTTTCCAGTATTCCTTTTTCTTTCGGTGAGTACTGATATCACGCTTCTTTCCCTGGAAGTAAATATCACCTTCCGTGGTGCTGATCAATCCCAAAAGCATCTTCGCCAACGTGGTCTTTCCGCTGCCCGATTCGCCCACGATCGAGACGACCTCACCCTCATAAAGATTGAGATCCACATGATCCACAGCGAGAGTTTTATTGCGGCCGAACCCAAACACCTTGGTCAGGCCGGACGTGCTCAGGTATAACTTTTTTTCAACGGGCATTTTTGTAAGCCTCCTTGGCATAAATCTCCCTCAGTTCTTTTTCCGGTATGATGCAGCGGTAGGCGCGGCCGCCACCGATGTCACGAAGAGGGATAGAAAATGCCTCGCATTCCATCCGAGCGAATTTGCAGCGTTTGGCAAATCGGCAGCCCGAGGGTGGATTCTTGAGATTAGGCGGCACCCCGGGAATGGCTGCCAGTTTGACATCCCGCAAACCTTTTTCAGGCACAATGATCGAGCCCATCAGGCCTTTGGCATAGGGGTGGAGTGGGTCAAACACAATTTCGCGTGCGCTGCCCTTCTCCACGATCTGGCCTGCGTACATGACCATAATATCGTCGGTCACGTTATAAAGGAGCGGAAGCTCATGCGTGATGAAGATCATCGAACTAATCAGACCTGTTTCCATTAATTGCCGCAGCATCTTGATGACCATCTTCTGTGAAGTAACATCGAGTGCGGAGGAAGGCTCATCAGCGATCAGTACTTTGGGTAAAAGCAACACAGAGACTGCAATCACCGTACGCTGTTTCATCCCGCCCGAAAGTTCAACGGGGTATTTTTGCAGTACCTCCGCAGGAAGCCCCAGAGTCTCAAACAAGATTCTGGCACGGTCAGAAATATCCTTTTTGGTGACGTACAGATCATGTTCCTGAATAACGTCCTCGATAAAGTGGATGATCTTCTGAGTCGGATTGAGCGCATTCATGGCTGACTGGGGGATATAGGCAATCTCCGCCCCCAGGATCATTTTCCGCACTACATCAGGGTCCATCCCCGAAATATTATGGCCATCGATGATGATCTCGCCACTCGTATAATGCAGCGGAGGAAAGTAATAACCCATCAGGCTGAGCGCCAGCGTCGACTTTCCGCAACCGGATTCTCCCGCGATTCCCAGCGTTTTCCCTTCCTCGACCTTCAGAGAAACATGATCAACCGCGTAAACATCTTCCCCGAACCGGGTGATATATTTGGTTGTTAGTTCCCTAACCTCTAACATTGCATTTGACATGTCAATCTCCTAGTCTCGTAAGGCTGGATTGAATACCTGGTCGAGACCCGTATTCATCAAATTCAATGAGAATGTAATCAGAGCGATGACTAAGAGCACGGGGAAGTATGCCCACCATTTTCCCAGGATCTGCGCCTGATAGACCATGGCCCAGTTCATCATCAAACCCAGCGTTGGCACTTCGGTGGTTCTTGGTCCCAAACCAAGGATCGACAACCCTGCCTCCGTTAGGATGCCAGCGGAAATCTGCAGAATCAATGCCATGACAACATAAGATGCGATGTAGGGCAGAATATCGGTGAGGATGATGTGACCGATCGAGTGACCGGATAATTTCGACAGGTTGACATGATCGCGGTTACGCAGTGAAACCACTTGCGCCCGCACAGCCCTGGCAGTCCACACCCAGGAAGTAAACCCGATCACCACTGCGATGATAAAGGCACCGCGTTGTTCCTGCCCGATACTGAATGAAATCAAAATCAACAACACGAAGGTGGGAATTACGGTGAAGAGGTTTGTGACGAACATAATGGCGTCATCCACCAGGCCGCCGACATAGCCCGCCAGCAAACCCAGGGTCAAACCGATCAGGGTTGCGATGATCCCCGCGACAAAACCGATCTGCAGGGATACGCGAGTGGCTGCAACCAGCTCCGTCAATACATCCCTGCCGAAGTTATCGGTTCCCAGCGGCAATACCCGTACACTCGCAACCCGGCTAACATTCACGTAATCAGATTGTTTGACGCCCCCTGTCTCTTCCAGGACGCCCGTTTCCGCATTTTTTACTGCAATGCTTACCCCCTCGGTTGACAGGAGCCCTTTGAGCGAGTTATTGAGCCGAACAAAATAGTTTCGTTTGGCATTCGTCATGCCAGGAACATTCTTCTGGGGATCATAATTGTTCACCCACTGATCCAAAAGTATTTCGGTGTCCGTGACATCAATCTCGTTTTCAGGAATCCCGGCTTTCACGAGCCATTCCTTCATGGCGAGGCGATCCTCCTCGTTCAACTTGCTGGCAACTCGCTTCGCAGCGGCATCATCCAAATGCAATGTATAGCGAGTGGAAGCAATGCTGTCATAAACACTCACATAGATCCCGGGTTCGAAGAAAGTACCCTGACCGACGATCTGCAACGGAGGATCCTTTATGATCAGCGGATAAAAGATCACGATCAGCAGAATTGCCGCAAAAATGGAGAAACCAAAAACAAATTTGCCGGAGTGAAAGACTTGTTGAAATGTATGTTTCATGACAGCATCTCTGCCTAATCTGCCTGCGCGGCCTTAATGCGCGGGTCGATAAAGCCATATAGAATCTCGATGATAAAATTCGCGCTCAGGACCATCACCGTGATGATCAATGTGGCTGCCGAGATCAGCGGATAATCCTGGCCCCTCACAGCCGTCAGGATCGTAGAACCCAGCCCCGGATAACTAAAGATGATCTCCGCCACCAGCGCACCGCCGACCATGGTACCAATCGATAACGCCAGACCGGTCACCTGCGGAAGCATGGCATTTCGAAATACATACCCGATGATCTTTCGGTCTTTAATTCCCATGAAACGACTGTATTTCACATAATCCGCATTCAGCTCATAGATGGCCATGGAGCGCATGCCAATCGCCTGGCCGCCGATGGCGATCAATACGATCGACCAGAATGGCAGCTGGTAATGGATGATCACAGACCAGATAAATGCCCAGGTAAAGCTGGGAATCAGGTCAAATCCATATCCGCCCGAGGTGGGGAACCATTTTAAATTGACCGCAAAAACAACCATCAAAATGACTGCCATGCCAAATGCCGGTAAATTGCTTACAAAAATACTAACGGGCATAAGAACTTTATCGAAGCCACCCTTGAGATAAGCAGCCAGCGCGCCGAATGTATTCCCGATCAGCCAGCCGACGATGATCGCCGGGAACTGTAGTGCCACCGTCCACCAGATGGAAGATCGGAGAACATCTGCAACCGACCTGGGATATTGGCTGAACGAGAAACCAAAATCGCCGCGCATGACATTTCTTACGTAGAGGAAGAATTGTTCGAGCATGGGTTTGTTGGTGCCAAACAGCTCTGTGTATTGCTCATAGATCGCTTGGACGCCGGTCGTATTGGTCATGCCCTGGGCAAGCCTTGCGACGATGGCTGCCACAGGATCTCCCGGCATCAGGCGCGGCAGGATGAAATTCAACAGGAATGCGAAAACAAAGGTAACCAGGAACCAGGCCAGCTTATTGAGGAAATACTTTCGGTATCCTTTCAACACACACCTCCGCGCAACGATGATCAACAGCCATGTTCCGGGTTGGCGGAACATGGCTGTTTCTTATTGAACTATTGTTTACTCTCCAACCAGGGTGAGATTATACAGACCCGCGATACTCCAACCATCAGTCAGGTCGAGCGGCGGGACGGGCGGCTCGGTCCCATCACCATCGTGAGGGAAGTTTGTCCAAACACTCTCGTTCACAGCATGGAATGCCTGCGGGCGATACATGAGTGTGAAGGAGGGGACATCGGTCAGGTAGATCTTGACCAATTCCGTGTAGGCGGCCTTCAACTCGGCCTCATCGGTCATCGTGGGGATGGCCTTGATCAATTCATCGGCGGCAGGGTTGCTATATTGGCCCCAGTTGCCATTCCAGTTACTCGTCATACCAACGAATTCAGAGCTCATCATCTTGCGGATACGTCCCCAGGGCTGCGTCGGGCCAGCACCGTCACTCCACATCATGAAGATGTCGTAGCCTTCCTCAGGGAGAGGCGCATCCGATTTGGTGACGACGGTCTGATAAACGGACCATTCAGGGTAGTTGGTCGTGATGTCAATACCGATTTTCTTTCCGGCGGCAGCAACGATTTCAATGGCAGCCTGCCAGTCGGACCAGCCATTGGGGCAAGTCGCTACATAGCTAAGCTTTTGACCCTCGAGCTCGCGCCAGCCATCGCCATCGGTGTCTGTGATTCCGGCCTCATCGAGGAGTGCCATGGCACCTTCAACGTCGTTGCCAGCCCACTGCAGATCCTTGACGGCATCCTTGTCATACAGGGCCTGTTCGCCAGCCGTCGGGTTCATGAGAGACCGAGGAACCTGATCGAAGGTAGCCGATTGGTTAGTCATGGCGTTAGCAATGATGGTGGGATAGTCAACAGCCATGGCGATCGCCTTACGAACCGCAACATTGTCCAAACCATAGGATTTCAGGTTGTAGAAGGCGGTTGGGAGGGTGGCGCCAATGCCATAAGGAGGCTCGGGCAGGTAGGTCGAGACGGGCAGCCCATAGCTGAGCCACAAAACTTGAATATTGGAATTAAACTGCTGGCTGACATCCACTTCGCCCTGTGCCAAAGCAACAGAACCGGCAGCGTTATCCTTGAAGATCGTATGCGCCAGGTACTTCGGAGCCGGCAGCTTGCCCCACATGCTGGCATCCTGACCCCAGTACTCGTCATTACGAACATAGACAACTTTCTGATCGTCAGCGAAGAACTTGCCATAGGGACCGGAGTAAACAACATCCTCCGCGGTATCAGCCAACAACGCAGTAGCATCCGCAGAGCGCGCTTCCAGTGTTTCCGTCCAGGCTTTCTGGATGACATAGTTGTTGCTTAAGTAAGCCTGAACCAGCAGAGGATTGACCGTTTTGCCATCCGCATCCAGTTTGGCCTTGACCACGACCGTCTGGGGATCAACTGCTTCGATGGTGTCCACGTAATCCTTATTTGCAGCAGCGGTAGGGGTCTCATACTTGAGATGGGTGGCCCAGGTATAAGCGACATCTTCAGCGGTCACCGGGGTGCCATCGCTCCATTTTGCGGCAGCCTTGATCTTGAAGGTGATCTCGGTACGCTCATCGTTCCACGCATAGTCGCCGTCAGCCAGCAGAGGATACTGCTTGCCATCGAGCATGTTGTACAGGTACGGGGTTTCGAACATGATGACGCGGGCGCTGTCCTGCTGGGCGATCGCCAACGCATTATTGTTGCTGTTGGAGAATGGATTCCAACCAACAACCGGACCCCACTGTTGTCCATTGAAGTACAGGGTTTCATTGCGGGGCAGAGCAGCAGCCATTGCAGCCGGGTCTAGTGGTGCTTCGGTAGCAACAGGAGCTTCGGTTTCCACAACGGGCGGTTGGGTTGCTGCCGGAGCACCGCATGCCGTGAGGACCATCGATGCGATGATCAACAGGGACATAACGTACAAAAGTTTCTTCATGGTGAGATTTCTCCTCATACTAGAATTTTGGATTTGACAATGTTAGATAGATGAGAGTGAGAACTGGGAAAGGGTTTCACCTCCTTTTCATGTG
>Ga0105098_10000434_pt1 | contig 14160 bp, 12 predicted proteins | sample PPLLak21cMay2015_FD_79137 | JGI IMG/M metagenome (GOLD analysis project Ga0105098, IMG submission 79137) | Freshwater sediment microbial communities from Prairie Pothole Lake near Jamestown, North Dakota, USA - PPLs Lake P7 Core (1) Depth... | ecosystem: Environmental > Aquatic > Freshwater >... | reverse complement strand
TGGGCGTGATCGATCGTGCCCTGAACCGCAAACGCAAGAAGCTCTTCAGCGATCGCGGCGAGGGCGAAAAGATATTTTTCTATGAAGCGCCGGATGATTATGCAGAAGCTTCGTTTGTTGTAGACACCATCGCACAACTGGTGGCTTCACGCCAGTTCGAACCGGGCGATTGCGCGGTCATGTATCGCACGAACGCACAGTCCCGTCTCATAGAAGAAGCATTCCTGCAAGCGCGGCTCCCCTATCGACTCGTCGGCGCGCAGCGATTTTATGGACGCCGCGAAGTCAAGGATATGATCGCGTTCCTGCGCATGATCCACAACCCCGCCGATGAAGCCAGCCTCGACCGCGTCATCAACATCCCGCCGCGCGGCATCGGGGATAAAACATTAACTACATTACACATGGTTGCGCGGCAGAACAATCTGCAGCCCGGCTTTGTGCTTCTCGACCTGGCGCGTGGCGCCGATTCATCTTACTGGCCTGCCTTTACCGGGCGCGCCTCCATTTCGCTGGCAGACTTCGGCGGGATGCTCGCCACCTGGCGCGCGGCGGCGCCCTCGCTAACCACTTCGGAATTATTTGATCGTGTGGTCACGGACCTCAACTACAAACAGTACATCGATGATGAATCGGAAGAAGGCACGGATCGCTGGGAGAACGTGGAAGAGTTAAGGCGGCTGGCAATTGAATACTCCACACGCAGTCTGGATGAGTTCCTCGAAAACGTTGCGCTCGTTTCTGATCAGGATACGATCACCGAGGGAAATGTGCCGACGCTGCTCACCCTGCATGCCGCCAAGGGACTCGAGTTCGGCGCGGTCTTCATCGTCGGTCTGGATGACGGCATTTTGCCGCACAGCCGCTCGTTCGACGAGCCCGAGGGGATGGAAGAGGAACGCCGGCTCTTTTATGTTGGCATCACGCGTGCCAAGGATAAACTCTATCTCATCCGCGCCATTCAACGCGGCGGGCGCGGCGCGGCGGAAGAGACCTACCCTTCGCGCTTTTTGGACGACGTGCCCGCAGAATTGTTGATCGGAAAATCGCGCACAGGCCGTTCCATCCATGGGCGCGCGCCCGAGTCGCTCTGGTCCGTTCACTCCAGGCCTCAGTCTGCCTCCGTTATGGAGGTCAAATACCGCGCCGGGACGCATGTCCGCCACCAGGTCTGGGGTGAAGGGATCGTCCTCGACAGCCGCATCCAGGACGACGACGAGATCGTGGATGTCGTCTTCCAAAGCGTGGGGATCAAAAGGCTCTCAGCGAGTCTGGCGAATTTGAAAATTATATAAGGACCATGGACGATGGACCATTGACGATGATCCACGGTCTACGGTCCATCGTCAAAAGGATTTCTCATGCAATACATAAATCTCGGTAAAACTGGAATGAAAGTCTCGCGCTTGTGTTTGGGTATGATGAGTTATGGGTCCAGGCAGTGGCGCCCCTGGGTGCTCGAAGGGGATGAAGCCAGGCCGTTTATCAAACGCGCTCTGGAGGCAGGCGTCAACTTCTTCGATACCGCGGACGTTTACTCCACCGGCGAAAGCGAGCGGATCACCGGCCAGCTGCTCAAGGAACTCGGTCCGAAACGGGAAAACATTATTGTTGCCACCAAGGTCTATCAGCCGATGAGCGATGACGTCAATGACCACGGCCTCTCCCGCAAACATATCCTGGATTCGATTGACAAGTCCCTGCAGCGCCTGCAAATGGATTATGTCGATCTCTACCAGATCCATCGCTGGGATTACGAGACGCCCATCGAGGAGACCATGGAAGCACTGAACGACGTCGTGCGGGCGGGCAAAGCGCGTTACCTCGGCGCCTCCTCCATGTTTGCATGGCAGTTCTCGCAGGCGCTGCATACTTCCGAGAAGCACGGCTGGGCAAAGTTCGTCTCCATGCAGAATCACTATAACCTGGCCTACCGTGAGGAGGAACGCGAAATGATCCCGCTCTGCATCGACCAGGGCATTGGACTCGTTCCCTGGAGCCCGATGGCGCGCGGCTTCTTCGCGGGGAATCGGAAACGCGGCGGTGGCGGCGAGACCGTCCGGGCAAACAACGATCCGTTCGGGAGCAGTTTATATTTTCGTGACGAAGACTTCGTTGTCGCAGACTGCGTGGCAAACGTCGCGAAAGAGCGCGGGGTAACAGGGTCGCAGGTTGCGCTGGCATGGATCTTAAGCAAGCCCTATGTTACGTCACCCATCATTGGCGCGACCAAACTCGATCATCTCGAGCAGGCGATTGCTGCCCTCGACCTCAAGCTCTCGGAGGACGAAATAAAACAGCTTGAAGAACCTTATAAGCCTCATCCGGTTCTCGGGCATTCATAAAATCGGCGGCGCCTTTATGGCGCCGCTATGCATTTCACGCGGTAAAATTACTTTATGAACCAAACCCTCAAAATTTTTATTCCTATGGCGGGCTGGGGGACACGCATGCGTCCGCATACCTGGAGCAAGCCCAAACCACTGGTCAGTGTGGCAGGCAAGACAATGCTCGAGCATGTAATAGGTATGTTCGAGACGATACCCAATCCCGATCAGGTGGAATTTGTTTTTATTGTCGGGCCTTATCTTGGCGAATTACAAGTGCCTCCATTCATTACGGAGAATTATCCGGACATGAAGGCCCATTTTGTGGTTCAAAATGATATGAAAGGCCAGTCACACGCTCTTTCGGTGGCGCATGAGTTTATGAACGGGCCCATGATCGTCTGCTTTTCAGATACCCTGATAGAAACGGACTTTTCGTTCCTCGCGCAGGAGCAGGCAGATGTGGTTGCCTGGGTTAAGCCAATGCCCGATCCGCGCCGCTTCGGTGTTGCGGTGCTGGACAAGGAAGGCTGGGTGACACGTTTCATCGAGAAGCCCGAGAGCATGGACAACAACCTTGTCGTTGTCGGTTGTTACTATTTTAAGAGCGCCGAAAAATTGCTTTCCGCCATTGAAGAACAGATCGACCACGGTCTAACCACCAAAGGTGAATATTTTCTGACAGATTCCGTTACCCTCATGATCGAGGCAGGCTCAAAAGTCAGGGTGCAGAAAGCAGATAGCTGGTTGGACACGGGCACGATCGAGTCCACACTGGAGACCAACATCTACATGCTGGACCATAAACGCGATAATTCCGCGGAAGCCGCTCAACGCCCGGGCGTAACAGTGGTTCCACCGGTGTTCATCCACGCCTCGGCAACAGTAGAGTCCTCAGTCATCGGACCGCACGTCTCGATCGCGCCGGGTTGTAAAGTGTATAGTTGTGTCATCCGCAGGACTATTTTGGATGAAGGCGCAGAGGTGACCGATTCAGTGCTGGACGGCTCATTTATCGGCCGGGACGCCAAGGTGGAGGGTCATCCTGCGCAGATCAACATGGGAGATGACTCTGACATCCGGCTCTAACCTAAAATGGTAAAACCAGTCTGGTATTTCCCCGCCTGGGACATCGCTCCGTATGCAAAAATGAAGACAGGACCCCTATCGGTCAAACCCGGACATTGCCTCGCATTCAATCCTGCTATTTTGGTCGGAGGGCAAAGTGACATTTTGCCCTCCAATTGTTTATGGAGAGCCTTTACAATATGACTGACTCGGTCGAGTGTCGTTCAGATTCAGAGTACGCAGAACGCCCGCTTTCGCTCACGTGGCAGGGCGTCCGCTATGAGATCGCGGAGATCCTCTCGCGCTGGCGCGGGCCTGCCGAAAAAGGCTTCCGCGTCAAGACCGTCGATGGGCAAGCCTTTGAGCTGACGTATCGGGAAGTTCCCGATGAATGGCATATCCAACCTATTTAGGAGGCGCAATGCAAGAAGTGACCAATGTTGAACGTCTGTCGAAACGAGTGGCGGGACTCAAGCCTTCGGGCATCCGGAAGTTTTTTGATATTGCCGCAACCATGAAGGATGTGATCTCGCTCGGCATTGGCGAGCCAGACTTTACAACCCCCAGGCCCATCCTCGAAGCCGGCATCCGCTCGCTGCAGAATGGCGAGACACATTACACTTCGAACTGGGGCAAGCTGGAACTGCGTCAGGCGATCTCCGACAACCTCCTGCAACTCTACAAGGTAAGGTATGACCCGACCAACGAGATCATCGCTACGGTCGGAGTTTCGGAAGCGTTGTATCTGACGTTCACCGCGGTACTGGATCCGGGTGATGAAGTGATTATCCCAACACCCTGTTTTGTCTCTTATCAAGCGGAAGTGATCCTGGCGCACGGGGTTCCCGTGGAGGTGACCGCCCGCGAAGAAAACAATTTTATGGTGGACCCCGAGGATATTCGCAAGGCGCTCACGCCGCGCACGAAAGCGATCTTTATTGGTTACCCGTCGAACCCAACCGGCGCGGTGGCGACCCGCGAGGTACTGGTCGAGATTGCCAAAATCGCCGAAGAGCATAATCTGCTGATCGTGTCCGATGAGATTTACGATCGTTTGGTATACGACTTCGAGCACGTCTGTTTCCCCTCTTTGGGTGAGAGCATCCGAGATCGCACGATCCTGCTGGGCGGCTTCTCGAAAGATTACGCCATGACCGGCTGGCGCATCGGCTATGCCTGCGGGCCCGCGGACATCATCCAGGGTTTGGTGCGCGTTCATCAATACACGATCATGTCCGCGCCGACGACTGCCCAGGATGCCGCCCTCGTGGCACTGCAAAGCGGCGAACCGCACGTGCAGGAGATGCGCGCGGAATATGACCGCCGCCGCAGATTACTCGTCGCGGGACTCAACCGCCTCGGTCTCCACACCTTCGAGCCGCGCGGCGCCTTCTACGCGTTCCCGAACATCCGGGCCTCCGGCATGGACGATGAGGTCTTCGCCGAAAAACTGCTGCTCGAAGAGCACGTCGCGGTGGTGCCGGGCAACGCCTTCGGTCCGGGCGGAGAGGGTTTCACACGGATGTGTTACGCCACAGAGTACAGCCAGATCGAAGAAGCCCTGCACCGCATGGAAAAATTCATGAGCAGGTATGGATAAGCCCATACCCCGAACCATCCTGAAAGGCAATAGCGCACACGCATAGCGTTGTGCGCTATTTTTTTTCGGGTTTCAAGTGATCCGGTTTCGGGATAGTTTTTGGAACCTTTCTGTTCCAGGGTGCGTCTTATTGGAAATCCAGCGAATGGATCGTTAATTTTTTGTTTAGTACCAAGGAGTAAAGTATGCAAACAAAGTGGTCGTACAATCCAATATTGATCAATAAAGCAAGGGGGGCGCTGCTTCAAAAGATGTTCCTGGCGTCGATCATCGTCGCCTTGATGGCCTCTTTCCTTGCGGTGCCCGGCGTTTTTGCCGCCCCTGCCGGTGACGATGATCCCATCGAATATGGTGATCTGGACTTCGAATGGAAGAACAAACTCCAGCATCTGCGTTTTGAGAACCTCTTCTTTACCCAGGTCAGGTTCCTCCCTGCGGATTTCGAGGATCCTGACGACCTGGCCCGGGCTAACGAACTTCTCGATAAATACGGTTTTGCTTTGAAACAGGCGAATGACGTTGTCACTGCCCACACCGGCTTCGATAAAAAAGGCGATGTCACAAATGAAAAACAGGCTTACGAATCCATTCAGAAACTGGGTTTGTACCTGCACACCATGCGCGGCATTAAAATGAAGATCGAAGAGGAGGGATATAAAATCAGTAAGTCGAAATAGCTCAACTGGAATTGAAAATCAGGTTGGAACAACAAAGTTTTAGCTACCAATAAAACAAAAATCCCCGAGACTTTCGTCTCGGGGATTTTTTGTATGTCTGGTCTCAGTCAATTAGTTGACGACGACGACGTTGCTGGCCTGCAGACCCTTGGGGCCCTGTTCAACAGTGAACTCGACCTTCTGGCCTTCCTGCAGGTTCTTGAAGCCTTCGCCCTGGATCGCTGAGAAGTGTACAAAGACATCTTCGCCGCCTTCGCGAGCGAGGAATCCGTAGCCCTTCGTCCCATTGAACCACTTGACCGTACCGTTGATACGTTCCGACATTTTTGCCTCCTTATGGCAAATGAAAAATATGGAGGGTACTCATTGGGTAGTGCATCGGAGCGCCTCAGCGGCGAAAAACAAAGCGGCTCACGGACGATCCTGTGAGCCAACCTGGTTCTTCCTAAGCAAACTACTGGTATCCTACAACCCCAAGGATAGCATATTGGATATAATGTGTCAAGAAATTGAATGTACGAAGAAGATAAGAATTTTAGGATGTCATTTGTCATACGCAAACATGTCAACACAAACCCCACTTCCCTGGCAAGACCCCGACTGGCTGAAACAAGCCCATGACTGGATCCGCGCGCAGGCTGCGCGGCAGTCCATCCAGATCACCGGCGAGATCGAACAGCCGCATATGTATCCCTGGTCAACGGTGCTGCGCATTCCATCAGACGAGGGGACGTTGTTCTTTAAGGCCACCGCGGCGGAGACGGTGTACGAATCCGCCCTGACCGAAAAGCTGGCGGGCTGGTTTCCCGATTGCATGCCCGAGCTGGTTGCGGTCGACCCAGCGCGCGGCTGGATGCTGATGTGCGACGGCGGTGACCAGCTGCGCCTCTCCATCCGCCCGACCCGGGATGTAACTCCCTGGAACCCTGTGATTTCGCGCTACTCCGAAGTGCAGGTCCGGCTGGCCGAACACATTGCTCAGATCCTTTCACTCGGCATTCCGGATCATCGGCTTACAGTACTGCCCGCACTGTACACAAAACTTCTCTTCGATGAAGAAAGCCTGCTGATCGATCAGGAAAAGGGACTGACCTCGATCGAGGTGCGGAACCTCCGGGACCTGGCGCCGCGCTTCGAGCGGATCTGTTCCGAGCTGGCCGCCTTTGGGATCCCCGAATCGCTCAACCACGGCGACTTCCACGACGGCAACGTCCTGCTCCGCGACGGGCGGATCACGTTCTTCGACTGGGGCGACGCCGGCGTGACCCATCCCTTTGTGTCGCTGCGCACCCTCTTCGTCAGCGTCGAGATCGCCCTCGACCTGCCCGACTATTCCTTTACTCCGGAGATGGCGGCCCTGCTGGAGCGCTACATTGAACCCTGGCAGAAATTCGCCTCTAAGGAGGCCTTGCTGGCTGCCTACCGCCTTTCGAAGCCGGTGGCATCCATCGTCAAGGCGCTTTCCTGGCACAAGACTATCTCTCCGCTGCGCGGTTCCGTGCGAGAAGAATACGCCTGGATCGTGCCTGAGGTGTTGAAGGAGTTTGTCGTTTACGAAAAGATGCTGTCGGACTGATCAACCCCAAACCTGACAGGTCTCCGCGGGCACCTTGACCAAACGCGCCGCGCCCAAGACCTGTCAGGTTTTTGCATCAGCAGCGATCACAGAAATAACGGGAATGTAAATATAATATTCGTAATACCTTGATCACATAGCAATCGCGGTGGGACACATCTGCAATCAGGAACTGCCGACCTGGAAAGGAACAATATTCGATGATCGCTCACAAGAAAATCCCCATGGAACATGACAAGAAGATCGCCCTGGTCGCACACGATAACAAAAAACGGGACCTGGTGGAATGGGCAAAATACAACCTCTTTCTCTTATCTCACCATCAGGTATTTGCGACAGGCACGACAGGGAAAATCCTGGAACAGGAACTTGGCCTGGACATCGTAACCTTCAAAAGCGGCCCCCTGGGCGGCGACCAGCAGATCGGCGCCATGATCGTCGAGAACAGGATCGATTTCCTCATCTTTTTCTGGGACCCGCTCGAACCCCAGCCCCACGACCCCGATGTAAAGGCGCTTTTGCGCATGGCGGTCGTATGGAATATTCCCATTGCCTGCAACCGGGCCACAGCCGATTTCATGATCTCCTCCCCGCTCATGGACAGCGAATACGACCGCCTCGTCCCCGATTACGAAAACTACCTCGCCCGTACATTGGACCTGGACGAAGAGGTTGACTAGGGCAGACAATTCCCTGCAAGAAGAATATGCCTGGATCGTGCCTGAGGTGTTGAAGGGATTTGTGGTGTATGAGAAGATGCTGTCAGTATAGGTTCGAACCTGACAGGTCTCCGCGAAACCACCTCGCCTCGCCCTCTTTGTCTGCACGGACACCTTTATCAAACGCGCCGCGCGGCAGACCTGTCAGGTTTTGGAACAGCGGAAGTTTATGGACTTCTACTTTTCATCGTTGGGTGACGTTGTTCGTTGCCACTGTATACCTTCATCGAATGAATGGTGAAGGAAGGATACAGGCGCGATACAGGTAGGATATAAACACCTTATAACCAGCCTATGGTCAGGTCGAGGGATTGCCAAAGGGACAGCGAAAGATGCCTGGCTGACCGCTCACTGGCGTTGGCTGTGGGGACTACTTTCGTTATGCGCATCAGGCCTGTCAGGCTTGAGACGCCGAACCCTGGCATTCCGTTTTCCGTATATCCACAGTGGAGGAAAAAATGATTGATCTACGTTGGGTATGCGGTGGAATTGTAGCTATCGGAGCCGTATTGTTCATATTCTCAGGCTTCAGAATTGTGCAGGAGTATGAACGTGGGATCGTGTTCCGGCTGGGGCGGGTTGTTCGCAATATCAATGCGGGTTTGAACTGGATCATCCCCGGAATAGAACAGTTGCGAAAAGTGGATATCCGCACCATGACCGTTCCCATCGAGCGGCAGGAAACCATCACAAGAGACAGCGTGACGGTCAAGATCGACGCGGTGCTGTGGTACCGGATCGTCAGCCCGGCACGCGCCATCTTGTCCGTTGCAGACTACCGCAATGCCGTGCACCAGATGGCGCTCACTACGCTGCGCAACATCATTGGCCAGCATGTCCTGGATGAAGTCTTGAAGGAACGGGATGGCATCAACCACACCCTGCAAAAAATTGTCGATGACGGGACCGAGCCGTGGGGCATCAAGGTGGAAGCGGTCGAGATGAAGGATGTGGAGATCCCTGTCTCGCTGCAGCGCGCCATGGCGCGTGAGGCGGAAGCCATGCGCGAAAAGCGGGCGCGCATCATCAAGGCCGAAGCCGAATTGGAATCATCCGAGAAACTGTCGCTAGGCGCTCAACGAATTGCCGAAAACCCCATGGCCTTGGAGCTGCGCCGCATGCAGATGATCTCTGAAGTGGGCGCGGAACAAAACACCACGACGATCATCATGCTGCCGTCAGACTTTGTCACACTGGCAAAGGATATCTCCCAGAGGTTAAGTGCGCCACAGGTGAAGCAGCCGCCGCTGAAATAGTGAAAGTTAGCTGCTCAGGATAACTCAAACCTGACAGGTCTGTAGAGACCTGTCAGGTTTCTTTTTACAGGCAACGAATATGCCCGGAACGTTCCGCTGTGTGGAAGGAATTTCTCTATCATGACTTGTCGTTTTGGCACTTTGGCCGGAATGAGTATTGGAAAGTATAATGAGGCGTGGCGAGATGTACATCAAAGGACTGTAACCGGGAGGGTCAGCATGTCGAAGCCATCCAATACGCGAAAAACCCTTTTGGTCCCCATGATCGGGATCATGATCATACTTGCCTGTAACACCCTAACGCCTACTCCTCCTCCGCCAGCGACTAGACCGCCCACAAAAGAAAAACCTCAAGGCACGCCAAGTCCCTTTCCCACGGCTACCCTTCGTCCAACATTGCATCCCACAAAGGATCGAACGCCGCGTCCAACGCATACTGAAATCCCAAAGTTCCCTGTTAATACAGGATCGGAACCAGGCGACATCTCAGACGCGTGCACATTGGTGCGCCTGGAAGAAGTTGCAGCTCTATTTCCAAATCCTCCATCCCCCACAAATGAATTAAAAATGGAACAGGGATACACTGTTTCCAAGTGCACGTACTACAAGAGTGAGGAGTTGTATCTTTCCATTTCCGTCGCAGCAAGCCCGGATTTTGTCGATTCGGTGGCTGAACACGTGCAAAATCTTAAAGCATTGCCATCGTCTAAACAGTTCTCCTATTCAGGAGTAGAGATCTATCAGGCAGGGACAATGATAGATCACGTTCGTCAGGATGCTTTTGTCGGCATCATGGTAAAAGCCAATACAGCTGTAGAAATTGAGGGTTCCGGTATAGGGTATATCTATCATGCCGAGAGAGAGACCCTGTTCCTGAAAGCCATTGCCAGCAGGCTTCCGCCGGAGACAACAGTGTTCAATGCCTGCGACCTCATCACGACAGAGGAAGTGAGCGCGCGCTTTCCCAATCCGCCCGCCCCTACCCACGAGCTGCTTCGAGAGGAAGGATACTCGGTTTCTGCCTGTACTTTTCATGATGACAGCATGGATCTAACCCTCAAGGTCGGAGCCAAACCGGGCGCCAATCAGGAACTAAGCGAACATATGCAAAGCGTAATGAAGGAGTTCCCATCGATACTTCAACGCTTTGCCTTCAAGGCAGAAACATATCAATGGGGTGGTCCAAATAAGTACACCAACATCGGAGAGGCTTTTGCCGCAATCATCATCAAAGGCAATAACATTATGGAGATCGAGGGGCAGGGAATATCTTATCAATATGACGAAAGCCGGGAAATCGCATGGATAGAAACAATTGCCAGCAGATTACCCTGACAAAAATAATTTCTGTGCTGCAACCGTCCAAGCCTCAGAGTGTATAATTTATTAATCCAATGAACACTGCAAGGGAGAACACGATCATCTGTCAATTCTGCGGCGCCTCGCATGAAGCATTTCAGCCGACGTGCCCTGCTTGTGGCGCGCCAGTACGAGTTGGTCAAAACAAGGTAATCGAGAACTCAGAAACCAAAACCATTGCAGAAATTCGTCGCTATCGTTGTGACCATCTGCGCATGCATTTCATTCATGAGTTCCAGGTTGGCACTTCCATCCCGGAAAAGAAACTACAAATAATAAAAAATCATTCCATGACTTTCCAAAAGGAAAAGAAATTTATTTTTATTGTGACACAAGCCCTTTCAAGAATGGGAAACAAGGCTTTGTGATTTGTGAGATGGTATTTATTGGCAAAATCATTGGCTTAAACCAACAAACCGAAATTTTTACCCTGGAATGAATTTAAAGAGCGGGAAATTACACTCGAAAAATATGATCTGGATTTGAGGGCGGGTGACAGTATTAGTTTAGCAGGAGTAGGCAGGCAAGTATTATTCCCAATAATCGAGAAAATCTTTCGACGCATACAAATGATTCTCAAGGAAAATGGGTAACGGGAGTTCCTGAACAAGAGACTGGCGCAAGCCAGTCTCTGTTGCTTTAGGTATTCATCGCTCGCACTTGTTTGGTCTGATACCGCTTGAGCCCGTTCCAGCCGACCAGCATCTTTTGCTCTTCATCGTAGAGCCGTAAGGCCAGGGACTTAAGGCTGGCTCTGATCGTTAAGGGCCGCACGTGGAACAAGGGGTTTTCGTAATAACATTTGGGCAGGTTGTAGTTGGGGATCTTGGCGCTCAGGTGATGGATGTGATGAAAACCGATATTCCCGGTGAACCATTGCAGGAGGAGCGGCAGCTTGTAAAAGGAGCTGCCCTGCAGTCCCGCCTTCACAAACTCCCAGCTTTCATGGTTGTCCCAGTAGGTCGGGTCGAAGTTGTGCTGGACGTAGAAAAGCCAGACCCCGATCGTGGTGCTGATCATGAGGATCGGCAGCTGGATCATCAGGTACGTCTGCCAGCCGATCAGCCAGCATAGGAGGCCGATCACGGCCACCAGCGCAAAATTGGTCCACCAGACGCTGGCTTGTTCGCGTCTGCCTTTGGCCGGCGGGATCCGATGAACAATGACAAAGACAATCAGTGGACCGATTCCCAGCAATGCAAAGGGATTGCGCATGACCCGGTAGGCGACTTTCTTCCACCAGGGGGCTGTGAGATATTCCCGGACGGTCATGGTGTACACGTCACCTATGCCGCGCCGGTCCAGGTCGCCGGCCGTGGCATGATGGATCGCATGGTCGTGCTTCCAGCGATAGTAGGGTGTGAAGTTCAAAAAGGAGGTGATCCGGCCGACAAACTCATTGGCCTTCTGCGATTTGAAGAATGATCCGTGTCCGCAATCATGGAAGATGATGAAGGTCCGCATCAGGAAGCCGGCCGCCAGGACCGACAGCCCGAGCGTGATCCAATAGGAAATTTGAATACTCCAGATCATCAAGCCCCATAAAACGAAATACGGTATCAATGTATTTGCCACCTGCCAGAGACTGCGGCCCAGATGAGGCTTTGCATATTTGGCAACAATCGGCTGCCAGCGGATTTCTTCCGCCTCCTGTGATTGGGTTAAGTTTGCGTTTATAGTAGTCCTTCCGATCTGTGATTATGAGATGTTCATCCCCGCTGACGAAATGGCTATGTGAAAACCTGAACGTTCGATGTTGCAAACAAGTTCACAGCCGCAAGCTTATTAAGTATACTGGATTTGTCCGATTTTGGATTAGTTTCAGGTTAAGGTACTGCTGCACGCGCATCCTACTCCCCCAGCAATCCCATCTGCGCGGGAGTCTACATTAAGTTTTTTGGTGGATGCTGGCAAGGTTGGAAAACATCCGGGACAGCCTATCCTAACGGACAGGACAGGAAAGGCTTCTTTGTTGTAAAAATCTTGTACCAAACCGCACTTATTTGTGAACTGCAACCGAATCATTTATTTCTCGTAAAAACAGTGCGACATTCCATACAAAGAGGACATCATGAAACTGACCATCACAGACCTGGGGAAACAATATCGCACTGACCTTTGGGGACTAAGAAGTTTCTCCCTGGATATCAAACCTGGAATTTTAGGCTTGCTCGGTCCCAACGGCGCGGGCAAATCCACGTTCATGCGCATGCTCGCCACGATCACCAAGCCCACAGATGGAACCATCCTGTGGAACGATGTGGATATTGTCAGATCGCCCGATACCCTGCGGGCTATCCTTGGATATTTGCCGCAGGATTTCGGTGTGTACCCAAATCTCAACGCGGTTGAATTTCTTGAGTACATGGCAGCCATCAAGGGGCTGGACACCGCGACGGCAAAGAAACGCATCGACGAACTGCTGCAACTGGTGAATCTCAAGGACGCGGCAAAGCGTCCGCTGGGCGGGTATTCAGGCGGCATGAAGCAGCGCGTGGGGATCGCACAGGCGCTGCTCAACGATCCGCAGCTGCTCATTGTGGATGAACCGACCGTGGGTCTCGACCCCGAGGAGCGCGTGCGCTTCCGCAATTTACTCTCCGATCTCTCCGGCGAACGGATCGTGATCCTTTCCACGCACATCGTTTCGGATGTGGAAGCGACCGCCACGCAGATTGCCCTGGTGAATCAAGGCAGGCTGTTGTGCGAGTCGGCGCCGGAGGAGCTGCTCCGGGAACTCGAGGGCAAGGTCTGGGAATGGAGCGTTTCCAGCGACGACCTGATGGCGCTCAAACAGAAACACATCGTCAGCGGGACGATCCGCAGAAGCGACGGCGTGCAGGTCCGCGTGGTGAGCGCGACACAGCCGGAGGCGTCGGCGGGCAGTGTCAGTCCCAATCTCGAAGACGCCTATCTGTATTTCATCGGAGGCAGAGGATGAGCGCAGCCCGCGTCATTTATCATCTGGCGCGCGCCGATTTTCTCGAGCGCCTCCGCCGTTATAGTTTTCTCGTCATGCTTGGTCTGGTGGTGCTGCTCGGCTATCAAACCGCCGTCGGCAACGTCCGCCTGCAGCTTGGTCAATACCGCGGCGATTTCAACTCCGCCTGGATCGCCGGGATGATGTCCATCATCGCCACGTTTTTTCTAGGCTGGTTCGGGTTTTATCTCGTCAAAGGTTCGGTGGCACGCGACCGCGAAACGGGCGTCGGGCAGATCATGGCAACCACACCGATGTCGCGCCCGTTCTACATGCTCGGCAAATGGATCAGCAACTTCGCGGTCCTGATGACGATGATCATCATCCTCGTCGTATTCGGTCTCGTCATGCAGCTTATCAGCGGCGAAAGCACACAACTCGATTTCGGCGCATATCTTTCTCCGTTCGTATTCATCGTCATGCCGCTCATGGCAGTGGTTACCGCAGTGGCAGTACTGTTCGAAACCATCCCATTTTTATCCGGTGGCTTCGGCAACGTATTTTATTTCTTTGCGTTCGTCATGATCATTCCGTTCACAATGGAGTCCGCAGCCATCAAAACGAATCCCGCCCTGGAGCCGCTCGGCATGGCATTGCT
>Ga0105098_10000430_pt1 | contig 14189 bp, 17 predicted proteins | sample PPLLak21cMay2015_FD_79137 | JGI IMG/M metagenome (GOLD analysis project Ga0105098, IMG submission 79137) | Freshwater sediment microbial communities from Prairie Pothole Lake near Jamestown, North Dakota, USA - PPLs Lake P7 Core (1) Depth... | ecosystem: Environmental > Aquatic > Freshwater >... | reverse complement strand
CCAGGGCGCGCTCGATTCTGGCTGTGTCACCACCGAACAAGCGGATGGCATGCTCCAGGTTCTCCCGCAGACTCAGCTCTCCAACCACGGTGGGAATGTGGCCGATGAGACCGATCTCGCGGCGGATGCCGTAGACCTCGGGTGTGCCGAGAGTTGCTCCCAAGACACGTCCGGTGCCTTGGCCCGGCGCGGTCAGGGTGGCCAGGAGCCTGAGGAAGGTCGTCTTGCCCGATCCGTTGGGCCCGGCGATTCCGAGGACCTCGGCAGCACCCAGCGTCAGGGTGAGGCCACGCAGGATGGTCTGGCCACCAAGCGAGACACCTGCATCCTCGAGTTCGATGTGGGTGCCCACCGGGTGAAGTCTCATTGGGCGCGGGGTCAGACTCAAGTTGCTGGGGCTGTCGTTAGGTTGGTCCGAGGATGAGCCAGGAGATTTTCATCGAGGCCCGCTTCCGGGGCCCGCCCAACAGCGCCAACGGCGGATATGCCTGTGGGGTGGTAGGCGAGGGAATCGACGGCGTCGCCACAGCCACATTGCGTCGCCCACCACCGCTCGACGTCCCCATGATCCTGGTCGAAAACGGGGGGCAGATCCGGCTGATGGACGGCGACGATCTCGTGGGTGAAGCCGTGCCGGACGCCCTCGACATGGTCGTCCCACCTGGCCCGGATTTCGACACCGCCGTGGCGGCATCCAGAAGCTATGCCGGCTTCGAAGGCCACGCGTTCCCGACTTGCTTCGTCTGCGGGCCCGAGCGTGAGCCGGGCGACGGGCTCCGCATCTTCCCCGGTCGTCTCGACGGTTCGCTGGTGGTGGCCGCCCCATGGGCCCCCGACGAGTCGTTGGTCGGTGCCGAAGGCGTGGTCGAGCGCCGTCATGTCTGGGCCGCCCTCGATTGCCCGTCATATTTCGGGCTCGAGAGCACTCCGATGGCCCTGCTCGGCCGTCTCACGGCCCGGATCGACCGGCTACCCGAGATCGGGGAGCCCCTGATCGTCATCGGTTGGCCGATGGGGGTCGAAGGTCGAAAACACTTCGCTGGCTCGGCGTTGCTCGATGCCGACGGCGACGAAGTGGCCGTCGCCGCGGCGACCTGGATCGAGATCGACCGATTACCGCTCTGAGCGGGCTCCGAGACGGATCACGGGTCTAACGGGCAGGGCGAGACTGCCGGTGGCGTCGATCAGACGCATAGGGGTGGATTTCATCCAATTCCAGATCAGACGTGCCTCCTCGGCGGTCTCGACGGAGTCCGGGACGTCGCTCCCCGGTTCATCTCCGACATCGGGTGTGGGCCGGAGAGGCGGGCTCGAGCCGGCCCGCCAGGTGCAGACGAGCCGCCCGTGATCCACGACAACGTGGGACCCGTCTTCCCCCTCCATCTCGCAGACTCCTAGGCCACCGAGGGCCACCCAGGTTCGGCTGATCTCGATGGCCCGGGCCAGAGCGTCGTGACGATCACGTGCCCATCCGGCCTCCTCGTATCGCTGCTCCGATGAAAGCTGCTCCATCCGCTGGACCAGCGGTTCGAGCACTAGCTCGGATCGGCAGGAGATCCCTTCTACGATCTGGTCGACCACCCGCTGGTACTCGATCGGATCCAAGGAGCCGTCGCACGGGCAGAGTGCTACACCCATCTGAGCTGGGGCGCAGCGCGCCGACCGGGTACCGGGTCGCGAGGAACAGCGTCTGATCATCGTGGCGTCCCAGAGCGCCGACACCACCAAGTCGGCGGCGGTCTTGGATCGGAAAGGCCCGAGATGGGCCAGCGCATTCGTCTTGAGGGTCCTCACCACAGACAGCCTCGGGAAGGGCTCGGCGGTCAGCTTCACCCAATGTGAGGACTTTGGAGGTCGGGACCGACGGTTGTAGCGGGGGCGGTAGGTGTGGATGAGTCGAAGCTCGGTGATCTCCGCTTCCAGGGGCGTGGGGCACACGATGTGGTCGACGGAGTCGAGCTCACGCATGAGGCTGCCGATGGCCCGGCGCTGGTCTCCATAGAAGTACTGGCGGACCCTCGCCCTGAGATTGGTCGCCTTTCCCACGTAGATGGGCGTGCCATGCCGGTCCCGGAACAGATAGACGCCCGGTTGACGGGGGAGGGCGTCGGTCAAGGCGATCTTGGAGTAGTGGGCGGAGCCGCGGGCACGGGGGAGTTGGAGCAGGTCGTCGAGGTTGGTCACACCGAGGCTGCCGGCCCGCTCCAAGAGCCCGTGTAGGACATGAGCGGTGGCACGGGCATCATCGAGGGCGCGGTGGATGGGTGTCACCGGGCTGCGGAAATGGGCGGCGAGGGTCTGCAGCCGCATATTCCGCACCTCCTCTCTGACCAGCCGCCGTCCCAGCCCGGCTGTGTCGACGGTGTCGTTGCTCAGCGGTGGATAGCCGTGGAGAGCCGCGGCCGCGTTGAGAAACGACATGTCGAAGCGAATGTTGTGACCCACGATGACCGCGTTGCCGATGAACTCGAGGAAGGTGGGGAGAGCCCTGCCGATATCGGGTGCCTCGACCACCATCGCCTCGGTGATGCCGGTCAGGATCGTGATCAACGGCGGGATGGGAAGCCCGGGATCGACCAGGGTCTGAAACGTCCCCACCAACTCACCACCCTGGTACTTGACAGCCCCGATCTCGGTGATGGCGCAATCTCGGGGCGATCCACCGGTTGTCTCCAGGTCCAGCACGCAGAAGGTGACGTCGAACAGCGGCGTGGAGAGGTCGTCGAAGCTGGGCTGGAGCAGGGCTGACACGCCCTTCCGAGGCTAATCGAACATATGTTCGGTGCAAGGATCAAGCGGATCGCTGCCGTAATGCCTCGTAGGCGAGAACGGCCATGGAGACCGACACATTGAGGGAGTCAGTCGATCCGTGCATCGGAACGGAGACGGTCGTATCGGAGGCGGTGAGCGCCGATTCGGTGAGACCGGCGTGCTCAGCGCCGACAAGAAGGGCAACGGGTCCGGTGAGGTCGGCCTCCCAAAGCAGAACAGGGGCTCCAGGGTCGGCGGCCACGATCCGAGCCCGGTGATTCCGTGCCCAGGCAATGGCGTCACCGAGGGCGGCGACGGCCAGCGGCACCGAGAAGATGGCCCCGGTCGATGCTCGCACCACGTTCGGGCTGAAAGGATCGGTCTCAGGATCCGCTGCGATCAAGGCGTCGGCCCCCACGGCGTCGGCGGTGCGGAGCAGGGCGCCGAGGTTCCCCGGCTTCTCGATCGCCTCTGCGATCAGGAACAGAGGGTCGAGCCCTGGCTTCAAGTGGTCGAGAGTGACATCCAACTGCTTGAAGACACCGATCACACCTTGCGACTTGCCCCGATACGAGGCTCGGTCCAGGGCCTCGGCTGCCACCGACACCTCGGTCTCGGCGCGATGCGGGGAACCGGAGAAATGGGCCGGGTCGTAGTAGATCTCGAGAGGCAGGTGACCATGCGCGACAGCCCGGTCCAGGTCTCTAGAGCCCTCGACGAGGAACACCGACTCCCTATCGCGCTGTCTGTGCTCACGAAGCGCGATCAGGCGCTTGATGCGGGGATTCGCCGCCGAGGTGATATCCATCAGACCGCCCAACGCTCCCGATGAACGACGGCGGCGCGGGGTCGTCTGCCCCGGGCCAGGCTTCCCGACCGGCGGTCAGGCATGGGATGGCCGACAGTCACCACGCCTATCGGGCTCTGGTGCTGGGGGATGGCGAGCAAGGTGGCGAGGTCCCGCATCGAATGGACTCCGAGGAAGCCGGCGGCCAGTCCTTCGTTCACCGCGGCCAGTAAGACGGCCATCAAGGCTGCCCCGGCGTCAACCCACCAATAGGGGACCGGCCAGTCGATCTGCTCCCCATCGGGGCCCAGTTTGTCTGGCTCCTGATAGCGCTCCCGATAGATCGCCTCGCTAACTGTGATCACTATGTGTGCCGGAGCTTTCGAGATCCATGGATCGAACCCGCTGGCTACGTACTCCTCTTCTTCGGCCAGTTGGGCGATCGAACTACGGGTGGCCGCATCGGTCACGACCACGAATCCCAATCCCTGGCTGAAACCCGCCGACGGAGCGCGGAGCCCGGCATCGACGATCCTGTCGAGAGCCTCGGGCGGGACCGGATCGGGCGTGTAGTTGCGCACCATGCGGCGCCTGCGGATGACTTCGTCGAATTCCATAGGGGTTATCTTGTCACGTGCGCGCTCCCACCGAGCGCAGAAACTGATCGGTGACATCGGTCGTTGAATGGCTTATGGTGTCGGCGGCGGTTCGGGGTCGCCCAAGCCAGGACCGCGATTGATCACGGAGGGAGTGGGCGAGTGACCGCATCGGCGGGGACCGAGATGACGGTGGTTTGGACACGGGGTAACGGATGCTCCGAACTGGCGTCTCTTCTTTCCGAAGGCGTGCCCGACCGCATCACCGGAGACCTGGTTGGGCAATGCATCAACCACCGAGCCGATCTTCTCGTCTCACGCCGATTCCCGGGATCGTTCGATCTGGTGAGTGTCGCCGTCCCTCTCGACTTCGTCCCCGAGAACGTGAAGCGAGTGGTCTCGGCCGTGGCCGGCGGGCCGCATTCGTTCCTGGCTGCAGACACTGCCTCTCGCCTGGGTCGTGGTCTCGGAGTCGAGTCCGAGATGCTGTCGGCAATCCGGCCTGGCGATGATCCGCGGGAAGCCGAGGATCTGCTCGACCACATCGGGCTTTCGGTCCCGGAAATGGGTGGCCGCGTCGTGGAAGTCGAGGGCATATCCGAGCTTGTGGAGAGCCTTGACGAGGGGACAATCGTGGTGTTCGGCGCCCCCGGTGGGTCCTGGCTGCAGCGGTCGATGTTCGGACCGGGGGCCAGGCTCCGAAGCAAAGCTCCCGCCGGGGCGATCATGGTGCGCAGTGCCCCGGACCGGGTCTTCCGCTGGATGGGGGAACCGGTCTTCGTTAGTCCTCTGCGGCTGGCCGACGACACACTCCGCCTACACGAGGAAAGCGTTCTGGCGGTTGCCGACGAGGGAATGCTCATCGGCCTGGTGCGTCGAGATCGCCTCGAGGGTGCCGGCGATTCCCCGGTGGGCTCGTTGATGGAGGAAGCGATTTCGGCCAAAGTCGACGAGACCATCGCCGAGGCAATGGTGCTCGAGCCAACATTCGGGCGGGATCCGATCCCGGTCACCGACCACGACGAGCACCTCGTCGGCGGATTGTCGTTGCCGGTGGCCTGAATCCGTGCAGAATCTCCGCCGGTGAAATCGAGGGTTTCCTTCTGGAGCTTCTTCTGGGTCGTGATCGGCCTGGTGGTGGTGTTCCATATTGCCGGCGGGTGGTACTTCTCGAGCGAGCTGATCCAGGATGGATTCTTGCCTGCGCCGGAGCCGATCACGCCGGTACAAGGCGCGCACGAGTTGGAAGAGGTGACCTACAGCACTCCGCTGGGGGAGATGGACGCTTGGTATCTCCCCGCTGAGGGTCCGACCTGGGTCATCCACATCCACGGACTGGGGACGACACCCGCAGAGGCGGAGCCCTTGTTCGGCCCGCTACAAGATGCCGGCTATCCCCAATTGTCGATCACCTACCGCAACGACGACGGGCAGCCGATGGATCCGTCGGGCTATTACCAGTACGGAGCCACTGAATGGGAGGACGTTGCGGGCGGCGTCGAGTATGCCGTGGCCAACGGGGCGCAGAAAGTCGTCCTGAGCGGGTTCTCGACCGGTGGCGCCCATGCGATGGCCTTCCTATCCCGCCAACCGCAAGAGATCGTCAGCGGAGTCCTCTTGGACGCCCCCAACGTCGATTTCGGTCGGACGGTCGACTACGCGGCCAGTCAGAGGGATCTCCCGGTCTTGCCGCTCCCGGTCCCGGCAACAGTGTCGGCGACTGCCAAGTTCATTACCTCGTTGCGCATCGGGATCAACTGGAAGCTCCTCGACTACATCTCCGACGCCGACGAGACCATTCGCCAACCGGTCCTGATCCATCACGGGACCGAAGACCTCAGGGTCCCTCTCGATACGAGCCTCGATCTCCAGGCCACCAACCCCGATCTGATCCAGCTGATCACAGTCGAGGGCGCCGGTCACATCGAGTCATACGACGTCGACCGGCAAGGCTATGTGGACTCCGTGGTCGCATTTCTCGCCGAGCTGGGATGACCTGAGCTCACCTACTGTGCGCCTGGCGCCTAGGAGGTGCTGGTGGGCGGCGACCCGATGATTCGTCTCGAGAACGTGAAGAAGGTCTTTCCCGGGAGTTCTCGCGCCGCCGTGACCGACCTGAGTCTCGACATCGGACGTGGGGAGTGCGTGACGCTCATCGGCCCATCGGGTTGCGGAAAGACCACGACCCTCAAGATGATCAACCGGATCATCGAGCCTACGTCCGGCCGGATCGAGATCGATGGCAGGGATGCCATGGCCATCCCTGCCCACGAGTTGCGCCGATCAATCGGCTACGTGATCCAACAAATCGGATTGTTCCCCCATCGCAACATTGCCCAGAACATCGGCACCGTCCCAGCTCTTCTCGGTTGGGACCAGGCGAGGATCGATGAGCGCGTGGCCGAGCTGGTCGAGATCGTCGGGCTGGATGCCGAGATGATGACTCGCTACCCGTCTGAGCTCTCCGGGGGCCAACAGCAGCGTGCCGGCGTGGCCCGCGCTCTTGCCGCCGATCCACCAGTCCTACTCATGGACGAGCCCTTCGGGGCAGTGGACCCGATTGTCAGGAAGAGGCTCCAGTATGAGTTTCAGGACTTGCAAGGTCGTGTGGGCAAGACGGTCGTTTTCGTCACCCACGACGTCGACGAGGCGATCCTGTTGGGAGATCGGATGGCGATCCTCAACATCGGAGGCATCGTCGAGCAATACGACGTTCCCGAGAAGGTCCTGGCCGAGCCGGCGAGTGATTTCGTGGAGAGATTCCTCGGCGGAGAGCGTGGCCTGAAGCGCCTCGCCCTGCTTCCGATCCACGAGGCGGACCTGGAGCATGGGCCATTCGTGGACATCTCGACGACCCCGGCCGAGGCTCATCGGGTCATGGAGCAGCACGGAGTCGATTGGCTCGGCCTCCTCGATGGCGAACGGCTATTGGGATGGGTCGACGGAGACCTCGTCGATTCCAAACCGATCCGGGATCTCGATCCGAGGCCCTTCCTGGTCACCCTGGACTCTGCATCGACCTTGCGATCCGCCCTCGACGCGGTCGTCACCAGCCACGCTCGGGTGGCCGTGGTGGTCGATGAGGGGATCTATCGGGGGATGCTCGATCTGGAGTCGATTGCCGAGGGGATCACCGAATGAGGGTCCTGGGGCAAACCTCCCCACTTGTCGACTGGGATTGGATCGGTCGCAACCTCGACCAGATCGCCGACCGCACGTGGCAGCACCTGAGTTTGACCGCCGTGTCTGTCGGGATCGGTCTGGTGATATCCGTCGCCCTGGCGATCGTCGCTCTCCGTTGGCGGTGGTCTTACACACCCATCACCTGGGTCACCGGGCTTCTCTACACGATCCCTTCGCTCGCCCTCTTCGCCCTTCTGGTGCCCGTCGTCGGGCTCAACGCCACTAACGCCGTGATCGCCCTTACCTCGTACACGCTGCTCATCATCATCCGCAACCTGGTGGCGGGTATCGACGGTGTCCCCGAAGCGGTGCTGGAAGCCGCAGACGGCATGGGATACACGCGACGGGCCAGGTTTTGGAAGATGGAGGTGCCTCTTGCCCTCCCGGTGATCATCGCCGGGCTTCGCATCGCCACAGTGACCACTGTCGGCCTGGTGACGGTGACAGCCGTTCTCGGCCTCGGTGGCTACGGGTACTTCATCCTGCGAGGTCTCAACACGTTCTTCTGGACTCAAATCCTGGTTGGGGTCGTCCTCTCGGTCGTGCTGGCGACGATTCTCGACATCGGCTTTCTCTTTCTGCAGAAAGCCCTCAGCCCTTGGGCGCGGAGGGCCTGATGACGACGTGGGAGTCCGTTCAGGAGTTTCTCTCGGAGCCCACAACCTGGTCGGGGCCGGATTCGATCTGGGCCCGGCTCGGGGAGCACATCTGGGTGTCGGTGGCGGCGGTGATCATCGCCGGGATCCTGGTGCTGCCGTTGGCGGTTTGGCTCGGCCACATCCGACACGGGTCAGGCATCGCTACGGCCCTGGTCAACATCGGCCGGGCCGTCCCATCGTTCGGGATCCTGGCCATTGCGTTCCTAGTCCTGGTGCAGATGGGCGCAGGAGTCGGTGAGCCGTGGGCCGTGTTGGTGGCCCTCGTCGCCCTGGCTGCTCCTCCCATGTTCACCAACACCGTGGCCGGGATCCAGGCGGTTCAGCCCGCGACCATCGAGTCGGCTCGCGGAATGGGCTTGACGGAGCGCGAAGTGTTGACCGGCGTCGAGTTGCCGCTCTCGGCGCCACTGATGATGGAAGGTCTGCGAATCGCCTTCGTGCAGGTCATCGCAACCGCCACATTGGGCGCCCTCGTCGCCTGGGGAGGGCTGGGCAGGTACATCGTGGACGGGTTTGCCCAACAGGACATGGGAAAGTTGATCGTGGGGGCGGTCCTGGTCGGGCTGCTTGCCATAGCAGCCGAGTTGGGTCTGTCGGCAATGCAGCGGGCAACGACTCCGCGGGGGATGAGGCCGGCCCGTTAACGGGAATCCACCGAAACGCAATACGGTTTGCCTGGTCGGCCCTGGTGGAAAGACAGGGCCTGTTTACAAACTAAAGAAGGAGATACCCATGCGGAAACCATTCCGCGCTCGCGCCGTTGGGGCGATCCTGGGTCTGGCCCTCGTGGCCACTGCCTGTGGATCGGGTGACGGTGCCGACGAGGGCACCCCGCCCGAAGGCGACCCGATCAGAGTTGCGTCGTTCAACTTCAACGAATCGGTCATCGTCGCGGAGATCTACGCCCAGGGCCTCGAGGCGAACGGCTACCCGGTGGAGCGCCAGCTCAACCTGGGCAACCGCGAAGTGGTCAAGCCTGCGCTGGAGGAAGGCGAGATCGACCTGATCCCCGAATACACCGGGACTGTTGCCGGGTTCCTCGGGGCGGAGGCTTCTGCCGACTCCGACGCCACCTGGGAGGCCGCCAGCGCTGCCTGGGAGGACATGGGCATCACGCTGCTGGCCTACAGCCCCGCCCAGGACAAGAACGCCTACGTCGTAACAGGGGAGACTGCCGAGGAATTCAGCCTGACGACCGTCTCCGACCTCCAGTCGGTTGCGGGCGAGATGATCTTCGGAGGACCACCTGAGTGCCCGGAACGCCCCCTCTGCCTGCAGGGACTGCAGGACGTCTACGGCTTGGAGTTCGCGGAGTTCGTCCCTCTCGATGTCGGTGGGCCGATCACCGTGGCTGCCCTGGAAGGCGGGGAGATCGACGTGGGCCTGCTGTTCACCACATCGGGCGTAATCGCCGCCAACGAGTGGGTTTCACTCGAAGACGACATGGGCCTGAACCCGGCAGAGAACATAGTGCCGGCCATCCGAACCGAAGTGGTCGAGGCTTATGGCGACGACCTGGTCGCATTGCTCGACTCGTATTCAGAGGCTCTGACTACCGAGGACCTCACTGCGATGAACGCACGAGCCGACCTCGATCAAGAGGACCCGGCGCTGATCGCCGAAGAGTGGCTGACGACGAATGGGTTCTTCGAGTAGATCTGTCACAGGCGTCTCGTACCTTCGTCACGAGGAGGTACGAGATGCTGATCGATTGCGAGCAATGCGCGATGCAGGGCACGAGCGCCTGCGACGACTGTGTCGTCACCTTTCTCCTGTCGGACGGCCCGGTGGATCTCGACGAATCCGAGGTCAACGCACTGGCCAATCTGGCTGGGGAGGGACTGGTCCCCCGTCTTCGCCTGGTTCCCACGGAGAGACAGGCGGGGTGAGGCCCGTTCGCTGGTGAGGTGCCCAATTACCCTCGCCGTCGCATGGTCAAGTTCTATTCGATCGCTCTCGCCCTGGGTGTGATCGGTCTGGTCGTAGTCATCCTCGGGGGCGCGTTCGCCGAGAACGTGAATCGTGAGGAGCGTGACCCCGGTCGGCGGATCGGCAAAGGGGGTAGGGCGGCGATAGGGGCCCTGGTCGGATTCGGCATGGCCGGTCTGTCGGCCGAGTTCTCCACACTGGATCTGACCTGGCAGGTCGCCCTGCTGATCGCCGTTGTCGGGGCAGCGGTCGGGGCTCTTTGGGCGTGGTACGCCTCACGCAACGAGTCTGGGTCCGATGCTGGTCCTGTCTGACATTCATTTCGCAACGGAGCCGCTGCGGCGGGTCGTGGCCACAGGGGAGATATTGCTCATCCTCGGCGACCTCGTGAATCTCACTGACTACCGGACCGGTGAGGGAGCGGTGGCGGACGTCATGGGCATGGAGTTCGCACGGGCGTCGGCAACAGCGCGTGGGGCAGGCGACTATCAGCAGATGCGAGGTCTCTGGCTGGACACCGTCGGCGACCGCATCGATGAGATCCGGGCAGCCATCGGTGAGGCAATCGATGAACAGTACGCAAGTGTGTCCGAGGCCCTCGAGGGTGGCCATGGATTTGTGATCCATGGCAATGTCGATCGCCCCGGTTCTTTGGAGAGGGCACTTCCAGCCGACTACGAGTATGTGCACGGGCAGACGAGGGACATAGAGGGGCTCCGCGTTGGCTTCGTCGGGGGTGGGGCGGCCACCCCATTGCAGGCCGAAGGGGAGGTCTCCGACGAGGAGATGAGCCGACTGCTCGACACCCTCGGTGAGGTAGACGTCCTCTGCACCCATGTCGCACCGGCCCTCGATCCTTTGCAGACCGATGTCGTGACCGGACGGGCCGAACGCGGCTCGGCGCCCCTCCTCGCCTACATCCGTGCCACACGTCCCCGGCTGCACCTGTTCGGCGATGTTCACCAACCTCAGGCGAGCAGCTGGCGGATTGGGCCAACACGATGTCGCAATGTGGGCTATTTCCGGGCCACCGAACGGGCCATGCCCCTGGATCCGGCCGATCTCGGATAGGCCGCGGGCTGGCTAACCTCGGATCTCCCACCCATGACCGAAGGAACATTCCAGACTCTCGAAATCGACGCTCCAGCCGAAGCCCTATATGACGTGGCGGCGGACATCGCCTCGTATCCGGAATGGGCAACGGGTGTCAAGGAGGTCGAAATCCTCGAGCGCACCTCCGAGGGTCTCGTGGAAAGGGCGCGCTTCGTCGTCGCGGGCATGGTCAAGGAGATCGAGTACGTCCTTCGATACACGCACGATCGACCCAATGTGCTGAGTTGGGTGGCGGAGGAGGACTCGAAAGACGTGCGGATGCTCGAGGGGTCGTACACATTCACCAATGTGGACGGGGCCACCGAGGTGGTCTACGCACTCACTGTGGAGCCGAACTTCAAGATGCCCGGCTTTCTCCGTCGACAGGCGGAGAACCAGATCGTCACAACAGCTCTCCGTGGGCTTCGCAAGCGGGTCACAGGCACGGTCTGAACATGAGGATCGTCCTCGTCACGGGCAAGGGAGGGGTGGGCAAGACCACCGTCGCTGCCTGCACGGCGCTGAGAGCAGCCGACTCCGGTCATCGGACATTGATCACCTCCACCGACCCGGCCCATTCGCTCGCCGATGCCCTTGCCGTGAGCTTGGGATCCGACCCGGGCGAGGTCGTTTCCAATCTCGACGGCCAACAGATAGACACCCAGCGCCAGCTCGACCGCTACTGGGGTTCGATTCGCCGTCAGTTGATGGATGTGCTCGATTGGGGTGGAGCCGGCGGCATCGAGGCCGAGGAGTTCCTCGTCTTCCCCGGGATGGACGAGCTGTTCGCCCTTCTCGAGGTGAACCGTCATGCCCGCTCCGGGCTGTACGACGTGATCGTGGTCGACTGCGCCCCGACCGCCGAGACCCTCCGTCTGCTCTCTCTCCCCGAGGTCCTCAGCTGGTACTTCGAGAAGGTCCTTCCCACCGAGCGACGCTTGATGAAAGCGGCCAGACCGATCCTGAGTCGGCTCACCGACCTTCCGCTGCCCCAAGACGAGGTGTTCACTACCGCCCAATCGGTCTTCGAGTCGATCGAAGGCGTCAAGGAATTGATGTCGGATCCCGCCGTGACATCGGCGCGGCTGGTGGTGAACCCGGAGAAGATGGTCATCGACGAGGCGCGGCGCACATACAGCTACCTCGGATTGTTCGGATACGGCGTTGACGGTGTGATCGTGAACCGGGTCCTGCCCCAGGAAGTGGCCGATCCCTATTTCGAGCGCTGGCGGGCCATTCAGAAGGGTCACCTCGACACGGTGGATGACGCCTTTGCCGAGGTGCCCCGTCTCCATCTCAGGTTGTTCGACGATGAGATGGTCGGAGTCGATCGGTTGCGATTCATGGCCGGAGAGCTCTATGGGGAGCGTGACCCGATTGCCGATTTCACGGCGACCCACCCGTTTCGGATCATCGAGGCGGATGGCGGGCTGGCGATGGAGATGGACATACCATTCGTCGAGAAGTCCGACCTCGACGTATACCGCCACGGCCACGAGCTGTACATCCAGGTCGGTCCCTACCGGCGGTCGTTCATCCTGCCCGATGCCCTTCATCGCAGGGAAGTGACCCGGGCCCGTCTCGATGAGGGCACCCTCACCATTTCGTTCGCCGATCCCGACGCCAGATCATGAGAGAGCAATCAGACACCATGCAGGCGCTTGGCCGGGCCGGAAGGCGAGCGGGGTACCACCTGATCCAGGCGGTCATCGAAGGTCTCAAGGCCGTTGAGGCAGTGTTCGAAGAAGTGAGCAAGATCGGCGACAAGCAGGCCCCCACGACCGAGGAGCCTCCACGAACCAGGATCGATATCGAATGACTGAGGAACCGCACCGGATCAGACCCGACGAATTGATCCCCCCAGAAGGGGGAGCTTCGATGCAGGCCAGTCTCCTGGCAAGGGACGCTGTGCTCATGCTGCCGAACCTGATCAAGCTGGTAGGCCGGCTTCTCAAGGACCCGCGGGTGCCCCGCCGCTCCAAGGTCGCCCTCGGGCTGGCTGCGGCCTACGTGGCCAGCCCCATAGATCTCGTCCCCGAGTTCATCCCGGTGGTCGGCTGGGCCGACGATGTACTCGTCATATTGTTCGCAATCGACTCCCTGATCGAGCGCTCGGGACCCGATGTCGTGGCGGAACATTGGGACGGCCCCGGAGACCTGCTCGCGATGATCCGGGATGTGACCGGGGTGGCCCGCAGTATCGTCCCCAAGCGTCTGACCCAAACTCTGGATCGCATCTTCGGGTAAGCACCCATCTCCTCACCGACCCCGGTCGGCGGACAATGAATCGGGGTTTTTCCCATCCTGAGCTACTTTGACCTGTCTCATGTTCGACTTCAGACGGATCGGGTCGCTACCTCCCTATGCCTTTGCCGAGGTGAATCGGCGGAAGGTCGCGGCCCGTCTCGCCGGGGTGGACGTCATCGATCTTGGGTTCGGCAACCCCGACATCCCATCTCCCGATATTGCGGTGGACACTCTCGTCGAGGCGGCCAGACAGCCGGCCAATCACCGCTATTCCGCCTCTCGCGGCATCGATGACCTGAGAGAAGCGCTGGCCGGGCGCTACCGCCGCCGCTTCGGGGTGGAGCTCGACCCGGAAACCGAGGTGATCTCGACGATCGGCTCCAAGGAAGGTCTGTCGCATCTGATGTGGGCCCTTCTCCAACCCGGGGACGCCGCAATCGTTCCCGATCCCTCCTATCCAATCCACATCTACGCCCCGGTGATAGCGGGGGCGGAGGTACGAACCGCTCCGATCGGCTCCGAGGCCGACTACTTCGACGTGGTGCACCGGATGTTCCACGACTCGTGGCCCCGGCCCAGGGTGATCATCGTCAGCTTCCCCCACAACCCCACTGCCGCCACGGTCGATCTCGGGTTCTTCGAGCGACTCGTCGATCTGGCCCGGGAGAACGAAGTCGTCCTTGTCCACGACTTCGCCTATGCGGATCTCGGGTTCGACGGCTATCGACCCCCGTCCTTGCTAGAGGTTCCGGGGGCAAAAGAAGTCGCGGTCGAGATCTACTCGTTGACCAAGGGCCATTCGATGGCAGGCTGGCGGGTCGGATTCATGGTTGGGAACAGGGATGTGGTCGCGGCCCTGGCCAAGCTGAAGAGCTATCTCGATTACGGGACCTTCCAGCCGATCCAGATCGCTGCCGCCGCCGCCTTGAACGAGGGCGACGAGTT